>Ga0256847_1000080_pt1 | contig 66059 bp, 38 predicted proteins | sample TeddybearmetaG_FD_189099 | JGI IMG/M metagenome (GOLD analysis project Ga0256847, IMG submission 189099) | Hydrothermal vent microbial communities from East Pacific Rise, Pacific Ocean - Teddybear | ecosystem: Environmental > Aquatic > Marine > Hydrothermal vents | place: Pacific Ocean: East... | reverse complement strand
AAATTGTAATGAAATTACGAAACCAAAATTGAAAATATGCACATAAAAGTACTTTGATCTAATTTACCTACAGAGTCTGTGGAGCATCTCAAAACACGAAATGCTAATTTCCCGACAGGCTGCTAGACTTGAAGATGCCTAAAATGAATGGCATTGAGGCTGCTAAAATTATCAGAGCGCAATTTCCTGATATAAAGATCATTGTTTTGTCAACTCACTTCAGTCGTGCTTTTGTAACCAATATGTTAGAAATAGGGGCTTCTTCCTATCTGCCAAAAAATTCTGAACCAGAAGAAGTAGTTGAAACCATAGAAGCTGTCTATGCTAAAGGCTTTCATTACAATAATAAGGTAATGGAAATGATCAGAGAAAACATGATGTCAAAAGATATGCCTAGAGCAAATTTCAAAATAGACCTTACATCAAGAGAAAAAGAAATATTGCAACTCATTTGTGAGCAGTACACCACTCCGGAAATTGGGAGAAAGCTTTTTATAAGCCCAAGGACAGTCGATGGTCATAGGAATAATTTATTGGCTAAGTTGGATTGCAAGAATATTGCGGGGCTTGTTGTGTTTGCTTTGCAGAATGAGGTTGTTAATATTTCTGGAAATTCGTTTTGAATAGTATTTTATTTCTTTAATAATTTTCTCAATTCATCAGTGATCTGAGTCCAGGCGTCTTCTTGGTCAGGCCATTTTTTGATGGCCTTGAGCTTTTGATTCTCATCAAAAGGCAAGAAACTGAAATCACTTATATTTTTAGAGAAATCATCAGGATTTTTATCAATTTCATCAGTTACATCCATTGGGAGCGCTTTCCAATTCTTCCAATCACAATTTGACAGTAGGATTGGGATGATTCTAGCACCATCTTTTCTGACTTTTTCTAGTGCAATCCTCAGTTCTTTTTCATAGATAAAATTTGAAGCTATAAAACTCTGAGATACCAACATGATGATCCAATCTGCTTGTTCGAGTTTGGATAATATTTTGGCATTCCAATCTTCTCCTGGTTCAATAAGTCCATCTTGCCAGATCTCTATCACATCAGTCCGTTGCAGATTGATGAGGTACTTTTGCAACTCATTTCGGAATGCGGTGTCATCGTGGGCATAGGAGATAAAGACTTTTTTAGGTACAGGAATATTATTGGGCATAAAGGCATTGAATAGATGTCGTTTTATTTCTTTTGTCTTTTTTGGACCTGCTTCATTTATTGATTCACCAGTGAGAATGGTCTTTGTAGAATGTTTTTCGAATGCTTTTTCTAATTCTTGTAATCCAACATAGTAATCACCATCAACACTCAGCATTAAATCTTTAGGAGCATATACCTCTTTATTCAGATAAAAGGCTCTTTCAAAGTCTTGCAACTTATTCCATTCAGAAGACATTCTAAACGCTTCAATTTTATCTTCGGGCCTATTAAAAGGAACACCTTCCACTATTCTGTCAAAAATAGATGCAAGCACTAACTCCCCCTTTTTTTCTTCCAATTTATGCATAAATTTGAAAGTCTTGTAATCCAAAGTAGGAATACGATAGTAGGCAGCCATAAGTATTCTGTAAATAAGATTTGTGTACTCCTTTGTTTTTTCATTTTCTGATTCAGACAGTGTTGACCAAACATTAATTTTAAGCTTTACGGGATCACACTTAATCCAAACATTCTCACTTTCGCCAATCGTGAATATAATTTCGTTTTTGAAAAAATACTTTCTATGAGGCTCTTGACCAAAACCACAGATAATACGATTCATGAATCCATAGGGCATGAAATGATTGAATTTCAAACTGAACAAAGGTTTCATACCACTAGTAGAAAACTCATAAAGCAAATTTGACTTGTCAGATGCTTCCAGAAAGGCAGGAATAATATAATATTCTTCAGGCACGTTTGATAAGCTATTGTCAAATACTATTTGTTGATTTATAGCTATAGCAAGCAAGCTTTTTTTGAATCCCTTTAGATCATTTTCAGATAGTTTACCGTTGGTCACTTCATCTCCTTTAACCTTGACGCTTGCTTTTTTAATTATCCCTTCCTTTATATCCTTTAAGACTTGTTCTGGATCGATAAAAATGCTATTTTCTAGCTGAGGCACATCATGATAATACAACAACAAACCTCTATTATGCAATAATTGTAAGGCAAGTCTAAGCTCTGCCATTTGACGCTTTATTCCTTGATCCTTTATATCATTCCACCATCTTGGATGTGATTCCCCAAAAATGGAATTGGCAAAATCTTTAATTAAAATGATATCCTTTTCCTTTATTAATTCTTCTCGTTTATTCAAAAATGCCTCAATAATATTTCTAGGAATAGTTGTAAAGGATTCTGTAGAATGCATTTCGTTCAATTCGTCCTTGAGGTAATTTACTAGCAATGCCCTTCTTTCATTTATTGCTGCCACTCCCTTAGCTTTTTTGACAAGGGATATTCTGAATTGTTCTTTACAATTGATTATTGGAGACAAGATTTTCTTTGCTCTTTCTTTGTATGGTATATCAATTTTATTCTCTACTAAGACTACAGTTTCTAATGGATTACCTTGATATAGTCCATCTTCTGTTTTATCAAGCTCAAGATTTTGTTCTTCTTCCGTTAATGATTTCTCTTCTAATCTTAAATTCCGAACTTCAGGAAGCTCCTTGGTCAGATATTCTATATTACTGACCCAATATCTCAAATCATAGTTAATGTAGGGATTTTTTCTTTGCTCCGTTTCTTTGTAAACTTTGTGATTGTAATCTGTATTCTTGTCCCATAGTACTACATAAAGAGATTCATTGCTCAAAAACATCTGATAGGTACCATGATAGAAATCCTGACCTCCAAAATCATAGATGAAAGTATAGTCATTTTTGTTTTTAGTGTACTCCCACTTCTGTATACTTAATACTTCTGTGCTCGCTTTATTGTCATCTGCAAACTTTTTATTGTTCAACAGATAGTCACAAAATGTAGATTTACCAGCATCACTATTCCCAAGAAGTAACATTTTTTTTGGAAGAACCAGTTGATCTTTCTCATCTCCACCATTTTTCTCTTCAGAAATTGCTTGACGCAAGTCACTTATAAAAACGTCATAGTGATTAGCCCCTCCGCCTGAACTATACAATTCCTGCTTTATTTTTTTATTTTCCTTTATAAAAGGATTATCCTCTATTTGAAGTTTTAACTTAGGAAATTGTTTTAGCCATTTTAGCCTAGATTCTAAAACAGATTTTGGTGTAGTATATAAATCTTCAATTTGATTTCCATACAAATAAAGCGCAGTCAAACTTGTTAATCCTTCCAATGGCTTTATATCAGAAAGTTGATTTTCTGATAAATGAAGCAGCGTCAAACTTGTTAATCCTTCTAATGGCTTTATATCAGAAAGTTGATTATTAAACAAAAAAAGCGATGTCAAACTTGTTGATCCTTCCAATAGCTTTATATCTGAAAGTTGATTTCTAAACAAAGAAAGCGATTTCAAATCCTCTAATTCTATTACTTCTTTAGGAATTAATTTCAATTTTAACCCTGATAACTCTAGATGTCGATTATAACTTGGATTTTTTTTGTATTCCTCAATTCGTTGAAGTGCTTTTTGATATCCTTCTTCTTCAGTCATCTGAATTTTTAACTTGATTTATAAACAAAAACACATCTGACAAGAATGTCATGCGCCTAGAAATTTCATTAAAAATATCTAATTCTGGCTTTGAATCTGTAATTCTTCCAATAAATAATTTGGAAGAACAACAGAATCAGTAGAATTACGTAAATCTTACGTAGGATTACGTCTTATTGAATATCTTATTTGGCGGGCTGGCCTGTCGCTAAACAGTGGGTGGCGGGAGCTGCATTAGTAGCAGAGCCTTTTTAGCGACTTGATTTTTTTTGATTCTGTTTTTTTATCAAGAAAAAAATAGAATGCCAAGCCGGCGAGGCGAAGTTCGGATGAAAACATATTTTGAATTTTAACTTAAATGGTTATTCAAAATTTATTTAATAAAATGTTTAAAGGGCTGAATAAACAAATGTTTTAAACTTGACATATATAGCGAAGTTGAAGAATGACAAAAGAAATTATTATATACCCTACCTCACCTCTACCCTCCCTCCTTCACTATGACTCGTAAATTCAGGCGCATACATACACTGAATCGTAGCTATCCCCGTAGAAAAATCCCCCTTATGCACAACCCTCATCGGATACTCAAATACATAAGTCCCCTTGTTCAAATGACTGATAAAAAAGTGAGAAGCCAAATCTCTAGTACTCTCATAATACCCTAGTCCACCTTTCCACCTATATCCACTCAATACATTTTCCGGTTCAAATCCACTGCTTCGCATATCTTTCAAATGGACATATGACATTGAGCGATCTACCTTGATTTCTATCCTTGCTATGATTCTATCACCTGGTTCAAGTTGAGTTTGATCATTTATTTCTACCAACTCAGGATCTCTATCTGTTTTGACTTCTTTGAATAGTTGCCTTTTCATTTTTAGAGGTGTATCCCGGAAATCCTTCACCTTATCCAGGTCTTCAAAATATTGATAATAGGCAGCACCCCAAGCTATCGTTTCATTTTTGTTTTCTATTGTGATCTCGGATAAATCCGAGAAAACATTTGCTTCTGATCCATTCCAAGATTTTTGGAAATAGCCTGTACCTACTTCTGTGTTTGATCTATCAATCTCCAATGGCTTGCCACTTAATTGAATCACAGGCAAATTGTCCTCTTCTACCCATCTTATCATTCCTGAATCCTCTCCCTGAATCAGTAATGAATATATTGCTGCCGCTGTACCTTTAGTAGTTTTCCAATGATTGGTCTGTTTGTTTTTCAACAGCCATATTTTCATATCCTCTACATAGCCTTCATCTTTTTCAGCTTCTGTGAAAAATTCGATCAGCATCGCATGTGTCTCTATCGGCAATTCATACCAATTGAACCCAGAACCTATGTTCCAATATCTACCCAATTCTTCGCTAAAGAACGATCTCTCTTTTTGAGAAGCTAGAATCTTATTGAAAGCAGAATTTTGAGCCCTCTTAAGCGTGAGGCCCAACATCGCCTCAGAATAAAGTCCTTTACCTAACCAATGTGGCTCAGCCTGATTCATAAAATAATCATATGCTTTCTGTGCTCCTGAACCGACTTGCTTATTCTTAAAAAAGCTGCGGATGTACAAGTAATGAATTGATATATGACTCAGGTGATCATCTTCCAATTTACCACCATAGCGCTTGATGTTTTCAAGTATTTTATCATACCGCTTCTTTGACTGCTCATCTAAGTAGACAAGTGCTTTGTCAATAATATTCATATACTCATAGTCATCAGATGATATGATCCCCAAATGATGCAAATGAGCTATTCCTTCTACAATATTTTGAGTAATATATACATCTTCTCTCCCACCTTTAAACCATGCAAAGGCTCCACTTGGCATTTGACGATTTTTCAATTCTTCCATCACCTGTTTAGTTTCAGAAGACATCTTATTTAAGTCAAATAGTAAAGCTATTCTCTTTTTTTGCTCTGTTTCAGATTTTGCTTGTCGAACCCAAGGCGTTTCTTCAAGGATTGCCGATTTTAGAGATTCATTCTTCTCAAGGTTACTCACCAAGGCATCAGAGTCCAGAGATTTCCATTGGTCAAAAACAGCTTTGATTTTCGGGCTTTGATTAGCAATATAGCTCGCCATGGTATTTGCGTACATTCTATTGAAAATCTGCTCCGTGCAATTGTGTGGATATTCCATTAAGTATGGCAAAGCCTGGACAGCATACCACACTGGATTACTGGTATATTCTAAAGTGTATTTGAAAGGAATAGATGTAGCACTTGCCGTCTTAGCCATAGCGTCAAATTCAAATGTCTTCTTTTCTTTCTTTTTGAGTGAAATCACCTTCGTTTCAGTAACCAAAGTCTGATTGGTAACGATAGGAAGTATATTTTCTTCACCATCAGAGTGTTTTCCAGCAGAAGCTATCACTCTGTATTTTACTAATCCTTTATAGTTTTTTGGGATTTGGACTTCCCAGTCTACTCTTTTCGATTCTCCAACAGGAACTTTTACAGTTTTATTGATTTTGTTTAACCCAAATCGATCATTTAGATTTACTCCAGTTGATGGGTCTGTCAATTCCAAACGAGCATCTGCGCTTATCGATTTCTCAGACAAATTAGTTATAGTAGCAGGAAAGATAAGTCTATCTCCTTCTCTTAAAAACCTAGGAGCATTGGCACTATCATCACATCTTTCTGAGTCTTAACCTCATGTGAAGTCATACCAAATCTCAAATCTTTATCATGGGCAAAAGTCAATAATTTCCATTTGGTCAAAGCCTCATTCATAGTAAATGAAAGGATGATATTACCTTCAGCATCAGTTTTCAAGTGAGGATAGAAAAACACGGACTCATCCAAGTTTTTTCGAATCGATATCTCAGTTGATGCATTTTTAGGTTCAGATTTATTGTTTGCTCCACTGTCATCTTGATCTCGGCTATTGCTGCCTGGACTACTATCTGTTGCTTCTTCCATCATCATGGCTTCAGGGGCAGCTTGATCTGCAACACTTGAAACACCATATCCTATAGCTTTTTTAGAGCGACGAACCATTACCCTTTCTCCTCCAGCTCCAGTCATTGTATTTATTCCGTATCGACCATTCAGATGTAATCCTCTGATCACAGGTATAATATGCGCAGGCAATCCACGATAATCTATTCTCGACCAACTATAATTCAAATTGCCATTGACTGCTTGATTGAAGCCATAAAATCTACCTTGAATATATCCATAATGATTGATATATGGATTGAAAGAATAAGTATGTGAGACAAACTGATCAAGGCTCGCATCGTACATTGTGGCTAAAATCTCAGCGGCTCTTTTATCCTTTTCAGGTCCAGATATTTTGAGCATCCATTCCTCTTTAGACCCTGGTAGTACCTTGTCTCGCTTTGTGATCAGTTCTACATTCAGTTTCTTATTATCCCAAGGTAGGTTGATGTCATATTTACTTCGTTGGCTATAGTTGTGTTTGACAAAGTCTACTATGATGGAGTATCCTCCCCTATCTCTTTCGGTGGGAACATAGCTTATCGAATTATGATTTTCAAGGTCAATAATACCTTCTCTGATAATTTCCCAATCTCGAACGATCTGATAATAAGCCGTCAATTCATTATCTGATGTACCTACCTCAATCTTATGTTCTTTCCCAACTGTCGCTGCTTCTTTTTCACCATTGACGTAGAGCAATTCTACTTTAGGAAATGAATGTTGCTTGAAGCTAGATACAGCCACATACTTTGTATCTTTAATATTAAGGCCTCTATATTTTTCTTTTGATATCAGCTCAATCTTATAAGCTCTTCCTGCAATCAATACCTTGTCAAAATCATAATCAAGCCCTTCTTTGCCATATTCAACATCCAGTCTTAGTATTTCAGCTTTAATAGGATATTCACTCATGACAGATTTAGTATAAGCTATCCTTTTTATCCTTTTCTCGAATTCATCTTTTCCATATTTCGGATTATTTGGATTTTGCCATACTCTCGGTTTCATCCAATTTTCAGGCTGAACCAACTCAGAAATAATTAGCGTTCCACTAGCCTCCACTTTTTTATCCTCAGGAGTAGTAGGGCTTATGTTGATTTTCGATAATTCAGAGATATCCATAACTTCTTTCAAATTCCACGCATACGAATACGGGAATACTGCAACTGAAAGACTCTTATTTGCACTCCTAGTTTCTCCTGCCAGATCAGTCACATCTACCTGGATAGCATATGAATAGGTTGGATTTTTAGATGGATCTAGGTCACCATCAGCTTCTGCTGTAAATTTAAATTCGAAATCTCCATTTTCACCAGTGTTAATATCACCACGAGTAATTTGGGTGCTTTGATTTGGTACTCTTCGATACCAACTCCACCATCCATAATAAGTATTTCTAGTAATCACATAACTTACCTTTCCATTTGACACAGGCGCACCAGAAAGCGCTTTGGCGTTTCCTTCAATATTGATTTCGTCACCAAGCTTTATTTCATTTTCATTATCTTTTATAGTGACCTCAAACTTCGGCCTCTTGTATTCTTCTACCCTGAAATAATGAGAATTGCTATAAGAACCGTCGCGTACATAAATCGAATACTGTCCAGTCAACCTTCCAGTTGGCAAAACAAAACTTCCTGAAGCACTACCATAATCATTTGACTTTATAGTCATTTTTTCTACTTCTTGACCATTAGCATCATTTAGTACTATGGTCAACTCTCTATTCGGATTTATACTTGGGACACCTTCCTTATCGATCTTCATGCTCAATGTCTTGAAATGAGCAATTTGCCCAGGACGATATATAGCCCTATCAGTAAAGATTTCAGCACGCATTGACTGATACTCTCTTTTTCTTAGTCTGTTATTGTAGTCAAATTGTTCGATATCCAAAAGATCATCTTCGTATTTTATTTTATAGGAAATTGAATTATTTGGATCAAAATCAAATAAGACAAAGCCATCTTTGTCTGTTTTCTTACTGGTTAAGAAATTCAATTCATAGGCTCTGGAAGATCTATTATATGTTCTACTGAATACCTCAACTAAGGCATTATTCAATGGCTTTCCGGTGACTCGATTTCTTACGGAGACTTTTTTACCTCCTAATACATCATAGGTAGAATGAGCTATATTAGACACAAAAAATGCAGAGAATACATAAGCTGATTTATCTGATTTAAACGCTTCTGTATCACTTGCAACTATTATATATTTCCCATATGGTAGTCCTCCAACAATCTCTTCGAAAGAGGAAATATTATATCCATCTTGAATATCCTTTTGATTCCACCTTCTTAGCACTGGCAATGCCTCAATTTTTGACCTTTGCTCTTCCCTTTTTCCCATGAATAATTTACTAAAATCCTCGTTACTTGCATCTACAAGTTTAAAACAGACATCATTTAGATTTCTGGAAGACACGTTCACTAGGAAATCTCCTCCTCTAGGTAGTACCTGCTCAGTCTGAATAGATAGACTTTTTGCATTGATGGTATTAATCCATCTTTCGGCTACATTCTTTGTATAATCACTAGGTTTTTCATTGAGAATTGTATTAAAAACATTAATCGCTTCTTGATATTTCTTTTTATTTCTCAGGTCCAAGCCAATCTTAATTTGGAATGGATGTGCTAAATTTACCTTGTAATAATCAGCAGCACTTTTTAAGGCGTTGACATATAAATCATTTGATTTTGAAATCTCAGCATGTTGATTTACAAAGTCTAGCCTCTTGATGTCATATTCAGCTAATACCTTTTGGTTTTTATTATCTAGCTGCAATTTCAGTCCTTCTTGAAATAATAGAAGTGCTTGATACAATTTTGAATCTTCGTCTTTGGTTTCAATTTGAAATTTCACAAACTCAGTTACAGCAGAATAGTAAGCAGGATCGTTGATTTTAAAACTAAAAGAAGGCTTAGTTCCTTGAGTATTTGTATTGGAAAAATAGGTTAATGCCCTATCCAATAAAAGTTCATAGAGTGTTGGCCTTAAAGAAATATCAGCGTTTTTTATATTGACAACAATATCTTTGAAATCAGCAGTTGGATAATTTTTCAAATTAGTATCAACTGACGCTAGATATTGTGAACTTATATATGACCTAAAATTATTAGGAGTCCAAGTACGGATATCTCCAGTTTCGAATGCATTAAGATTTGTCCTCTGACTAATGGTGTAATATTGAGATCTAAAATATTGATCCATCAACTCACCTGCCATAGAATGCAATATTTGCTTCCCAGGCATATTTGCCTTTTCGATGCTTTTTTCTATTTCTGAGACTACTGTTTCTAATCCCAACTCTTCTGTCTGTAGAATTAGTTGAGTCTTATAGTTCACAGCTTTAATCTGTTGAGCTATATTATTGTCTTTAATCGCATGATCATAGATATCATTTACTTCTCCTAAAGCAGATTTAGGAAGTCCTTTTTCGATAAATTGATCCACTTTTTTCCAGGCTTTATCATAATCAAAAGCATCAAATGAAGAAAAAAGTAAGGCAAGTATTGATAAAGACATTATGGCTATCACTTTGTTGTATTTCATATTATTCACTTTGAATGATGAATAGGAAGTCTAATTCCCTATTTCACTATCTAGATGACAGAAAGTCCAAAAATGCATAAATTGATTGAGAGATTGTTAATTGAAGAGATTACTAATTGGAAAGATTGTTAATGGGAAAGATTGTTAATGGGAAAGATTGTTAATTGAAAAGATTGTTAATTATTGATATTCTTTCCATCTTACCAATCTTTTCAATCTCTCCAATCTCTCCAATCTCCCCAATCTCTCCAATCTTTCCAATCTCTCCAATCTCTCCAATCTCTCCAATCTCTCCAATCTCTCCAATCTCTAATTGCCATTCAAGTAATCTCTTAAATATTCGAAATGTTTGCCTAGATTCCTATGTGTTGCAATAGTAGCTCGTTCAATAATTGAACTTCTTCGATTCCCTAATTCATTTAAAACATTGGAAACGAACATCTCTCCAAATGCAGTAGAGGCATCTCTAGGCAACTCATTAGGAAGATTGTCAATCGTCATCATGTCTACAACGTTTTTTCCATGCGGTTTTGTTTCCTTTCCAGTCATTCTTTCAAAACCAAAAATTGGATCTGTTATCGTTGATGATTTGATTGTGGCAGGGATTGAACTTACAGGAGCAATATCACAAGTGATATCAGCTATTACTTTAATCCCAAATTCATCGGATTTCATCTCATCTATGGTAAAAAAAGCAGGTGCATCATTGTCCCAAAAAACACCGTTTATCATGATGTCTGTAATGGGCAAAAAATGAGAGAAATCAGATTCGTACTCTTTTGGATTATCATAGAAATCTTGGACAGAATCGAATGTTTTACCATCTTTTCGCTTAGAATAAAAGAAACTATTGAGTTGCGTATAAACTGGGTTATCAAATTGTTTAGTAATATATTCCAAAGGGCTCACTTTTTTGATTCCCATGTCTTCCATTACCATTGCTGCCCCTCCTGCTACTCTTCCTGTTCCTGTTAGCAATATTTTAGCTTTACTGAAATCAGTTTTGCTATATATTTCTTTAGCTGCCTTGTAATCATATAAATCTTTCATTCTCGGCAATTCGAAATCTCCAGTCCGTTTGCCATAGGTCCAAAGTGCATTATGCGCTCCAACCATACCTGCAAATTTACCAAACGCTATAATTCGAGCTCCGTTGTCATCTGTAAGTGCTTCATAATCTATTAAAGTTATGTTTGCATCTACTATATGTTTGAGTAATTCGTGATTATATTCTTGTTTCTTGAGGGTGTGTGAAAAAAAGAAGTAAGTTTTATCTGAAATTAAATGGTCAATTGGCACTTCTTTGACTCCAAGTAAAACATCTCTATCAGAAAGATCTTCCTTTAATTTAATACCCGCTTTTTTGTAGTCTTCATCTGGGAAACACCTTATAGAGCTAGGCTGCACTACAATGTCAACTCCCATGTCTGATACTTGTTTGCATTGGGAGGGATTGAGGGGAACTCTTGAATCTGGAGGTGTCTTTTCTTCTCTTATTATGCCTATCTTAATCATTATTTCTTGGGTTGGATAAATTTGCTGCGGGAAGATAGATTTTATAATCTTGTTTCTTTGATGAAAAAATGGAAAGTTTTTATTTATATAAGAAGTAGGTATTATTACACGGAGATAAACCAGAGTAGACACGGAGGTTCACGAAGGTTCACGGTGAAATCACTCAACTTTTAACTTTTAACTTTTAACTTTTAACTTTTAACTTTCAACTTTTAACTTTCAATTATCAATTATCAATTATCAATTAATTTATATTCTTTAATCTTCTTCCCATTGACATCTTTAAAGACAACCTTCAATTTCCTCTTATTTCGTTTTCCTGACACTTCAAGGACAGCGTAATTATTTACACCAATAATAGCATCCTTTTTATATCTGAAACTATTCTTTTCATCAGAATGATCATATGCACCAGAAGTCATGGGACTTGAAGTAATATCAAATATCTGATCTCCATCTGGTGTATTATAAAGACTTACTTCAGAATGATGTCTATCCCCATTAAGAAATACTACATTCTTAATATTATAATCATCAATCAAATGCAATAATTTTTTCCTTTCTGCTCCAAAAACGGCATAATTTTCATGACCAACAAAATCATTTACCACTTGTCCTCCAATGCAAATAAATTTAAAACTTGCTCTGCTTGTTCTTAAAGCATCTATCAACCACTCCATCTGTCCATCTCCTAGAATAGTACCTTCGGAAGATTGAGGTGTTCTATACCATCTATTGTCCAACATAAAAAACTCACAATCATTCCACACAAAGCTCCCAGTAATTCCTTCCAGCCCCATTACACCATAATTAGGATTTGCCCAAAAATCTTCAAATGCTTCTCTTGTTACATCTTTATGAACATACGATCTATCACTATTGTTTGGACCATAATCATGATCATCCCAGATGGCATAGTGATGCATTTTGGAGAGTAATGGCTGGAGTTCTTCTACACTTCTTGAATGTGTATATCTGTGATATATTCCTGATCTGCTATTCCAATCCACTTCTCTCAAATAATTATTATCACCAAGCCAAACCATAAATTTAGCATCCTTTTCACTTGCCATACTTTTGAAAATAGATAAATTCTTTCCATATGGAGTACCAGGTCGGTCATATTTAGGTTCATTGATATACACACAACTTCCTGCTAGAAAGCTAAAATTAGGTGGATCGTCTCGCCAATGCCATAATTTTTGAGTGGTGAATGTATGAATAGTGGCAGTTGGTGATTCTAAATCATTGACTATAAGTTTGTAATTGTAAGTAGTGCCAGGTTCTAAGTTGGTTAGGGCTAAAGTAGCAGTATTGGCTTTATAGTTTTCTGAATAAAATGTTTCAGAAGATTGCACTTCAATATCATTCTCTTTAGGCCAATAGTTGATAGACACATATCCTTGGTTTTCTAGTTGTACCCATACTCCAACTTCTCTCATCGTATTATATCCCAACATGGGCCCAGATTTTAATGATTGAGAAGATAAATCAAAAGTGAAAAATCCAAGAATAAGTATCAAATAAATAAATTTCATCATCGTTTCTATCAATTCTTAAAATGTCTAAATATAACAAACCTCAAAGTACATTTAATTCTATAAAATATTTTATATACATTCGAGTCCCTTTATTTGTTAAAACAAGATAAAACGCCCTATGAAACAAAACTTACTTTTGTTAGTAATATTTCTATTTTCAATTTCTCAAACTTTTTCTCAAGGATTTTCTGATCAATCTACAGCATCAGGCGTAGGGTTCGTCCACATAGGACACCCTCCAGAATATGACATGCCAATGGGAGCAGGTTCTGCATGGTTTGATTATGATAATAATGGAATACTTGATTTATATGTTGTCAATCGAATTGGTGCAAACAAATTCTTTGAAAACAATGGAGATGGAACTTTTGATGAGATTGCCTCTGCATTGGGAATTGCTGACACTCTACATGATGGATCTGCTGTCGTTGTTGGAGATATAAATAACGATGGATATCAAGATCTCTTTCTAGCCAACAGCGATGAAAATATTTTGTTTTTAAATAATCAAGGAACATCATTTACTGATATCACAGTCGGTTCTGGTCTCGATCTTATAGGTCCTAACAGATCAACGTCAGGTTCATTTGGCGATTATAATAATGATGGATACTTAGATTTGTATGTCACGGCCCATGTTGGAATCGTAAGTACAAGTACTGGGACACCCCGAGATTATCTTTATCTAAATAATGGAGATAAAACATTTACTGATGTTTCTTATCATTTAAATATAGCGTTTTTAGAAGATCCTGGGTTTGCGTCTGCATGGACAGATTATGACAAGGATGGCGATCAAGATTTGATTGTTATCAATGATTGCCTCTTCGATGCTGGTGGAAATCCAAATAATGGAACTTTGATATTCAAAAATGGCGGAGGAACTGATGCTATACTAGATTGGAAATTCACTGAAGATGCTGCTATATTAATGGAGGACGATTGTTCGAATGGAATGGGTATAGGAATTGGAGATTACAACCGAGATGGCTATATGGATGTCGTATATTCAAATGTGGGTCCAGCTTTATTATTCAAAAACAATCAAGGTATATTTGAAAGCCAAGATACTGCTGGAGTTAGTGTGCAGCCATTTGACCATTTTTCTTGGGGAAATAGTTTTATGGATTTTGACAATGACGGATGGCAAGATATAGTTATGGCCGTAGGTGCATTGATTAAAGGAGAAGGTATAGATACTACCCAAGAATGTAATTTTTTCCATAATAATGGTGATGAAACATTTACTGAGATCGCTAATAGTTTAGGGTTAGATGATAGTACCAGGACAAGAAGTATTGTACATGGCGACTATGACCATGATGGTGATTTAGATTTACTGATGATGAATTTTGATGGAGATGTTCGTCTTTTTAGAAATGATGAAGTAAATTCAAATGGTTGGTTGAGAATAAAATTGAGATCAAAAAAGAGCGCACCGGATGGTATTGGCTCATGGATAGAAGTCAAAACTAATGATGGAGTCAAGCAATACTTCGAGATGCGCTCAGGCTCAAATCTTGGCGGAGGTGATGAGATAATGGCTCACTTTGGTCTAGGGACGGCCACTTCAATTGACTCAATAAAAGTAAGTTGGATGAACGGTGAAGAGTCTATTTTGACCAATGTTTCCGTTGATACAACTTTAATAATTAGAGAACCTACTCCATATCTTTATGTAAGAAAAAATGCAACTGGTGACAACGATGGTTCTGATTGGGCCAATGCATATGCAGAAATAACAACTGCACTTTCAGTTTCAATAGTAGGAGACACTATTCTAGTTGCAGATGGCACATATTATCCTACTTTAGATTTAGTAGAGGACAATGCATTCGAAATGAAAGAAGGTGTACATATGATAGGTGGTTTTCCAGCTACTGGCGGTACATTCTTGGAAAGAGATCTTGTGGGTCTAAACACAATTCTCTCTGGATTTATTGGCGAGAGTAATAATACAAGTGAACGTTCTTATAATATAATTCAAGTGGCATCATCAGTTACCACGTGTAGTTTAGATGGCTTCAGCATTATCGAGGGTGAAGCTGATGGCACTAATCCTGAAGACAAACAAGGAGGTGCATTATTCTGTGAAGGAACAATAGAATTGAACAATATCAAAATGGAAAACAACAATTCTACTCTTGCAGGATCTAGTATATGTTCAAGCGGAATATCTGGTAATGTAATTATGAGAAATACTCAAATTATACCTCCAAACTTGTTAACACCCGTGATATCTATAGATGATAATTCAAAAGTTCATATAGCTGAATCTTGTACTATTCAGGAATGATATTTTCGTTAGTAAAATTTGCATAATTGGCAAGACTTGAAGATTGAAGAGATTGCGGAGATTGAATTACTGGTATATTATATTCTATTGCAGGACTTAGTCTTAACTCAAACTTATTGCAAAGCATTGAATCCCAAAATGGGACCAGATTTCAAAGATTGAGATGATAAATAACTAGTGCTCAGTCAAGCCAAAATCAGTAGCAAATAAATAAATTTCAGAGTCTATTCTTTCATTTCTTAAAATATCCAAAATAATAAAACACAAGTACATTTAATTCTATAAATTAATTTGTATAAATTACAAACCCTTTATTAATAGAACAATACCAACTCCCTATGAAACAAGTCTCACTTTTGTTTGTCATTTCTGTATTTGTTATTTCTCAAACTTTTTCTCAAGGATTTTCTGATCAATCTACATTTTCAGGTGTGGGTTTCGTCCATGCAGGACATCCACAATCATATGATATGCCTATGGGAGCTGGATCTGCATGGTTAGATTATAACAATGATGGATATCTTGATCTATATGTTGTAAATCGTATCGGAGCAAATAAGTTTTTTGAAAATAACGGAGATGGTACTTTTACTGAAAAGGCTTCTACCCTTAATATAGAAGATTCATCTCACGATGGTGCTGCGATTGTAGTCGGAGATATTAATAATGATGGCTATCAAGATATTTATCTTGCTAATAGTGACGAAAATGTTATGTTTCTAAATAATCAAGGGACTTCATTTTCAGACATTACTACAAGCTCAGGCCTTGGGACCCTAGGTCCAAATAGATCAACTTCAGGTTCATTTGGAGATTTTAATAATGATGGCTACTTAGATTTATTTGTCACTCACCATGTAGGGATAGTAAGTACAAGTATAGGAGATGTAAGAGATTACTTATATTTCAATAATGGAGACAAAACGTTTACTGATGTTTCAAATCATTTAGCTATTTCTAATTTAGAAGATCCATCATTTGCATCAAGTTGGACAGATTATGACAAAGATGGTGACCAAGATCTCATAGTTATTACTGATTGTCCTTTTAATCCTGTTTTTCCTAGTAATGGAACCTTAGTATTCAAAAATGGCGGCGGTACAGACCCTATAGTGGATTGGAAATTTTTTGAAGAAGGCTTTAATTTGGTTGAAGATGATTGTGCAAATGGAATGGGAATAGGTATTGGTGATTACAATAGAGATGGTTATATGGATCTTGTGTATTCTAATATTGGACCTGCACGATTGTTTAAAAATAATGCAGGTGTATTCGAAAGTCAAGATACTGCTGGTGTAAGTACCCAACCTGCTGAACATTTCTCATGGGGTACAAGTTTTATGGATTTTGACAATGATGGATGGAGTGATATTGTAATGGCTGTAGGTGCACTCGGGCTTGAAGGCACTGATGTGGATTCTACCCAAGAATGTAATTTCTTTAAAAATAATGGTGATGAGACTTTCACAGAGATTGCAAACAGTTTAGGTATAGATGATGATGCTAGAACAAGAAGTATTGTCCATGGCGACTATGACAATGATGGAGATTTGGATTTACTAATGTTGAATTTTGATGGTGATGTTCGTCTTATGAGAAATGATGAAATCAATACTAATTATTGGCTTAGAATTAAGTTGAGATCAAAAAAAAGTGCTCCTGATGGGATAGGTTCATGGATAGAAGTGAGAACAAATGATGGAGTCAAACAATATTTTGAAATGCGCTCTGGCTCAAACCTGGGTGGTGGAGATGAGATAATGGCACATTTTGGTCTTGGTACTGCCACTTCTATAGATTCAATAAAAGTAAGTTGGATGTCTGGTGAAGAGTCCATTTTGACTAATGTTTCTGTAGATACGATACTCACTATTAAAGAGCCTTCTCCGTATATTTATGTACGAAAGGGAGCCACAGGAGACGATGACGGTTCAGATTGGGCCAATGCATATTCTGAACTATCTACAGCCTTAACTCTGGCTTCTTTTGGTGACTCTATTCTAGTTGCCGATGGAACATATTATCCTACATTAGATTTGAATGAAAACATAGCATTCGACATGAAAGATAATGTTCACATTTTTGGTGGATTCCCAGCAACTGGTGGCACTTTTCTGGAAAGAGATTTAATAGGATTAAATACAATTTTATCAGGGTTTATTGGAGACAATAATGCATCAAATGAACGCTCGTATAATGTTGTCCAAGTATCTGGGTCAGTTACTTCATGTAGTCTAGATGGCTTCAGTATTATAGAAGGAGAAGCTGATGGCATCAATCCTAACGACAAGCAAGGAGGTGCATTATTCTGCGAAGGACAGATAGAATTGAACAATATAAAAATGGAAAATAACAATTCTTCTCTAGCAGGTTCTAGCATATGTTCAAATGGTGCTTTAGGAAATGTGATTTTGAGAAATACACAAATTATATCTCCAAACTTGTTAATGCCAGTGATATCTATTGATGATAATTCAAAAGTTCATGTAGCTGAATCTTGTACTATTCAGGAATGAATATTTGAAAAGTTAATTCTTTAGGGAATTGAAGTTGTCGGATATCCCTTAATATAGTACCCAGCGTTTTTACCATTTGACTTTTTGGCGTCTTCAATTTCCCATTTATAAATCGGATTCTCATTATCCCCAATAAGTTCTTTGACATCATCAAATGTATAAGTTCTCATAAGTGAGGCTTGTCCGTCCCAAGCATAGACTATAGGTATAATCGGAATAATATATGTAAATAGTAACTGGCTAAAACGCATAGGCCTTACAAAAGGTGTCATTATCAACGACATCAGAAATAGTATAATTAAAGAAATAGGAAGCAATATCCACCAAAGTAAAGTAGGCACATTATTCTTTGCTAATTCGTAGATGAGTATCGGCTCCATATTATCTTCTGAGGACTTTAAGATTTGTTTTGCAATGGCTGGACTCATATGGTGAAAGCTAGCTATCATTGTTTTCAATCCACTAGGCACTTCACTTATATGAGTTGCATTAGTAGGTACTGAATGGTATTGAATATTGGGCAATTTTCTATTGTTGATTTCAGCTACTACATTCGGATTAGGGTACAAATCTGTTAATATCAAGTTTAAGGGATTGTCGATATTTTTTTCATTTACCTTTTTAAAACATTCCAACATTGCTCCGCCAGAACCCGAACCCAGATCTACAACTTGATTAAAATCAACCTTGCTTCTCATATCCAATATAAGCTCGGCTAGTATATCTGATGTCCCCAATAATTTGTGGAAAACTATGATAAGGTTGGTCGCCCCAGACCTAATGATGCTAGGTAACCATTTATAATCTTCAAATTCAAAAAGTTCTAATCGTTTCATGGGAGCTGATGTAAAATTTGGGGAAAAATCGGATCGCTTGTTGGAGAAAGATCAGATCGCTTAAAGCGATCCGATCTTTTAACTATATTTACGGCGTCACTACCCTATTCTTCACGTGTTTCTCTAGCCACTGATCTTGCTCCCATAACATATGCATGATGCTTTCTCTTGCAGCATATCCATGACTTTCTTTTGGTAGCATAACTAATCTTACAGGTGCTCCTAAACCCTTCAGTGCATTGAAATATCTTTCACTTTGCATTGGATATGTTCCAGAGTTGTTATCTGCCTGACCATGGATCAATAATAGCGGTGTCTTCATCTTGTCGCAATGCATAAAAGGAGACATGTTATAGTACACATCTGGTGCTTCCCAATAATTTCTCTCTTCTGACTGAAATCCGAAAGGAGTCAATGTTCTATTATAAGCCCCCGACCTTGCTATTCCTGCAGCAAAAAGATTAGAATGCGTAAGTAGATTCGCAGTCATAAATGCACCATAAGAGTGTCCACCAACTGCAACTTTTGATCTATCGATATATCCCAATTCATCCACTGCATCTATTGCCGCTTTTGCATTGCCAACCAATTGTGGAATGAAGTCGTCATTGGGTTGATCCTCTTCCTCTCCTATAATTGGAAATGCAGCATCATCCAATACTACATATCCTCTATTCACCCAAAAGATTGGAGAACCATAATAAGGATATGTAAATTCATTGCTACTAGAAGTTACTTGACTTGCACTATTTTTATCTTTGAATTCTCTTGGATATGCCCACATTATCATAGGCATTTTCTCTTTCTTTTTCTTGTTATAACCAACAGGCAGATACAAAGTCGCAGACAATTCAAGACCATCTTCTCGTTTGTATTTTATGACCTCTTTGTCTACATCCTGTATCGCTTTGAATGGATTCTCAAATTCAGTAACGGGTTTTAGACTTCCAGTATTGATATTTCTAAAATAGAAATTAGGATAATCATTTTTAGATTCTAGTCGGGTCAAAACGATTCCTTTTTTAGGATCAATCATTCTAGTAATCCTTTCCAACTTCTCCCCAATCTTTGCTCGGTACAATCTTTTTGTGTCATTCTCACTGATGTCATATCTATCGACAAATGGTAATTTTCCTTCCTTAGAATATCCTGAACCAATAAGGTAAAGCTGATCATCATTCACTATATCTAAAGTGTTTTTGCCAAACTCATTCTTTGTTGATACAAAATTTCCTGGATCACTATATCGATCTTGATAGTTTCTTTCATTATAGAGAATTGGCTCTTTTGAATTATCAGATGGATCAAAAAAGCTGATTCTTATTGTCCTGTCATTCCACCAAAAATCATATAAAACTGCTAGATTATTATCTCCCCATTCTATGCCATTGTATCTGAGTTTTGCTTTTACCAATAGTTTTTTCTTCCCTTTATAAGGACTGTCTAATTCGTACACAGCATCTCGAAAATCAGTCTCAACGGCAGGATCTCCCCCGTCAAGCGCTTCAGCCCAAACCAAGGTTGAAGGTTTATCATCTCTCCACTGTAGACTTCTGATACCTGTTCTAGCACTCATAAATCCTTTAGGCAATTCCTCAATGAGTGGAACTTTAACCATGTTTTTCATCAAATTCCCATCAATGCCATAAATATCGTATGAAGTCGGAAATCTTCCATAAGTTACTAAATATGAAAATGGTCGGCTAATTTCGGAGAGCATAATCTGTTTTCCATCTGGCGAAATTGACATAGAAGAATACATTCCACTTTCTCTCCACAAAGATGACTTGCCATCAAGAGATACCAAATGCAATTCAGAATGAGCCAATACTTCAAAATTCTGCTCATCAGCAGGGTTTTTCAATAGATCCTGATATGTACGATTTTGTGCCTTCTGTCCAGCCTCATTTATTGAGACGGTAGGCCCACTTGGAATCGAAAGAGCAGTATTAATCAGTGTAGGACGATTCGATGGCAGCATTTTTACAAGCATCGATTCACTATCCTTCATCCATCTCAAGACAGAATTCATATTTGCATTGAGTTTTGCCTCAGTCAACTTTGTAGCCGTTTGATTAGAGAGCTTGATATACCAAAGTTCAACTCCACTTTCTACCGTATTTGTAAATGCTATTTTGTCTTCATCAGGTGACCAGGAGATGTTTGTAAGCTTACCATTTGAGGGCAGTCCTTTTATTACAGATTCTTTTTTTGTTTTTAAATCATAGTATTTAATGTCGTTGTAATATCTGGCTCTACTCGAAATATTTGTTTTAGGATTTATTCTGAGACCAGCAAGCCTTAGTTCTTCCTCTGACAATTCATCTATGGATTTGTAGGCTTGACGATATAATAAAATTGCCTCGGTACCATCCGAATTCATTCTCATACTAGGAGGCATAGGTGCATCTGCAAGTGATAGAATATCATCATCAGGCAATTGATATTTTAAATCTAATTGGGCTTCTAGCATAAGTGAAGTAAACGTAAGTATTAAGGTTATGATTAAAGTTTTCATTCTGGTATAGGTTTTATTTTTGAATTACGCGTTCCGAATATAATGAAAGTTTGATATTTCAATCTACGATGATGTATTATTAAGATTTTATTATAATTTCGGAATTAAACTATTGCTGCAACTAGTTAAGGATTGATTCAATAATAAAGTAACATTCCTAAGATTTGAAAAGTTAAATATAGAATTGAGAACAAAGGTTCTTGATCATTAAAGTTCCATTCCTTAATTAAAAATATACCGAACTCCTATCCTCATTTGCCATCTAGAAATTAATCCTGTATCCGTTACAAACTCCTTACCAAGTGTAGAAGGATTCACTCGGAATTTTCCATTTTGCCTAGCCTGAATAGGTCGAGTATTCGCTGCAAATTGGCGATTCCCCCAACTGCTATTAATCAAATTACCAATGTTCAAAAGATCTAAACTCAACTGAATGGTATTTTTCTTTTCTGAAATATTAAAATGAAAGTCCTGTAAAATTCTCAAATCTAATTGGAAAAAAGTTGGAGAAGCTCCACCATTTCTTTCCGCAAAACTTCCTCGGTTTTCATTTAGGTAATCTGAGCCTTTGATAAAATTATCCAACGCATTCCATTGAGATTCTACTGAAACTGGACTTCCGTTCATATTGTATGCTTCTAATTCAATTTGAGAAGCATCACTAGGAATAAAAATCAAATCATTCGATGCCACTCCATCATTATTAACATCACCATTGCTAGAGTAAGTGTATGAAAATCGTCCACGCTGAGCTCCTTCCAAAAACAAACTGATAGTGGTGGCTGCCTTGGTACCGTAATTTATTTTATAAGCTGCAGTACCGATTACTCGGTGTTTTTGATAATCATCAGTATACGCTAAGACAGGTAAATTAGAATTTCCTAATACTGCTAAATTTCGAAAACTGCTTCGAGAAGTACTTGCCGAAAACGAATTCACATCTTTTGCATATCCATAGGTGTAAGCTAATGAAGCGTACCAATGCTCACTATATTTTTTCTTCAAATGAAAAGTAGCATTAAACTGTTTTCCTTCAGAAGTATTGTCTAAAACATAAGCTCCTAAAATAGGTGGATTATTAAGTCTTGAATTGGCAAAAACAAATCTTCCATCAGAACCAGTTCCTTGATCAGTGTGGTCCAAATTTGCATTTCGCACAAAATCACGATTAATTTCATCGCTGTAAATCACATCAATAGAAGCTTGTAATTTTGAAGGATTACCGATATCAACCCCCACAGCTGATTTCCATAATTGCGGCATTTGATAACTTTCGGCGATTGCGTTAATTTCATAATTGCTTGGAGTAGGAGTATCATCTGGAATGTACGCTTCTGGATCTGGATTAAATGGATATTGGTTAGCAGCATTATTTTGAGCCTTGACTTGACCTTGCAGCAATCCATTGTTCAGATATTGATCACCAATTCGAACCATCGGAGTTCTGCCCGTAAAAATTCCTGTTCCTCCGCGAACTTGCAACCCTTCTGAGATTTCCCAATTGAAACCAACTCTAGGAGAAAAAAGTGGCTTGGAAGATGGCAAGTTACTTGTTTTCAAGGATTCAGCATTTCCCAAGGCATCTTGAAAAGATAAGGTTGAAACATCTGCATTTTCCAAAGGTGTTTCAGGAAATGATGCGATATCCATTCGTATTCCAGCAACTATTTTAATATTTTTGAATAAAAATTCTTCTTGAGCATAGGCTCCAAATTGAATTAATTCAGGATGAACTTCTTGACTTTTTTCATCACCTAAAACGGAATAAGTTCTGGAATAAACAGAAGGTCTTCCAATTCCATTAGAAAGTCCAACCGGGGTTGTGGTACCAATTGGTGTACTATTATAAAAATCTTCTAGGCTATTAAAGACAAATGAACCTGCCGCTGCAGGGGTGAATAAATAATCAAATTGAAACTGCTCATAACTAATCCCAAAAGTCAGCGTATTTGCTCCCAAATAAATGCTGAAATCGTTTTGAACATTGATAGTATTTTGTGTAATACTATTATTAGAGGCGAAAAGATGAGAACCAAATGAGATATAGTTTTGACCTCCATTGAGAATATCAACTGTTGGAAACAATTCTCCTTTGACTGCTCTTGAATCTGGAAAATGAGAATACCCTACCAACAATTTATTCGACATATTGGAGCCAATAAAACTTCTCAATTCTCCAACGAATGATTTAGCATCTACCGTACGGAGGCCTCCTGAATTTTGGAAAGACATTGAGTTCAAATTATCAACTCGATTTGGTGCTCCGAAAGATCCACTATTACTTGCTGGAAAATCTTGGGTAGCATTTAATTGGTTGTACCGTAATGATAACTGATGATTTTTGTGGATGTTCCAATTTAATTTGACGAGGAGCTTTTGGTTATCGGTTTGATGGTTATAGCTTTCATAGGCACCTGTTTTGTAGTTGTAATTAGATTCCAGAAAATTACTAATATCATCAAGATCAGAAGCAGACACACGTGTAATATTATCTCCTGATAGGCCTGATCGGCTTGCTAAAAAATTAGTTGCAGGATTTGTTCGAGATTCCTTTTCATAATTAACAAAAAAGAATAGTTTGTTTTTGATCAAAGGACCTCCAATGCTTACCCCATAAAGAGATTGGTCAAAATCAGAAATTTCCACAGTTTGATCATCAACTGTTTTTCCAATAAAGCTTTCATTTTGAAAATAGCTATAAGCAGTTCCTTTAAATTCATTCGTTCCACTTTTGGTGATAGCATGAATTCCAGCACCTGTGAACCCACCTTGCCGAACATCAAAAGGAGACACATTTACTTGAACTGTTTCGATTGCATCTAAGCTAATCGGTTGAGCACCTACCACATTTCCAATCAAAAGTGAACTATTTCCTCCAATGCCATAAGCATTATTAAAAGCAGACCCGTCAATGGAAATAAAATTATCTCTCGGTCCTTTACCCGCAAAACCAGCTTGGTTGGCTTGAGGATTTAAGCTAGCAAAATTAAGAATACTACGTTGGATATTAGGCAAATACTCTAATTCTGTTTGGCTGATTGAAGTTTGATATCCTGTTGATCTATTTCTCACTAATGGAGCAACCACTAGAACCTCATCCAATTGTTGTGCATGTTTTTTCAATATGATATCCAATGAATTATTTTCACCCAAATCCAAGAAAATACCTTCCAGTATATTTTCTTCAAATCCAACGTAAGAAATTTTTAGAGCATAGGGTCCTCCACTTTTTAAATTAGGAAAGTAAAAACGACCGCTGGATTGAGTGGCAGTTTGGTAAATGGTTTTTGAAGGTTGATGCTCTAAAAAAATTGATGCATCTTCCATTTGATTCTTTTCTTCATCTTGAACAAAACCTGAAAGTTCAGATGTAGTAATACTTTGAGCAAAAATTTGAATTGAAAGAGAGATCAAAAAAAAAGTGCTAAGAAAAAATTTGAGTTTCATTTCTATTTTGATTTTACGAGTGAAAATGGTTATCATAGAAAATATAGGATGATGGTTTTGCAAAAGCAAAACCATCATCCTATATTTTCTAGTTTATTATTTAACTCAGTTTGAAAAGTGGATCAATTTACTGGCTAAAAAATTAAAAAGAAAAAATCTACTCTTTCTTATAAGGAGGATAAACTGTTTCTGAAAATTGAGTATAAACCGTCGGAGGGGGTAAATCGAATTCAGCTTGAGAATCCGTCGAAGCTCCTATGTAGCCACCTAGTAATACAAAACTAAATGAATATCCTTCTGATTGGGCTACACCATGACATCCCATACATCCGCCCATATTTTTAGCTTGACCATCGAATACCATATTTCTATGCCCTCTTGCAAAATTAGGGCCGTCATTTGCTACCAAAGGAGGATTAGGTGGTGAATGATGTGGAATTGAATCAGTATATCGTTTAATTGGATAAGTCAATGGTGCTTGTCCTTTAAAATGTTGAAGCCCTTCATTGGTTTCAATCACAAGATTTGCAAGAAATAAAGGCTGACCAATTCCTGTTGGATCATTTGGGTTTCCTGCAATCTTAAACTTAGTAGTATCTATAGCATTAAGATCTAATGCTTTGAATTGAGTTCCAATTAAGCGATAATTTCTCCAAACAGAATTTTTAGGAAGAGACTTCCAAACTTTTTTATTGACATTTTCAACCACATCAAGTACACGATATTTTCGCTTTACAGGATAAGTTCCAGGGTTTAAGTATTGGATCCCTCCTTTCGTTTTCTTTGTTGGTTCTGCCTCATGGGGATACCATCCACTTATTGCATTTTCACCAAGCGGACCTGAATTTGGAGCTAAAAAATTAGAGTAGGTATATCCTGTTTCTGTACTTTTATGTTCCCAAGTAGAAAAAATAAAAGTACCTCCAATAGCATTTTTACTACCACCTAATGTATCTGTTGTATGAATTCGTTGAATAATATGTAATCCAACTAAGCCAAAAACTGCATAATCTTTTTTAATTTGACCTTTTTCAGTAGTATAATATTGGGCAGTTGTAGTATGATAATCAGTATGCACATCAGTATCTTTCAATTGAATCCAAGCTGCTTTAACATGGATAGCTCCTATACGAGGAGGAAAATTAGAAGTATCAGGATTATCATTAGCCATTCTGAACGTATCAAGCGCATTTGATGATTTATAATTAAATTGATTTGTTGGAAGTTTAATATTGTTGGCAAGAGCATCCTTTGCCTGCTGTGCCTTATCTAGTCTTTTTGCCCCCACTTTTTCCTTTTCAGCAGCACCTTTTGCTGAAGTTCTATAAGGTAAGGTAATCGGTCTATTTTGCCTGGAGACCTTCTTTGCGATATTTTGATTGAAAAACTTATTTTCGTTTATATAATCAAAAAAATCATAATTCACTTTTACTTCATAAAGAACCGGGTTACCATTACTTGGAGCGCCTCTCCATACTCGCGGCGAAACTATTTTTTGATAAAATGGATTAGTCAGAGAGTCTGATTCAAGGCATTCACTTTTCACCTGAATAGTTTCATCTAGCGCATTAAAAATTAAAGAAGGCGGTGTAGCCCCTCCAGCCATCGTACCAGGCACAAATGATTCATCTTCTCCCGGTCTTAATATTCCATAATTATTATTGGGCGTTTCGTTCCATCCCGGAATATTTCTAGTGGGTTGTGGTGTATTGAAAACCTCTCGTTTTTCCTTAAAAGTTTCCCAAACTAAAACATCATCATGTTTAGCATTAATAAATGACTTTTCCAACCATGGAATTCCTCTTTGCAAAGTATCTTCATTAATTAAGGCTGGCCAATTAAGTGCTGCAAAAGTATTCCAAGCAAAATTACTGAAGTAATGTCCAGATATTGTATCCAAATCTATAAAAGGTACATTGGTATTAGGTACTGCTGGACAATCTAATTGAAGGGTTGCACCATCTTTTTCACAGATAATAATTACTGGATCATTATCACCATTACACCCGGGGCCAAGTATACTCATAAAAGCAAGAAGAAAAGCAAAAGAAAAGTTGATGAAATAAATCCACTTTTTCTGTGAGGGTTGGAGTTTCATATTGTTGAATTTTGGAGTCAGAAAATATTTAGTCTTTTTCAAATTTAATTGAAATAACTCGGTAGAAGGGAAGTTCAAAATAAATTCAAACCCAAATCAGGATGATCTTAGCTCATCATTTTGAACAGATTAGGATATTGTAATATAAAGAATATATATCAATAAGATATAAATATATTGTATATAAATTTTTGCTTTAGTTTTTACCAAACAAGAAAAGGGCAACCGTCAAAACAACAATTACACATTTTTTTATGAAGAAATCATCAAAGAAAACTAAGGTCGGATCGTATTATCTTATTCCTTAGTTTTTTAAATAAAATAGAAAACAACAGATGTATAAAACCAAAAAGACCACACTTTTCAGCATGGCCTCCTTCAGAATCATTTTAGAAACATTAAATCATCTATGGCTTTTGATCAAACCATATTATTACTTTAGATTATTCTAATCAATAATCATCATTTTCTTTGTGTCGATAAAGTCACCTGCTTTCAAGGTATAATATAGTATTCCTGAACTAGCATTCAATGATTCTACATCGATAGTAATTGCATTTTTACCTCTAGTAAAGTCATTTGTGATTCTGTACAATTCTCTTCCTGAAATATCAAAAATAGCTAGTGTAGCCAATCCTGACTTTTCTAGGTCAAAACCAATTGTTGTCATTCCTTTGAATGGATTCGGTGTATTTTGGTGCAATACATTTCCTTCTACCTCTTCGATACTTCTTGAAGTGACCTCAAGGTCTACTGGACTTATATTCAAATCATTATCATAAACTTCTGCATCTAATACTGAAGAAGATAAATTTATGTTTGACGCTAATTCTCCATTGGAAAGACCTTCTAGCTCAATCGTAAATAAAATATCTTCTGCTCTAACTGAAAGTGCACTAATTGCATTCCAAGAAAGAGATAAAGAATTTCCAATTCTATTCACATTATAATCTTCAATATTCAATTTACCTGATTTCAAGCTTTGGAATCTTACATCAGACCCAAGTTCCATTGTAAATTGAAGTCCAATCAATTCACTTACTTCATTAGCATATACAGGAACTAACATGACTTCGTTTGAAGTAAATGATTGATTTTCTACTAAGAGTGTTTTTGGTGTGCTTCTTGTTTCAGATTTATTTACAGATTTCAAATTAGTAGAGGCATTTCCATTTACATCTCCTGTTTTTATTGCAGTAAAATCAATATCTTCATCGCTTACATACAATCCATTGATTACTACTTTCTCCGGAAATCCAAAGGGGTTAGTTGGATCTTCGATGTCATGCGTAGTTGGGATAAACCTCCAAGAAGTATTATCACCAAAGTCAGATTGAATTCCAAGGATTACCTTTCTCATCAATAATAAGTCAGATGCAGTAATCTTTTCGTTTCCTGTTACATCTGCAGCAATTAGTTTGTAAGGACTATCCAAAATTGCAAGTTCTAAAATATGTCTTTGAACCAATACTAGATCAAGTGTAGTCACACCATTATTAGCATCATCATTTTTGTAAGGTTCTACAGCGTATTCGTTATAATAATCTACATCTTCGAAAGCATAGTTTCCAGTATCCTCAGTCATTTGCATATCTGAATCTTGATCATTCATATTCATCAATTGAACTTCAATATTCAATAGGCCTTCATTTTCATTATTTAATATAGATCCAGCAATTGTTGCTTTCATTCCATCTACATTGTCGATACACGCATTGCTGCTTTCTGAATCTTGAAGTAACAACACAACGTCACAGTACTCAAAATTACCATCTGTATCAATAACATACATTTGTAATTCAATTTCTTCAGCTATTCCATTTGGTATATCACTGCAATCAAAATCTAAGAATTGTATGGTTCCAGAAGAATTGAAAGAGAATATTAAATCTTCATCATCATCACAACTATCAAAACTTTTCAAATCAAAATCATTTGCCCATACTTCTGCTGTTCCATCTTCGCCTAACACCCAAATTACTTTACCTAAACAAATCGGTGTAGGTGGCTTATTATCTGAAATAGTTACTATTTGAGTACAGTTTGAAACATTGTCACATTCATCTGTTACTGTCCATTTCACGGTATGTGTTCCACTGTCCAAAATTCTTGTAATTGTATTTCCACTACCATTGTATTCGATAGATCCATTACTATCGACATCAATTGTATATGAATATTCTAATTCATCTTCATCAGTACAATCGTCTGTAGCAGTGACTATGAGTGTCACCTCTTCTTCACAATTTCCATCTTCTGATACAAAAGTTTGATTGCTACATGATTCGAAAACAGGAGCTGCAGAATTGTAAACTCCAATCTTTTGAACACGTACATAGAAATATGGATTCTGAGGATCATAACTACACCAATCAATAATTTTCCATGTTCTCAATATCTTGATACAATAATCAGGCACCGAGTAGAATACGGCGTCATCATAAGAAATAGCAATATTCGCGCAATCAGTATTGCTTAGGATTGGGAAACTATTGAGGTCTTCTGGTGAAGTGTTCTCCGTATTACAACCGTTCACTTCTCTATCTCCTGGCCAGTTAATATTATTTTCATTGAAAGGATTAGAATCACCAACTGTGATCACCTGAACACAAGTAGCAGTTCTTCCTTGAGGATCAGTAGCTCTCCATGTTCTTGTTATTGTTCCAATTCCGCAATCATTTAAATTTACATTATCAGTTTTAGTGATTTCTACACTACAATTATCTTCACCTGTAGCTGTACCTGTCAATGCTAAGTTTTCATAATCTTGAGTACACTGAATAAATATGTTTGATGGGCAAGTAATTGTTGGATTCATTTTATCCTGAACATTTACATTTACTATACAATCATTAAAGTTACCAGCTTTGTCAAATACTCTCATTACAACTTTTACATATCCACTATTTACATCTTCACAGCAGAAATTAACTTTCTCTCCAAATTGAAGATCACTGAAAAATCCACATGGTGTTGATAATCTTTTTACTTCAAATCTGTCTATTTCGCAATTGTCAAAACTTCCATCATCGATAGATGTAGCAAAAATATCTGCCCAGCCTGCATCTTCTAGACCTACTACTGTATATCCTTCACAAACTGGAATTGGAGCTTCTCCATCTTCAACATATACTTCTGTAAAACACTGAGTAGAATTATCACAAGCATCCGTGATCGTATATACTATCCAAGAAGTGTCTTGTGGTAGTCCATGGATGGTAAAAAGTCCTGTCTGTGAATTATAAGTGATATTGTCAAAAATCGGATTTTCAAATGGTTGACCATTTTCATCTTTCAATTTATAACCAACAGTATATGTATAATCACTACATTCAAAAATTACGATTGGTGCAGGGACTTCAAAAGTTCCCGTACAGAGTCCTTCATCAGTAAAGATAGTATTGTAAAAATCTTCATTTGAAGTACAAATTGGAGCAGCAGTATCTAATACCTTGATTATCTGATTATAAGTAGCTTCTTGACCAGTACACCAGTCTATCACTATCCATTGTCTTAATACTTTGATACTCGCACCACAAATTTCAAATATGATATCTGTGTAGTATGTTTGAATATTTGGACAATCAGCACCAGATGGCATACCTGTTACATTCGGAGACGGAGCACCATTTGGTAATGTCTCGATTGTGATTGCGCAAGAGAATGCAGGCTGATCAATATCGTCATAATTTGGAGGCCAAACTATATCATCTATAGATGCCTTCAGAATATTGATTTCTTGAACACAAATAGCAACATTACCTTGTTCATCTTTAGCAGTCCAATATCTCGTTATTGTTTTTACAAAATCATCGGCACATGCATTAGTGTTTATATCATCTGTATATTCTAAGTCACTCACAAAACTACAAGCATCTACTACAGTAGGGAAAGGAATAGATCCATTACCTGGAGTAATATCTGCATCACAGTCCAATTCATAATCTAAACATGTACTGAATACTGGAGGTAGTTTATCTTCGATAGTTATGTTTCCCCAACAAGATGCTGCACATCCATTTAGCGTTACACTTACTTCTAAACTTTGATTTACGTAGCTATAATCGACAGTTGCATTTGGAATTATATTCCCTTGCCCGTCCATTACTGCTACTGTATATGCTGAATCAGCATATGCAGGATCTTCCAAAATCATATCTGGAGTGATGATAGCTTCACAATTATCATCTAGTGAAACCTGAAGACCGTCATTACAAGCCATTGTAGTGTTACAGTCCACCTGCGCAAAGGTCATATTTGCCATAAAAAGGCAAAACACAACTCCAAGGCTTCGTGCGATCAGCACTAAGCTTTTTGAAATTTGCGATTGACTAATTTGTATTAATTTGTTCATTTCTAATGAATTTAAAACCTGTTTCTTAATGTTCTAATGAATATCTGAATGCCTAATGGCTTGTTTCTTTTATTTAATGATTATCATTTTTTTACTTGCACTATTTCTCTCAGTATCAAGCTGATAATAAAGGATGCCTGAACCATTGATCTCACTTACATCAAGTGTGATAGAGTTATATCCTTTGCTGTATTTTCCAGTCTTATTGATTAATACCTTACCTGTAACATCCATCAATCGAAGAGTTACATTCTCATCAGATGGAAGTACGAATCCTATTTCTGTAGAAGTAGTAAAAGGGTTTGGCACATTTTGAAGTAATTCAAATTCATGAGCCGTTTCACTTGATCTGTTTTGAATTTCAAACCCAAGATTTGATAATACTATTTGCTCACCTGAAGCTGTATATACTTCATTTGAAAAATCATCTTCAGCTAATCCTATCATCTCAGAAAGGAAACCAGCTTTTTTCACATCAAGGATAAGTGTAAGTACTTCATCATTTACAAAAACACTATTTGCTTCATGGATACTTACATATAGTTTTGTGTCCTTTCTGTAATTACTTTCTGTAATATTCATTACATCTGAATCCAGCGCTACATCGGATACCAAATTGTCATTGATAATCAACGCAAACTGTAATCCGAACAATTCTTCTGCTTGAGACAGAGAGATAGCCACATCCTGTATACCTTCTTCTAAGTATTGATCCTGAACACTAAGAATCTTGTTTGATCTTGTATTTGCATTTTTCCCTGATTTCAGGTTTGTACTTGCACTATTATTAACATCTCCAATCTTAACCGCTATAAAATCAGCATCCATATAATCTTCCATCATTGTTTCCATGTCTAATTTGTCATCGAAAGGAAATGGATTATTTACTTCTGCGAATTCATAAGCAGCATCTACAAACCTCCAACTGTTGTTTGATGGTAATTCTGAGTATATGCCCAATATGAGTTTTCTCAGTTGAAGTAGATCAGATGCTGAAATAGATTCTGAATTGTTAATATCTGCAGCAATCACTTTATAAGGATTGTCAAATGTTTTAATTCCTAGTAAATGTTGTTGGATCAATACAAGGTCAAGTGTAGAGACACCTTCATTGTAATCCTCGTCCAGTTTTGGTTCAATAGAATAACTTTCTTCAGTGATAAGATCACTAAATGTATATCCACCATCTGAATCAGTAGTTGTCACATAAGGAAATTCTGGAAGTGTAGAATTTAAAGTCACATTGATACCTGACATATTTTCATTTTCGTCATTGAAAATCTGTCCTCCAAGTGCTATTCTCTCATCTTCATTTCCACCACCATTAGAATTCCCACCAAATCCGCAGTGATCTTGATTATCTTGTACTATCAATGAAGTAGTACAGAAATCCTGATTTCCTGATGGATCTGTGATATAAATTTGTAATTCGAATGTAGTTGCTGTACTGTCAAGATCATCACAAGAAAACTCCATTGAAGTATCATTAGTATTCGTTGAGAATGAAGCTATCAATTCATCATTATCAGCACAATTGTCAAAACTTCCATTGTCAAAATCACTTGCCCAGATCGTAACAGACCCCGTCGTCTGCATGACTACAGTTACTATTTCCGATAAGCAATATGGTGTAGGTGCTTTATCATCATCTACGTTGATTATTACCGCGCATGTTTGTATATTTCCACATTCATCTTCTACTTCCCAAATAACTCTGTGTATACCAAAGTCTACAACTCTGCTAATCGAATTACTACTAGAAGTAAAATCTATAGATCCATTATTGTCTTCATCAAACTTATAAGAGAATTCTAAATCATCTGTCGGAGTACAATCATCTGTAGCCGTAGCATCAGCTTCTAACCTTACACTACAATTTGAAAGTTGTGTCAATGTGAAATCTGAAGCTTGACATCCAGCAGTGAATGTTGGCTTTGTGCTATTCTCTACTTTTATAACTTGCGTGTATTCCCAAAATCCAATATTTGAATAAGGTACATAAACACAGTCATCGATAACCTTCCATGTTCTCAATATTTTAGAGCATGCTTCATCAGTATATTGGAAGATTACATCATTGTATGTAAAGCTAATTTGGCTACAAGCCTCTCTTAGGATAACTGGTCTTTGTTTTCCAGCAGGAAGATCATCTGGCAATACACCCGTGGATGCGCAACCATTCAATAAAGTATGATTTCCTGGCCAAATTATATCATCACCTGAATCATTTGGATTATTTGGATTGATATAAAAAGGATCTAAAGAAAGTACTCGGATTCTTTGTTGACAAGTAACGAAATTTCCTTGCTCATCTTCTGCTTTGAATGTTCTCGTTATTATTCCTGTTCCGCAAGAATTGATATTTCTAGAAACTGTTGAAGTCACAGTGACATTACAATTATCTATTGCTTGTGCATTTCCATATTGATCAAGATTCACTGTATCATCATTACAATCAATAGTAATATCCTTAGGGCAAAATGTAATTTCAGGGTAATGATTATCCTGAACTTCAGCTTCTACCATACAGAAATTACTATTTCCACTTTTATCTACAACTCTCAATTGTACCATCACTATATCTCCAACATCATCACAACAGAACTTCACTTTATCTCCCCAATTCACTGATTCACCACAAGCAAAATTTCCCATTCTTCTAACTTCCATGTAGTCAATCTCGCAATTGTCCCATGATCCATCATCAAAAGAAGCTATAGTTGCATACCCTATTCCATTTTCGTTTAATCCTACGAATGTATGTAGATCACAAACTGGGATAGGCTGTACATCATCTTCAATCGTTACCTTGGTAAAGCATGTTGAAGTATTGTAACAATCATCAATAGCATAATATAGTATCCATATTTCTGTCACTCCTTCAGGTACTGAAGAAATCAGATATGTTCCATCTCCTTGCAGTACAACACCTTCGTTGCTCGGTTGGAAAAAAGGATCAACTCCTGCTTCACATGGATTATAAGAAACTGTATAAGATGTTCCAGAGCAGTCAGTAATAGTTGGTGCTGGCACTTCTATGATCGAGGAGCAGCTTATTTCTGTTGAGCCTACCGTAAAAAATGGTGGCGCTGTACATATTGGATCGGTATGATCAACAACAGTAATTGTTTGTGTATAAGGTGGAAGCGATACATTATCACATAGATCATGTACTGTCCATCTTCTTCTTAGTTTATATGATTCATCACCACACTTAGGTAATGCAATATCTTCATAATCTACTTTTACATTCAAGCAGAATATTCCCTCTGGCATGCCTGTAAATGCAGGATCTGGATAACCGTTTGGTAATTTCGGAAAATTACTACAAGCCTCTAATGAAGGATTAGGTCCTAAGACGTCATCATAATTAGGAGGAAATGTAATATCATCCAAAGATGCCTTGTTGACATAGATGCGCTCCGTACATGAAGTAGTATTTCCAGAAATATCTTCAGCTACCCACGATCTTTCTATTATTGAGCTAAACGGTCCTGTACACAATACATTAGTTACTGGTGTATCTTCATAAAATAATATCGCATCACTACACTTATCAAAATTCTCTAATAAGAATCTATCATCTCCAAGTGGAGTTATTGTTACATCATCAGGAACAGGAAACCCTGTTACATCAGGTGTCATAAATTCATTACAATTGATAGTATCATTAGCACCGCATTGCAAAAGAGGTATTGACTTATCTTCTAAGAATACATATCCCCAACATGAGTTTCCGCTGCATTCATGAACTACAGAAACTTCAAGTTGCTTATTGATGTATTCCATTCCAATAGTTGGTCCTGTGACAAGCGTATCAGCATCTATATCTCTGATTAATAGATCATATGAGTCATTTGTGAATCCCATATCCTCAAGAATCATATCTGGAGTAATATCCAAATCACAATTTCCATTCAATGAAATATTTACTTGATTGTTACATGCTAAAGCAAAAGCTTCTTCATCCATAACACCAACACTAGCTATTCCACTAAAGTCACAAAAATCATTAGTTTGTCCATCATAAGCACCGGCTGTCCCAGTAAATGAAACATCATAGTCACCTACAACGTCACCCCAGTCAACAAATATTCTTCTTGTGTTTTGTCCTCCTACTATATTTCCTCCTGCACTTACTGTCCATGTTATTGTGCCTACTTGAGAAGCAGGCAAGTCCAATTCATATGTTTCTAGAGTCTCTACACACGTACCCATATCTCCTATGATTACCTCACTTGGGTAAGTGCATAGATGGGCAGATGATAGCGGAAGAGAAAATGCACCATTAGACACTTCTATCGTCCAATTTGTATTGTTTAATCTTATGGCATCAAGTATATATTGACCTGGCAACCCTTCTGGTATCATAGTGCCATCCGCTAAAGGAACAGCTGCTGCAGGTGGCGCAGGGCTGGTAACATCATACAAGTCTGAAGAAGTCACTACAAACCAAGCCTCTCCCGAGTTGGAAATTATAGTAATCGTCTCACCAAATTGTCCATTATCATCTGTCGTACTGTTATTCAGACATTGACACTCAATCCGACTAAATGTTTGGGCAAAGGATAAATTGAAAGCCAAAAACAATATAAAGAGAGTCAAGAACCCTTTTACGTTTCTGAATCCATTGCTCACATTTACAAAGTCGAAATGTTTTTCAAATGGTCTTTTCATTGATTGTGTATTTTGTAAAATTCTTTTTTGCTCCGAGTCCCTAGATTCTGAGTAAAGGGATTGCTTAGCAAGTTTCTAAAATGTGTTATTAATGTTTCCTGAAAAATGATTCCAATCTCTTACGACCAGACAAAACTTTTCCATTATGTCCCTGTAAGACCAAATTCTAGACCAAATCCAATATCATATTATGACTAATTTTAATATGAAAACACATTACATTTTTTGGTTATTTGTAATTAGCAATTGCTGAATAAATTAAGTGTGAGACAAAAGTTTTATTTATTTGAAAAAAAAATGATGATATTTTACATTTTGATAATGTATTTATCAGATTATGATTATTTCTATGTTTTGAAGATTAAATTATTACACGGAGATTCGACTGAGGATTCACGGAGATTCACGGAGATTCGCAGAGAAAAATGTATTCTAATACAAAATTTTCAACTTTTAATTATTAAGTATTAATTTATGGGTGCATTTCAGATTGACGTTTTGCATTGTCATCCCGACCGAAGCGGAGGGATCGAGAATGCTAGTATGATTAATAATTTCGACCTTGCGGAGAAATCTACAGGGTTAAAATATCAACAATAACATCTACCATAAGCGACAAATTGAAATGCACCCTAATTTATTTGTATTTACTTATTTTAAATGGAATTGGATATTCAACATTAACTTTTTCATGAGTCATCGGATGATCAAACTCAAGATAATACGCACACAAAAGTAAGCCAGTCCTAAAACTCAATCCTTCTTTATTATAAAGGTTATCACCAACAATTGGATGCCCTATTTCACTGAAATGTTTTCTAATTTGGTGAGTTCTTCCTGTGTGTAATGTCACAAAAACCTTCGATGTAATATCTCTTGTATCTAATACTGTTGTCTTAAGAATCTCAGTCTTGGCAGGTTTACCGTCGATATCAGTCGTGATCCATTTTAGCGATTTATCCATCTTACCCTCAACAATACAAACATAGCTCTTAACTATAGAATGATTTTCTAGCATCTTAGCCAATAATCTTCTCGTTTCTATATTTTTTGCAGCGATCAATAACCCTTCTGTAGCTTTATCAAGACGGTGGACTAAGTATGGATATGGTAATGATCCATCATAGTCTAGGATAGGAACACTATGGAGGTGATGCTGCAATGATCTAACATTTCCACTACTTGAAATCCCTGGTGGTTTTCTAACAATTAATAAATCATGATCCTCATAGAATATTTCTACTGAATTGGTATCCTTTTCAGGCAGTGTATAAGTCAATTCATAACTAATAGTGCTCTCAGCTATTACCCAATCTCCCGTATTTCCAATCTTATCGTTAAGTTTTATCAGTTTCTTTTTGATGGCTTTTTTAACTGCACTTCCAGTTTCTAAATAAGGGAAAAGCCCTTTGGCATAAGAACTTAATCGAAATTTACCTTCAAGATCAGCTGGCACTTTATAAGTATATGTCTTTCTTTTTATCAATTACTTGTAAAATCTATTATATTTTTATGTGTTGGCTCGCTCGATCCGTCGCGATATCATCACGTATATTCTCAGCATTCTTTTCTAATACTCAAACTCAAGTATCAATAATTAATCACGAAATTCTTATTTTATCTAGTCACTTAAATTCTTAATCGCTGCCCTTAACAATTCAACCCAATTGGTAGAATCTACAAAATTCACTTCGTCTATCAAATTTTTCATTTTGTTGGATTCTCGAAAAATTCCTGATAATTTTGCTTCATAAGTATTTCTGAATTTAGGTATTGGATATACTTCATAAGTTAGTATTAACCCTCTTATTTCATACCTCTCATTCCCTTGGCTAAATGGAGAGTCAACATCTGCATTAACTTTATTCGTATTTGCTAGCATAGCTAAGTTTGCTACTAAGTATGACATTGACTTCAATTGTCGAAATTGATTATTCAAATGAGAAACAGACTCAATTTTTTCAGAAATTATATTAATATTACCAAGTATTTTAGAACAAAACCATATTGCGAACAAAACCGGATTAGCAATTGGTTCTACCTTCCGAGAATTAATATATAATGAATGATAATTAATTTCAACATTTGTTTTTTCAAATTTTTTTAAAGAGCGAATATTAATTTCATTTGACCTTATTAATTCAGATAGTATAAAAATGATGAACTGTTTATCATTCGAATGATCCCAAAATCTAAAAGTATCTCCAGCATCTGTTCCAAAGTTTGTATCTTCCAAAAATCGATCAAGAGTTCTTATTATACTATCTCTTACATCAAATTCATATATTTCCTTACTATAAAATTTATCTACATATCCATTGAAATCAGTATTTACTCCAAATTGGTGGCTATAAATTCTTTTTATGTTATCTATATCGCAGACAATTATAATTTTATCAAAACCAAATTTGTTTATTTTATCAATTTCATTGCTTTTGTCAAAATGGGCGGAGAATATATTTAAAATTCTAAATATGTGGGATGGATCTATTCTGTCTAAATCATCAATAATAAGGATGTTTTCCTTCCCATTTGTTTTAATATCCCTTAGCCAATCCTGAATAATTAATGTTATAATATTACTTTCATAGACCCCTCCTTCAGAATCATGAAAATTTGCTAAAATATCACTAATAGCATCCATTTCTAAATCTTTCTTGGTTTTCTTGTAAACTTTAAAATCCTTCGCCATTTGTCGGATTTCTTTGACGAATTGATTTAATTGCTTACCAATCTTGGGAATTAATAACATTGTAGTAGCTATAACTTGCCCAATGTTATCTAGCATAAATGAATCCCACGTTTTGAGAAAACTATAATAATCGGGTTTAAATGGATAATCTTCACATCCAAACAGTTCGGTTAGAATATCATACTTTATATAGCTAAATATATCTTCATTTTCAAGTACAGAATAATTCAACGGAAACAAATGAATACAATTATATTTCATTTTATTTTCAGAAAAAAACTTTCGTATAAAAGTAGTTTTCCCTATTCCAAATCTTCCAGAAAAAATAATTCGATGATTTTCAGAAAGGTCTAAATGCCTTTGGAATGAATCCTCTACTCTTTCAAATATTTCGGGATAAATCTCTTTTTTCATTTAGCAAAGGTCTAAAATTATAATGTAAGTATCGAATATTTAAATTGCTGATAATTAATAAATAAACAACTCAACTATTAATTAATCCTCCAAAAAATGAACAAACAAGACAAAATCAACAAGACATATCTCACCTTACTATCAAAGAATCGAAAATACTTTTCTTTTCTGATTATATTTGCATTTCGATGATTAAACAAAACACAATAGAACAAATCGTAACTTCCTCTAAAGTAGAAGAAGTCATAGAAGACTTTGTCAACTTGAAACGGAGAGGTGTCAACATGATTGGCAATTGTCCTTTTCATGATGAGAAGACACCTTCCTTTACCGTGTCGCCTGCAAAGAATATCTACAAGTGTTTTGGTTGTGGCAAAGCTGGTGACCCAGTTAGGTTTATGATGGATCATGAAGCTATGAATTATCCTGAAGCACTCAGGTATTTAGCGGGAAAGTACAACATCGATATTGAAGAAACTGAAAACACTGCTGAAGAAAAAGCCTACAAAGAATTAACAGCTTCCTATTTCATCATCAATGAATTTGCTCAAAAATATTTTGAAGACAATCTTTTCAATACAGATGAAGGCAGGTCTGTAGGTTTAGGTTACTTTAAAGAAAGAGGTTATAACGAGCAGATAGTTAAGAAATTTCAGTTAGGATATACTACAAGTGAGAGAAATGACTTGACCAAAACTGCATTATTAAAACAGTTCAATATCGAATTTCTTAAAAAACTGGGATTAACATCTAAGTCAGACTATGATTTCTTTCGAAGCAGGGTGATGTTTACAATCCACAATCTTAGTGGAAAGGTGATTGCTTTTGCGGGCAGAACACTGTCAAAAGATAAAAAGACTCCCAAATACATCAACAGTCCAGAAACTGATGTATACACTAAGAGGAAGGTCTTGTATGGAATGTACTTCGCCAAGCAAGCTATCCGAAAGGAAGATGAATGTATAATGGTCGAAGGATATACCGATGTGATCACTCTTCACCAATATGGAATCGAAAATGTAGTAGCTTCATCAGGAACATCACTTACAGTTGAGCAAATTGGATTAGTCAGACGATATACTCCTAATATCAAGATTATCTATGATGGTGATGCAGCAGGTGTCAAAGCGGCTTTGCGTGGTCTAGACCTTGTTCTTGAGCAAGATATGAATGTGAGATTGGTTCTGCTACCTGACGGTGAAGATCCGGATTCTTATCTTAAGAAAGTGGGGATCGAAGCATTTAGAACCTACCTAAAAGATCATGAAGAAGATTTTTTGTTTTTCAAAACCAATCTTTTATTAAAAGAAGCAGGAGACGATCCGATTCGAAAAAGTCAGGTATTAAAAGATATCGTAAAGTCGATTGCTAAGATTCCTGATATGATCAAAAAGGCACTATACCTTAAGAAGTGTAGTGACATGATGGATATCTCAGAAGAGATTTTGGTTAATGAAACCAACAAAGTCATAAAAGCTGACCTAAAACAAAAGAGGACTCAATTCGATAAAAAAAATGCATACGTAGATGAAGACAAATTCATTACAACTCCAAAACGTTCCGAAGGAGAACAAGCAAAAAATCTAAAACTATTAGTTACAGGAGATGATTACCAAGAGCAAGATTTGTTGCGAGTATTGATATCAATGGGTAATCAGAAATTGAAAGAAGATTCTGACGTGACCGTTGCAGGTTTCATTATCAATAATATCGAAGATGAAGTCGAAAATATAGATAATCAACTTTTCAAGCAAATATTCCAAAAAGCTATAGAACAATATAATGAAGCTGGAAGAATAAATGTCGAATATTTCACATCTTCTGATGATGAAAATATGCGAAGCTTAGCTATAGATATGCTTTCTACTCCCTATATCTATGCGAGTTGGGAAGAAAAAGGACTTCAACTTCAAACCCAAAAGGCACCAGATAAAAATCAAGAAAGCGATTCGTTAAATTCACTTAGAAGATTTTTGTACAGAAAGTACGACAAGAAGATTAAACATATTGAAGCTAAGATCATCGAATTGAGTGGATCTTCTGACCAAGAAGCAGATTTATTACTGTATATGAAAGCGCATAAAAAAGCATTGACTTTTAGATCAGATTTGGCCAGTCAGTTAGGAAGTGTGTTTTTGAAATAAAAGAACAGTAAAATTCACATTTCGTAATTCGTACTTCATAATTAATTCCCATTCTCCTACGTATTCCCATTCCAAGGTTTTACTTTTAGTTTTAGAAACAGTTTTAACATTTATGAGAACGGGGTTTATTTTAGTTTCAATATTAATTATTGCAGGTCTACTTTTCTGTGGCGTTACAATATGGCCAGGGTTTTTTTGGATTTTAGGGGTTTTGATGATTCCAATTTTGATAGGACTATTTGATATGTTCCAGTCGAAACATGCAATAATGCGAAATTTTCCTTTGGTGGGTAGATCAAGGTATTTGGCTGAATGGCTTAGACCTAAACTGTATCAGTATTTTGTAGAATCCGATACTGATGGTTCGCCTGTTCCAAGAATTTTCAGATCGATAATCTACCAAAGGTCAAAAAAAGTAAACGATACTACCCCATTTGGTACCCAATTAGATTTATATGCTGAAGGATATGAATGGATGAATCATAGCATACTTCCATTAGATTATCACAAGATAAATCATAACCCAAGGGTAACGGTTGGAGGTCCAGATTGCAAAAAGCCGTATGATCTATCTCTTCTGAATGTTTCTGCTATGTCTTACGGGTCTCTTAGTGCTAATGCTATAAAGTCGCTCAATGGAGGTGCTGCTATTGGAGGTTTTGCTCATAATACTGGAGAGGGCGGAATTTCGGCTCACCATATGGAATTTGGAGGAGATCTAATTTATCAAATTGGAACTGGCTATTTCGGATGTAGAAACGATGAAGGAGGATTTTCGGAAGAGAATTTTCTGAAAACTATAGGGCAAGCCAATGTGAAGATGATCGAAATCAAATTGAGTCAAGGAGCAAAACCAGGTCATGGAGGGATTTTGCCAGCTAAAAAAGTGACTCAAGAAATATCAGAAATTCGAAATGTTCCTCTCGGCGAGGATGTATTGTCTCCACCATTTCACCAGGAATTTGATACACCGATTGGACTTTTACAATACGTAAAACGATTGAGGGATTTGTCGGAAGGTCTGCCGATTGGATTCAAATTATGTGTAGGTCACAGGTTTGAATTTATTGCTATCTGTAAAGCTATGGTTGAAACAGGGATAAAACCTGATTTCATTTCCGTAGATGGTGGTGAAGGAGGCACGGGTGCGGCTCCATTGGAGTTTTCGAATAGTGTTGGGATGCCATATCGAGAAGGATTGGCAATAGTATATGATACCCTTGATGGTTTCAATCTTAAGCAATACATAAAGATTATTGCTGCAGGTAAAATTATTACCGGCTTCCATATGATGAGAGCGTTGGCAATTGGAGCTGATGCGTGTTATTCTGCGAGGGCAATGATGATGGCTCTAGGATGTATTCAGGCGCTTGAGTGTAATCGAAATACTTGTCCAGTAGGTGTAGCTACAAATGATAAAAGCTTGATGGATGGATTAGTTGTTTCTGATAAAAAAGAAAGAGTTGCTAATTTCCACAAACAGACAATCACAGCATTTGTAGAATTACTAGGTGCCGCAGGGATGGATGACCCGGTTCACATTAATAGATTTCATATTCACAGACGGATCATTATGAATAGACATGAGACGTATGAAGATGTATATCCATATATCACAGAAGGCTGCCTACTTTCTCAGGAGTCTTGTCCAAAAGGCTGGGAAAGAGATATGGGTATGGCATCTTCCAAAAGCTTCAAGCCAAGGTTTACAGCAGCGTTTGTGGATGAAGATTGAGTTAAATGATACGTTTTAAACTTATCTCTTCAGATACTATTAGATCTGGGTCGTTATGAAATGTATATTCTTTGACTAGTAAATAATTCAATTCGTCAATTCTAGTCACCATATATTCTGTTGTATGTAGTACAGTTGGATTTAAAACGTCTTTAGATTTGGTAATCGTAATATTTTGTTCATTTGAATCTAAAAACCAGTTCATTTCATTGTTTGATGAAAAATTAGAATCCCAATTTCCAGTTCCATCACATTTAAAGGATATAGTTCCATAATCAACACCTATATTAAACGTCATTTGAACTTCAGGTTTATTAGCCAAAAATTTATAGCTATAGTCCCAATCATCTATCAATTCGTCTGAAAGGTCCTCTCCTTTATGGCATGAAACAATTGTAAAACCAATAAATAAAAAACAGATCAACCGTTTCATAAAGTTCAAAGTCTAGATAAACAAGTTAAATCTTTCGTGTTAAAATAATATTTTCAAATTCTATTACTTCTACAGTATTTGTCACTTCATCTAAACTTTCTAATAAATAAGTGAAAGTAAAGGTATTTTCATCTGTTCGTTTCAAATCATAGTCTCTAGTGGTAGGAACTGATACTGTAAACTCAGAAACTAGCTCCTTAATTATTGTTATTTTATCTTTACTTTCATCAACTTTCCATTCTAATTCATAGAAAAAAGATAAAAATAATGGATTTGATGGATTCCAATTTCCAGTTTTGTCTTCATTAAAATTAATAAGTCCACTTAGATCGTCTACAGTGCTAAAGGAGCCATCTTTTAAAAAAAGTTCTCTTTCATAAATCCATTCACCAATCAACTCTTCAGATATTTCAGGTGCTTCGTCGCATGAAACTCCTAAAAAAACAATAATAAATATGAATAAATAATTACGCATAACAACCTAATTTATACCTTCCTTAATGATATCGTGTATATGGACTATTCCTATATAGTCACCAATATTATTAACGACTATCAATTGGGTAATGCTGTTTTGCTTCATCACTTCCAATGCTTCAGTCACTAAAGATGACTCATTTACCATTTTAGCACTCTTACTCATTATTTCTTTAGCAGATTTTCTATAAATATCACCTCCATCTTGAATAACTCTCCTAATATCTCCGTCAGTAATAATCCCGATAACTTCATCATTCTCATTCAGTACACAACAGGCACCTAATCGCTTCGAGGATATTTCAAAAATTATATGAGGCAATAGGTCAGTATCCTTGACAATTGGTCTTAAATTGTTCTTTGATAATTCACCGACCTTCAAATTTAATTTTTTCCCTAATAGACCTCCAGGATGGAGTTTTGCAAATTTCTCTTCTGAAAATCCATTTAACTGTTTGAGTGCCATTGCTATAGCATCGCCAACAGAAATATGGGCAATTGCACTAGCAGTCGGAGCGAGATCATCTATATCGGCTTCTTTAGATACTGGAATGTGAATTGTCATATCAGAATGCTTAGCTAAAAATCCATCCACATTACTCTGCATACCAATAATAAATGCTCCTATTTGCCTCACAGGAGGAAAAATCTCTTTAATTTCTCTAGATTCTCCGCTCTTAGAAATTACTAGTAATATATCTTTTTGATGCAATATCCCCAAATCTCCATGTAAGGCATCTGCAGTATGAAGAAAGATAGCTCTAGTTCCTGTGCTATTAAAAGTGGCAACTATTTTTCTAGCTATAATTGCACTCTTCCCTATACCAGAGACTACAATCTTCCCGTTACAAGTATGAATTTTCTTAACTATAGATTCAAGAATGCCAAAATCCATATTCATTAAGCCCAAAAGTGTCTGATATTCAACATTTATGGTGCTTTTAATAATTTCAGTGATATTTATATTATAATTCACAGTAATAAGTTATCTTCGTAAACCGTTTTTAAAATTTAACCGAAAGTAAAGTTTTATTCCATATTATTTTTTCTTTCGTAAATTTATTTGCCAACCAAAAAATCAATTGAACTTAAACGAATATAGTTTTAAGCAATGCAATTTATTATCATTTAACATTTTACTAAAAGTCAATAATTATACTTATATTAAGGGTATAAATAATATATAATTTAGAATCTACTAAATATATAATTGACACAAACTGATCAAACAGATGGTTAGCACACAATATGATTTAAACAAAGAGTTAGAAACATATTTCGGATTTAAAAATTTCAAGCCCAGGCAGAAAGAGATTGTACAAAGTATTTTAGATGGTAGAGATACATTTGTGATCATGCCTACAGGAGGTGGTAAATCTCTATGTTATCAATTGCCAGCTATATTAAGCGATGGTTGTGCTATTATAATCTCTCCCTTGATTGCTCTGATGAAAAATCAAGTAGACTCAATTCGAGGATACAGCAAAGACAATGAAATAGCACACTTCTTGAATTCTTCTTTGAATAAAGGACAAATGAAAGAAGTAAAAGCGGATATTTCTGCAGGTAAAACGAAAATGCTTTTTGTAGCACCCGAGACTCTTACTAAAGATGAGAATATCGAGTTCTTCAAGAACAGCAATATATCATTTGTTGCTGTAGATGAAGCTCACTGTATATCAGAATGGGGTCATGATTTCAGACCTGAATATAGAAGAATCAAGATTATGATCAAAGGGATCAATGAACATATCCCTGTGATGGCACTGACAGCTACTGCAACGCCTAAAGTCCAAACTGATATAGTCAAAAATTTGGATATGGAGAATGAAAATATATTCATTTCTTCCTTCAATAGAGATAACTTATTCTATGAAGTACGTCCTAAAAGAACAAAAGAACAAACTATAAAAGAGATAGTTCAATACGTCAAATCTACTGGTGGTAAGTCAGGAATTATATATGTCCAAGCTAGAAAAACTACTGAGGAAATAGCTAAAGTCCTGAATGTCAATGGCATAAATGCTGCACCTTATCACGCAGGTTTAGATGCAAAGAGAAGATCTTCAATTCAAGATTCATTTTTAATGGAGGATTGTGATGTGATCGTAGCCACTATCGCTTTCGGTATGGGAATCGACAAACCCGATGTGAGATTTGTGATTCACTATGATATTCCAAAGAGTATAGAAAACTATTATCAAGAAACAGGTAGAGGTGGTAGAGATGGTTTACCAGGAAAGTGTATAGCTTTCTATTCTTACAAAGACATCAATAAGCTTGAGAAGTTCTTAAGAGACAAACCTGTAGCAGAAAGAGAATTAGGCGCACAGTTGATGGAAGAAATCATCGCTTATGCTGAAACGAGTACATGTAGAAGGCATTTCCTTTTGCACTATTTTGGTGAGGATTTCCCAATTGAAAATTGTAATGAGCTTTGCGATAACTGCAAACATCCTAAAGAAGAATTAGAAGTTACAAAAGAGATGAAATTGGCTTTAGATGCTATAGTTAATCTTAATGAAAATTATACTGTCAAACACTTAGTTGACTTTGTCATGGGTAAGAAAACCAAGGACATGTTAGATTTTAAATTTGATAGAAAACCATTATTTGGACAAGGCAAGGGTAAAGATGAAATCTTTTGGAACTCAATGTTTAGACAAGGGATCTTAAAAGATTTTCTTTTTAAAGAAATAGAGCAATATGGACTACTAAAACTTACTCAAAAAGGAAGAGATTTCATAATAAAACAGACACTAGTCAAAATTCCATTGAACAGAGATTTTACTGATGTTTCGGCAGATCCTGTTATTATTGGTTCTGGAGGCGGTGTGGCTTTGGATAGTCTACTGATGAGTATGTTGATGGACCTGAGGAAGAGAGAAGCTAAAAGATTAAATATCCAGCCATGGATTATCTTTCAAGAGCCTTCTCTTCAAGATATGGCGACTTACTACCCTATTAATGTAGAGGATATGCTGCAGATTTCTGGAGTCAATACCGGAAAAGCAGTAAAATATGGCAAGCCGTTCATTGAATTGATCAAGGAATATGTAGAGGAAAACGAAATTGATAGACCTACAGAATTTGTCATGAAACAAGTGGCAAATAAGTCTAAACATAAAGTGGCCATCATCCAAGGGATAGATCGTAAAATGCCTCTTTTTGATTTGGCTAAGAATGCTGGAATGTCTTATGAAGAATTGCTAGAAGAGTTGAATATAATTGTCGATGGAGGTACTAAATTGAATATCAACTACTTCATAGAAGATGAAGTAGATGAAGAAGTAATCGAAGAGATTTTTGATTATTTCCATGAAGCTGATACGGCTGGTATTGAAGATGCATTCAAAGATTTAAAAGATGAGGATATTACCATCGAAGAGATTCATTTAGCAAGAATCAAATTTATGAATGAAGTTGCGAACTAAATTTTAAGTGAAAAAGAGAATCATCATTGTCAATGGACCTAATCTTAACTTATTAGGAAAGAGGCAGCCTGAAATTTATGGCAATCAAACCTTCGAAGAGTACTTCAATCTATTAGAAATTCATTTTGCTAATACAGCAGATTTAGAGTATTACCAATCCAATCATGAAGGAGATTTAATCGATAAAGTCCAAGAAGTTGGCTTTGCTAATATTGGCATAGTCATCAATGCCGGAGGATATACTCATACTAGTATTGCTTTGGCTGATTGTATTAGAGCAATTACTTGTCCTGTTATAGAAGTTCACATTTCAGATATTAAGAGTCGAGAGCCATTTAGACATCATTCTTACCTTGAGGAAGTATGTCACTCATCTATAATGGGTAAAGGTCTAGTTGGGTATCAACTTGCAGTAGAAAAGTTGCTTTCAATTGTTTGAAGCATTTCAGTTTCTTTTTTGAAGTAGAATTGGATGCTTAAACACATAGGAATGATTCAATAATAAAGTAACATTTTCTACTTGTTATTTTATCTTTCTACAGCGTTAAAAAGCCTCGCCAATGCGCTGCATTGTCTACGTTTTTTGCCTTGTTGAAAAATAAAATACCTGCGTATAAAAGCGTACTTTATTAATGTATCATTCCTTAGTCATATTGTGCCCCAAAAAGGGCCCATGCTCCTTTAAAATTAAAGTATTGACAAGTAATTTCCTAAACAAATGCTCATTATAGCATTGTCATCCTTAGCCCCTAAAAGCGCATTGCTGCTTTCAAACTTATTGTATGACAAGAGATTTCGTAGGCCTACGGTCATTTGTGTGTTGTCATCCTGGATCGCATTGGAAGGATTGATAATACTATAAGTGTCCAAATTTTGACCGTAGAGGAGAAATCTAGCTCTTTGTAAGCATTGATTATCTAAAATTGATAACGAAGTGATTTAAAAACATATTGTTAATTCCTATGCAAGTCATTGAAATCCAACTCTTCATAAAATTTATTCCCCATAGCTTTGGCTATGAAAAAGAAATTTTATATTGATTTGAATTCCAAGCACTTACATATCATTTTAACATACGTTATTAAATGACTTCAACACAATGAAGATAGATTTCTGCATAAGGTCGAAATTAAATTACGTAAATGCACCTTGATTCTTCGACTCCGTTTATCATTTTACTCAGAATCACAAGGAAGAGTTAGTTTTGTATGTAGAATATTGCACTTTTGATCTGATGATTGAATTTTAATCTCTTGGGGTTTAATTCCCCGATGCTTGCATCGAAAAAGTAACTTCAATTGAAGCATTTGTGGATGTGAAGCGGGCGCATTTCAGTTTGTCTTTTCTATTTTATTGGCATTTTATTTTGGGGTTAAATCTGAATGAAAAGAAGCATAGCCATGACTGGGTATGTGGGCTGAGGGAGCGGCATTGCAGGGTTGCATTTAGCCAGTCTTGATTTTTTTGCTTCTGTTTTTTATCAAGGAGTCCGGTCTAAAAAGGTTAACATTCGTAATTCACGAGAATTCGCCAGTAAATTACATTTTACAATAGTTTAATAATCAATGAAATATACATATACTAATTTTATAACATGACATCAATATTTCTGTTTCATACCTTTTTAGACTAGACTCATCAAGAAAAAATAGAAGGCCCAGCCGGCGAGGCGAATGTTTGGTTGAAATATAGGTTATCAATTTTAATAAAACGTCATTGTGTAATGCACCTTTTGATACCTCGTATGCTTGCATCGAGGTAGTTCATTATTTGCACTAAATTTTTAAAAAGGAACCCAACATATAGGAAGCTAAGGAATGGCAGCTCTTGTGGGGGACTGAACGATCATCGAAGATATGACTGAACGATCATCGAAGATGTAGCAACGATAGCTGCTAAGTGAAGGAACGCGTAAGCGGTGGGTGGATGATAGAGATGTAAGTTTATCCACCCGCCGCTTAACGCGTTCCCTCCCTTGTCGACTATTGTCGCCACTCTCCGAGATCGGTCTATCTCCTAGCATTTCCTGCCTGCCGGCAGGCAGGTTCGTTTCCTTTTTTTGCAATAGGAGTGAATGACCTTTTATGGAATAAAAGTGATAATGAAATTATCAAATGAAGGAACACCTTAGTGGTAGGTGGAGGAAAATCCCGCTGATAAGCGAATAACAAGATGAAATGCAAATCATGAAAAACCAAATAAACAAGAGTTAATCGATCTAAAATCTTATGTGGTGTAAGTCAAATTGCTTTTTTAGTGCAATTTGTTCTACAGACGTTAGATTGTGTGTATCACAAATTGCACATATGCAAATAAAGCAACTTGTCATCCTGAACGCAGTTGAAGGATCAAGGCGCTTTTATCTTTACTTAATTTCGACCATAGCGGAGAAATCTACAGAAGTTAGTAATGAGATATTACTTTAGTAGATTTCTCCACTTCGGTCGAAATTAGGGTAGCTGTGAATTGCCTATCCTTCCGCTCTCTGCGTTCGGTCAGGATGACAATCAAATAATCGAGCTTATTAGGATGATTATTTTTTTCTTTTTTGTGCAATTTGTGATACACACCGTTAGATTTCTAAAATTGATGAATAGGTAAAAATAATTATATTTACTGAACCCTAAACAGGACGAAGTGTCGTTGAGCGATGCTCGTTAGTCAAGAAATTATTGTTCTTCATCTGTTAAATGAAGATTAAGCAACGATAGACACTTTGTCTTGGTTATAAAAATTGAATGAATCAACATATTATGAAACGAATTCTGACTCTATTTTGCCTTTCTATCTCTCTTTTTATAAATGCCCAAGATTTTGATATTACAAACTTTGATGTCGATTTAGAAATTAATGCAGATGGATCATTCAATGTGACCGAAACTCTAGATGTATATTTCAGAAAAGAAAAAAGAGGGATTTACAGAGAAATTGAGAACATATACAAAATTAATAATGGCACAGTTCAGATTGGCATTAGTAATATTGCTGTTAATGGTCACGACTACAACGTCAATAATAAGAAGGATAAAGTGATAATCAGGATTGGCAACCCTGATATATACCTATCTGGCACTCAACAATATATCATTTCTTATGTGATCAAGAATGGGATCATTACTTATCCAGAACATCAGGAATTTCATTATGATGTGACAGGAAATTCTTGGAATGCACCTATCGACAAAGTGGATTTCACAATAAAGTTACCAAAGAGGATAACTTTAACTGCCGATGACATAAAAGTGACGGGAGGCCGAGAAAATCAAGCGTTGAATATAGCTGAATTAAGACAAATTGATTCACGAACGCTAAAAGGTAAATCTCTAAGAAGACTGAATAAAAACAATGGTATAACGGCTGCGATTAGATTGCCCAAAAATTACTTAGAAGTTGCCAATAATGAAGTTACATATTTAAAACAAGAGGAAAAGAAGATTTATCAGCCATGGTATATTGCTTTGCCATTAGCTTTGTTTGGATTGTTTTTATCATTTTGGAGAAAGATGAGAACTACTGGATTCGTTTCTGACGAGGAGGAAATTAACTTGTATCCACCAAAGGGATTGACCTCAGCTCATGTTGGGGCATTCGTAGACCAGACATCTAATACTAGAGACATTGTGTCATTGCTACCCTATTGGGCAAGTGAAGGTTATATAGAAATGAAACAAATTGGTGAAGAAATATACCTCTACAAAATGAATAATCTTCCTCCTGATTTTCCTGAATACGAACATATTATATTTAATAGACTTTTTGAGGAAAGTGAAGTTGCAAAGATTAGCGATCTCAAGACTAAGTTTCATTCAACGCTTAGTATAGCACAATCGCTATTGACATCAGAAGTCAAATTACAAGACTATTACGACCCAGAATACATTAAAACATTTAGAAGCTGGAAATTAGTTCTTTTTCCATTATTTATGATAGGTCTAGGTCTCGTCAGTTTGATCTATTTCAAGTTGATTTTCCTTGGAATAGGATTTTTTGCTGTGGCTTTAGGAGGATTCATTCTGCCTTTGTTTAATTTACCATTAACAGAAAAAGGGGCTAGGCTCAAATCAGAAATCGATGGTTTCAGACGGTTCCTAAAAGATCCAGACGAAAAAGTTCTGGAGAAAGTGATCAAGGAAGATCCAAGCTACTTTGATAAGATGTTCCCCTTTGCCATAGCATTTGGATTAGAAAAGAACTTTCTAAATAAGTTAGAACCATATATGACGAATGTCCCATATTGGTATCATAGCGATCATAAAAATCAGTCATTTTCTACATTTAGTAGCGGATTTAAACCAGAAGTCATCCAATCAGCATTCAGTTCGACACCTCATAATCCTTCTAGCGGTGGAGCAAGTGGTGGTGGATTTAGCTCTGGAAGTGGAGTTGGCGGCGGAGGCGGAGGAAGTTGGTAAAGGCTTACACCTTCCTTACTTTTTCATAAATCTCATTGAGTTCAAAATTTACGTCTGCTAACGCCATATAACTTTCAGGATTTGATCTGTAAGGTTCACAGAGCACGTATACTTTTTGATGGCTAAAGCCACTATTTATACTTAGCAAAAGGCATTTGATTACTTCCTCCTTTTCAAAGTACTTCATTTCTTCCAGTATTACCTTTATTGGTAATCCAGTACAAAGACAAATTTCTTGGAGAGAGACTTGGTAATCATTATGCTTAAAGATCAACATTAGATCTTCTACAGTCATAAAAGGATCATCAGTAAGTACTAAATCGTACGACTTTTCTACGGGTTTGGAAAGTGTATAATATGTTTTCATCCCATTTCTAGTTGTCATCCTTCGCAGCAAACCATTTGTCATAAAATGTCTTAACCTGCCACCAGCTTCAAATTTAGTTAATCCGAATTCATCCACCAGTGCTTTTGAATTCACTATTTTATCAGGTTGATTATTTATAAATTCAATTAGCTTTTTATCAGACACATCAACTTGTGAATCATTGACCGCTCTATTAGATTTCTTAATATAGTAAATCGCAAAGAAGATTATTAATAATAAAACAGTAAACAAAAGAGAAAGGATGATAATATTATGAAGTTCCATTGTAGATCAATTTAAATACTTTCTTACTTCTTTGATAATTGCATCTGAAGCTAACTTTTGACCCATATTTGCTTGAACAACTTGGATAATATTTGCAACCATCAAATGATTAAATCCCAATTTAAGGCCAAAATGATACATCATATCTTTTTCTTCTTTTGATATTTCGCCATCAATTTTGATTAAGAAAATCAGATAATAGAATATAGTCATTCTATCATGTTCAGAAGATGGGACAAAAAGTTTAGGTTTCTGGATTGAAGCAATATTTCGAATTTCCTTTTCTGAGAGTCCCATACTGAAGCCCAATTGAATAACATAGAGCATCTCATTATCGTGAATCAGACCATCAACTTTAGACATTGAGATCATTATAGACAAGATATTCTCTTTCTTGGCATCTTCACCTAGTTCATCTAAATTCATCTTATTAAATATTAAAGGTTTATCAATATGTAAAACTAAAAATAAATATTAAAACGAATACCCAAGGCTCATATTGGGTAAAATTGGAAACAGGCTGTTCTTGTATGCTTCGTTAGTATTATTATTAGGATTGTTGTAGATATAAATGTAGTAAGCATTTTTCCTATTATACACATTGTACAAACCCAAATTAAATGTCAATTTACTGTTCTTTATTTCTTTTACATAATTAAATTGAAAGTCCAAATGGCTGAAAGACGGAAACCTACGATTATTTCTTTCTCCATTGGTTACCACATCAATACCAGGAATAATAGTTTTAAATCCTTCCAACGACAATGAAAATGAACCTCCTGTCCCAAACGACCATTTTCCTGAAATTGAACAATTCTTATTCAAGTTATATTTAATACCTGCATTGATATCATGCCTTCTATCATACTTATAAGGGAATTCTAAACCGTCATTAATTTGATCAAATTGCCTAGTAGTCTTAGATAAAGCATAAGAAAACCATCCTGTAACTGTGCCTGCAGTCTTGCGAATTTGAAATTCTAAACCATGTGATTTGCTAGTTCCAGAAGTAGTCGCATTTTCCCAATCAGGATCATTTTGGATACTTGGTGGGAATGCCCCTGGTGCTGGAAACAAATATACAGAATTTTTATATTCAAGTAAATTATCCATATATTTTGTATACCCACTAAAAGACAACTCAACAGAATTATTTATTTTCCTAGAATATCCAAAACTAATTTGATGCGCTGATTCAGGAACCATTGTCTCTGTACTAGGCACCCAAAAATCAGATGGTATTCCAGTACCCGGGTTGACCAATAAATGAACATATTGAATCATCCTTGAATAAGAGACAGAAAATCTATTTTTTGAGTCTGGGGTGAAGACTGTATTAAATCTTGGTTGGGTATTTCTATATTTTTGAGATCCTATATTAAATCCAGAAAAATGAAATCCTCCATAAATTTGCCAATTCTTATAACGATAAGTATCTTCTATAAAAAGTGCAAGTTCATCAGCTATTATTAGATTTTCATCATTGGTTATTGGTGGGATAATCCCTATAGTATCATTTCCGTATAATGAAGGATTGTAATTATGATGAATCCAACTGCCTCCAAATTTTAACCTATTTCGCTTATTAAGGTAGTAATCAAAATTTATTCCTGCCAATTGATCCTCAATTTGTGTATGTGCCAAAAATTCACGCTCTTCTTCTGGAGAAGGCAAGTCATTCAAAACAGAACTAGTACGAAACTGAGCATTTGAATTGTTTGTATACTTAATTCCTCCAACATTAAAAGCAAGTTGTAACTTATCTGTAATGACATTTGTAAATTTTGCATTCCAAACTGTAGAGCCCCAATTTATTCGACTGTTACTCATTGAATGAAAAACATTTTGAGCGCTATCTATCGTCGTATTCGATCGAATGAGTCCCAGACTATCCTTACCATCATAATAACTGATAGATAACTTTTGTGTTGGAGAAAACCTATGTGTTATCTTTCCGACAATATCATAATATCCTAAATCAATGTTATCATAGACTACCAAGTCTCCAATTAATCCATTTAAATATTTTTGGGCATAAGTAATTCTACCTGATATATTAAATGTAGTATTAGGGCGACCAAAAAGTGGTCCTTCCAAATGCGCTTTAACAGCTGGTAATGAAACTTTCACTGAACCATCATGGCCGGATTGGTTACCTTCTTTAAGTCGAACATTCATTACAGAACTCAACCTTCCTCCATATCTAGCTGGGAATCCATTCGTAATAAGATCAACATCTTTGATACTTTCTTCAATAAACATACTTGAAAAACCTACTAAATGACTTACTTCGTAAAGCGGTATACCATCAAATAAGATAAGATTCTGATCCGAGCCACCTCCTCTTACATGCAAACCTACTTGACCTTCATTGCCAGATTGGACTTTAGGGCTTATTCTGACTGCAGTTATCAAATCATTATCTCCACTTGTACTTTGAAATCCTTGGGTTTGGGATAAATCAATTTTTTCTGAACCCGACCCTAATAGAAAATTATCAGACACTGATCCTTCAATAATTACTGGATCAATTTCATTATCAAATTCTAAGGGCATATTCTGGGAAGATGTCATGACATCCTTCTTTAATAGAGATTTATATCCAAGATAATGAACATTGATTGTATTAGATTCAAGAGGTACAGAAATGCTATAGAATCCTGACTCATTGCTAAATGTTGAAGAATTTGAATTAATCTCTACAATGATTGCCCCCACCAAAGCTTCTCCAGTTTCACTGTCTCTTATATATCCTTTAATAGTTAATTTTGTATTAATGGGTCTATCTATAAAAGTAATAATGACTTTTTTATCTGATGCTATAAGCTTTATGTTATGATTATAAAATAATGACCCTATTAATTTTTCTAAAGTTTGAGCTCCTTTAGAGAGTTTAATTACCTCAGTAAGATCGACCCTTGAACTATTAAATGCTAATACAACATCTTCTTGGATCAGAAGATTGTCAACATGTCCCAAGAAAGTGTTTTCAGGAAATACAGGAGTGATAATGCGTTGCAGAATTTTACTGTCTTGTGCGGATAAGTGCAAACAAGATAGGAATAGAAAGAGTGGTAGCCATATATAGAATCTGGCTCTATTCATTTAACACTTAGATGAAACGATAAATACTTTATTGTCTTTTAATTCATATTTTAAACCATGAGTCTTTGACAAACCATTTAGAATATCATTTAATGAAGAGTTCGTAAAGACATCCATTACATTGCATTTAGAAAATTCTTTTTCGTTCTCAATTATGATTTCTTTCTTAAAATGTCTGGATAGCGCATCTACAACTTCTACCATATTATTATCTCGGAAAATCAATCGTTGGTCTTTCCAACTGTCATAGTTATCGTTTCTACCTTTGAGAACAGTCACTTCATTATCTACTACTTTCACAAGATCACCAGCTACCAATGTCCATGTACGGTTGGCAAGTTCATATCTTACACTTCCTTCCGTTATATACACTTCCGTAGTATTCTTATCCGCATCAACTGTAAATTCTGTACCTAAAACTATAATTTTTCCAACTGGAAGATTTATTTTGAATTGCTTGGATTCATCTCTTTTTACATCAAAATGAGCTCTACCAATTAATGAAACATCTCTCAGATTCAAAACCTTCATGTCAGAATTTTTATCCAACGTTATATGTGTTCCATCCGTCAAATCAAAATCCATAGCTTCTAGTGAAGCCGAATAGCTTTTTGTGACATCAGAATCGATAGCAGGGTTAAGTACTAAATTAATCAGAAAAACACTGCCTATAACTACTACAAAAATTGCTGCTATTTTTGACAAATTCTTGATAGAGAAAATAGAAGCTTTTTGCTCCTTTTCTACTCCTATTTTAACTAAGCCTTCGTCTAGGTTTTTTGAAAATGTATCCCAAGCATTGTCTACATTAAAATCCTCGTATCCATTTAAAGTATTACTGAGAGATTCAATTTTGCGCATATCAGCCAATGCTTTCATATTTTCCTCAGCCTCCTTTTTCCAATCTTCCAAGGCAGATTTTTCCTCCCCCACAGAACCATCTCCCATTAACTTACCTATTATTTGATCTATATTCATTTTTGTAATTTCTCTAACCGATTTATCAATTTAATTCAGACATTTTCCCTGACATCAATTTTCTTAATTTTCTATATGCTCTTCCAATCTGGTTTTCCACTGTTTTTACAGAAATATCTAAATCATCAGCTATTTCGTTGTAAGTTAAGCCATTCACCTTATTCATTACAAATATTTCTTGGCATTTTGGCGGTAATTGTCGTATGGAGTTATACAAATACTCTTTTAGCATAAAATTGTTTGCCTCTTCCTCCAATTCAACATTAGAATTGTGAACTTCATCAAAATCAACTACATTCAATTTAGACTCATTCTTTCGCTTTCTTAAAATTTCAAAAGCTCTGTGTTTTACAGCTTGAAATAAGTAACTCTTCTCACTCGAATTGATCACCAATTCATTGCGTTTGTCCCACAATTTTGTGAACACATCTTGCACCACATCCTGAGCCATTTTGCGATCGCTAGTAATGCTGGCGGCAAAGTTGCAAAGTGGGTTGTAATATTCTTTAAACACTTCTTTAAATCTATTTTTATCTAATAATTCCAATGGTTTTCGTCTCTAAATTATAACACTAGATTTCCTTTAAAACCTTATTGGATTTTGTGTCAATTCTAGTTAATAACTGCTTTGTAATGTAAATTATACATAAAATTGGAATTCATCCAAAGATTTACAAGTAATTATTATCAACTACTTGTCTATGGAGACAAAATATATTAGCATTTTTTAAAATCTATAGAAATGTCCGCGTGTGACGTGAGGGGGTTGGGATAATTGATAATTGATAATGTAAAATTGATTATTAATAATGAAAAATTGATAATTGATAATTAGAGTGAATAGAAATAATAGTGATCCGTGATATCTCCGTGAATCTCCTTGCTAACCTCCGCGAATCTCCGTGTAACCTGTCAACATCTAATCAACATACTAAAGCTTTCCATACATTATTCCAACAATTTCACGATTTTGCTCTATAACCTAATCAAATTATATTAAAAAATTCATCATATGAAAAAGATAGATATTCAACTCATATTCTATCTTTGTCGGCTAAACAATAAAATCCAACAGAGAAATGAGCAAAACTGCTATTCAGCAAGCAGCTGACAACTTAAGAATCATCGCCGCATCGATGGTAGAAAGTGCTAAAAGTGGTCACCCAGGAGGTGCCATGGGAGGTGCAGATTTTATGACAATTTTGTATTCGGAGTACATGGTTTATGATCCGGATGATATGAGATGGGCATTCAGAGACAGATTCTATCTCGATCCTGGACATATGTCTGCAATGCTATACTCACAATTAGGGTTTTTAGGTAATTATACTTCTGAGGAATTGGAAAAATTCAGACAATGGGGAAGTCCAACTCCTGGACACCCAGAAATAGATATAGACAGAGGTATAGAAAACACTTCAGGACCTCTTGGTCTTGGACATGCATTTGGAGCAGGTTCTGCTATTACAGAAAGATTTTTAAGATCTCGTTATGGGGATTGGGCAGAACATATGACCTATATGTACATTTCTGATGGTGGCATTCAAGAAGAAATTTCTCAAGGTGTCGGAAGGATTGCTGGTCACTTAGGTTTAGGAAATGTTGTCATGTTTTATGATGCGAATGATATTCAACTTTCGACTGTAGTTGATAGCGTAACAAGTGAGGATACTGCTAAAAAGTATGAAGCTTGGGGATGGCATGTTGTGACTATTGACGGCAATAATCATGATGAGATTCGAAACGCTTTGGACGCGTGTCTTGAAGAAAATGCAAAGCCTTCAATAATTATCGGGAAGACGACAATGGGGCTTGGGGCTATAACTTCTGAAGGTACGAGTCATGAAGGCAAGGTCAATACTCATGGACAACCTTTAAGTAAGACAGAAGCAGACATCAGCGCGACTATCAGCAACCTTGGTGGAGATCCTAATAATCCATATGCTGTATTTCCCTCCGTGAAAGAACATTATGATAATGTGATGGAGGAAAAGAGAGAGCTATCAGCTCGAAGAAAGGCAAAACATCATGAATGGGCTACTGCTAATCCTGAATTAGATGAAAAACTTACTAAACAATTATCTGGAGAGCGCCCATCATTACCATGGTCTCAAATTGAACAAAAACCAGGTGTAGCTACAAGAGTATCTTCTTCAACAGTGCTTGGTTGGCTTGCTGATCAGACAGATAATATGATTGTTTCTTCAGCAGATCTTAGTAATAGTGACAAGACTGATGGCTTCCTTAAGAAAACAACTGAATTGTCAGCATCTGATTTTGGGGGGAATTTCTTCCAAGCCGGTGTATCAGAACTGACTATGGCGGCAATGTCAACTGGAATAGGGCTTCATGGTGGAGTGATTCCAGTTTGTGCTACTTTCTTCGCTTTTTCTGATTATATGAAACCTGCTATTAGAGTTGCAGCATTGATGGAAACACCTGTTATCTTTCTTTGGACGCATGATTCGTTTAGAGTAGGTGAAGATGGACCTACCCATCAGCCTATTGAACAAGAAGCGCAACTCAGATTGTTAGAAAAAGTTCAGAATCACAGCCATAAAAACTCATTGTTAGCGCTTAGACCTTGTGATGCAAGCGAAACCACTGTTGCATGGCAAATGGCTTTTGAAAATACTGATACCCCAACGGGATTGATATTCACGAGACAAAATGTACCTGCTTTACCAGGAAACAGCTATGATGCAAGTTTGGCTTGTAATAAAGGAGCATACATAGTGGATGAAGATGAGAATTTCGAAATAATACTTCTTGGAAGCGGATCCGAAGTGTCAACATTGGCAGGAGCAGCAGCCATTTTGAGAGAAAAGAATTGCAAAATAAGAATCGTTTCAGTCCCATCAGAAGGAGTTTTCAGAAAGCAATCTGCAGATTATCAAAATGAAATCCTACCATCAGGTGTGAAGAAATTCGGTTTGACAGCTGGATTGAGTGTCAATCTAGAAGGACTAGTAGGCAATGATGGAATAGTACATGGTGTGAATCATTTTGGATATTCAGCTCCAGCAGCTGTCTTAGATGAAAAATTTGGATTTACTCCTGAAGCAGCAGCTGCAAATATCGAGGCTTTCTTAAACAAGAACTAACATGGCGGAACTCTTTCTGATCAGAGATGTATTCAGTACTGATGTTGTTAAAAAAATGGCCAACAACATTAAAAAAGAATATGCATCTTTTGATAAGAAAGGGTTTTTACAATCGATTTTGCCCGATCTTGACCAGCAGACTTACAGTGAACGAAAAGAGAGCATTACCAATGGTTTAATCAATTACTTACCAAGTGATTACGAAAAATCAGTTGAACTCTTACTAAAGATAACTCCGCCACCATATGAAGGAGAAGATATATCTGGAACATTAGATAGGTTCTACATTTCAACTTTTACGGCTTACATCTCAATTAAAGGCATAGACTCTTACGACACTTCTGTTCATGCTTTGTATGAAATGACAAAAAGTTTCACTGCGGAATGGGATATAAGGCCCTTTCTACTCAAATATCCAGAGAGGACTTTTAAGCTTTTAAAGAAATGGGCCAACGACAAAAACATCCACGTCAGACGATTTGTGTCTGAAGGTAGTAGACCCAATTTACCTTGGGGTAAAAAGCTAAAGTTTATAGATGAAAACCCAGAGTCAACTACCCTACCTATTTTAGCTTTACTTCAAGACGACCCATCGGAATATGTTCGTAGATCTGTTGCCAACCACTTAAACGACCTTGCAAAGAACAATGGAGATCTCGTGGTCAAACATCTGACTCAATGGCGAAATAAAAAATCTACACCCGAGAAAGAAAGATTAATCAATCATGCACTAAGAACGCTAATAAAGCAGGGGCATAAAGGTGCTTTGGCAATGATCGGATATGATGATGATTTTAATCTTGATGTTAATATTAATACTTTCAAGAAAGAAGTCAAATGGAGCGGTAAATTTGAATTTGAATTCTCAATAAAAAATAATAAAACGACCAGTCAGAAACTTCTTATTGATTTCATTATTGGATTCCAGAAGAAAGATGGTAAAATCAGCGATAAAGTCTTCAAATTAAAAAAAGTAGAAATTCCTGCTGGTGAAGTTGTAAATTTAAGGAAAGGACATTCTTTCAAACCTATCACTACAAGGGTTTATTATCCCGGAAAACACAATTTATCCATTCAAGTTAACGGAAAAATTGTTTCTAAGCAGTCTTTTATGTTACAGAATCCTTAAATATATAGAGAAATGGTTATTTGGGACTTATGAAATACTTTGCTTCATTAAATATTTCTTTCCTTTGCGAAAATTAAACATTACAAGCAGGTAAACGTTTGTAAAAATGGAGCTATTAAGAACGAATTGTTATATATTTTATTCTTATTAATTGCTTCAATCGAAAACTATATTTATTACTAAATTTTAAACAATAAGATTATATGAAAAATTTATTCGCTGTACTATTTTTAGTTGCATTTACAGCATACTCTGTAGAAGCTCAAATAAAAACTCCTTCTGCAAGCCCTTCTGCAAAAATTGAGCAAACTGTTGGACTTACTGATGTAACTATTGAGTATTCAAGACCAAGTGCAAAAGGTAGAACAATTTTCGGAGCAGATGGACTAGTGCCAGATGGTAAATTATGGAGAACTGGAGCAAATACTGTAACAAGAATTACATTCTCTAAAGATGTAATGATTGAAGGCAAAGAATTAAAAGCTGGAAAATATGGAGTATTGACTTTGCCTAATTCTTCTTCTTGGGCCGTTAACTTCTATGCACATGAAAGTAATGGTTGGAGCTCATATACTGAAAAGACGCCAACATTGACAGTAAATGTCACTCCAAAAAGAATTAACAGTTCAATTGAAACCTTCACAATATCTGTAGATAACCTAAAATCAGATGGTGCAACTATAAACTTGGGATGGGTAAACACTATGGTTCCAATAAAATTAGGAACTAACGCTGACAAAACTGTAATGGCAAATATCGAAAAAGTAATGGCTGGACCTTCAGCAGGAGATTACTACAATGCAGCAAATTACTATTTCACTGCTGGAAAAGATTTAAAACAAGCATTAACATGGATTAATAAAGCAACTGAAGGACCAGATAAAAAATTCTGGCAAATAAAGAAAAAATCTGAAATCTTAGGTGCTTTAGGAATGAATAAAGAAGCTATTGAAGCAGCAAAAGTTTCTCTTGACTTAGCAACTACCGCAGGTAATGACGATTACGTCAAAATGAATGCTGATAACATTAAGAAATGGTCGATGTAAATTTTAATTAATAGTTGATAATTAAAAATTAATAATGAGTTGGTAGATTTCTATCAACTCATTTTTAATTATAGAACCTTTGCGAACCTAGTGCAAACCTTCACCTACTTTGCGGTTAAAGAAATGCCCTTACAAGATTCCGATTACAATATTCTTTTAATAAATCTCAAAGTGTGTGTATAACTCCGCTTCCCCTTATGATAGATCCCAAAATGATCTAGCTTATCGATCCTCACCATTCCTGCAGCATGTATAATGTAATTGTCTTCTAAGATGATCCCAACATGATGGATTCTCCCCTCCTTATTCTCAAAGAAAGCCAAGTCACCTACATTACTCGAAGACACAAAATCAACCATGCTGCCCAATTCTGCTTGTTGATAAGCATCCCGTGGCAATCTGATTCCAAAAATCTTGAATACACATTGTGTGAATCCAGAGCAATCAATTCCAAATGGGCTTCTTCCTCCCCACAAATAAGGTGCATTAAGGTATTTCTTCGATACCTTAATAAGCAACTCTGGGGTAATGAGCACTTGATCAGGAACAATAACTTGACCATTATAAAAATGTTTTTCTTTCAATATGGTAAATGTCATACCATCGAATTGGGTCAACGTGCTTGCAGTAAGAATAGGAAATGAAATTTCACCATACGTAATGGGCTGTGCAACTTCCAAGGCATAGGCATTTTTCTCTTTCAAAGAATCAAATTCTGGCTCGGTCAATCCTTGAATTTGCTTCGGATCTATCCAACCACTGTAATTATCCCACTCACATTCTACTTTAACCCAACTTTTATTTTTCTTAGATACAATTGTAACCAATTCTCCAAATAGCAACTGAGAGACAATCTCAGACGTATCATCAGGCTTTCTCCTAATAGGAGCCACGCTCACTTTGCAAATGCCGTGTGTTCTTGGAATCTTTAATTTGATCGTCTTCTTTGCCACAGATTTTTTTGAATTTGCTGTTAAGTGTTTAAGCTCTTCTTTCATAATTTCTTAAGAGCTCAACAACTAAAGAGCTTATTTGCTTATTATAGTGCAATATTTTTGCCAAAAATTAGATTCGGTAAAAACAACTTCTTTCATTAGTTTTGCGTTTGATTTTAGTCTAAAAATGAATAATGAAGTTTTCCTGTAATTCTTGTCTTTCTTTTGTGCTTGTTTTAGGGCTATTCTTAGGATTTAATTCTACGATTGAGGCACAAGACCCGCACTTTTCTCAATTCTATACAAGCCCATTGACTTTGAATCCTGCTTTGGCAGGTACATCTGGAGGGAATTATAGAGTTGCTGTGAATTATAGAGACCAATGGCGAGGTGCCCTAGATAATCCTCTCAGAACGTTCAGCGCAGCTGGAGATTTAAAATTTCTGTTGAGTGACAAGCAGAATAGACCAGATATTGCTTCAGGAGGATTTATGTTCTTTTCTGACCAGGTTTCTGATTTTGATTTGAATACGAATCAGATTGCTGTAGTCGGAGCATTTCACAAATCATTAGACCAAAACATTGATCATTATATAGGTTTGGGAGTTCAATTTGGGCTTATTCAAAAAAGCATTAACTATGAAGATCTATTCTTTCAAGATCAATTCAATTCTATAAATGATTTTAATCTCCCTACTGGAGAATTACTGCCTGCTAATAATTTTGCATTTCTGGACTTTGCTGTTGGACTTAACTATAGCATTGCTCCCGCAAAAGGCAAACAGTACTTTGCAGGTGTATCTTATAGTCATTTTACTACTCCAAATATTAGTTTCTATAAGTTTGATTTGACGCCAAACCCTGCATTGGTTCGTGAAAATGCACTATTCGCAAAGATCACTGGATATGCTGGCATGTCTTTGACCACCACTGAGAAACTTGAGGTACAACCGAGAATTTTATTTCTTTCACAAGGCCCTCATACTGAAGTCAATATAGGCACCAATTTCAAATATAAGTTAGATGACTATGGGGATAAACATCTTCATTTTGGCCCATGGATCAGGACGGTGAATAATGTATCAGGGTTTGGGTTAGAATCTATTGTGGCTAGCATTGGGATAGAGCTGAAGAGTATTCTAATTGGGATCAGTTATGATCATAATCTTGGGGATTTGATATCGGATCGGAAGGGGTTAAATGCCTTGGAGATTAGTATTACGTTTTTGGGAGAAGTGGATAATGATGATGGGATATGTCCTGTGTTTTGATAAGATACAATAGCACATATTAATCATAGAACAAATATCTAAAAGCAAAATCCTCCTTATTAAACCCTACTTCTTTCTCTCTTGAATAAGAATGTCTTCGTGCTGTGATAAATTCACTAGAATTAAGATTTAGAATATTTATAGTTGTTTGTGCTTTCAATTGAGTTTCATTTGTTGACATAGGATTTGCTAACAATTTAAACTCTGTAAAATCAATTATAAAAAAATCACTAAAATCATAATTTTCGTCATCGGGTCTTAAGAGATATTCCGATACATGTACATCTTTATTTGCTTGACATTCTCTACATGATAAATACAGATTTGTCCAATCATATGCTTGTCCAGGATATTCAGACTTAGGAAGGAAATGGTCAATAGTTTTGCTTGATTTCAATAAGGGGAAACTGTCACAATATGAACAATGACTAGCAGTGTCATTCAAAAGGATTGGCATCAATATCTGATTTATTCTGACTCCATTAATTATATTCCAATAAAATACAGCTCCTGGGTTTTTAGCTCTGCGCTCAACAAACCCCTTAGTCCATCTTTCCCAATTTTCTGATAATTCAATCGGAGATTATGATCTTATAAATTTTATCATCCCCTAACTGATACATTTAATAATCTCTCAAGTTGCTTTATTTCCGCACCGATTATACTTTGAATTTCGATACTATCTTGATTATCGAAATACTTAATTAATGCTAATAGTTCTTCATTATACTGTTCACTTATATATTTATCCTTAAACATTTTATCACGAAGTATTCTAAAAACTTTAAGTTTATCTTCAACTTCTTGTACAAACCTTTCATTTATACCAAATATTTCTTTCAAAATTGTTTCATAACTTTTTGAATCCTCAGATAAGATGGGTTCTATTATATGATTTTCCAATTTCAAATTATGAATCCAAACATCGTCACAAGAACCAACAACAAATGGTGAATGAGTAGTTATAAATAATTGAGCATTAACAAAAAGCGATTGAACAATCGGTAATATTTGTCTCTGCCATTCAGGATGAAGATGAACATCAATCTCATCAAGTAATAAAATGAAGCTACTCTTAAAAGGGTCTAGATCATCTTTCCACTTCAATCTATCCATTCTCATTAACAGATCAGACATCCAACTTATTATAGATTTAAGTCCATCAGGTAAAAGTCCAAAATCAAGATGAATTCCTTCATATTTTATCACAACATTAAGAGGATCATCTTCTAAAACAAATTCAATACTCTTATTTATTACTTTAGAAATTGCTTTTTCTATTCTGGAAATTGATTCTTTATATTTAGTTGCCTTTTCGTTATCTGATCTAGCCAAAGCCAAAGCCTCCTTAGTTTTCATATTAGCTACCCATTGAACTAATTCATTTGGATTGGTCGAATTATCAAAACTTAAGGCGTTATGTAATGGGTTACTTGTAAGCTCTTCAATTCCTCTTATTTTATCTGCATTTATTTGTCGACTTCCAGAATATGCAAACATTGCAAAATCGTACTCTGTTTCAGATGCACTTTTAACCTTAGACTTATACCTCATTAAAGGTTGAAAAGCAGTGTACATCATAAGTTCAGTAGTAATCGCATTTCTAAATTCCGCACTATGGCCAAGAGGGAGCTTATCTACTTTTGGACTTAAATGTATCTCTATATAATTGCTGCAGTCTTTTCGAACCTTTTGTTGATTTAATTCATCTACAAGTGCAGCAATAATCGATAATATCGTAGATTTCCCACTACCATTTTGACCGGTAAATAGGTGAATTTCAGCTTTTTCCTGATTTTTCTTTTTTGGGAATGTAAAAATATTGGACTTAAAAGGACCGTAGCCTTCGACAATTATTTTATCAATTCTAAAAAAATCAGACATCAGTTAAGATTTATATCAAAAAAAATTATTAAAATTTAGGAATTCTCAAGACACATATTCTTGTGTGTATCACAAATTGCACAAAAAGTAAATCATAATTGTTTTTTTAGTAATTAACATTGTCATCCTGACCGCAGTGGAAGGATAGACAAAATTATTATTGCAGTAATTTCGACCGAAGTGGAGAAATCTAGCTCTTGATGTAATAAAATGGTGGATTTCTCCACTTCGGTCGAAATTAAAGTAAAGGCATACTCCTTGATTCTTCGACTTCGATGAA
>Ga0256847_1000079_pt1 | contig 66478 bp, 57 predicted proteins | sample TeddybearmetaG_FD_189099 | JGI IMG/M metagenome (GOLD analysis project Ga0256847, IMG submission 189099) | Hydrothermal vent microbial communities from East Pacific Rise, Pacific Ocean - Teddybear | ecosystem: Environmental > Aquatic > Marine > Hydrothermal vents | place: Pacific Ocean: East... | reverse complement strand
ACTATGTTTCCTATCAGCAAATATTTTCTGTCATGCAACAACGTAAAAACAAGCAAAACAGCTTTCGTATTAAGCCGCCAGGATGTAATTTTGTCATTGGAAGCGATCAAAGCGACGAAAAAGGAAACGTAAAGAAGTTATAATTATCAAATTCATAATTTCTTCATAAGAAACAGCAACTTTTTTAAAGAATAGTAAATGCTAGAGCACATTTTTTATTAATTTTGCATTTAAATTGAAACACCACTTGTAATACTATGGCAAGATTTGAATTGAGACTACCAAAAATGGGAGAGAGCGTTGCAGAAGCGACGGTGACCAATTGGCTAAAAAATGTAGGAGATCCTATTGAAGCCGATGAGGCGGTATTGGAAATTGCTACGGATAAAGTAGACAGTGAGGTGCCTAGTGAAGTAGATGGTGTCTTAGTTGAGGTGTTGTTTCAGGTGGACGATGTAGTGCAAGTAGGCCAAACTATGGCTGTGATTGAAACTGACGATGATTCCCCAGCTACTGAGCGAGCTGCAGCAACAACTACCCCAGCCGTTTCTACGGAAGCAGTTGCCAAAGTAGAAGAGAGCGTGACTGTGGCAAAAGAAGCAACACAAGGAACTATTGAAAGTAAAGAGGATCGATTTTATTCTCCCTTAGTTAAAAATATAGCGGCTGCCGAAGGTATTTCGCAAACCGAGTTGGATGCCATTGCAGGCACCGGTAAGGAAGGTCGTGTGACCAAGAATGATATGTTGGCTTATTTGGAGCAAAGAGGAAATCAGCCGGCTTCAGTCAAAACAACAGAAAAAGTAGTTTCTCAGGGTCAGGCGCCAGTATTGTCAGGCTCAAAGTCGGCAGTAGCGGCTAAGACAGTATCCGTAAACGGAGAAGATGAGATTATCGAAATGACGCGTATGGGGAAACTCATCGCGCATCATATGGTCGAAAGCATACAAACCAGTGCCCATGTGCAATCGTTTGTAGAATGTGATGTGACCAAGATATGGAACTGGAGAAATAAGATAAAAAACGCTTACGAAAAAAGGGAGGGAGAGAAATTAACCTTCACACCCATTTTTATGGAAGCGGTGGCTAAGGCTATCAAAGACTTCCCGATGATGAATATCTCCATTGACGGTGATAAGATTATCAAGCATAAGAACATCAACTTAGGAATGGCGGCTGCTTTGGCCGACGGAAACTTGATTGTTCCAGTGATTAAAAATGCAGACCAACTCAACTTGGTTGGGATGAGCAAGGCGGTGAACGATCTAGCTGGCCGCGCTCGAAACAATAAATTGAAACCTGATGATATTCAAGGTGGAACCTACACAGTAACTAATGTGGGAACCTTTGGAAGTATCATGGGAACTCCTATCATTAACCAACCACAAGTAGGGATTTTAGCCCTGGGTGCTATCCGAAAAGTGCCAGCAGTCATTGAAACTCCCGAAGGCGATTTTATTGGTATCCGTTATAAAATGTTCTTATCGCACAGTTATGACCACCGAGTGGTAAATGGTGCTTTGGGTGGACAATTTGTAAAAGCGGTTGCCGATTACCTAGAAGGATGGGATGCTAATAGGGAGGTTTAATTTCTTTTTAGGGTAAGGTTTTTGTTGTTATTGAACTAATAACTGTTTGATAACTTTAAATGAATTAGTATGATACACTTTCTAAAAAACCTTTTTTTTTGTTGCTCTTTTTTCTTTTACGAATGCCTTAAGTCAAGAGTTTGTTCAAATAGGACAATCTATTTACGGCCAAATTAGTGAGGAATACATTGGTGCAAATTCTGCGATGAACGCCGATGGGACCATCATTGCTGTAACTAATGGTGCAGCAGTTTTACCTGGGCCTAAGGCAGTGCGAGTTTATCAACTTCAAAATGACTTATGGACACAACTAGGGAGTGATATTTTGGGCCCGGCTGATGAAGAAAGATTTGGATCTGCTTTGGCCTTTAGTGATGATGGCTTAGTATTAGGGTTAGGCTCTTGGTATGACGCGGATATATCTGGAAGAGCTCAAGTTTTTGAGTTTGACGGAATAGAGTGGATAGAGAAAGGGCCAGAGTTCATAGGAGCACCATTTTCTCAATTAGGAAGAGGGCTGGACCTTAACGCAGATGGTTCAAGAATTATCATAGGATTGCCGGGGATTGAGCAAAATGGATTGCCGTATGGAGAGGCAAGAATTTTTGATTTTGATGGGTCACAATGGAGTCAAATTGGAAATGCGATAGAGGCTAACAGAGAATTCGATTTTCTGGGGACAAGGGTTCGTATTTCTGGAGATGGCAATCGCATTGTTTGTAATGCTACTAATGTAGGAGGTGGTTCCAATCCTCCTGGAGAAATTCACGTTTATGATTTAATCAATGGGCAATGGGCCTTAGTTGGAGATGTTATCACTGGCGCTATGGTTGGAGAACGCATTGGACTAGAAATAGATATGTCCAGTGATGGAGCTTATATTTTGGCCTCAGCACCTTTTTCTGGTGTTCATGGTTCCAATGCTGGTGTAGTCCGTCTTTTTGCCTTTAATGGTTCAGAATGGTATCAAATAGGTCTTGATGTCCATGGTTTGCCTCAATCTTTTTTCGGTCAAAGAATAGCTGTTTCTGACACAGGAGAGCGATTTATCACTGGATCACCCTCATATAATGGCGACGGTACTTCTGAAAGCAGAGGCCGAGTTGAGTTATTTGAATTCAATGCTAATGAATGGATGATGTTGGGTGAAGAAATAATTGGGAACCCGATGGAGACTTTGGGTCAAACCGTTGAGATGTCACACAATGGCAATACCTTTCTAGTAGGGTCTCCAGTTATTGACGATAATGGAGTGGATGCGGGTTGTGTAGAAGTTTTTGGAGTAGGGTTACTCGGAATTGATGAAACCATTTTTAAGGGTAGAATTTCTATATATCCAAATCCTGTGGATTTAGCCTTTAACTATTCAAAACCAGCAAATCTTGAAATAAATTCAATAGAGATTTTAGATGTTTATGGTCGGCAAGTTTTAAACGACTTAACTGGAAGCTGGACTGAAAATCAAATGGTCAATACAGCAGGCTTGAAAAGTGGTATATATCTTATTCTCTTTAGTTTTAATAACCACACTTTCATAGCAAAATTTGTGAAGCGCTAATTATTTGGACAAACGTTGAACTATTGTTTCTAATTCATCATACCCGAAAATGGTGTGGTCCTTATTCCATATAACAGGGAATGTGATACGCGTTGTTCCGGTTAATTCATCTTCAATATATTTCATGAATTGTCGGTAGCGTAGCGGTTCGTTAGCAATATCATAACTTTGATAAGGGGTGTGATTGAGAGATAGCTGGCTAAGCAAAGCCTTACATTTTTCACATTGAGTTAGGGTGAAAATGACCAATTTCCCCTTAATCACGTTTTCAATATCTATAATCTTGTTGGTGTAGTCTGTTTCTTTGGGCCTGTTCTTGTCATTGACAATAAGCTCGTAGGTATATTTTGATTCCTCTTTGGCAAGCTCAATAAGCGTCACCATGGTTACTTTGCTCTGCGGCGGAATATCTTTTAAGATGGGCTTATCTGCGCTTCTGCGATAGCCGCAAGATTTTACCATAAAAAAAACATTGAGTGTGTCCGATGTCACATTTTCGGCTTGTAGCTTCAGTCGTTTCCCTCTTTTCTTTTCAGAAATAAGAATTTTTTCCCCCTGCGCATATAGCTGATAAGAAAAAAGACACAGTAAAATTATAATAACTTTTGATTTCATATGCTTTGACAAATGTAACAATTACTATTTTTGTATCACAAACTATACCAATGGAGTTGAAATTAAATAAACCGATCTGCTTTTTCGATTTGGAAACTACGGGAATAAACGTAGCCTCAGATCGAATCGTAGAGATCTCAGTATTAAAAGTTTTTCCTAACGGAAATAAGGAGAGTCATACCTGGCGTGTAAATCCGGAAATGCCTATTCCCAATAGTGCCACCGAGATTCATCATATAACAGATGAAATGGTCGCCAATGAACCCACCTTCAAAGAATTGGCCCAAAAAATACAAGCCTTGTTGAAGGATAGTGATTTAGGAGGCTTTAATTCGAATCGATTCGACATTCCCTTACTTGCCGAGGAGTTGCTACGAGCAGAAGTAGACTTCGACCTTAAAAAGGCGCAGTCGGTGGATGTGCAAACCATTTTTCATAAAATGGAGAAACGCACCTTGGGAGCGGCTTATAAATTTTATTGCGATAAAAGCTTAGAAAATGCACATAGCGCTGAAGCCGATACCATGGCTACCTATGAAGTTTTGCTTTCGCAATTGGATAAATATGAAGATCTTGAGAATGATGTGACGGCCCTAGCACAATTTAGTGCTCACAAACAATTTGCCGATTTTGCCGGATATATTGGTTATACGAAGGAAGGTCAGGAAGTTTTTAGCTTCGGAAAACACAAAGGATCGCTGGTCGTGGATGTCTTGGAGAAGGAGCCAGGGTATTTTGGTTGGTTGTTGAATGCCGACTTCCCCTTATACACTAAAAAGGTGCTTACACGAGTGAAGTTGCAAAAACTGAATAATAAATTTTAAAAATCAGATGCATGAAAATAGTCTGTGTAGGACGAAATTATACGGCTCATATCCAAGAATTAGATAATCAAAGGCCAGACGAGCCCATTCTATTTCTGAAACCGGATAGCGCCATTCTATTAAATAAAAACCCGTTTTTTATACCCGATTTTTCGGATGACGTCCACTTCGAAGTTGAGATTTTGGTGAAGATTAATAAAATAGGAAAACACATTGACCAGAAGTTTGCACATAAATATTATGACCAAATTGGACTTGGCATCGACTTCACTGCTCGTGACCTTCAGAAGAAACTAAAAGAAAAAGGATTGCCATGGGAAAAGGCGAAGAGCTTTGACGGATCTGCTGTGATTGGTAATTTTTTACCAAAAAGTTCGTTTGAAAGTGTGGATACTATCGATTTCAGGTTGGAGAAGAACGGAAAAGTGGTTCAAAATGGCAATACTTCCTTAATGTTGTGGAAAATTGATGCGTTAATCGAATATATCTCAAAATATTTTACATTGAAGATTGGAGATGTTATATTTACAGGAACTCCAGCAGGAGTTGGAAAAGTAGAGCCTGACGATCTTTTAACAGGTTTTATTGAAGACAAGGAGCTATTCTCCGTAAAAGTTAAGTAAACTATGAGTAAAAATTATTCCATTGAAAGTCTGAGGGAAATTTCTGGGGATGATGAAGACTTCATGAAAGTTGTTGCCCAGACATTTTTAGAAGAAATTCCACCCGACCTAGCTTCTCTAGAAGAAGCCATTATTAATGATAACAAAGAGTTAGCCTATCAATTTGCGCACAAAATGAAACCGAACCTTGAAATGTTTGGTATTGACTTGGCAAAACAAATTACGGGCATCGAATCGTGGACCAAAACATCGAAGGGAACAGATACCATTATGCATCATATTGAATTGGCCTCAACTACCTTACATCTCGTATTCGCTGAACTAAAAGAAGACTTCACTCTATAAATGCTTGCTGAAATAATAACCATTGGCGATGAAATTCTCATCGGCCAGATCGTCGATACAAATTCTGTATTCATTAGTAAAGAACTCAATAAAATTGGAGTTCAAGTATATCAAATAACATCCATACAAGATGATAGAGCCCATATTCTACAGGCCCTAGAGGATGCCAAGGACAGGGTAGATATCGTGCTGATTACGGGCGGTTTAGGGCCAACTAAGGATGATATTACCAAGGACTGCTTTCTTGAATATTTTGAGGATTCGTTGGTTGAAAATGCGGAAGTTCTTCAGCATATAAAACATTTATTCTCGCATTACTTCCAAAAGGAGGCTCAACCCATAAATTTACTGCAAGCTCAGGTTCCTTCTCGAGCGATGGTTTTATTCAACAAAAATGGAACTGCGCCAGGCATGTGGATGGAAAAGGACGATACCATCTTTATTTCCATGCCAGGAGTGCCTTATGAAATGAAGCATCTGATGTCGGAAAGTGTGCTTCCTACCATTGTAGAGAAATTTAATAGACCTTATATTTATCATAAAACACTACTGACCTACGGAATGGGAGAGAGCACCATAGCCGATTTAATTGAGGACGTAGAAAACGACCTTCCATCGCATATTAAATTGGCCTATCTACCATCGCTAGGAAGGGTACGACTGCGGTTATCAGGGAAAAGCACCGATGAACAGTTGCTCAGGCAAGAAGTAAACGCCCAAATGACGCTCATTCATACCATTGTCGATGAGATTGCGGTGGGTTATGAAGATGAAACAACCATTACACAACGTATTGGACAGTTATTGGTAGCTCAAGACAAAACAGTAAGTGCAGCCGAAAGCTGTACCGGAGGCGCCATAGCCGCCGAAATAACACAGCATGCTGGTGCTTCAGCCTATTTTCGTGGTGGCGTTGTTGCCTATGCTACCGAAATTAAATCGACCGTATTACAAGTGGATCCGCAACTCATTGAAACGCATAATGTGGTAAGTATTCCTGTAGCAGAAGCGATGGCAGAACAAGCCATAAAAGTGTTTCAAACGGATTATGCAGTGGCAACCACTGGTATCGCTGGGCCTACCAAAGGCGATGGCGATGATGAAGTGGGGACAGTCTGTATTGCGATAGCTACACCTAGTGGCGTGGTTTCAGGAAAATTCTTATTTGGTAAAGTACGAGAACGGGTGATTCATAAATCGGTCAACAAGGCCTTCGAAATGCTTCTTAAAGAAATTTCGAAAAACTAAATTTCTTTTGTTGTTCAAACCAAAATAATTACTTAAATTTGCACCCTGTTTAAAAATAACTATAAAAACGAAGGCAATGTCAAGAGTTTGTGAGCTTACGGGGAAAAAAGCAATGGTAGGGAACAATGTATCCCACGCGATGAACAAAACGAAACGCAAATTTAATGTGAATCTTGTTAAGAAGCGTTTTTATTTAGCAGAAGAAGACAAGTGGTTAACCTTACGTGTTTCTACGTCTTCATTGAAGAATATTAACAAAAAAGGTATAGCTGCCGTAATTAAAGAAGCCCGCGAGAAAGGTTTCTTAAAGCAGTAATCAGATTAATTTTTAACGTCGACTAAGATGGCTAAGAGAGGAAATAGAGTTCAAGTAATTTTAGAGTGCACAGAGCATAAAGAGTCTGGAAGACCAGGGACTTCGCGTTACATCACTACTAAGAACAAGAAAAACACTCCAGATAGAATGGAATTGAAAAAATTCAATCCCATCTTGAAGAAGATGACCGTTCATAAAGAAATTAAATAATATAGAGGCATGGCAAAGAAATCAGTAGCATCACTGCAAACAGGATCGAAGCGTTTAACTAAAGCCATTAAGATGGTGAAAAGTGAAAAATCAGGCGCATACATATTCGTAGAATCTATCATGTCTCCGGAAAAAGTGAGCGATTGGTTGAGTAAAAAATAGTCAACCAACAAAAATATTTTAGAAGCCACTTTTTTATAAAGGTGGCTTTTTTTATGCCCTGTGGTGGTTGTACTTGCAAATGAACCTGAGAGGGCGTATTTTTGCTAATTCGTAGTTGGGTCGGGCTTTCATCGTTACACCGTAGCGTACTCTATCTTTCAAGTAGACAGTAATATTCAAACAGAAACGAATCCTATTAAATGAGTTTTTTCAAAAAAATATTTTCAAAAGAAAAAAAAGAGACACTGGACAAAGGGCTCGAGAAGACTAAATCTTCTTTTCTCGATAAATTATCCAAGGCCGTTGCAGGGAAAAGCAAGGTAGATGATGATGTACTCGATAATTTGGAGGAGGTATTGGTTTCTAGTGACGTCGGAGTAGACACCACCTTGAAAATAATTGACCGCATTGAAGCCCGTGTATCGAAAGATAAATACTTGGGTACGGATGAGCTGAATAATATATTGAGAGAGGAAATAGCTGGCTTACTGAGCGAAACAAACTCTGGTGAAGAAGTGGAGTTCGATGTTCCTACTACTAACAAGCCCTATGTAATTATGGTGGTGGGTGTTAATGGAGTAGGGAAGACTACGACCATTGGAAAATTGGCCTATCAATTCAAAAAAGCTGGTAAAAAAGTAGTTTTGGGTGCAGCCGATACCTTTCGTGCTGCTGCGATAGATCAGCTGGAGGTTTGGGCTCAAAGATCCGACGTTCCTATGGTTAAACAAGAAATGGGAAGTGATCCTGCTAGTGTGGCATTTGACACCTTGGAGAGTGCTGTAACACAGGATGCTGATGTGGTTATTATTGATACGGCTGGACGTTTACACAACAAAGTGAATTTAATGAATGAGTTGACCAAAGTAAAACGAGTCATGCAAAAAGTGGTAGTAGATGCACCACACGATGTGCTTTTGGTGCTGGATGGTTCGACGGGTCAAAATGCTTTTGAACAGGCCAAACAGTTTACCGCTGCCACCGAAGTAACTTCACTTGCTGTCACCAAATTAGATGGAACCGCTAAGGGTGGCGTTGTAATAGGAATAAGCGATCAATTCCAAATTCCGGTAAAATATATTGGCGTTGGTGAAGGCATTGAAGATCTTCAAGTATTTAATAAACACGAATTTGTAGACAGCTTTTTTAAGTAGGATGGGGTTCAAGTTAAGTCCTTGGTGGAAAGACTTGATCACCAAATTAATTCTGATATTTACGTTCTTCAACCTCTTCAAGAATAGCTATCTGCTGTATTTTTGTTTTACAGAATTTAACTCCGATAAAAATCCAATGACCCCGGAATTCATGGCTAATTATATGGCCTTTCCGCATTATTTTCTAATACCCTTATGGGCACTGGGGATATGGTTTTATTACTCCGCTCTAACTACTAAAAAATATTTTCAACGCGAGTTCTGGGTAATTCCAACAGGCCTTTTCGTGCTTTGGGGAGTGGAGGTCATTATATTTCGATTATCCGTAATCATCAATCCTTTCGGATAAACTGGATTACTCAATAAAGGACTATCTTTGCACCCGAATAAAGCTCAAATCAAAATCAAACCTCGAATATCGTACATCGAACCTCGTACACCGAACCTCGAACCTCGAATATCGTAAATAAAGAAAATGCGCACAAAGACACTCAAGAAGAATAAAATCAATGTAGTCACTTTAGGCTGTTCCAAGAACGTCTATGATAGTGAAGTTTTGATGGGGCAATTACGCGCCAACGGCAAAGATGTAGTGCATGAGGAGGAAGGCAACGTAGTCGTGATCAATACCTGTGGTTTTATTGCGAATGCCAAGGAGGAAAGCGTAAACACGATTTTGGAGTATGTTCAGAAGAAAGAAGATGGTGTTGTAGATAAAGTTTTTGTGACGGGTTGTTTGAGTGAACGCTACAAGCCAGATCTTCAGAAAGAGATTCCAGATGTAGATCAATATTTCGGTACGACCGAGTTGCCCGGCTTACTTAAGGCGCTGGGGGCCGATTATAAGCACGAACTCATTGGGGAGCGACTTACGACCACTCCTAAAAATTACGCTTATTTAAAGATAGCAGAAGGCTGCGATCGCCCTTGTTCATTTTGTGCCATTCCCATTATGCGTGGTAAACACCGTTCCACTCCGATAGAGGAAGTTGTTATTGAGGCGGAGAAGTTGGCTGCCAATGGAGTAAAAGAATTGATTCTGATTGCACAAGATCTGACTTATTACGGTCTCGATCTTTACAAAAAACGCGAGCTCGCTAAATTGCTACGTGAATTAGTGAAAGTAGAAGGTGTTGAATGGATTCGATTGCATTACGCTTTCCCAACCGGTTTCCCAATGGAAGTTTTGGAAGTGATGCGTGAGGAGCCAAAAGTGTGTAATTATATTGACATTCCACTCCAGCATATCGCAGACCCTATTCTGAAGTCGATGCGACGAGGAACCACCCAAGCGAAGACCACCAAGTTGTTGGAGGAATTTCGTGCGGCAGTCCCTGAAATGGCCATTCGCACCACACTTATTGTTGGATATCCAGGAGAAACTGAAGAGCATTACCAAACCTTAAAACAATGGGTCATCGAACAACGTTTCGAACGCATGGGTTGTTTTACCTACTCACACGAGGAAAATACACATGCCTACCTTTTGGAAGATGACGTACCAGAAGAAGTTAAAATGCAGCGCGCCAACGAGATCATGGATATTCAATCTCAAATTTCATGGGAACTCAATCAACAAAAGATTGGGAATGAATACAGAGTGATTATCGACCGCAAGGAAGGAAGTTATTATGTGGGTCGCACCGAATTTGACAGTCCAGACGTTGATAACGAAGTACTTGTCAATGCCGAAGAAGGGTATCTGCGCACTGGAGAGTTTTTCAATGTAAAAATTACGGGTGCAGAGGATTTTGATTTGTACGCGGAGGTCACTTCTTGACCAATCTAGGGTTATTTACATTAACGGTCCATGTCGCTAGCTCATGATTTACGCAAACATAAAGCTTCAAATCTTGGTGCATAATGATGCATCAAACTGAGTCCAGCCAAAAGGGTTTCGGTTACCCAATAATGTGAAACCAGATCTCTATTGACAATCATATGATGGGTATACTCAAAATGTTCATTTTCAATAGAAAAGTAGCCTAGATTAATTTCTTTATTAATCTCTTCGGATAAGGTAACTGCCTGAGTTTTGGTTTCAGGAATTAACCTTGCTGGATATTTGAGTCGAACGGTTAACCCATTATTCTCATTATCACCCTTGATAAATACTAAATAATTGGAATTCTCCATTCGCAAATTCAGTAAAAAACATTCTGATTCCTTTTCATAATCTACAGGAAAAGAACTTTCAATTAGTGCTATTACAATCGCGGCAGAAACCGCCCCTAACCTCTTTAATGCGTCTATTTCATTTGACGGTTCGGAAAATATGGTTTTATAGCCAACCTTTATTATTCCTCCTCCAATGGAAGCATCTAGTTCAATTTCAGTCCAGACAAATAAGGCCTTCCAATACTTTTCTTGTAATAGAGGAACCTCTTTTTCTAAATTTTTAAAAAACGTCTCAAGGTCTTCTGTCGGGGCAGGCAATAACTCATGGTGCTCTTGATGTAAGGCAATCTCAAAATATACATCAAAATCTGGATTAAAGCCACCTTCTACCATTTCTAGGCGATTTTTTTGTGTATTATGAAAAAATCCAACTTCCTCGAGCTTTTGATAAGTTAGATGGTCTGTTTTTAGCTTCAGGTATAATCCCTTCCATTCTTTAGTTGTTCTTGAAACTTTAACCTCCACTAATTGAAATTCTCCTATTACAGATATTGAATGAAAAGCAATGGGTACATTAATGCCTATTACTTCTTGTAAACCCTCTTGTTCTTCCATGTTCTTCATAATTAGCATTTGAATTCATAAAATTCAATCCTTTAACCTATTACTCTACTACTTCTCGAATAGAAGTACTACTTACATATCCAACCTTATAATTATCTCTTCGCACCATCCAACGACCTACATCCGAATTATCTTCAATTTTTTTAACTTTACCAACTACAGTAAATTCTCTATCATTTTCAAATACTTCCAGTTCACGGGAAGTGGTAAACAATCCTGAACTTACGGGGTGTTCTCTAACCCTAACTTTTTTATTAGTCGATGCCTTCTCAAATTTTGTTGGGCGCATTGGCTCCACATAATATTCTTTGGTATAATCTATGTTCTTTTGTTGTCCTCCACCACCCAGATCTCCAAGGACAACGGGCATAGGATTTGCAACGGGTAACCCCAATTGATTTCTTAATCCATCTTCACTATAGCCCATCAATTCGTCACGAACTACATCAAGTAGTATGTCATTGACACCCTTTTGAGTTAATAGAAAATCTTTACATGCTACTTTATTTTTGTCAATAAGCCCAACTAGACCCAATAATATTTGTCCTCTTATGTTGCCTATATTCCCCGTCAAAATAGGAGTTAAATGCGTGTTCAGCATAGTAAAGTTCAAATAATCAACAACATTATTCTTGTTAAATGCCACATTTGCTAATTGATTAATAAAATTTACTCGCTTTGCGGTGTCACTTTGCATCCAATCCTCATAGATAACCAATTGAGCAAAGTTATTGGCAAATTTGCCTAAAAGCGCTGTATAAAAAGCGGCTTTATTAGCTTGAATCATTGCATCATTTTGCAATTTACCAGCCCTACAATCTGCACCTCCTCTGGCGATATCATATAATACTCCCGCCGAACTCACAAATTTGTTCGCCGTAAGGATGTCGTCCTTGTGATTTGCTAAGATGGTTTCAAATAAAAGCCTTATGCTAAAGGCATCATTTGAGGCAGCCGCTTCGCCTACACGGGCTTCCATCTTTAAGAAGCAATCGTCTTTATCATGTGCCCAACTTTCAATAACTGCCTTAAGGACTCCTGTTGGTTCTTTTCCATACCTAACGTAGTTTATTTTACTCCCAGCAACATGCGGATCTTGTTGGTCTAATGGAATAATTGTATCGGGAAGTACTCCTAATTCACCAGTGTCCGGGTTGACCGATTTGGTTTCGCGTGCAGATATAGAAGCTTGAGCGCCAATAACGCTCACTCCTTTTTCATGAGCTTGACCTCCTAAAACAGAGACCAAGCTGCCATGGGTGGCATATTGTTCAACAATAGCTGCACGTATTTTAGTTTGATTTTCTGGTGTCTTTGGGTCGATACCCATTTCGTCCAAATTCAACGAAGGTTCTGCAGTGGACAAGCTTGCCTTTAATTTATCATAATCAATTTCATTGGCTCCTACTAAACAGGCTCTTAGTAAAACCTTTGGTTGTAGGGTGCCTTTGGCAGCCATGTTATCAAAGGCAACATCGAAAAAGCTTGTCCAAAACTCTGCATTTGATGCATCGAAGATTAATGGACGTGCTGTTTCTGGTTTACCATGCCTTTCAATTTCACCGTCCTCCATATTATAAGAAGCTGCTTCTTTACCACCCAGTTCAATAGATTTTGGTGAACCATGACCAGCAATCATTAGCTGTGTAATCTTACCATCCATTCCATGATCCTCTGCTATTTGCGCTAAACCACTGTCTTTTAAATTCGCTAGCGCTTCAATATTGGCTCCTTCTATTGCAAAGGCATTTGTATTTGTATTCCGGATTACAGCGTTAACGTGTGCGTGCCTTTGAAACGCCCCGTTATGATCAAAAAGCGATACTAGGACAAGAGTCAGCGGCTTGTCTTTTAACCCTTTATCTGTAATCAACTTATCGAGGGATGCCTTTTCAAATTTGTGATAATTTCTGATATCTGGGAGTGTATCTTTATAAGTTGCATATCTTCCTCCTTCTGCATAGAAAGCAATAAATGCAGTTACCTCTGCACCTTTTTTTGATTGAAGAATTGGATGGCAAGTAGCATAATAATCTAAGAATTCTTCTGCTATTGCCTCATCAGCAATTAACGCCTTAAAAACGTCCAACGGTACAGTTAGTTTTAATGTTAATCCGCTACCTATAGCGGTGATTAATTTCGCTAACCACTTCCCTTGTTTAATTGCGTCATTTAGAACTAGAAGTGGCTCTAGCTGAATAGTAGTAATGTTACCAATTTTACCGTTGATTGCTTGGCAATAATATTTCAAATGTAATCCTTCGTTTGTTCCAACTGGTCCTGCATTAATAATTTGCTGCAAGGTAAAGGTTGCCAGACCTCCGGTTCCCCATTCCAGAACTCCCCACATGGTCTTCAATTCTGGCTGGGTTAAGCCAGGGGTATTTGCCCAGTCCATTTGCTGGGCTTTCCGATGCGTATTAAATGCTGGAACGGTTAGGGCAAGTAATTGCACTCTGGTCTTTCTTACATATTGAATTGGAGAAGAACTTGAAGTCAGGGTCTTTTTCTGCAATACAGATGTGGAATGCTCAGATTTGGCTCCCTCCAATAATGCTTGTCCTCCCATCACATCAGCCTCGGTTTCTAACCCTTTATCATCGTTTATATTCACGCCGGTATCGAGGGAATTTGAAGTGGCTTTCATCTGCATGGTGGGTTGTACCCGCCCCTGCTTTTGTTGCACCACATGCCAGGCTTCATGTGGTAGATGTTTTTCTTGCCCTGGCCCTAAGTGAATATCTGTTCCTTGTGCATAGGCATGGGCATGCAATTGGGCCGGCTTATCGGAGTTACGATGTACTTTCACATCATCCATGGAATAGCCAGAAATATTTTCAATACCGGATTTTAAATTATTGGGCAAACCAGTGTTGTTTGCCATTCTTTGAGCAGACTGTTGTTGGGTAGCGTTGTTGTTTGCTATTGCTTGTAGTTGAGCTACTTGTGTTGCTATAAAATTATTGTTAGCCATTTCCTGAAAATGACGTAGCTGTAAAACACGAGAGCCATTATTTGCCATCTCCTGAAAAACACGTAGTTGTGAAACACGGGAGCTACCGTTGGCCATCTCCTGTAACTTCTTCATTTGAATGGCTTCAGGACGATTGTCTTCAACTTGAAATAAAGACTGACCACCACTTGGCTTTTGAGATACCGTGTTGGCAACAAATTGGCTTTTATTCTCTTTGGTTTTGTCAACGTGAGCATTCATGATTCTTGAATCTTCCGATATTAGGACATCGGCTATAACATTCATTTAAATCTAATTATAAATCTAGTCCTATGATATAGGTGTTTATACGTAATTGCCTATAATGGTATTGTACCCGCTAGTTTGCAAGTGGTTATAGCTCCTAAAAGTTATCAGGAAGCGGCTAGTCGGGAGAACAATTTGACAGCCCTGACCTAGATAATGAAGTGCTCGTTAATGCAGAAGATGACTATCTGCGTACCGGAGAATTTTTCAATGTAAAAATAACAAGAGCGGAAGATTTTGATTTGTATGCGGAGGTGGTGAAGTAACTACATTTGGGTATTACTTTTAATGAAAGGCGGCGCTCAATCATCATCTTTCTCTTGATCAATAATGGACTTAATCCTATTCATAGTTCCAAGGAGTTCTCACTGATTTTAGTTTTTGGTCTCCCATTTTTTCCTAGTTATTTGATCCATCTTATTTTAACGGCAGATATCTTCTCCAGCTCCAACCTGCTTTCAGCAAGTAATTCAAATCCGTTTTTTAAATAGAAAGGTAAGGGAGATGTGTAAGTTTCTCCGTTTCGCTTTTTGTCATTATTATGGTCGGCAACCCAACCATTCAATACGGGTTCTTTTTCTTTGGCGAGGTTCAATAATTGCGTTCCGAAACCTTTCCCGCTCATTTTTGAATTCAGTATGATGGCAAACCAACGTTCATTATCCCGTATAAAGTCAAAATACCAACCTTGAATATGTTCATGATCGTCAACCATCAAAATGTGAGATTGATCGTTTAAATCGGCTAAATAATCATCAAAATCAGCCAAAGTCTGGAAATTCAGTTTTTCTGGAAATTCGTTGTTCCAAAGTTCAAGAATCTCCGTTTTGGAGGATTTTGACAGTGTTGTTGTTTTGATGAATTTCACTAGCAGCTGTTATTTTGTCAGTTTGATAAGGGAATTGTCTACTGCAGTTTGCCTGTCCAAAAATAGTAAAACTTTGTCAAAATAGGCTGTGCCACCTACCTTCCATACATTCCCATGATTGGCGGCATCAATAGCCATGAATTCTTTATCAGCACTTGGTATTTTTGAAAAATTATCCCGACCGTATTTTATATCAATGCGATTATCATCAGTGCCATGAACCATTAAAATGGGTTGTTTTATGTATTCACAATATTTAATAGGTTTGGCATCATTTGGATCGAATTCGGCGATACTCCCGGTTCTATTCACCAGATAATTTGTAAACGGGGCAAAGCTGAAGCCCGCGTGCAAGTCGAAATAATCGTTTACAATAATTTTGAAATCGGAGAAAGCGCTTTCTACAATTCCAAATTCTAATCGTTCATCAATTCCCATGGCTTGTAAACTAATGGCACCGCCTAGAGATTGCCCCCAAATTCCTAAATGATTCAGTTTTTCAGTTTCATACAAATGATCGATCAATTTTTGAACATCCTTTTTTTCATTCACTCCAAACGAACAGAATTGACCCTCGCTTTCTCCATGGGCTCTTAAATCCATCGCTACCGCGTTATATCCGTTCTGCGATAAGAAATTACTTAAATCATTAAAGTGGTCTTTATTAGATCTTATTCCGTGCAACAAAATAATGGTGCCCTTAGCGATTTCAGCATTGGAATAGGTGAAACGCGCCGATAATTTAATGCCGTCAAACGATGTTACCGATATCGTCTTTCTTTTAATTTCCGGAGTGTCTTCGGTCGTTAGTTTGCTATTAACATTGTGATTTCGTTTTATTAAACCGACGATCGGGTTTCTTATTTCAGAAATGAGTCGAGGAATAAAAAAGTGGGTTAGGAGCCCTCCTAGAATGACAAGAATTAAAAAGAAACGTTTGAAAATTTTAATCCTATTTTTTTTCGGCATAAGGTGGCTAAGGGCTTTGGATATGAAAAACGGCGTTTTTGATAGACGCAAACTTTTCGATAGTATAAATGTATTAAAAAAGCGCAAGCTTTCATGGCTTGCGCTTCATTGGATGTTTTATACACCCTGTGAACTGCCGTTTTAATTCCTCGAAAATGTGATTATTGATTATGATCAACGGTCATTTTGATACAGGTAATTTTACATTGTAAATTCCATTGCCCCAAGTTCCGATTAATAATTCAGTATCGTTCCATAGTATTTCAGAGATTACACTGAAATCGATTTGTTCCATTTTTGTCCACGTTTCATTTTCTAAAACAAATACGCCATTGGACCAACTACCTATAAAAATGAGGGTTTCATCATTTCGTTCAATGACATTGATTTGACTGACTCCAATTTGAGGCACATTATCAATCTCTTTCCAGGTTTCTCCTTGATCGTCGCTGTGGTGAATCGAGCTAATGGAGTCTCCCGATTTACTAGCAGCAGCCCAAATTGATTTTGAGTTATTTGAAATTTTCAGATCCCAACAAACTTTGCCTTTTAGTTCTAAAACTTGTTTCCAAGAATTACCTTGATCTATAGATTTCCACACCCCTTTATTAAAAGTTTGTGCAAAAATGATACTATCATTTCGTTCATCTATTTCAATGGACCAAGCAAATTTGAAAGTACTTTCAATTGTTTTAGGGTCATTCCGCTGCCAAGTGGCTCCACCATCGGTACTTTTTATCACACCAAAGGAAGAAGTACTGGCATAAACTAATTGTGGGGTTTGAATGCCCGTTTGAATACTCCTAATGTCAGAAGAAGGTATTTCTACGACTCTTTCCCAAGTTTCACCTTTGTCAACGCTTTTAAATAAGCCGTCTTTCCACGTACCCGCATAAATGCTTTTGGTGGCGTCTCTGGCTATTGCAATGGCTTGTATATCTGAAGCATAAGGACTAATAGGCTTACCATCGTTTAATGGAAGCCATGTTTTTCCTGAATCTTCACTTTTGTATAGCTGAGCGGAACCTAATTTTTCGCCTTTTAAACCAGCGTAGAAGGTAGCTGGAGTAGTGGGTGTTTTGCCAAGAGCTCTTATTACTTTTCCTTTTAAACCAAATTTCAAGGAATCTGCTTGAGAAAAAGCTATTTGGAATTGGAAGATTAGTAGTAATCCGAAAATAATTTGGTTCTTCATTATCGTGGACAAATTTTGGTTGAATAGCAGTTAGTCGTTGCCCAGCGCTATTATTTACAGTGTAGATCTTTAGGCGGTAATTAATTGTTGTTAAGAGTAGTTACTCGCGATATTCGGTGAGCGCTGAAATAAAATCGGGGGCATTCCTCGAGTCCGTTCCACAACCAACAAAGTCGAGTTTTAATTCAGTCTGAAGTTCAGCTATTGGCTCGTTATGAGTTCGTTTAAAAATATCATCTGTACCAAGTTTTATATAGACTTTATCAACGAAAACTGGTCCCCACCTACTCCAGAATCATTCAATTAATATGGTTTTGTTGTTGGCTACCACGGCAAAAGGAGTAGTAAACGATATTTTGATTTCGGAAAATTTTTTGATTCCACCTTCTGTTAATGCTATGGTATAGTCTTTTGCTGAGTAAAACTTAATGTCTGAAGAGCTAAGAAATGCCTCCGAACGAAGTGTTATCTTATTTGGATCCAAAAAACAATGACAAATACTATCTGGCATCTGACCAATTGTTTCTGGATATAGGAATTCATTAAATTTTTCACTAATCTTTTTATTGGTCATGAAAGAATTTTCATTCCATTCGAATTTTTCTATAAGATAAATCTCAAACCCCACGTATTTGTCGATCGCATCCTGCTCTTGACCAACGCCGATGGAGCTGAACATTAGAAATAGTACGATAGCAATCTTTTTTTTCATTGAATTGATTCGGGCTGATTGGATTTTTTAGCCTGCTAGCGAGGAATATAAATGTAGGGATTCTAATTCATCCAACCGTCTTGGCCATAAAGTTATGTGCGTTGTTTTATTTCAAGTTTAATTTTTCCATGTATTCTCTTGTAATCTTTGCTACTTCTGCAGAATGTCTTCCAAGCCATATCCAATGATCAGCACCTTTTATGGTATGTAATTCAATATCATTATCTAAAAGTTTCATTTCATTATAAAAATATTCTGCAGAACCATAGGAACAATTCATATCTTTTTCTCCATGAATTAGTAACATTTTTGTTGCGCTTTTTGCAATTAAATGGTTTGGTGATATTTCTTTAACTAAATCTTTGTTTACAATATTTTCAACAATCCATTTATTTTGGTTATTAGTTAAGTCGTAAACTCCTGAATTTACTATAATAACATCTGGCACAGCATTTATTTCAAGATTATCAGTTTCCTCATTCCAGTTTTTAATTAGAGCTGTTGCTAAACACAAATGTCCACCCGCTGAATTTCCAGTTGCAATAATTTTATTTGGATCAATATTATATTTTGTGGCATTTTCCCTTAACCAACGTATTGCTGATTTTGCATCTTTAATCGATTCAAAAGGATAGGTACCTTGTTTGCCTTTAATTCTATATTCTACAGCTGCCACTACCAAACCTTGTTTTGCGTATTCTTGCCCTGTCTCAAAAAACCAGTCTGGTTTCCCTTGAGACCAACTTCCACCATGAAAATGAACCATAGTTGTCCTTTCTTCTTTAAATTTTTCTGCATCTGGTAAAAAGAGGTGCATTTCTAGTTCATAACCATCTATTTCTTTATAAGTTTCTATGATATGAGATTCTCTTCCTTTTTTTTGAGATTCATATAGTTCACTTATTTTAGTTATGTATTCAGGAGTTTTACAGGAATTAATAAAATTTGTATACAAGTTGCCAATATTTTTTATTCCCATATTATCAATATGATCGTATAAATATTCTTGTTTCCAAAAATCACTTACGGCATGATTTGTAAAGGTGGATTCAATAACATTCCAATTGGCATTTAACTGCTGGTTATCTAGATTAGAAAAGATGAAGCTTTCCAATATTTTAATCGCTTCAATCTTAATATATGCTTCCATATAAACTATATAATCTCTACTAGAAAGTAAATTTGCATGGTTGAATTCTTTCAGATTTTCATTTAATTTGGACAGATTATTTTCTGATAGAATTATCTCCTCTCCAGTAAATTCTTCATGATATAACGGATACTCTAGAATGTATTTATCAAAAAAGAGCTTTATTGCAAATTGTTCATTCGTATAGGTTTTTTTATCTAGTTTATTTTTGTGATTCGTAAGATGTGTTGTAATAATGGATTGTAACGAATCCAATTTTTCCGTAAAGGCTATTTCATTAAGAGAATTTAGAGCGTAAACATTGTTATATAAATAATTCAAAATTGGTTTGCCAAACGCTCTTTGCTCTTGATAGAATATACTCTTGATTGATTCATCCTCGGCCGTTTTATTTGTTTTACAACTTTGAATTATTACTAAAAGTAAAATGAGGGCGTATTTTATATGCATATGAAGTGATTTGTTTTTTTAAGGGTATTTTTTTTGGTTGAATAAACCGTTGTTGAATAAAAATATTACTTATCGTGAAATACATCATTTACGATCAACCAGGTTCCCTTTGTAAGACGCCACTCTGTTATTCCAAACTGTTTTCGAATATTTCCTTTAAACTTATACAGATTCTGGTATTTTTCTACGGCTATTGTGTCTCCAATACTAATGGATAACGTGTTATATTCGATTAATTCATACCCATTATTGATCGCAGATTGTAACAATTCACCAATTTCAACCTTTCCACATATTGAATTCAACGTGCAGGCATCTTTTCTATATAAAGTGAGTACAGAATCGACCTGACTAGTGTTCATCCATCTTTTAATGTCAACTTGAGATTTGTTAATAATGGTATTAACTTCTACGGCTAGCTGTGTTTTATCGCTAGAACGAAATTTTGAGAAACCAAAGGCCGCTGCAGAGATTATAATTAATAAAATGATAGCCTTTTGGGTACTGTTTTTTTTAAAGTTAAATAAATCCGTGACATTACGATGAGGCGGTTTATCAGTTGAATTAAAAGCATCGTAATCCAAATTTTTAAAAATCAGCTTAACCGAGTAGCTTCTCGGAGTAACTTCAGCTGACTCTATTCTTTGAATCGTTCTTAAACTTAAATGGCACTTTTCAGCAAGCTCACTTTGGGTTAAACCTTTAGCGAGTCTTAACTCTGAAATCTTGTTGCCTAGATGTGGTTGTTTCATTAATATATTTAGATTCCGCAAGATTATAGATTACTTAAATTTTATTCAAATTTACTACAAGTATTTGATGCGTCATTTATACGTCATTTCATTCAGGAAGGTACTATTAATGTCTTTAAAGAGCAATTTTTAAAGCAGGTACAACAGCTTTGTATATAATTTGTAGGGTCTCGGCTAGTGTGAGAATTGGAGGTATTGGCAAGCCGATTGACGTATTTTTTGGTTAATCCAAGGAACCCTTTTTGTGGGAAGTTTTATTCGCTGAACCAACTAAGCCATAAGTTTACTCGAGTTGTCGGCTTTTCCTTATGCACTGTAATCATTTGCACAAGTCGAAGCAGTATTTAATGACATTCGAATGAACCAGTCATTGCAAGTGGTCACTCAAAAATTAATTGAGATCTCTGAAACTTCAAATGTCATTTCCATTGAGAAGCCAAGTTTTCCATTAGCAAATAATAAAGAACAACATTTAGTATGCTCCCAAGAAAAATTGAAGCGCGGTTTGAAGATATTAATTAGGACTAATTGATTTTGCCAAACCCCATTTGCTCAATTTTATCTGAACTTCCTAAGAAGAATATTTCTAGAATATACTTATTGTTTCCTTTCTTGAGTTGGAAAATTTGCTTTTGAGGTGTTTCGGCGATGATCTTCTCTAATTGAGCATTTTGAAGTTCCTTGATTAAAAATGGCATATTGTTCATAATTTGAATGGCAGAGCGTTTTTGTAAAACGGAAGGATCATAGGTTTGGGAAATAGTTGCCAACATTCCTTTTTCGGAATAATTTTCAAGAGAATTAAGAATCATTAAAGCATTTTTTGACTTTTCACCGTCGGATAATGTAACGGCTTCATTCTCATTCCTCATAACTTTATTATCTGCATCATTATTTTGGTAAACTAAGTTCATATTTGGATCATTGATTGTTTCCCTAATCCAATCCTGATATTTTGAAACTCTTACAAAATACTCTATAGCACCAAATGTTGCAGGTCCATTTGTTCCAGGTTTTCCCATAGAACTAATCCCTGCTACAAAATAATCATTCCCGCTTTTTAATAAAGCAGGTCCGCCACTGTCGCCTGGGCCACTTGTACCTTCTCTCTCGGTAGGATTGTTTTCGGGAGCATCGTAATCGAATACAATGTACTTGTCATTAACCTCATCAATCACATTCGTATACGCTCTTAATTTTCCATCTTTAATCCAAGACCCATCTGATGCTCTTTTATCACCATGACCTGCGAGATAAATTAGTTGATCTTTTTCATCCGTCTTTTTATAGATCCCTACCGGAATAAATTCTTCAACTTGGCTCTCAAGTTCTAGCAGCGCAACGTCGTATGGACCCATAGGCTCAAACTTTGGATGCAAAAAAACATTTTTAACTTTATAGCTTATATCATTTTCGAAATAGACAGATAGATTCCCGTTGTTTCGGTTAAACATACCTTGTGCGACATGTCCGGCAGTTAATACCCATTTATCTTTTATTAGGGTTCCGTCCCCTCCGCGTTTGCCAACTTTACAGACCGAAGAAAAGTTCTTTCCAAATTCAATTGGGTCTAATTTATTTTCACCCGTTTTAGATATTTGACCTATACATGAAGTAATTGTAAAAACACATAAAGTGAGTGCAATGGAATTATTTAGAATTCGTATCATGACAATTAGGTGTTATTTTATTTAAAAGAGTACTCAACGAAATTAATTTGGGTTTAGAAGCCCCTATAAGGCTGATATACTATTTATTAGTGCAGTTTTCGTGCTGATTTTAATTTTTTAGGCTCATTTTCTCAGCTAATTTTTATATGCTTTGATGCAATTCTCAATAATATGGAAAATTATGTCTTTGAGCTTCACTATATTTTCAAATATATATCAATAATTGATATATCAATTATTATTTAACAATATTTAATAAATTTCAATGGGATAGACTATTTTATAAAAATCTGTTATCGAGAAAGAGACGTGACTTAAGCTTAATGCGGTCGTGTATGGTCTGTCATGGGGGCAATACGAAAGATAAAAGGCAATAAACAAAACACGTTGTTTTGCAACGCTTCTAATCGAGTTTTTTATATCGAATCAAAATAAATTTGAGTAGTATCATAAATACTATTTAATAATCAGAACTGTACACTTCTTTATACGGTTTGTCACAATATTTTAAAAACTTCTCTAAAAATTCAATGTTCATTTGATTATCCTGCTTTTTTAACAACTCCAACGCCTCAAGCAATTTAGGTTTATCCTTTTCTAAAAAAGCAATACTTCCTTCAACATAACATTTCCAGAATATTGGACTAGAATTTGCTTGTTTCATTTCTGCAATTGCTTCTTCAGTATTATTGTTAAATGCATGAATTTGTCCTAAATGCCAATGGAGCCGGCCTTGGTCACTTTTGGAAAGCTTTTTAAAGGCAAGGATTCTTATTCATCCGACCATCTTAACGATAAAGTAAATATGCCATTGAGCTTTCGTTAGGTACTGTAACCATTTGCACAATTAGGAGTCTATATTAAAAGTGATTCAATTAATATATTATGAAATCTAACAAAAACCTTTTAGCGCTTCTTTTGCTTATCGCTCCATTGCTGCTTTCTGCACAAGTCGAAGCAGCATTTAATGACATTCGAATGAACCAGTCATTGAAAGTGGTAACTCAAAAATTAAATGATATCTCTGAAACTTCAAATGTCATTACCGTTGAGAACCCAAGTTTTCCATTAGCCAATAGCAAAGAACAACATTTAGTTTGCTCCCAAGTAAAAACCGATGATGGCATAATTAGCCGCGTTGTATTCACTTTTGCCGATGACAAGCTTAGCTATATAGAAGCAAGAGGGAATGTAGTCAAGGTTTTAACTGCCAAGCGTACCGATACGGCAAGAACTTATATGGACTATGAAGTTTATGTTGCTGAAAAATTATTTCTGAAGGAAAAAGAGGATGTTGCCTGGATCCTGACGCAAGAGGCAATGCATACGAATTTGTTCGCTTGGGAAAATCCATACTTACATCCAGAGGGAAAGAATGAAGTAAAACCTAAACCCTCCAGTCAAATACCAGCATTTCTAAAAATGGGTGCCTCCATTGATGAATTAAAGCCACTATTAGAAGCCAATAGCAGTTTTACAAATAGGGAAGAACTAGATGGCACCGATCCAAATGCGCAATTTCAAATCAATTGTTTTGGCGTTGATTATTTAGGATTCCCAAGAAAAATTGAAGCGCGGTTTGGCGATAATAATCTGAACGTTGTTTGGATCTTAACTGGCAAAGGAGAAGAAGACAGAATTAGAAAAGCCCTGATTAGCCAGTTTGGCGACCCCATTTTTGTGAATGATGAATGGGAGATTTTTAATAACTGGCAGGTTGGCTTGCGTAAAGATAAACCCGAAGTATTATTGATAGAAGCGAAAATCGGATTGGAATATAAGACGAGCTATTTTAAGCAGTGATTTCTGCTTAATTACTTCAAATAGTTTTGGTGTAGAAGATATGTCAGGCACAACGTCAAAGTATATGAAGCGTAACAGGGAACGAACTATGATTTTATTTACATTGTTGTGCGCGAGTTTTCAATGTTGTGCGCGAGTTTTTACAATTCAAATACAATGGTCCTTGTAGTGAGAGAGTTAACATAGCAATTTTACTTTGTGCTTAGAAGACTTTAAACAATCAATCTCTTATATTTGATTGTTCTGGCTAATAATCTAACTGCAATAATCATGTCAAATTCGCTATTTGTTTATGGAACATTAATGTTCCCTGAAATAACTTACAAACTTCTTGAACATCATGTAAATGCGAGACCCGCAGTACTAAAGAACTTTGCAAGAGCTTCTTTGGTGAATAGAGGATCCAAAGCCAAAGGACCTGCTATTTATCCAGGACTCCACACGGAAGGTTAAAGGTGTACTGCTTTCAGACCTTTCAGATCAAGACATTGATATTATTCAACGTTTCGAGGAAGAAGCTAGAGGATATGAAATCTGCTCTGTACAGATAGAATTAGATGATAAAAGTAAAGTGGAAACACAAACGTATCAGCTTGAGCTTTCTTTTAGAGAAAAAGTATCAGGAAAGTGGAGTAAAGGCGATTTTGCCAAAAACCATCTGAGCTACTACCTGAGCGAAAGAATTCCAAAGCTTTTAATCAAGTGGGATAAACATAAGGATAAGCAAATTCTATACTTAAAAAGGAATTGGGAATTATTAGAAGTCTTTAAGAGGTACAGAATGCGAATTCCTAGTTACATTGCTAGTGCTATGGTGATTTTGACCTCCTTCGTTCTACAAAGTAAAGGCCTAGTCAGTGAAACACCAGTATTGATTGGTGTTACGAGTATAATTTTTTTGATGGGTATCCTTGGATGCATCATGAACTATTGGATTCGCAAACAATATACCTACACCACTAAAAAAATAGATTATCTCTATTTAAGGCTTAACATGAAGAGTGATAATTTCTTATCACCAAAAGAAGAGCAAAAAGAAATGTACGAAAAATATGAAGTTGCTGATAGGATGTTTTATACAGGATTCATATTGATTGGATTCACATGGTTCATATGCACGCTTGGATTAGTTTGGCCATTTATATAAAGTTCGCAAACATCCAGAATTCAATCGTTCACAGTAATGAAGCACATCCGTTTTGTATATAATTTGTGGCGAAATTAAGCTAGAATTAGTTGTTTTTAGCTCAGTTCTTTGTTGGGCATAGTACTTTTCATTCCATTAGCTCCCTATTTTTCGACGGTTTCATTTTGAAGGTCTGCCCTAATCCTGAAACGTAAATACCTACTTTTACGGTCAAATTACTTATGATATTAGCCTCTTATGACGTTAAACTCCCTAAGCCACCGAGCTAAACTCTCGTCATAATGATGGGTTGCGAAACCGGAGCCATTATAATAGCGAGCCACTGCCTTAAAGTCGTTGGCTGATGGATTGTTATTACTTACCACAGGACGCACTTTCGAACTTCTTGTTAAAAAACGTGCAATGGATAAGACCTGCAGATCCAAAGGCGCCGTATACAATGCTTTGGCTGAGGTGGCACCAATACGATCAAAATTAAACCCCATGATCTGCCCCAATCCAAAACTCATGGACTGGTAGCGCAATTCGGAAAGTGCAACATTTGGTTGTTGTTTTGCCAGTTTGCTCAGCCAATGTTGTTCAAAGCGAGGGCGAACCACACCAGCTGTTTCTTGACGTATGATGGATAAGATCCATACGGGGTGGATCACTCGACCATTTATGTTTTTTAGATCCACAACAGCCTTTTCCGCAAGTGCTCCATATTTGTTGTTTATCTCACGACAGTTCAAATGGGTTCTATTGTATAAGGCATTTAATTGAAAAATGGCTTCATCAAAATTGCCGCAATTGACGTTATTGGTGCTGATGGACTCCTTGGCTACTTCCAGCATTTTCTTCAACGTATTGATGTTTAAAAGCACATCGGGAATACTTTTAATTAGGGATCTCGCCGACCGCCAGTTACAATCGTAGGTCAATGTTTTGCGACTGACCTTCGCATTGGTAATGCCTTGATCAAATTCAAACTGCGCCAAGGCACGATTGGTGCCTCGACCAAAATCGCCATCAATGGAAAAAGAACCACCTGACGATGTGGAATAGCCTAAAAAAATGAGTAGGCGTTGTAAAGCCTTAATTGAGTTCTCGCCAGCAGAATGCCTGTTCATTGTCACGTCGCCCGCTTCCAGCCGTTTCAGATCACTTTCCCAATGTGAAGGCGTGAGGGGTGGATTTAGAATTTTCTGTATTTGGGGATCTTGAATGAGTGCTAACATGATCTTTGATTTTAGTTAATTAATACTGCTTAAATGATCTATCAACACCGTTTATAATACCATCCCATAAGACATCTGAGACAGAAGAAATAAATGCTATCGACAAATAAATTGCTAAAAAACAAGAACTTAGAGGGATGCTAAGTGTCTACAAGTTAGGAAAAATTTGAATACTCTTAGAATTTTTAGAGTATTCATTGTAGCACAATGAATAATGGTCATCTTAAGTTATTGGAGGAAAATTAAAGCACGGTTTGGCGATAATAATTTGAACGTCGTTTGGATCTTAACCGGAAAAGGAGAAGAAGACAGCATTAGAAAAGTCTTGATGAGTCAGTTTGGCGACCCCATTTTTGTAAATGATGAGTGGAAAATTTTTAATAATTGGAAGGTTGGGTTAAGAAAAGATAAACCCGAAGTATTATTGATAGAAGCGAAAATTGGCTTGGAATATAAGACGAGGTGTTTTAGGCAGTGATTTCCGCTTAATTACTTCAAATAGTTTTGTCCTAGTGTTATGTCAGTCATAATGAAGGCCTATTTTCAAATTTCATTTATGTTCCTGATTTTTAATTTGATCAAAAATGTAGTCACTCTTAACAATAGTTAACACTAGTTAACTATTGTTGTTATCATTTAAATTTAATTTTATAAGAAATTAAATTTAAATTCCATGTCATCTATAAAGCAATATTCCACAGTTTGTCTCATTATTTTGTCTTTTTTTGTCACTTCTAGTAATGTGTTTTCTCAACAGATGAAGCCTGTTAAGGTAGATTCAAATATTGTTGCATCGGTTAAAAAAGATGTATGGATTCCATTTATGGAGTCCTATAGAGATTTAGATGAAGAAAAATTAATATCCATTCATACTTCAGATATTTTAAGAATTTCAATAAACTCGAATAAAATTGAAACGGGCTCAGATTACCTCGACAATCTCGAATCTTCATTTCAAATGGTAAAACAAATGAATAGGCAGATGAATATTACATTTTCTATTATTTCTTCAGCAACGACAGAGGATAAAGTTTATCAAACTGGGTATTATGCTTTTAGTTCTAAAGCAAAGGATGCAGCGCATTTTATACCAAGAGGATATTCGTTTTTCAGTGTATTACTTACAAAGGATAAAGATAGTGGCGCATGGAGAATTTCACTAGACGCTGACAAGCCGGTTAAATTTACGCAAGAAGAGTTTATGAAGTCTGGAACAATTTATAAATTAGATTAATTAAAAATACATCATAAATGAAAAAAATATTTATCGTAACTATCTTATTAATTTCTGCAGTTACTTCGTATGCTCAGTCCAAAACAACTGAAAATACTGCAATAGAAAAGACAATTATAAACTACATAGAAAATTTCTTTGAAAACAACTTTGATGCAATGAATGAATCATTACATCCAAGACTTGCTAAAAGAGGACTAAATCGAGACGGCACGTTAAGTGGGGACTTTCCACCTGAGAAATTAAAGGAGCTTATGTCCACAAAAAAAATATTTGAAGTAAAACATCAAAATAATGTTGTAGAAAACATTTCTATTTATGGCAATATGGCTAGCGCAAGCTTGAGAACTGGATACCCAAAAGTTAGATGGACTGAATATATTCATCTAATGAAACAAGATGGGGATTGGAAAATTATTAATGTGTTTTGGGAATTCGAAAGCAATTCAAAGTAAAGTTCGCATATAACAATGGCTAGAACCATTGTTAGCAATTTGTTATTTCAATTTCTTTAAGAGTTTTTTAAAGTCCTTTTCATTGAAGAGGTCAATGGGGAGAGCTATTCAGAAGCTGCGGCAATCGACTCGACGGTTTTTCCCTTTAAGCCATAACTTATATGCGTCCTAAGTTTGATTTCTATTAAATTACTTGAGCCAACAATCTAATAAAGATTTTGCCCACTACTTGTGTAACAACTCTTTTTGCCATTTACTTATATAATTTATTCTTGGTTATTTGAAATTACGAAAATAATTGACATCATATGATGGCTGAGTTTGTTGAGAAAGTCAATGAGCAGTGGTTTATTTTTTTGAGTGCTTTCATTGTGATATTATTTTAATTCAATACCAGCTTGTTTACACCATTCTACAATTTGATTATACGTCTCATCATTTATTAAGACAGAAGCATTGCATGAATTATCTTTTCTTGAATGAACACCTACCACTTGATATTGGCCTTCATTATTAAGTGTCCAAACTGGAGACCCACTATTTCTTGGAGCAGTAAAAAGATCGTATGAAAGCTTAGAACTGGATATTTTAAAATTTTGCGACTCCTCAGTCCATATTTCATGTACAGCTTCATTACCTGGAGAACCTGTAAGGTGAATTGGTCCTTCGATATCTTCAGTAGTTTTTACTGGTTTTAATACATAATGACCTCCAACGGCATTATAAACTGAATCGTCAGGTAAAATAATAATTGAAAAATCTCTGCTAATATGCCCATTGACCCAATAAGCACTATTGAAAAATTTAGTTTTACCTGTTTTTAGTCTCACCGATTGCTTAACGAGATAATTGTCTTTATCAATACTACCAAAATACATGGTTGCATTTTGAACTGATGATGCCACAAAAGGGAAAGACTTACTAAACATATAAAAGGCAGTATTGTGACCCGCTGTTAAAACGACTCTTGGATGAATTAACATTCCCGTTCCTAATTTTTTACTGAACCAACCACGCCTCATTTCCATATAACAGGTATACGCATTTGGAAGGTTTTCATCTACTATTCTAATGCGATTTTCAGCATTTGGTTCGCAGGTACTCTCTTGTGCCATAAGAGGCATTTGAATATAAAACAGAAAGAGAGTAATTAAAACTATGTATTTAGAATTTTTCATTATGTATTTATGAATTATAGAATGACATTATTCTTTTTTAACCTTATTCACAAACGAACTCAGATTCGTTGCATAGCCGACCATCAATTGAGGGAATAAATTATGATTACCTAGGTTATAGTGACCTCCTATCCTAAAATAAACGCCTGCACTGCTATCATTAGAGTTAGTTAAAGAATAGATATTAGCCATAACCTTTAAATTTGGCTCATCATTAGTTGTTGAAAAATTGACATCATTTTTGTTAGTTCCTGCCGTACTAAACCAATTCAAACCAATAGATAAATCGGCACCCACACTTGATTGTGGTCTAATTTCAAAATTTATTTCAGCTTCTTGTCCAATAGAAAATACTTGAAACCCTTTAAGCTCTATATTAATTGGTGCTGTAGTGCTATCTTGAGTTCTTAAATTGTATTCAACGCCAGTTCTTAAAAAACGTAAACCATAGCGAAGGTGGACAAAAGTAGAGGCTCCTTTCCATTCAAAGGTGTATGGTGTTAAATGAAGCCCTGCATCAATATTATTATTCTTTAATAGATTAAAATTATCAGTCGTAAACAACGCAGCATTAGTTTCCGAAGTTTCATCACTATCCGATGAGTCGTCCAAAGTAACTTTTCGTGAACTATTTTCGAACCCACTAAAAAGATTCACAGAAGCGTAAGCCGTTACATTGTCAAACCAAGTAACTCTTTTTATATTTCTGAGGTTAAAAGGGATTCTAATGCGTCCTTCTGCCACAATTAAGCTATTGCTATTATTGGTGTTTAAGCCTAAGAAATCTGAGAAGAAAATCCCAGTAAAGTAATCGCCAATTTTGCGTTCTTTAACCTTCACACTGTCATCTGCTACCACTTTAATCTCACCATTTTTAACGGCATAATTGTATTTGTTATAAGGCAAATAATCTAATACGTCATCATAATAGTAAGTGTAAGTATTATTATCTTCATCAGTAAAAGTGTTTGATTGAGAACGATTATTTAATTCACGTAACGGAAGGCTATATAATCTATTGATTAGGACGCGCGTTTTATCTTTATCATCGGTATTTAAACTTCCTATAATGGTTATATTATCAGCACGGTTATTAAAGAACCTTATGTTTACAGAATCAACTTTTAAATGTTTATCAGAAAGTTTCTGAACAGAAACTGGCACTTTTTTTAACCGCCAATTTAGAGTAGTGTCTTTAGTCTCTACATATTCATATAAAGGCACTTTTTTATTCAGCACCATTTGTCCACTATAAGTGGTTTTGGCATTTTCTTGTTTTTCAAATATACTCGAAACTGAGTCTATAGTTTCTTTTTTAAAATCTGCCACATTCTTGGTTTCCTTTTTGGTATTAATCATATGATAGATTTTGCCCAGAGTTTCTCTGTTTAAATCGTCATCATTAAATTCACTATGTTGTGTAATCATTCCCCCAACAAACACTGCCTCAGAAATACTCTTTTCGAATTCACCATAGCGTTTTGCATCCGATGGCGTCTCTGTTGTTTTATAAACTTTCAGGTGCAATTTGTCGTTAAGTAATATCAAAAAATTATAAGAAGAACGTACCAGTGGTGTAGCAGAACTGGCTAATTTCTGAGTGGTTAGAAGCGAATAGGTTTCATCCTTTGATATAGACTCTGTGTACAATTCTTGCAATAAATTAGTGAACTTTTTTTTAATTTTTAGAACGTACTGCTTAGCAATAGTATCTTTAATTACAACTAACTGATTTTGAACTTCAACTTTAAATTTAACTGCATCTGTAACAATATCTGTTGGAAATTTAAAACTGACAGGAGCAGGTTGTAGTTCTTCATTGAATAACTTATAATTATTACTTCCTTCATTTATAATTTGTATTTCTAGAAAGTCATCAGGCGCATCTGAAAGATTAATAGCAATTTTATCAGTTGGAGCCGCAGCCTTTAACTTATTAAGATCTAAATCGACAACAACTTTATTATAGTCGATATCATTAAAACTTGAAGAGATTTTTTCTTGCCCAAATATTTTAAATTTATATGTAGCTATAGTACCATCAAATTTACTTCTTAATGCCTCAAGAAATGCAAATTCAGTATCTTCCTGAATTACTTTTTCTTCACATTTCTTTTCAGTATCTGAATTATGTTCGCATATCTTAAAAGTATCTGTAGCTCGATTAAAACTTACGCTATATGTATTTCCAAGGATTTTAACAGATTTAGCATTTTGCGATTGAACTGATGTGGATACAATTCCCAATAATATCAGAAATAGATAAAACTTAGATTTCATGTTAGTTTATTTTAAATTAATAGCTGTAATATAAAGGCAAGGACAAATGGAATCAATACCCAATACAAGGTATATCAACATTAGAGCATACTTTGTTCCTTGTACAAGCAGTAATAGATTACACATATCTAGATAACACCGTATCTAGATTCCAAAATCCAATCACAAAAAGTCTATAAAATATTGGGGATAACCCCGAAGATAATAAAAAAAGCTGTTCTATAGGTATTGCTATAAATTGTTAACAATCCTAATTCAAAAAACAGCTATAATTTAACTAGCTTTGTTTTATGGCCAATTCATTACTCTTTATACCCGATATTTCGGGATTTACGCATTTTGTTCAGAATACCGAGGTGGAACACAGTCAGCATGTCATTGCCGAGTTACTGGAGGTGCTTATTCACGCCAATACGTTGGATTTACAACTGGCCGAGATTGAAGGCGACGCCCTGTTCTTTTATAGAATGGATCTGCCATCACAGGAAAAACTATTGGCACAAATTGAAATCATGTTTACGGCTTTTTACAGCCACCTTAAATTATTAGAGAAGAACAGAGTCTGTCCCTGCAACGCCTGCGCCACGGCACCCGAGTTGCAGCTCAAAATTGTAGCCCATGCTGGGGAAATGCAGTTTATCAGCGTTCAGGATAAGCGTAAGCCATTTGGAAACTTGGTGATTGAAGCCCACCGACTGCTCAAAAACTCCATTGAGAGCGACAACTATGTGCTCATTACAGAAACATTGGCTCATAAAATTATGCTTCCGGCTAACTACAAGAGTATGTTGTACACCTTTGAGAATGGAGAAGATGCCTTTGATGGCAAAACCCTAAGCTATCAATATGCTGAAATAGAAACGGAAAGCCTCACCTTAAATCCGTTCGAAGCCTCCAAAATGGTGCATTTCGATTGTGGGCCCTGTCTGTCCTATGAAAAGATCTTTCCCATTTCGGCCAATGAAGTGATTGAGCTTATTACCAATTATCGTTACCGTCATTCTTGGGTCGACGGGGTGGATAAATTTGTATTTGAAGAAAATGAGGTCACGCGCTTGGGTACAGAACATACCTGCGTGATCAATGGAAAGCACTTCGATTTCGAGACGGTAACCAAACCAGGGAAGCCCGGCCAAATTGTATACGGAGAATTGACTACCACACCGCCGCCCGTAGATGAATTGTATCAGTTTTATGTAATCACGCCCTTAGACGGTCATTCCTGTAAAATTGAAGCAGAAGTATATTGGAAGGCCAGATCGCCCATAAAAAAGCTGCTCATTTTCCTAGTGGTTAAAAAAATATTTAAAAAGAATGCCTCGAGGGCCTTGGAGAACTTATACAAGTTTGTCCAAAAAAGGAAAGCCACCATGCCGCAATAATGTAGTACATTGAAATGCTTTAAACTCTAACAACCTATGCGAAACATTTTTATTTTTCTATGCCTATCTACCTTGTTTTTCTCCTGTAAAGACGCCGTAAAAGAATCTCCCGAAACAACTACAGAAACCACGGAAGCCATGGAAATGGTAGAAGAAACCATGATTCCCATGGAGAACCCATCCGAGACTGGGAGCCAATTGCCCAGATTGTTCAGCAACGGGAGCGAATTGTATTTTTCATGGGTCACTCGAAAAGACTCCATGGATGTATTAAACTATTCCGTTTTTAAAGATGAAAATTGGACGGAAACCACCGCCATCATCGAAGGCAACGACTGGTTCACCAATTGGGCCGACTTCCCCGCAATAGCCGAACAGAATGGTCATTTATTGACCAATATTTTACAGAAATCGGCCACTGGCACCTATACCTATGATGTAAAACTGAACCTATACAATTCCGAAGAAAAGAAATGGAAGAAGAACTTTATCCTGCACGATGACGGCACCCAAAGCGAGCATGGTTTTGTTTCGATGCTGCCCACCGACGAGGACGATTTTTTCGTTACCTGGCTGGATGGTAGAGAAACGGCAGGGAAGGAGCACGGCGGCGGCCAAATGACCTTGAGGGGCGCTTTTGTGGACGTCAACGGTGAAATTAGCGGTGACACCTTGTTGGCCGATCGTGTTTGTGATTGCTGCCAAACAAGTGCAGCATGGACTTCTAATGGCCCTATTGTGGCTTATAGAGATCGTAGTGAAGATGAAATTCGGGATATCTCGGTGATTCGAGCTATAGATGGTCAATGGCAACAGCCAATCACCGTGGGGAAAGACAATTGGAAGATTGCCGGATGTCCAGTGAATGGTCCCTCCATAGATGCGCTTGACGATACCGTGGCCATTGCTTGGTTTACAGCCGCCCAAGAAGAAGGAGATGTCATGGTGGCCTTTTCAAAGGACAGCGGTGAAAGCTTTACCGATTCTTACCGAGTCGATTCAGGCAGTGCGACAGGGCGAGTAGATATTGTCATGCTTACCGACAAAGAGGCGGCGCTCGTTTGGATGCAGCCCAAAGGGGAGGATGAGGTTATTTACTTAATGAAAATTAACGATCATGGTTATACGGGAACACCCATTGTGGTTTCCAAAACAAGCCCAGAACGTACTTCGGGCTTCCCGCAGCTGGAACGAGTGGGTGACACCTTGTTTTTAGCTTGGACTGTGGTCGAAGGAGAATCGTCGTCCATCGCTACCGCGCAGGTTCCGGTTTCCAAGTTGTAATGAAACTTTCCTATCTTTAAAAAATTGAAGTCCATACCTATTCTATGCATAAAAAAATTGATATTCTGAACATAGGCCTGATCGCTATTTCGTTGGTCATTGCCTTCGTTTTGCCGTTCAAATTGTTTCTGTTTTCCTATGCATTTTTAGGTCCACTGCATTACTTGACCGAGATCAACTGGCTCAAGGAGAAGCAGTATTTTGTAAAAGCGAACAGCAAATGGGTTCGGCTTTTTATCATTTTTACTATTCTATTAGCTATATATCCTATCTATCGAATCATCGATCTAGGGCTTTCCACTTCCTTTGAAGAAATGATTAAATATATTTTTGGAAAGCAGAAAATATTCATTCTTACGGCCTTCTTTTTTGCCATAGGACTCATTTTATTTAAAAAGCTGAAGCATATATTAATAGCGCTAGGCCTTAGTTTTCTGCTGGCGATATTGTTGTTTTTATACCTACCCAAGTGGCTCTTCGTCATGGGATTATTTCTACCCACTATTATTCACGTCTACCTTTTTACCTTGCTATTTATGCTCTACGGTTCTAAGAAGTCAAAAAGCACGATGGGCTATGTAGGAGCGGGATTGCTCTTAATTGTACCTTTAATTATCGCCTTTGTGACGATCGACCCGACGTCCTATGTGGTTTCTAAGGAGACGGCTACTATTTACGATACGTCACGTTTGATGCGAGTGAATTCGGTGATGACGCAGATGTTTGGAGGATTGATAGATGGGAAGTTTTATATCCTTTCTAATATAGGAATCAAAATCCAAGTTTTTATCGCCTTTGCCTATACCTATCACTATCTGAATTGGTTCTCCAAAACCTCCATCATTGGCTGGAAGAAATCTCTTACTACGCGCAGGACCATTTATATTTTGATTATTTGGGCAGCTGCCATCGGGATTTATATGTACGACTTCTATACCGGTTTGATGGCCTTGTATTTTTTAAGTCTGTTACATGTGTTTTTCGAATTCCCGCTCAACGTAATCACCATTAAAGAACTATTCAATTTTAAAGGTAAAAAAGTGAGGGCCTGATTTTGGGAACCTACGCCTCTTTTAATTTTAAGCACTAATTAGTACAGTATGGCCTCAGCATTCGGACACGCCCTTGCCGCAATTACATTGGGGTCTGGTTTTTCAAAAATACTGAAGAACAAGAAGTTTTGGACGTTGGGGATTATATGCTCCATTTTGCCCGATGCCGATGTGATTGGGTTTCAGTTTAATGTTGCCTACGAAAGTTTTTGGGGACATAGAGGCTTTTCTCACTCGTTGCTCTTTGCTGCTTTAGTTGGAATTATAGTAACCGCCTTATTTTTCAGAAAAGATGTTTTTAGTAAAAAAGGGTTAGGATTGATGTTCTATTTTTTCATATGCACAGCTTCGCATGCCGTTTTGGACGCTTTAACCTCGGGCGGGTTGGGCATTGCTTTCTTTTCACCCTTTGATGATACACGTTATTTTTTTCCATGGCGACCCATCCTAGTTTCCCCCATCGGGATTGATGATTTCTTAGGCGAATGGGGCAAGCGCGTGCTGTTAAACGAAGCTATTTGGATAGGAATCCCATGCGCCGCATATCTCGTCATTGTATTTATAATTAGAAAAGTATCTTCACCCAAAACTTAGCATTTTGAAATTACTCATCATTGGACATACGTATCCCGAACCCACAACCACTGCGGCCGGAAGAAGAATGATGCAACTCATGCAAATGTTTGATGAAGAGGGCTATGAAATTACCATGGCGACGACCGCTAGCAAATCCGAATACAGCGCCGATCTTGAAGCGCTCGGTATTCAAATAGCGTCTATCGAACTCAATGCTCCTTCTTTCGATGTTTTTATTTCTGAATTGAACCCAAACGTAGTATTGTTTGATCGCTACATCAGCGAGGAACAATTTGGATGGCGGGTGGCTGAACAATGCCCGAATGCACTTCGCATTTTAGACACCGAAGATTTACATTTTCTTCGGAAGGCGAGGCAGGAAGCTTTTAAGAATGAAGGGGAAGCCGGGGAGGTGTCTTTACTTACGGATACGGCCAAGCGTGAATTGGCTAGTATCTACCGAAGTGATTTGTCTTTACTTATTTCTGAAGTGGAAATGGATTTGCTCTACACGAGGTTCAAACTACCCCGCGAATTGCTTTACTACCTGCCTTTCTTGGAAGAGGCCATTTCCGAAGAACAAAAAAATGCCCTTCCGAAGTTTGAGAAGCGACACCATTTTATGACGATTGGCAATTTTCAACATGCGCCCAACCTAGATGCTGTGATGTATCTGAAAAAAGAACTATGGCCAGGCATCAAAAAACAACTCCCCCTCGCCGAATTACATATCTACGGGGCCTACGCGCCCCAACAAATACTGGAACTGCACAACGAGCAAGAAGGTTTTCTAATTAAAGGCTGGGCCAAGGATGTGGATGAAGTGATGCAGCAGGCCAAAATATGCCTAGCGCCACTTCGTTTTGGAGCCGGACTAAAAGGCAAGCTAATAGACGCCATGCGCAATGGAACACCGTCCGTAACTACCAGAATAGGAGCTGAGGGTATGCATGGGAATCTCCCATATGCCGGAGAAGTTCAGGATGCTGCGGAGGATTTTATAAACGCTTCCGTTCAATTGTATTCAGAAGAGAACTCATGGTTGCAAGCACAGGAAAATGGATTTGAAATTATAACTACAAGATTTCAAAAGAAGGCCTTTTCTGAAGCATTCAAACAACAGCTAAAGAATCTTCAGCAAAACCTAGAAGACCATCGACAGCTCAACTTTATGGGGCGTATTCTAGAACATCAAAGCATGCGAGCTACCAAATATATGAGCAAGTGGATCGAGGAGAAGAATAAGCCTTAATCTTCAGCTATGGGCATAAAAAAAGCCCCATGTTTCCATGAGGCTTTTATCATCCTATATTTCTTAGAAAGTGAAATCCAATCGTGTGTAGTAAAACGCACCACCAAAGCCCATTTGAACCGAATCCCAGTATCCACCGGCTTCTGTCCAATCGTCTTGTTGGTCTGGATATTCATTCAATAGGTTATTGCTACCTACGCTTAATTTCACACCCTCACAAAGCTTATACCCGATCGCTAAATCGAATATATATTTAGCCGTGTACGTGTCAGTTGCAAGATTGATAAGGTTATCAAAACCACCATTTTCTGCAGGGTCTTCAAAAACTTGGAAATCTAACAGTTCAACATCGCTAAAACGAGTGCTTGAAAGTGCGAAATTCCATTTGTCAATACTATAAAGTAGATTCAAACCAAACTTGCTATCTGGAGCAGAGGCCAATAAAAATGCCTTATCTCTTTCTCCGAAGAAGGTTTGCTCATCCAAAGAACCATTAAGTACTTTCGTAATCTCCATATCGTTTATATTTCCAACCAAAGTGGCTGAAAAATTACCGTTACCCAATTTCTTTCTCCAAGAAAAAACCATGTCTAAACCAAAGGTTTCTGTATCCGCACCGTTGGCAAAGAACTGTGCAGCTTCCACTCCTGGAATATTAGGTGCATCAAAGTTACCAGTCAAAACGATACGGTCTTTAATGCTAATAAAGTATCCATCTACTGTTGCAGAGAAGGAACCAAAATTGGCAGTTACACCAAGTCCACCGTTCAATGCAGTTTCTTCTTGTAAAGGTCCAATTCCGAAGGAAGCCGTTACTGGGCTATTGTTTGGAGACAATACAGACTCTAAAGCTACACCCCCTACAAAGTTGGTGAAACGTAGGTTATAATATACCTGTACTAAAGACGGCGCTCTAAATCCTGAACTTACCGAACCACGTAGGTTGATGTTATCCGTAACTTTAAGTCGTGCTGCTAACTTACCGTTAAACGTACTACCAAAATCATTGTAGTATTCGTAACGCATAGCACCACTTAATAAGAAACTTTCTGAAATGTCAATTTCTGAATCTACATACAATGCAGCACTAGATCTACTACGGTCCACTTCATTCGCTGGACTATAACCCGGGAATCCTTGAGAACCACCTGGTCTTACTACTTCTTCTCCATCAATTGTCACCGTTGGCTGTGTCTGATTGGCTGGATTGGTAATTAAAATTCCGTTGTCATCAAAAGTTCCGTAAGACCCTGCTTCACCAGCAAAAATCATAAAGTTCTCTGTTCTGTGTTCTGCACCAAAAGCCACGTTCAAACCACTAGCGATGTCTTCAAAATATTTTGAGAAATCAACATTGATGGTATTCTGACTTAAAGAATGCCCACCGGCATCAAAATCGGTTGGAGATGCATCCTCTAAGGAAGCATTCAAGGTTCCCTTAATGAAGTAATGGAAACTGTTTTTACCCCAAGTGTTGCTAATATCAGCATTCCACTCGTTACCTAATTCGGTACGAACTCCTACAGATACCGCGTTGTCGATAATGTTCGACGTAATTCTAGGTGTGAACCCATTAGGGAAAATGGAAGTAACAACTCTAGCTCCGCCATTTCTGGTAAAGGCAAAAGCATCGGTATCTCTGTAATTTCTACCTCCAAAGGCATAAATTTCAGTATTATCATTTACTGGAATTGCTAAGTTACCCATGAAGTTAAATCCGTCAATAGCTGCTTCTCCAAATCCTTTTCTGAATGAAAATCCGGGACGTAACGTCTTATTCTTTTTGATATATTCAGTAGTGAAGTTGGCAAAACCACCTTTCTCGCCAATGGCAACACCATAGTTAAGACCTACCTTAATAGAACCTCCGTCAAAATCTTGATCTGGACCAATAGCATTTCCGTCGTTTCCAGTATCTAAACGGAATCCGTCGGTATTCCATAAACCATAATTACCATCTGCGAAAGCACTAGTGTCTACATCGGCATTGGTGCTGTATACACCATAGCTTAATGATCCAGTAAGTTCATCGGTCGCATCTTTCAAAACGATGTTGATTACCCCAGCGATCGCATCCGATCCGTACTGTGCTGCAGCACCGTCACGTAAAATTTCAATACGCTTGATGGCAGAAGCTGGAATCGCATTTAAATCGGTTCCTGTATTTCCACGACCTCTGGTTCCAAAAATGTTTACCAAGGAAGACTGGTGTCTTCTTTTCCCATTAATAAGAACTAAGGTTTGATCTGGTCCTAAACCTCTTAAAGAGGCTGGATCTACATGGTCAGCACCATCCGATCCCGATTGCTTGTTAGCGTTAAATGAGGGAGCAGCATATTGCAGCAGATCATTAATTTCAATTTTCCCTGCCTGTGTTACGATGCTTTGCACATCAATCACATCGATGGCAACGGGAGTGTCTGTGGCAGTTCTTTTAGGACTACGTGACCCTACCAGCATGACAGCGTCAAGAGCAAACCCCTCTACAAGAGAGACGTTAATACTACTTTGTCCATTTACGGGGATTTCTTGGGATTCAAACCCAATGTAGCTAAAAACCAAAGTCGCGTCACTAGCCACGTCAATAGTATAGTTTCCGTCGAAATCGGATGTCGCTCCGTTGGAGGTTCCTTTTTCGATTACGTTCACCCCATTAAGAGTGTCGTTGTTGGCATCGGTAATAGTACCAGATACAGTTGTCTGAGCTAGCCCAATCACTGAAAATAGTGAGGCTAACACTAGAAAAGTAATTTTTTTCATGTGTTATTAGGTTGGTTATACGAATCAAAGTTACACTAAATTTTAAGATTCCTTCCTTCGAAAGAGTAAAACGCTTTAAAGGAAATGTAACAAAATAAAGAAGTTAAGAAGGCTCTATTTTTTACTTAAAGTGCTAACCATATCAACCTCAGCGGCTATGTATCCAAAGGAGGCCCAATCGTCTCCCAGCAGTATCGAATTAAAAATGCTACGCGCTTCTTCGACTTGACCATTGTATAAATACCAGTTGCTCACAGCGTATTTTAAGGCCGAATTACTCGCCGTTGCTTCAGATGTTGAGTCGTAAACTTCTTCTAATTCCAGCGTACCTTGATAGAAAAGGCAGGCTCTATAGTAACTCTGGTTTTCAATGATGTTCATTTCGGGTCGGATGTTGCTTAGGTATTTTTCGGCTTCCTCTAGTTGGTTCATTCTTCGTCCAATCATATAAAGCCAATGGGTAGCTGAGACTACATTATCTGGATTGGGCGAGGCCTGCAGACAATTTTCATAGGCCTTTAAGGCTTCTGGGAAATTTCCATTCAAATAATGCGCTAGTCCAAGGTGGTAATAGATATTTCCATGCATGGTACTCACTGGAACGTTTTGAGCATTGGGCATACCATCTTCTTCGACCATATTCTCTTTGCCTTGAATACGCAGTGCCGCTTTGCTGAGGTCTTCGACGGCTTTATCAAACTCTCTTAAACTAATATAACGATGCCCTCGATGTCTCAATAATCTGGAGTTGTTTGGAAATTGCTGCAAGCCGTTCGTATAAATTTGGATGGCCTCCCGGTAATTTCCTGTATAGGCAGTAAAACGACCGTGCCAAATTATGGCATCAAGGTTTTTAGGATTAGCATTATAGGCTTCCTTTTTATCGTTGTATTTTTTCTGAAGTGATTCTGAAGGGGCCGATGCTCGTAGGGTGTCACCCATCAATGAAATGGCCTGATAATCTTGCGTCCAGATCTCAATAGCCGGAATCTCGGCTACTTTTTCTTCCGAAGAATTCTTACAAGAAACTAAAGCTAGGAATGCTGTAATGAAGAAAAGTTTATACATGTTGGAAGGACTTGATTTGTATAAAGATAACAATTTTACAAAAAAAAGAGCCGTCAAAATTGACGACTCTTCCCCATTTAAAACCAGAAATTAGAATTCCGAGTTTTTATCTACCTCGACCTGCATTGGGTTTTCCAAGGCCCACGTGTCTTGACGCGTTCCCGTGATTTGCCAACTTACGGTGATATCTGGAGTATTTGTTTTAATGACGAACGAATTGGTTTCAGTGTTCATTCCCTCCCAGATGATGGCTTGGGCGAAAGATTTGTCCACAATCGTTAACTGATATTTAAAATCCTTGTTTAATGCATTCATATACTCAGGAAGAGCAACGGTTGCATAACCTTCCTCGTTGGTGGTGATATTTCCGCTATAGATATTAATACGTTCATTGCTCTCAATCGAGTTGTGAATCAAATATTTATTGGTTGGATCCAATGGATGATCAATTTTAAAGGCTTTTGCTGCTGCACTAAAGCTACCACCGACGACCAAATCGGTCGTGATATCTACACTACCTGAAAATACAGCTGCTTTTTTTGTAGGATCCGCAGCGAGAACTCGTAAGGCGCTGTGTCCAAAAGTCATCACCCCCGATCGGATAACTACTGCGGCATCTGCACTACTTGATGCTGGGTGTAAGTCGAAAACTGCGGTTCTACCAAAGCTGGAAAGTGTGGATGAATTAGCCTGTTCTACATATAAAGATGCATCTACATTTACACCTGGATTGTCAAAAGTATCTACATGAAGTCCTAATCCACTTCCTTTATTGGTGATTAAAACAGCATCTTCTAAATTATCTGAATTAAGTACTTCAAAACGACCTGCTGATCCATTTCCTTGGTGAGTAGCAAAAATTGCGGGTTCGATGTTTTCATCGGTCCCTGTAATATCGTTAATGATATCCACGTTCAGTCCAATGCCCATTCCGTCCGAAATAACATCGACCGTGGGTGCGAAGTTGAGCTTACCAACAATTTCATCAACGGTTCTAAATTCGGCTACTCTACCCGTTCCAAAGGTCTCTGCCGCTAGGGTTACTTCCCCATTAGCGTTATTGTCTTCGGTAGTTAATCTAACAACCGTTCCAGTACCTATTGTGCTGGCGAGAATTACAAAATCTGCGTTTGCAGGATTAAGTGTTTCAATATGTGCCCCTATTCCAAGACCGCCATTGTCTACAAAAAGGCCCTTACCAAGCCCAGTTTGAACAACTTCCAGACCATTTCCGATTCCGGCGGGATCCCCATTGAAAATGGACACACCCGTACCAATACCCATATTATCTACAAATACAGCAGTGGCATCGTTGCTTTGCACAACCTTGAGGGCCTCCCCAGTCCCTACTGGATTTGTATTTGCAATAGCTAGTCCAATAGCACCACCACCATTCATAACACTAACGGCATTGCCTGTACCCAGGTGAGTGACTTTGACCGATTCGGCCGCACTTGCTGCATTGGTATTCAACACATTGATTCCAAAGCTAGTTCCTGTGTTCGTGATGAAAAGGGCATCACCTGCACCAGCATTCAGAACATCTAATCCAGCACCTCCACCATCGTTATTCACTGAAATGGCAATACTTCCGGTGCCGTCTAAATTATCTACGAATATACCATCACCCACTCCGGCATTATCAATCGTTAGGGCATCTCCACCGCCGTCATTTGTAATAGAAATCGCATCACCTCCTGCATCGTTATTTATACTAAGAGCGATTTCACCACCTGTATTATCGGCGTTATTAATTTCCACTGCTATTCCAGTCCCGTCATTATCGACTAATACTCCTCGACCGGCACCATCTTGGGCGACTATTATACCATCGCCTCCGCCATCATTCGTCAACTGAAATCCAGCTCCACCACCTATATTTAAGACATCAATCGCAGCACTTCCTCCATCATTGTTTACTGAAATGGCAAAGCTTCCGTCACTATCCGTATTATCTATAAATAAAGCATCTCCATCGCCAGCGTTGTCAATTGAAATACCGTCTCCGTCACCTGAATTGTCTACTACTATGGCATCTCCAATGCTTGTATTGGTGACTGAAATAGCATCTCCAGCGCCACCGTTTTCAACAAGGATGGCTTCCTCTGTTCCACTTCCATTAATCTTCAGGCCTGCATGAGTAGAAGCGGATGTAATTTCTAAGGCTTCGTTTCCAGTTGCCACAATTTCTATTTTTCCGTCATCGGCGGCAATGATTCTTGGAGTTGGGCCTGTTGTCATTTCTTTGTCATAAGCTTGATCCAAGCTATTTCCAGAGCCACCGTTTTCAGCAAAGAGGGCGTAAGGAACACTCAATAACTGACTGACGCCTTCAATCGTATAACTGGTTCCTCCATCAGGGTCAATTTCCGATTTGATATAGAAATCATCACTACCCCAATCAATGGCTGTGAAATCTCCTGAGACTATAGCTCCATCGCCTACTTCAAGCGTAGCCAAACCATTGGTGTTCGTTGTTGGAGTATGCGTTTCCACATAGACAGCGGTACCTGTGGGTGATCCTTCAAGAATACTGATTCGCATTCCCACGGATGTTTCGGCTATTAAAATTTCACTTGCGTCGCGCACCACTGCTTGGTAGCTCATTTTTTGAGGAGCTTGCGCCCAAAGAGTGAGCGTGGTGAATAGCATTAATATTAAAGTATATATCGTTTTCATAAGTTCTAATTTTTAATGATTTTAAATGTTTTAATGGGGCCCGATGGGTCAATGACCTGGAGCAAATAAACTGCTGCAGCCAAATCTCCCAATGGGATGTTAGTTGTGTCTGTTTGTAAAGGTTGCCCTGCAAGTAATCTTCCGTGGATATCGTATAACTGATACGAAAGATCATCAGCAATAAAGTTTCCGATCCGAAGCGTTACATTGTTAATCGTTGGATTAGGAAATACCTTAATATCTAACAGAATTTCGGGGTATTCATCAACACCAAGCACGTAAAATTCAAAGGGTTGCTGCACCCCTTGATTGGCAGTGCCGCCACTTCCTTCGGCCTGGATATAATCCACTTGGCCTACAGAATAACTTAGCGTTCCTCCGCTTCCAGTTGCTTCTCCTCCAGCGGCAAGCGTGTTGTTTTGACCGTTTGCTCCGGCCAAGCCCCAAAAAAGGAATAGGGCGAATAGAATAATTGATTTTTTGTGTTTCATAATTTCAATTTTAAATGGGTTAAACTCTTTTTTAAGGGGAGTTTTCATAGCTATGTCAATTCTCAATGGAAGGTTGTAACCACCTTTCTGAATTTTTTTTGATTATTTTTATTACAAATTGACTTTCTAAACACACTTACTATTAAAACAGCAACTACGGATAGCGAATTTCTAGAACTAATGAAAGGCTCGAAAGAGCAACGAGATAGGGCGTTGGGCATTATTTATAGCAGCAACAAAAAGAAAGTTTGCTCTTTTGTTTTAAGTAATAGCGGTAGTGAGGAAGAAGCGAAGGATGTTTATCAAGAGGCCATAATTGCCTTTTATGAAAATGTTCGAGATGGAAAATTTAAAGGTGAAAGTGCTATCAGCACCTATTTATATTCCATTACGAGATTCAAGTGGCTCAACCAAATTAAAAAGAACATGGTACGAAAAGCACATCATGAAAATGTAGATCAAGAAACCTTTATGGACAGCCCAATGGCAATCTTGATTGAAGGCGAAAGAAAAGCAGGCGTTTTAGAGGTATTGACGCAGTTAGGTTCGAGTTGTAAAGAGTTGCTGATTGAAAATATATACCACGGTGCTTCCATGAAAGAGATTGTTCAAAGTGGATTGTATAGTAGTGAACAAATTGTTCGGAATAAGAAATATAAATGCCTTCAGAAATTAAAAGAACTCATCCGTGCAAAACCAGCACTTATTAAACTTTTAAAGGAAAATGGATAAGAATCAACATATTATAGCAGCATATCTGGAGCAAACAATGACTTCGGAAGAGCGGCAGGCTTTCGAGCAGCGGCTCGCTCAGGAACCTCTTTTGGTTGAAGCCTATGAGAGTGAGGTAGTAGCTCGTGAGTTTTTGAAGGAAGCGGGTCGTCTGGATTTGAAGAACACCTTGGAAGAGTTAGATGCAGAAATGGAGAATGAACCTATTCAGAAAAAAATAGTTCCATTGTGGGCGAAGCATGCGATGCGTGTTGCTGCTTTATTAATAGTATTCGCTGGCGTTTATCAAGTATTTCTAACCTTCGGTGGTGTAAACACTTCAGAAGTCTATGACACGTACTTTGAAGTATACAACGCTCCTTCGCTGGAACGTGATGTAAGTGAAAGCCCCAATTGGAAATTAGTCATTGCGTCTTACAGGAATGAAGCTTATGAAGAAGCAATAGCGTCTTTGCAGAAGTCTCAAGGAGAGGTACCCGATTATTTAATCGCATTTTACACAGGCATCAGCGAAATGGCGCAACGGCAACCCGATTTGGATAAAGCCATTCGAAGTTTTGATGAGGTATTGGCGACAGATAACGATTATCACCAGCAAGCAGAATGGTATAAGGCACTTGCCTTGCTAAAAATGGAAAATGAAGAAGAGGCTTTGATATTATTGAGAAGAATAGTTGCGGCAAAGAATTACCAACATGAGGCAGCTGCAGCCATATTGAAGTTAGATATAAAATAGCAGTGTTATGCGGCCCTCTTTTTTCTGAAATAATATATCAATAACACGCCTAATAACCCCAAAACTATCCCTAGATATGGGACTTTTCTTTCTTTGATTAAGACTTCGGTGTTTCCGGTTAGCTTAAAACTACTCCAATAGAAAGGATGCAATTTGTCTGGCGTGGCGGAATTCAAAAAATCAAGTTTAGCCTCTTGTAGTGCAATGTCTTTTGTTTTTCCATCTTGAAGGTGTTGCAAAAAATCCCGTGTGAGTTCCGCGGAGGCGCGATCATCAACCGTCCAAAGCGTAGAAAGCAAGGATTGACTCCCTGCATACTGAAAAGCACGTTCCAAACTCAAAATTCCTTCACCTCTTTGTAATGCACCTGTGGCCGTGTTGCAGGCGCTTAAAATAACTAATTGTGCAGGAATTGTCATGTTGTAAATCTCATAGGTAAATAACATTCCATCTTCTTTTTCCGACGGACTAAAATAGAGTCTTGACAGTAGGGGATGTTCATCTTCAACCTCCCCGTGCATCGCCAAATGAATAATTCCAGCTTGATTGGATCGTTCCTTTAAAATTTCCTCATTTACATGATTACCAATCCAACTTTCTCCATCAAATAGCGAGGCTGCAAAGGCCACTTCGGTGCCATTATATTGAAGGCTGGACAGCGTTTTTCTTTCTTCGGAATAGACCGCACCTTGATATCTCGGCGCAAAACCTAAATAGCCATGAGGGACACTAGAAGTCTTATTAGTTCGAACTTTTATGGTGGCTGATGGGCTGTATGAAAGAGCATAGTCTTTCAATAAATAGGGTAGTGCTTTGTAATCCCGAACACCAGTTTCTATACTTTTGGTTAAGAGTACATCAAAAGGAAGGTAGGATAATAATCCGTCCGGAACAATGATTAGTTTGTTGCTTTCCGATCGTTCCAATTCTGGCTGTAATAGTATTTGATATAGCCCAAAAGATTGCGCAACTAATGCTTCGTAAGCGGCCTGCGGATTCTGCTGAAAGCTCTTTTTCGAATTCAGCAAACCAAAGAGTTTCGCTGCCTTTCGCTGCAATTCTGGTGCGTTTTCTATTTTTCGGATCGAGATATCGGTTGCATCAATATGGAATACATAACTACTATGGTCACCCACGAAATAGGAGATGAGGTTGGTTTCAGCACCTAAAGCAGTTCTGATTTCTTCTAGGGTACTAATATTAGTTTCAAACTTAAGATTGTAATAATCGGGATAATTACCGCGTATTTCATTAGTTAATAAGTCATACTCACCTTGCAGAGACTGTAGTTTTTTCTGATATAAATTCAACATTTTATCTCGTACCTGCGCGCATCGTTTTTCTTCGTTCTCCATTTTACCGATGTAGGTCGTAATCTCGTTTTTAAGCAATTTTTCCTTTGCAAGTATAGCTTTGGGGATATTGACAAACTGTGTTTTTGTGTTATTTTCCAAGGCGGCTAAAAGTAACAATGCCTTGCTTTTTTCTGAAAAACCAAAGGCTTTTTCCAAATACTTAGTGTTCTGTGTGTGATTATATAATTGAAGCGTGGTTTCAATACTGTTTTCAACAAGAGAAAGGGTGTGCTGTGTCCAAAACACTTTAGAGGTTTCCGACATATGCCCGTTTTTCATTTGTTCAAGAACATCTAAGGCAATCTCATGCGTATCTAAAGCTGCTTTCAAATCTTTGATATCCTTCGATTCTGAATAAAGAGTGCGTAACAATTCTCCTTTGGCGATGAGTGACTCCAGCAGGTACTGATAGGAGCGAATGTGCATGTTAAGGTTTGGGTTTTTATAAATATCATCCCCTTTCATTTCTTCTACCAAAATAGCAATGGCCTCTTGATAAGCGATTAATGCTTCTCGAGTATCTCCTGAAGCCCGCACAGCTCTGGCGACAAAGTTTTTACAAGCTCCCGTTAGCGTATGCTCTTTTCCGAAGGTTTTTTCCCTCCAAGCAAAGGCCTCTTTGTAGTAGTCCATGGCATTGTTATAATTCCCGGTTTCCAAGAGACTATCTGCAACCTTTAAGGTAATTTCGCTGGTGTCATTATTAATGTGCGCTTCATCAATTACGGCATTATTAAAAAAGATGAGTGCATTTTGGTGGTCGTCCAACTCCCAGTACATATCGCCAATGGCCTCATTGAGCATTTTCATATATCGGTCCTGCGGTAGATAAATGGTTGACCATGTTTTATGCGCCTTTAAAAAATAGTCCAGCGCCTGGTTATATTCTAACTTTTCATAGTACACATTCCCCAGATTGAAATGGCAGACAGCAATGTCAAAATGGTCCTCATTGTAGTGTGTTTCATACAGGGCCAATTCCTGTTGGTAATAAGAAATTGATTTGTCGAAGTCGCTGTGATTTCTATTCATATTTCCTAGTCCGCGCAAGGTATTGCCTTTGTAATAAATTGGAGGGTTCTCCATCTTTTGGAAATAGGAAAGTGCCTTTTGGGCAATAGTCATAGCGTCTCCAAAAGCTTGTTCACGTTCGAAACCGTAGTATTTGATGAGGTAAAAACGGCCCAAATCTCGATTGGAAGCACCTGCGGTTGAAAATAAACTATCCTCAATGATTTGAGAGTAGTAAAGGTGCTTTTCTCTATCCCTTCTTAGGGCATACATTTCGGCTAGGAGGAGCGTAGTTTCAAAATCTAAGGGGATATTATTGGATTCTTTAAAAGCTTTTAAAGTTTCAAGGGCCGCTCTTGCTTTTTTTCCCTTCCGAACATTCCGAAGACATTTATAATTCAGAATGAGGAGTTCTTGGTACTCTTTTTCTGAAAGAGACAGGCAATCTTCAAGGGTCTTAGTCGCCACGAGGACTTGATCAAAATAACCTTGATAATATAATTTTTCTATTTCTGAAATGTCCAAGACCCCTTCACACGGTTGGCTCGCTTCAGAATATAATGTAACGGTAAAAAGAAGAATGTAAAGGACAGCTTTCATTTAGAAAATATCACGCTTTGAATTAGGTTAAGATAATGAAATAATGAGTACTAGGAGAAGGAGCCAGTTCAAGGTGGGAGGGAACATATTTCAGATTTGTCTATTTTATTAGGAAAGTATGTAACTTATGCAGCCAGTGGAGCGTCCTACAGGAAAGTAAATCATCAATCAAATAAACTATTATGAAATCAATTAAAATCAAAGGGCTTACCATTATTATGTGCTTTCTTTCAGTAGTCGCCATAAAAGCTCAGAGTCTTGAAACTGTTGTAGATCAATTGTTAAGTGAGAAATATGCCTCAGGTGACCCCGGCGCCACGGCTTTAATTGCTAAAGATGGCAAGGTTATCTACCGAAAGGCCTTTGGGACCGCAAATTTGGAACTGGACGTTCCCATGAAACCCGAACATGTTTTTGAATTAGGTTCTATCACCAAGCAATTCACTTCAGTTTCTATTTTAATGTTAGTGGAGCAGGGGAAATTGAATCTGCAAGACGACATCACGAAGTTCATTCCAGATTATCCGACCCATGGGAAGAAAATAAGTGTACACAGTCTATTAAATCACACTTCGGGGATAAAAAGTTATACCGCCATGGATAGTTTTAGAGAAATGGCAAGAAACGATTTGTCACCTACCGAGTTGATCGATGTATTTAAAAACGAACCCATGGATTTTGATCCGGGAGCGCAATATGCGTATAACAATTCGGCTTATATAATTTTGGGTCATATTATTGAGGTGACTTCTGAAATGAGTTATAGCGATTTTGTCGAGCAACATATTTTTCAGAAGTTGGGAATGAAAAATTCTCACTACGGAAGCATGTCGAAGGTAATTAAAAATAGAGCTAGTGGATACCAACCTACGGAAAACGGATTTCGAAATGCTGAATATTTGAGTTTAACGCTTCCCTATGCGGCAGGATCTTTAATGTCTTGCGTAGACGATATGTTATTATGGTCACAGGCCATTCATCACAACACCTTAATTTCAGAAAAAAGCAAGCAGCTTGCTTTTACCAATGGAGAACTTAACGACGGTTCTGCCCTTAATTATGGTTATGGCTTTAGTGTAAACGAAATTAACGATGTGCCAACCATTGAGCATGGAGGAGGTATTTTTGGTTACGAAACCTATGGGGTTTATGTTCCTAGCGAAAATGCATACGTGATCGTGTTGACCAATCGAAATGGGAATGGTCCTTCAGATGTGACTGTCCAGATAGCCGCACACGCTATTGGAAAACCTTTTCCGACGAACACTTCAGTAGCTGTTTCTAAAGAAAAAATGAAACAATGGGTGGGTACTTATGAATTTGGGGACGGAGCCATTCGTTATGTAACCTTTGAAGATGGCCGTCTATATAGTCAGCGTGAAGGCAGCGATAATCTAGCTTTGGTAGCGGTAGGTGAGGATGTCTATTATTTTGAGGAGAGTTTTACGAATTACAAGTTTGGAAAGGAAGATGGCTTGAAAGTGGCTAATTTCAATTCACGTATCAGAAAAAGTAAAGGATTGGAAAGCGATAAAAAGGCACCTGCAGCCAAGGAGGCAGTTAGCATAGATGCTAGCGTTATAGAAAAATACATTGGAACCTACGAAATACAACCTGGGTTCACCATAGAAATAACCACCGAGGGAAATAAAATTTTTGGCACACCTACGGGGCAGCCTCGAGCAGAATTGTTTGCCGAGAATGAGACCACCTTTTTCTTGAAAGTAGTGCAAGCGCAGGTAGTTTTCAAGACCGATGAAAATGGTGTTGCGAAAAGTTTAACGTTGAATCAAGGAGGAAGAGAAATGGAAGGGAAGAAAATTTAATACAATCAAATACTTTATTATTTTAAGAACCACTTTACCTTGTAGAGTGGTTTTTTTGTTTTCTGAAACGAACTTACAGTTTCTTAAGAGGGCGGAAAACCTGACGTATCATGGTCTCCATGAATGGATTCAGCAAAAAAATAAAATATTTTGTGATTTTTCCTGAAGGGTTCACACTAATACTATGTAATCAATTATTAATGCAGCCGAAACAGGATTTTATCCAAACCATCAAAGATAACGAAGGAATCATATATAAGATTACCCGTGTTTACGCTAAGGATGTTGAAGATCAAAAGGACTTGTACCAAGAAATTGTGTATCAGTTATGGAAGTCGTTCGATACATTTAAAGGCAAGTCCAAAATTAGTACTTGGATGTACCGTGTAGCCTTAAACACTTCGATTGCCCATTTGAATCGAGAAAAGAAAAAAGGGCATACGGTATCTGCAGATTTTGAACTCTTAGATCATCTTAATTCCTCATTAGGGAAAGTGCAAGAGCCTCAGTTGGGCGCAGCCGGTTCCCAATGGCAAGAGCAGATTGATATTTTATATGCGCATATAAAAGAGCTCAATCTTATTGAAAAGGGACTCATTCTATTATTTCTTGAAGAAAAATCTTATGAAGAAATTGCAGCGATTACTGGTTTTACGGTGTCCAACGTAGGTACCCGTTTAACACGTATCAAACAAAAATTAAAAACGAACATTCAAAAATAGAGAATTATGGAACTGGAAGAAATGAAAACGCTCTGGCAGGAAATGAGTGTTAAAGTAGAAAAACAACAAATAGTAACAGATCAATTAATTATGCAAATGACACAACAAAAATATAGTAATAAGTTCAGTAAATTATTTATGTATGAAGCATCAGGCGCGGTGGTTTGCTATATAATGGCCGTCTTTATGCTTGTAAATATTGGAAAATTAGATACCTGGTATTTGCTTACATTTGGGATACTTTGTGTTGCTTTCTTAGTAATACTGCCATTTTTCACTTTGCAATCATTGAATAGAATCAAGCGATTACAAATTTCGAATTACAATTATAAAGAAATACTAGTCCGTTTTGCGAAGTCCAAAAAGAGAGTGCTTTTATTGCAGCGTTTAGGACTTTACATAAGCCCTTTATTTTTTCTCATAGTGATACCAGTAATGAATAAAATGTTTAACAATAAAGATATGTTTCAATCTGGTGCGAATGCTTTTCCTTGGGTTTTTGTAAGCGTCTTTTTTGTGTTCATCATCTTGTTTTCTCGCTGGGGATATGGCTGGTATAAAAACATGACAAAATCTGCAGAAAATGTATTGAATGAATTGGACGAATAGCAGAATACGTGTTTTTACGTAACTGGTTTGTTTTCAATTTGTTGTATTTTTAGGCTACACAATAACGACCTAACCTAAAGAAACAACTATCCCATGAAAACTGCTAAAATATTTACTGCCGTCCTACTTGTATTCATCTGTTTTACCTCTTGCCAGTCACCTAAGAGCGATCCCTATATTCCGATAACGGATGCCGATATCAAACCAGAGATCGCTACTGTCATGAAGTTTCTTAAGAAACAGGACTATGCGAATAACCCAGATTGGTATTTGTTTCCTGGCACCGACGTTTCAGGAGATACGCTAAAACGATTGGGGCTTCCGGTTCATGGTCGATGGGTAAGAACCTATGTCAATAAAACGGCACATGAGTTTTTGAAACAAGCCATAAACCCAGACATCACACAACCCTTAGAATTTCCTCCGGGATCATTTATTGTCAAGCAAAATTATCGATCGAACTTCGATAAACCAAGTCCGATAAGCTCGGATGAAAGTACTTTAGGGGCGATAACAGTATTATATAAGCCCGATCCTAGGTTTAACTATTGCGCCACTCCGCATTTGGAGCGCTATAATGGCGTGGATTGTTATGGAGGAAATTGGTTTTATGGTTTCTTTTTCCAGTCGGATTTGGTCGAAGGTGCCATTAGCGGACCATCACAGACCGTGCAAAACAACGTAAATTCCTTTTGCGTGAATTGCCATGCACCCGGTTATAACACCGATTATGTACGCACCCTGGATGACATTCGTAATCCATTTGCGATGGAGAGTAGCACAGCTTATTGCGATAGTTTTAAGGATAAGCCATCTTCAGAAAAATACCCCACGGAAACAGAGCTAACGACAAGTTTGTTTGATCTAACTGCAAAAGTAGCGACGTTTATTGAGGACGTTGAGTTAAGCCCAGAGCTCCCGGCTGATGTGCCTGCGGATCCCACTTTGGTTTTTAATAATTTTGGAGCCGATTTTACCCAAGCCATGTTTGATAATTTTGCATGGAAATCGTTTATCGCGTTGAATTGGCCCAATAAAGGTCCAAATGCTAATGACCTGCCACAAAGAGGTGAAGCGAATACAAGCTTGCCCTTTGTTGCAAATGAAAAAATGCCCACCGTTTGGGAAACCTATAAACCAACCTTTGAAGTATTCCAACCTGGAAATATAAGCTGGAATCCGGTTGACCAAGCTTGGAATCAGAAAATACCACAAATTGTTGGGGATAGTTGTGATACGAAAGACTTCGATTTTATCATCACCATGGGATCTAAAGCGAGAGATGTGGTAAATGAAACTGGGCAAGCCTTTGCAGGTAGTTTTGGTTACTTGGTAGATCAGGATAGTACTCGTGTTCGCTATGAAGTATTATTCAACAGAACGGAGTTTGAATATTTGGTAGGTGATGGAAGAGCAGCAAGTCTTAATCTAACACCCAGTGGCCCTAAAGGATTAACTAACAAAGTGAATTTTCCAGACAATCGAGATGATGGAAACTATGGAGAGGGAGCTATGGAGGTAAAATCCGCATGGAAGGAATTGTGTTTGACTGCTGATTGTAACCAAAGGGATGCTTTGGATCTTGGCGCGGCTAAAAAGAGATTTTTGGTGCGCAATGCACTTATTTATGATTCTGAAACTGGCGCCTGTAGAACGGCTCCAATGGCATTGGTTGGTCTTCATATTGCGCGCAAAACTTTCTATGCGCCACAATGGATTTGGATTACCTTCGAACATAAAGATAACGTGCCCGATGCAGGAGCAGAAAATCCTACAGGTACTTTTTATAACCCGAAGTTAAAAGAACTAGATAATTGCTATCAGTTACCTTTCTTGTATAAAGATCCTGCCGTTGCCGGTTGTCCTAATGTGGATTTAAATCGCTTTGTTGCTGAATTAAAAAATAGTCCAAATCAACTTACGCGTCTAGTACCTATCGATACGGTCGCACAACAACTGAATACTTCATTTCAAGCCAAACTGGCTAGTGTAAATTCACCCTTCGCCAACTATGTATTGGTCAACACGCAATGGGCGCTGAATGGCCGTAAACAAGATGGGACGGTCAGTGCTAAAAATTGTAAGGACAATGGAATGGGGAAGGATTGTTTTACTATGGTGCCTAGATTTTTAAGAAACACGGTTATTGAGTCCTATATGTCTGCTTATTGTGAAGTTGATGGAAAACCCAAACAAGTGAGCAACCGAAGTTGTATGAGCTGTCACGGTAATGCTGGAGCCGATCTAAGTTATGTGTATTTGGATGCTGTTTCTCAAAGGGTGCAATTGGTGGATTCTATTCAGAAATGATTATTCGGTCTAATTAGGCTATAAGCCCCTGTATTTACTTAAAAATAGGAAAAATCCGCTTTTGAAAAGGGGAAAAATCCTATTCCGATTACGTGTTAATACGTACGACAATTCTGGCAAAACCGTTGTATGTTTGTACTATCACTCCCTGATACAATAATAAAGGCTCACATTAGTATTCCTATGCAAGAAGAAACACCTATTCAAAGAAACATCGCAAAGAAAACCGCCGACATTTACGAAAGAGCAATCAAGGAGGCTATAGACAGACAGTTAACGTCTATTTCGTATGCCAAAATGAACGGTGATTACGAATCTCATTGGAAAGTAGCCTAGACTTTTTTATAGAGAATTGTCATTGCATCCAATAATGGTAATGACCGAATATTCTTTCGTAAATCGAATATCGTAAATCAAATGCCTACAACCCCGCTACATTAGAATTCACAAAAAACAGAGAATTCACTAGAAATAACTTCCCGTTTTCCCAAAACGAACGAAACAATACGTCGTCCACCATATAAACCATACTACCGCTACCCATACGTTCTTCTCCGAAGATCATTGAGTTGCTTAAACCAGCTTTAGCTTCATCTCCAGAAAAACCAGAAACACTTATTGCATCTCCTTTCATATAGCCTACGTTATAGCCATTTTCAAGAAACTTATAGGAGGACCCTCCCAGTTTTAAACTGAAATAGGAATCGTCATAGCCAAAAGCCATCGGGTGAGAAGCGTCTAAGGTTACTTTGTAAATACTTCCCGTAATCAAGTCTTTTACACCATTACGTTCACGTTGGTCGTAAGGGATTAATTTATCATCGTCGGTTGCATTATCGGTATCTTCAGAATCTTCAGAATCATCAGAATCATCAGAATCATCAGAGGGGTCTTCGTTTCGTGCGATGCTAAATCCATCTTTACCAACGAAAGAACTTAAAGCGCGTCCGACAGCAATTACCTTTCCTCCAGAACGAATCCAAGTTCTTAAGTCACCCAAAGCATCGTCGGTAAGTACGCGACCATAATACCCGTTGGGAATAATAAGGACTTGAAAATCTTTTAGAGAACGAACACTGAAATCATCTGTGTCTATGGAAGTAATTGGGTACTTCAATTGAGTTTCAAAAAAGTGCCAGATAGCTCCATAACTCAAGGATGAGGTGCCACTACCTTTTAATACAGCAATTCTATTTTTGGGAACCATTTTAATGTTTGAAGACCCAAAATCGAAGCCATTATCGCTAAAGCTTGTGGTTGTCACATAAAGGTCTCGGCTGTTTTTGTTGGCAATTTTTGTAACCGTTGCCATAAACTCGTTGTTGGTTCTATTATCACTCTTGGTGATAACCAAACTCCCTTTGTTAAACTTCTTTCCGTTAAAACTAAGATCCTTTTCAGAAAAACGCACGCGGATATCATTCTGAAGTAATTCAGAAAGAAAAACAGCATCACTCATACTGTTCCAAGGGACAATATATCCAGCAATCGAACTAGGTGCTACTTGATTTATTTGCTTAAACGCAGGATTACTTCCATTGGCAGACACTAAGCTCGTACTGGCAATACAATCTAATCCATAGGCATAAGGAACACTCCATGCCGTAATATCATAGGTAAGGGGATCACTTAATTTGGCGTCTTGTTCAAAAAGTGCTTTTACCATTTTCCCTTTAGGCTGATTGGTGCTAACTACCAAAGCCCCGGCTGCATTCATGGAGCTAGTTCCATTTTGAGCATAGCTAAAACCATTCACACTTCCTCCATTAGAGAAGCCGTATTTAATTTCGTGTTTGTCTAATAATTGGGTAAGTGCATTTACCTTATCCGAATTTCCTTTCAACACATAACTCTTGTATTTCAGGTTTCCATTCTGAAAAAATTTCTTGAATTCTGTATTTAACTTGGTCGCATTTAAAGACGCCATTTCAATAGTTGATAAGCCTGTAGTTGTGTGATGTGCTACACGGTCAATAAGTGTTAATTCAAATCCATCATCATTCATAATACCTAAACCAGCACGTCCGTGACCTGCCTGTTCATAGGTCATTCCAATAGCGCCCATAAACATAGGGTAGGTATCTCCGTAACTTGGGTACAATAAATCGAAACTCTCTCTGGTAAAGAATAACCAACCTTCGCGGTCAAAATATTTGGCGTGATTTTTCCCAATCGACACCTGAAATTCGCGTTGGAAGTCACTTATGATTTCGTGATAAGGCTCCACTGCAGGGGCAAAATAATAAGGGTTATTAATACCTTGTTCGTGGAAATCGACATGTACGTGTGGCATCCACTGATTGTATATTTTAAGACGTTGCTGACTTTCCACCTGTGTGGCCCAAGCCCAATCACGGTTCAGGTCAAATAAATAATGATTAGCACGACCTCCTGGCCATGGTTCGCTATGTTCTGCCGCAACTTGTTTTTTATCGTAGGGAGTGGATTTAACTTGATTGTACCAGTTGACATAACGATCGCGGCCGTCAGGATTTACACAGGGGTCCATAATCACCACAGTGTTTTCCAGCCAAGCTTTCTTTTCAGTAATCAACTTATAAACGGTATTCATAGCTGCCTCTGTACTAGAAGCTTCATTGCCATGAACGTTGTAACTCAACCAAACAATAGCCACTTGTGGGCTAGCACTTCCGCTTTCAAGTCCGGCATTTTTTAAGTTGTCCTTTCTAATGTTTTCAATATTGGCGAGATTCTTTGGGGAAGAAACTATCGCATACGTTAGCGGGCGTCGCTCGTTGGTTTTTCCGTAGGAATTATAAATCACCATATCACTTTGTTCAGCAACATGCTCGAAATAATCTACCACATCGGCATGGCGGGAAAATTCGGTGCCCAGCTCATAGCCAAGATAGTCGGCGGGAGATTGTAATTGAGCAGAAACAGAAATAGAAACAAGGACGAAAAGGAGGGTAAATATTCTTGACATTGGATATATTGGTTATTTGGGAGCTAAAGGTAACAGAAAATCCAAATATGAAAATCAATTTATAATTTATTTAAGTCTTTTACTTTCTGGGCCTAAACACAATTACATCCTTTCAATCGAGGTCTTTGGAATTGAATTAACGTATTTTTAGAATTTGTCGCCATAAAAGTGTTTATTTTTGAATTAATTTCCGACGAATAACTATGCCAATACAAAATATTCCGCTCCACCAAACGGGTTACTTTTCAAAGTTGATGTGCAATTATCTTGCTAAAGATGTTTCCACGACACCGTTTTATCATCGTTTTCCAGCCTTGGATCAATTCAAACTTCAGTTAGAAGAAAAACAACAGTCTTTTCCAATGGAAAACCGGACCGTGTTGGTAAAGGAATTGGAGGCTCAGTATGCAAGTTTGTCTGTTTCCGAAGCAACACAACAGAACATTGCTTCACTTTCTTCAGAAAATACATTTACGATTACCACTGGACATCAGCTCAATTTATTTACAGGGCCTTTGTACTTTTTGTATAAAATATTCTCGGTTATTAATCTATCGGAACAGCTCAGTAAAACGTATACCAATCAACATTTTGTGCCGGTCTATTGGATGGCTTCTGAAGATCACGATTTTGATGAAATAAACTATTTCAACTTCCAAGGTAAGAAACTAGCTTGGGATAGATCGAGTGGTGGTGCTGTTGGAGAACTGTCAAACGAAGGATTGGATGAGGTGTTGAAAGTGGTTCAAGCGGCCTTTGGAAATAGTAAAAATGGACAACATCTAGCGACTTTATTTTCTGATGCTTATGTGAAGCATCAAAATTTGGCGGATGCCACTCGTTATTTAGGGAACGAATTATTTAAGGAGTATGGTTTGGTCATCGTTGATACCAATAGAAGTTCCTTGAAAAAAGCTTTTATCCCTTATGCAGAATTAGAGCTTACCGAAAATAGATCCTTCCAAACCGTTACTCAAACCACAGAAAAGTTGGTGGCAGCTGGTTATGGAGAACAGGTGCATCCGCGTGAGATTAATTTGTTTTATGTCATTGAAGGCATACGGGAGCGCATTATTGAAAAGGACGGTCGTTTTTATATCAATGATACGGACCTCTCCTTTTCTTCAGACGAAATTAAAGCGGAGCTTTCGAAGCATCCAGAGCGTTTTTCGCCTAATGCATTGCTTCGGCCCTTGTATCAGGAAGTGATTTTGCCTAATTTATGTTACACCGGTGGAGGAGGAGAGCTGGCGTACTGGTTTCAGTTAAAAGACTATTTTAAAAGTGTGGAAGTGCCATTTCCAATATTGTTGCTCCGAAATTCAGCCTTGCTTGTGGCTTCGAAGTATTCAGTAAAATTGAAAAACTTGAACCTTGAGATGCCTGCTCTTTTTCAGAAACAGCATGAATTAACTGCGGCATACACCAAAGAACTTTCGAAAATTAATATTGATTTTTCAGATCAAAAAGAACACCTTGAACAACAATTTGTGAACCTGTATGAGCTCGCGAAAAAGACTGATGCTTCCTTCATAGGAGCTGTCGCAGCTCAAGAGAAGAAACAGCTCAATGGTCTGGCACATTTAGAAAAAAGACTTCTGAAAGCTCAAAAAAGGAAATGGGCCGATCAATTGGAACGCCTTGTTGCTATTCAAAATGAATTGTTCCCAGGTCAAAGCTTGCAAGAGCGCAACAGCAATTTTTCTGAATTTTACTTAGAACATGGAGAAAGATTATTTTCAGAATTAAAAGAAAATTTGGATCCGTTGCTGCATGAGTTTACAGTTTTGGAGCTATAACTCTGCTGTTTTTAGTTGTTGAAATTCAACGAGCAATTTGACAAAATTACTCCGGCGATTGATGGAAGAAAAATCTAAAAAATTTTCTGTCGTATCGCTTACCCAAATTATTTTTTTACGCTATTTTTGCCCATGCAAAACAACAACGTCCTCATTTTAGATTTTGGATCGCAATACACCCAGTTAATTGCAAGGCGTGTAAGAGAATTAAACATTTACTGCGAAATCCATCCTTTTCACAAAGTACCAGAAGATTTATCAAGTTTTAAAGCCGTTATTTTATCGGGAAGCCCGCTTTCAGTGCGATCCGATGATGCTGCTCACCCAGATCTTTCAGAGATTAAGGGGAAACTTCCGCTTTTAGGAGTGTGTTATGGAGCGCAATATTTAGCGCATTTCAATGGGGGAAAAGTGGCGCCTTCTAACCTACGGGAATATGGAAGAGCCAATTTAACGACCATTCATGATCAAACGGGACTCTTTGCTGGAATTCTTGAGGATACTCAAGTTTGGATGAGTCATAGTGATACCATAGCCGAGTTACCTACGGGTGCTGTGCGTTTGGCAAGCACTAACGACGTTTCCAATGCTGCATACCGTATTGAAGGGGAACAAACCTACGCGATTCAATTCCACCCAGAAGTATATCACACCAAGGATGGAAAACAGCTTTTAGAGAATTTCTTAATCCATATGGCTGGTATTGAGGCCACTTGGACGCCAGCGGCTTTTGCAGAGACTACCATTCAGGAATTAAAAGACAAGGTAGGCGATGGGAAAGTAATTTTAGGATTGAGTGGAGGAGTGGATTCTACAGTTGCTGCGGTTTTATTGCATCAAGCTATTGGTGCCAATTTGTATTGCATTTTCGTGAATAACGGATTGTTACGTAAAAATGAGTTCCAAAGTGTATTGGATCAATATAAAGGAATGGGTTTAAATGTGAAGGGCGTAGATGCTTCGGCACGTTTCTTGAAAGCTTTGGCTGGAGAGAGTGACCCAGAGACCAAACGTAAAGCGATTGGAAATGCGTTCATTGAAGTTTTTGACGCTGAGGCACATTTAGTGGAAGGTGTTGATTGGTTGGCACAGGGAACTATTTATCCCGACGTTATTGAAAGTGTTTCGGTAAATGGACCATCGGTGACCATCAAATCGCATCACAATGTGGGCGGATTACCCGATTTTATGAAATTGAAAATAGTAGAGCCGCTACGCATGTTATTTAAAGATGAAGTGAGAAGAGTAGGCGCTCAATTAGGCATAGATCCTGAGTTATTAGGAAGGCATCCCTTCCCAGGACCGGGACTTGCCATTCGGATTTTAGGTGATATCACCGAGGAAAAAGTTCGTATATTACAAGAGGTAGATGCCATTTTTATTGACGGTTTAAGGAAGTGGGGCCTCTATGATAAAGTATGGCAGGCTGGAGCTATGTTGCTGCCGGTTCAGAGTGTTGGAGTGATGGGAGATGAAAGAACTTATGAAAAAGTAGTGGCTCTAAGAGCGGTTGAGTCGACCGACGGAATGACGGCAGACTGGGTGAACCTACCCTACGAATTTTTGCAGGAGACGTCCAATTATATAATAAACCGTGTAAAAGGCGTTAATAGAGTGGTGTACGATATTAGTTCGAAGCCACCAGCGACGATTGAGTGGGAGTAGGGAATTAGGAATTGAATATGAAGATGAAAAGACCTTTGACCTGCATCCTAAGTTGGGGGAAGAAACTAATGGCGAAACATATTTATATAAACCCATCAACAAACTTAAAGTGAAGCAATTTATAATTTTAATGTCTCTTTTTCTGGTGTTCGGCAGTAGTTATGCTGAAGTGTCCGCACAAGAGCAATATCGCAGTCATAAAGTAACACAAGGGGAAACCGTTTACAGTATTTCTAAAAAATACGGTATATCCGAAGCTGCTATTTACCGACTTAACCCCGATGCCAAAGCTGGAATTGGATTGAATAGTATGCTTATCATCCCTACGGGAGATATTATCAATGCGGGATCCGCGCAAGTAGAATTTAAGAAACACAGAGTCAAACGAAAAGAGACGCTTTTTAGCATCGCAAAGAAGTATGGCATAACGGTTGACGATATCAAGAAATACAACAAACACCTCTATTCAAAAGAATTGAAAAAAGGGGAGAAGTTGCAGATTCCGATATTCTCAAAGGCAGCAACAACTATAGAAGTGACCAATACTAACACCAGTTCAAATACAGGTAGTTCGGCAAAAACACATGTTGTTCAAGCAAAAGAAACCAAATACGGAATTGCTCGTAAATATGGCATTAGCATTGCGGAATTGGAAGCATTAAATCCAGATGTTTCTAAAAACTTCCCGATTGGGACCACATTGATAGTTCCTGATGAGGCTGTAACTGAATCTGCCACCATTGAAGAGGCTACATTCGATTTCTATGAGGTGCAACCTAAAGAAGGATTTTTTAGATTGAAAGTGAAATTAGGATTATCTCAAGAAGAAATAATTACCTTAAATCCATACGCTAAGGACGGACTTAAAGAAGGAATGATTTTAAAAATTCCGAAGGAAATAGCAAGCACCCTTTCGGAAGAGGTGAATAAGGTGAATCTCGAAAACAATATTTCAGATCGCTCCATGAAAAAATTGGCGGTTTTGTTGCCATTTCAGTTAAAGAAAATAATTTCCGATTCGATTGCAGACAACAAGGTAGTTATTAAGGACAACCGAACCATGCGCATCGCTCTTGATTTTTATAGCGGCGTATTAATGGCGGCCGAGTTTGCCAAGGATAAAGGTGTTTCAATCGAACTAAATGCCTTTGATACCGAAGGAAGTATTACGAAGTCAGCAAGCATTGTATCTACAAATGATTTTACCGAATTCGATGCTGTTATTGGCCCTTTGTTGAGTCGAAACGTGGAAAAGGTGGCTGGCTTATTGAAAAGTGATAACGTAGCTGTTTTTTCACCTTTGAGCAATAGAAGTATCAAACTTACGTCCAATTTATTTCAAACCTTACCGAGTGACAAGATGTTGGAAACGGCTATGATCGATTACTTTAAGGAGAATGTGGGAGATCGAAATGTGATATTGATTAGCGACAATACCAAAAGCAAAGCAAAACAAGCGATTTTAGCTGCCATTCCTAATGCATTAACGCTGGCTCCACGAGAAAAAGGGTTTCTATATGTGGTGGATATCCAGAATAAGATGGACAAAACCAGGGAAAATTGGGTGATTTTAGAATCAAGCAATCCAGTGATTATTAGTAATGTCGTCGGCCTATTGAATGGTATGCCTGAAACACTTATGGTTCGTTTGTTTACAACGGACAAGAACGATACCTACGATTTTGACGATATCTCGAACATGCATCTTGCCAATTTGAATTTCACTTTTCCTTCGAATCATAAGAGCTATGATTTTAACGATAAGAACGCATTTTTAGTAAGCTATAAAAATAAGTATGGTGTATTGCCGAATCGATTTGCGGTTCGCGGATTTGACGTTACTTATGATGTTTTATTGAGGCTTGCGGCCGAAGGAAACGTATACGATGCTAGTGATGGCGATTTTGAGACCGAGTATATTGAGAATAAATTCAGATACGAGAAGAAAATGTTCTCAGGTTTCAGAAACAACGCCCTTTACATTTTAAAATATAACCAAGATCTTCTTTTTGAAGTAGTAAAATAATGAGCACATCCAAAGTAACTTACTTAGGTAACCTTCGCACTGAATGCGAGCACCTTAAATCGGGAAACACTTACATCACAGACGCACCGACAGATAATAATGGTAAAGGTGAAGCATTTTCACCCACAGATACAGTAGCAACGGGTCTAGCCAATTGCATGTTGACGGTCATGGGAATTAAGGCAGCACAAATGGGTGTTTCGCTCGATGGAAGTGTAGCGATGGTAACCAAAACCATGGCGAGTAACCCAAGGCGAATTTCCAAAATTGAAATCGATCTTCAAATGCCAGCTAACATTAGTGACAAAGATCGGCGAATTTTGGAAAATACGGGAAATACTTGTCCAGTGCATCATAGTTTGCATCCCGATATTGAGAAAGTGATTGATTTTAACTGGGGCTAATAGCTCAAACTTTTGGTGCTAGAGATATTGAGTGCCTTGTTCAATAAATTCCTGAATCTGTCGTTACTGATATGATGAAACTAATTACTGCGGCTTTACTACTGTTGTTTCTTTCACCAGATATTTCCGAAGATGAAAAAATTATCTGGAGTGAAGATCGGAAACTCACTTGGGCCGATTTTAAGGGTACACCCAGCGGACCAATCGATTTTGTGGCGAGCACCAATTCGGGTGTTTCTTTTTCCTTTTCATACAAAGAGCAGAATGGTGTTGGAAGTGTGGACTATACCATTTTAAGCAATTTTTACCCAGACCTTTCCTGGTATCGACCTTCCAAAGTATCCACCTACATTTTAGAACACGAACAAATGCATTTCGATATCTCCGAGTTGTGTGCTAGAAAACTAAGAAAGGGCTTGGCCGCTATTCCTGAAAACAGAAACTTCAAACAGAACGCGGAAGAGGTGTATCAACAAAATGAAGCCGAACGAAGACAGCTTCAAACGCGATACGATAAAGAGAGCGATCATTCCAATAATAAGGAGGAAGAGTACAAATGGCGAACCTTTATCGCCGAGCAATTGGAAGTGTATGGATCTTGGAAATAGCCTGCGCAAAGAACACCTTATCGAACTAGCTAATTACAAAATGCCATTCGGTAAATACAAAGATCGCTACCTCGTAAATATTCCAGAATACTATTATACATGGTTTCGGCAAAAAGGGTTCCCACAAGGAAAATTGGGAAGACTCATGCAAGAAATGAATGAGATTAAGATCAATGGTCTTGAAGAACTCATTCGGCCCTTAATTCGAAAACGATAGTTTATTTTTCCTTCTTGACTTCTTCTATCACAACCGACTTCACCAATAAATCGTGTAGCGCTTGCTTTTTTTCGTTTCCAGAAACGGTGAGTAATGATATCCACCCTAAAAAAAACTTGCATAAAAATCGGGCAATGGCCGCCAGAAAGGAAATGTTTTTGCTGAGATTCTCTTGTCGTTTGACTTCTATCCCTGAGAACGAGTGTCCAATAGTTCCTCCATAGATACTGGTGAAAAGGGGATCGTATAATAAGAAGATAAAGATAGCAGCAATAGCTCTGACGCCATTGGGAACCTGTTCAAAAAGGGCAAAAAGCTCGGATATGCCATACATAAAAGCGACAAGAACAATGCCGTCAATAAAAGCTGCTTTAATTCGATATGGTAGAATGGCATATGTTTTTTCCATGATTTCCATTTTTTAGAGCCCTAAATATAGGTGTAATTTAAATAGATGTTGCACTAGTGAATCGCTGTTAAACAGATGTTCATTAAATATTTAAAGAAGAATTCAGAAATGATTACCATTGTTTATAAATTTAATTGAATTGTATCACTATAAAACCGTAATTTTGCCTCCCGTATAGGTATTAACAATGCTACACATTTTATGAGCACTACAAAGTACATCTTCGTTACGGGCGGGGTAACATCATCACTTGGAAAAGGAATTATTGCAGCATCACTGGCTAAGCTATTGCAGGCCCGTGGCTACCGAGTGACCATTCAAAAATTGGATCCTTACATCAATGTAGATCCAGGAACCCTAAACCCATATGAGCATGGTGAATGTTATGTGACCGATGATGGCGCCGAAACGGACCTAGATTTGGGTCATTACGAACGTTTTTTAAACGTTCCTACTTCACAAGCCAACAATGTAACTACAGGACGGATTTACCAAAGCGTTATCGATAAGGAGCGTAGAGGTGAATTTCTTGGAAAAACCGTGCAGGTAGTTCCCCACATTACGAATGAGATCAAAGAACGTATCCAAATTTTAGGAAAAAGCGGCGATTTTGATATTGTGATTACTGAAATAGGTGGAACCGTAGGTGATATTGAGTCACTACCCTACATCGAATCGGTACGACAATTGAAATGGGAATTAGGAGAACACAATAGTTTGGTCATTCACTTGACATTGATTCCTTATCTATCTGCCGCAGGCGAACTAAAAACAAAGCCTACGCAGCACTCTGTGAAAACTTTGATGGAAAGTGGGATTCAAGCAGATATATTGGTTTGCCGTACTGAACATAAATTGAACGATGAACTGAGAAGTAAATTGGCGTTATTCTGTAATGTTGGAAAGGACTCTGTTATTGAATCGATCGATGCCTCCACCATTTATGATGTTCCCAATATGATGTTGGACGAAGGCTTGGACGTTATTGCCTTAAAAAAATTAGATCTTGAGGTTGCCGAGGCACCGAAATTGGAGCGTTGGAATCAATTCTTAAAACGACATAAAAATCCGAAGGACACGGTTTCCATTGGATTGATCGGAAAATACGTGGAGCTTCAGGATAGTTATAAATCCATATTGGAGTCTTTCATCCATGCAGGTGCTTCTAACGAAGTAAAAGTGGAAGTTAAGTCCATTCATTCAGAATTTATAAATGAATCAAATATCGCCGAGGAATTGAAAGGTCTCGATGGTATATTAGTGGCTCCCGGATTTGGAGAGCGGGGTATTGAAGGAAAAATTGATGCAGTGCGCTATGCACGTGAAACAAGATTACCCTTCCTCGGAATTTGCCTAGGAATGCAAATGGCGGTCATTGAGTATTCACGTAATGTTTTGGGCCTTGAGGGTGCTAATAGTACCGAAATGGACGAAACTACGCAGCATCCAGTGATCAATCTCATGGAGGAGCAGAAAACGATTACAAACAAGGGCGGTACCATGCGTTTAGGTGCATGGAAGTGCGACTTGAAAGCGGGAAGCATTGTGAGCGATATCTATAATGCCGAAACTATTTTGGAACGACATAGACATCGTTATGAATACAACGATTCCTATAGAAATGATCTAGAAAATGCAGGCCTGACAGCTACGGGAATCAACCCAGATACTGGTTTGGTGGAAATCGTAGAGATACCAAGTCACCCATGGTTTGTAGGAGTTCAATACCACCCAGAATATAAAAGTACTGTTGCAAGTCCACATCCTTTGTTTGTTGGATTTGTGAAAGCAGCACTTACACATTCGAAAAAACAAGACATTTTGGCGGAAAACTAAAATGGGCGAGGTTGTTGTATTTCAAATCAACCAGCCAGTTAAATGAATAGAATTAAATTACAGGAATAACCTGATTGACCAATAATGGAAAAAAAGAAACTTGATTTAAATACAATCATTGGGATTGTATTGATTGGCGCTATCGTCCTTTACATGATGTATCGCCAACCTTCCCCTGAAGAAGTAGAAGCTGAAAACGCGAGAGTCGAAAAGGTAGAGGCCGAGAAAAAAGCAAATGAAGTTACGAAAGAAGTAGCGGAAGTAACTCCTGCGCAAATTAATGCTGCCAATTCTGGAGATAGTTTGGCTGTTGAAAGTTTGAAAGGACGTATCGGTTCGTTTGCCTATTCGGGTACTTTGGCTTCAGCAACTGATAATACAACAGTTGTGGAGAATG
>Ga0256847_1000078_pt1 | contig 66783 bp, 48 predicted proteins | sample TeddybearmetaG_FD_189099 | JGI IMG/M metagenome (GOLD analysis project Ga0256847, IMG submission 189099) | Hydrothermal vent microbial communities from East Pacific Rise, Pacific Ocean - Teddybear | ecosystem: Environmental > Aquatic > Marine > Hydrothermal vents | place: Pacific Ocean: East... | reverse complement strand
CATGTATTCAGTGTATTATATATTAATAAAATATATAATGTAAATACAATTCATATATTAACCCACTTGTCATTACTTTAATTTTATAGCAGCAAAGCGCTATTTGGGGCTCAAGATGACAAGGAGCTTATTTTCTAGAGAAAGTGCAATTTGTGATACACCCTAGTCCAATTCTATAATGAGTTTTTGATTAAATATTAGTATCTTTCTTGCGCTGCTAACTAGAAAGACCCTCTACGATGAAAAATAAACCGACAATTTTCATTTTGATCATTATGTTGGGCGTGTGTAATTCGATATTTTCATACGATAAGGTAGCACTTGAATCTATCCTATTATTTGGTACAAATTATATAAGCAATAACTGGCATTTTCTAACATCAAGCACTCCACCTCCACCTGATAATGATATATGCACTGGGGCCACTGAGCTTGAGCTTATAGATTGTAATTATTTTGAACAATATTGGCAAAGCGAAGATGCTACACCTGACCCTGAAGCAACAGGTAACTGTATTAGCAACACAGTACCAGCAGTATGGTATACCTTTACAACTCCTGACCCATTAACATTCAGTGCAATATTTGTGGGTGCTTCTAATATAAACGTTGAAATGTTTTCTTCGTTATCAGATTGTAGTAATTTGGTCTATGAAGACTGTTCGATAGGTAACAATCCGTTAGATATTGAACCAGCCACTACATATTATCTATTGGTTACCGGGACACTATTTACTTTACAGATTCCAGGTGCTAACCCGAACATTTGCGATGATCCATACTCTTCGCTTTATTTTGAGGATAACCCAGCTGAAATCTGGAGCAATACTGATTGTGCATACGCCAGCAGCATTGTCCCCTGTGAAAATGATCATGTAGTATGGTATACATATACCACTAGCTGTGGAATATCAGATATATTAATCGATATAGTAGATGCTCCTATAATTTGGGGTACTACTGCAGATGAAATTAGTATTTCTGTTTTTTATGGTGATTGCTTGACATTATTATCAGATTATGATGTAAACGGCTCTGGATATGTGTGTTCTGGAATTGGGAATGACGAATCTATAGTCTTGGAAAATCTCCCTCCCAATACTGTTTTAAATATTGCCTTTGGTTCAGCTTATGGCAATAGTGGATATTTCGGTATTTATCTAGAAGATACAAATGACAATGATGTAGTCTCAAATGATATATGCAGCGATGCATTGCCATTGACAGATGGAACAAACATAGATTTGACAAATATCTGTGCAACATTTTCTGGTTATTTAATTGATCCAGTAATACAAAATTGTGAATTCAACAGTGAAGCTACTGTCTGGTATGAATTTGATGCTGGAAGTGAACCTCATGATATCACCATCAATCTAAATTCCAATGGAATATCCAATCCTGGAATTGCAGTTTTAGATGAATGTTTTGGAAACACATTGGCTGGTCTCTGTGGAACTTTGATCGAATTATATTGCATAGACCATCCTATTTTAATTGAAGTTGGAAGTACACTTGAAGAGACTGGTGAATTTGATTTAGAAATTACCAGTAGTTTAAGTTCATTAAATATATTAAATGATATTTGCGATGATGCGATATTAATAACGGATGGATTAAATAGTGAATTGACCAATCAGTGTGCTTCTTTTTCAGGGTCTCCCACAGATGCTATTATTGAAGGATGTTTCTTTCAAAGTGAAGCGACGGTTTGGTATGAATATGATCCTGGAAGTGAACTTCAGGATATAGTTGTCAATCTGATTTCCAGCGGAGTTATTGCACCGGCCTTGTCCGCATATGACGGCTGTATTGGTGAAATACTGTCTGCTACATGTGGCACTTCTCTAGAAGTACTTTGTATAGATTCTCCTATAATGATAGAAGTCGGAAGTAGCATTGATAATTCTGGTACGTTTGATTTGGAGATTTCCAGTAGTCCTAGTGCTTCTGTAATATCACCAGAGATCATGGCTGATAATATATGCAGCAATACTGAAGCTGGAATAACTATTGATATTCCTGGAGGTGAGTTAGTAAACATTATGGTAGGGATATCATCTGCAAGTTCATCCTCAATTACCGGAATGACAAATCACACCTTCAATGGCATAAACTCGGCCACAATTAATGATGTGTTAGTCAATACCACCACTACTGCTCAGGAGGCCATTTATACTATTCTTATAGAACCAGTTGGAGATCTTTGTCCCATTGATCCTATTGAAATTTCGATAATGATATATCCAGGATTTACTGTTTCTGAGATCTCAGTTGATGGGTGCTCGCCATTTCTTATCAATCTTAATGCAAGTGAAATAATAGAAGGTGGATCACCTCCATTTGTCTCAATATCTTGGTATTGGGATGTTACAAGCTTGATAGGTACTGGCAATATGTTGTCATTTGAGACGTCAATTTCTGGTATTATTACTTTAGTAGTTGTAGATAGCGAAGGTTGTGAACAGAGTACCGATATTAATGTCTTTATTTCTCCAGCAATAACGCCAACATTTGATTTCCCTCTTGAATACTGCCGATCAGAGCAAGCCATTATATTTTTCCCCGAGACCTCGATTGAGAATATTGAGGGAACATGGAACATTCCCTTTATGGACTTGGCAGTCTATCCAATTGATGGTTTGTATGACATCATATTTACACCTAATGATATAAATTGTAGTACACCCATCACTATAACCATAGAAATCTTTTCAGGCGATGTATTGGAGTTTGATCTTCCAAGTGTGCTTTGCGATGAAGAAGGTGAATATATATTCCCTACGGAAGATATAAATGGCATACCTGGCACTTGGGATATTCCATCCATTGACCTATCTACAAATTCTGGAGTTCAGATAAATTCATTCAGTCCCAGCAATGCAAGTTGCTTTGCGATTTATGAGCACATTTTTGTAATCGAAACGAATTTAGAATCCACATTTGGACAACCTGAAGCTTTGTGCAGGAATGATACTCCTTTTACGCTTAACAACATAAGCATTGAAGGCTATGAGGGCAGTTGGGATACTCCAGTAATAGACCCAAGTCTTGTATCTGGAGATAGTTTCACCTCCACTTGGATACCTTCAGCTGGACAATCTTCATGTATCATCAACACCTCGATAACTGTACAAATAGTAGATCCAACTCAACCAGATTTTGATCTACCAAGTGAGCTGTGTACCACAGACATGAGTTTTACTTTTCCAACCGATGATAATCAATCTATCACTGGTACATGGAGTATTCCTACTATCGATCCTAGTGTTGCAAATGGGAGTATTCAATCTATTTTCACATCTGATGAATTTTGCGTTGATACCTTCACTTGGGAGATTGTAATTGTAGAACCACTTATTCCAGAATTTGACCTCAATACTGAACTGTGTGCATTGGATGCATCGATTACCTTGCCATTGGTATCAAATAATAGCATCACTGGCAATTGGTCACTTCCTACGATTGATCCATCAATGTTTGCAGGTGAACAAGTAACAGTAGAGTTCCAAGGAGAAACATCAGGACCATGTGTCCAACCCATAGAAATAACATTTAATGTATTAGAAGCCCAAGACCCAAGCTTTGCATTGCCCGAAAGAATATGTTGGACAGATCAAGATTTATTATTACCTACAAATTCTGATAATGGTATTGAAGGAGAATGGGACCCATCAATCATAAATGTCCAGGCAAATCCCGGAGTAATCATTAGTAGCACTTTCACACCCACTGATGGATCTTGCTCGAATGAGGCGATACATTCTTTTGAGATCTTGTCTCCATATGATGTGGAAGCTATCCTGACTAACCCAAGCGATTGTGTATTAGAAGATGGAACCATACAAATCGATGTAATACAAGGCACTAATCTGGAATTTAGTATTGATGGTGGTGCGAATTGGCAGAGTTCTACACTATTTGGTTCATTAAGTTCTGGCGGATATACAATCCTAGTCAGATCGGGTGACTTTACTACTTGTGAGCTTTCTTTAGATGCATTTCTTAATTCTACAGATGGACCCGTGATCAATAATATCATAAGTACTGACATAGAAAGTTGTGTGGTGGATAATGGCAGTATAATTATAAATGCAGATGGTAATAATCTTGAATACAGTATAGATGATGGAGCAACCTGGCAGACATCGAATGAGTTCAATAATTTAGCTGCAGGTGATTATTCAATCAGCATTCGAGAAGGAACCAGTGACTGTATAGTTGAGGCGAATGCAATGATAGCAGACTTCCCCAATACAGAAATTCTTGATGTGAATTTGCAAGATATCTCGGATTGCAATGAGACTGATGGTCAAATCGAAATTATTGCCGATGGTGAAGCTTTAGAATACTCAATCGATAATGGTATGAATTGGTCGACTGATAATATTTTCAACAATTTGTCGAATGGAGTATATAATGTGATTGTGCAATCTACTGAAGCAGAAGACTGCTCTGAGACTATGATGGTAGAGATAATAGCTCCAAATCAGCCAACAATTATTGAGCTTGAATCTCAACTTCCGTCACTATGTATGCCTACGACTGGAAGTATTGAAGTTCAGGCAGAAGGGAATAATTTAGAATATAGTATTGATGGTGGTGTCACTTGGCAAAGCGAAAACATCTTCAATAATCTGGTATCGAATGAATATCAATTGATCGTTAGAGACAGTGAAAGAATAAATTGTTTTGCGGAGTCATCGATTTCTATTGTTGCAGATCTAGATAGTTTAGGCGAATCTACTTTCGTCCTCACTCCGCCATCTGAATGTGATTTAGTAGATGGGATTTTAGAGGTTATTAATTCGAATCCCAATGTGGAATTTAGTATTGATGGAGGGAATACTTGGCAGCTTGACAATCAATTCAATAATTTATCATCAGGCAATTATCTGTTGATTACTCGAAAAGTGGATCTACCTGAATGCCTAGTGGAGCAAGCCATAGAAGTGCCCAATATCGATTGTCCGTGCAATGATCTAATATTAGAATTTGTGACAAGTAATATTTTGTGCGACGAGGAAGATTCTGCTACTATAGAACTAGTGAGTACACAGGGAATGATGAACCCTAGCATAGATATACTATGGCAGGATGGAACACAAGGACAAAGTATTGAAGGCGTCGGAGAAGGATGGCATTTTCTTACCATAACTTACGATGAACATTGTGAATGGTTCGATTCTGTATTTGTTGACATGTCTACTCCTATCGAATTTGACTTGATTGCTGAGGATCTCAATTGCCTGGAGAGTATGGATGGAATGATACAGATTGTCAATATTACAGGGGGAAATGGGTTTTATTCTTATTCTATAGATGGCGAGGAGTACCAAACAGAAAATGTGTTTACTAATCTTGTAGAAGGAATATATGAAGTATCAGTATTAGATGACAACAACTGCTTTGCGCTTAATAATGTTGAAGTCACAATTCAACCAAATTTACTCATAGAATTACCAGAAATAGTAATTATTACATTTGGAGAAAGCATAGTCTTAGACCCTGAAATTGACTTGAGTCAGATAGACAGTTTCAAATGGACCTCCTCAGATGGTACGATTAATTCAACTGATCTTATATTAGAAGTTTCACCTAAAATTAAAACTTCCTATTCTTTAGAAATCTTCTATGAAGGATGTTATGATCAAAAGGAAATAATTATTGAAGTTCGGAGAGAAGAAGAAATACACATCGGTAATATTTTTTCACCTAATGGAGATAATATTAATGACTTCATATACATCCAAGGCAGTTCAAACTCAACGCTCGAATTAAATAACTATAGTATTTTTGATCGATGGGGCAATTTGTTGCACAATAAAGTCAATCCAGAATTCAATAATAAGACTGATGGTTGGGATGGATATTTTCATGGTAAATTGGTGAATGATGGGGTCTATATTTATTTAATCAATTATGTTAGAGATGGAGAAGAGGAGTTGTTGATGGGGACAGTGACTTTGGTTCGAAATTAATTGCAACTAGTTATAAATTAATTCCTCCTTAATTAAGTTTAGAATATTAATTTATGAGTCTCGTAATAAGGTTGCTCTTTCAGTTAATTCACATCTGCTTGAGCTATACTGGATTATTGGAAAAGACGTTTCGGAAAAACAAAATAAATCTGAATGGGCAAGCAATTTTATTGAACAAATTGCTAAAGACTTGAAACGTGAATTTCCTGAAATGACTGGTTTCTCTCGAAGAAATCTCTATGCAATTAAGCAATGGTATCAATTTTATTCAACGACTTATGAATTTGTGCCACAGTCTGTGGCACAAATTCCGTGGGGACATAATCGACTAATTATTTCTAAAGTAAAAGATATAGAGAAGGCTATATTTTATACTAAAGAAACAGCAAATGAAGGATGGAATAGAGCTACTCTTGAAATACAAATTGAAAGCAACCTTTTTGACCGTAAAGGACAATCTATAAATAATTTCGAAAATACATTATCAGATAACTATTCAAAAATTGCAATCCAAGCACTTAAAGATCCTTATAATTTTGATTTCCTAGGACTGCAAAATAATGCGTTAGAAAGAGAAATTGAAAAAGAGCTTATTCAAAACATTAGAGATTTTCTTTTGGAACTGGGAAAAGGATTTGCTTTTCTTGGAAGCCAATATAAAATTGAAATCAGTGAAACAGACTATTTTATAGATCTTTTATTCTATCATGTGAAGCTAAAGTCTTATGTTGTTATTGAGCTAAAAGCAGGAAAATTCAAACCAGAATTTGCTGGAAAACTAAACTTTTACCTCTCAGCAGTTGACAGCCAACTTAAAAAGTCAAATGATAATCCAACAATTGGAATTTTACTATGTAAAAAGAAGGATAAAATTGAAGCTGAATATTCATTAAGAGATTTGAACAAACCAATGGGAATCAGTGAATACCGACTGACAGAAGCAATACCTGAAAACATTAAATCTCAACTCCCTTCAATTGAAGAACTAGAAGAAGAGTTAAACGAAAAGATAAAAGGTGGTAACAAAGCATAATCAGAGAATAATCTGCTAATGCAGATTTCTCTAGATATGCAAACCGTAAGAGGTAATAAATTAAAATGATATGAAACAGAACAAAGCAAAAATCAGAAGGATATAAAGTTATTGAAAGTATATTCCGTTATCCTAACAGTAGTAGTTGCTATTTTATTAGTGAAGTCATTAACAAATGATACTACTCCATTGCCGGACATTATTGGGGTGCAAGGTATCATTGTTGAGGACAAGAACGGTAAAGAAAGAATATTGATAGGTGCACCTATTCCATTTGCTTCAAACAGGGTAAGAACTGATACAACTAGAGTAAAAGAAATCTGGGGCAAAAATTTTCCTCCCGAATATATGAGTTGGTACAATAAATACAATCATGACAATTATGGAATTTTAATCTTAGATTCTACTGGGTTTGATAGAATTGCCCTTGGCAGCCCAGCTCCAGATCCTAACATTGGCAAAAGAGTAGGCCCCTCAACTGGAATTATTATTAATGGCAACAATGGATTTGAGAGGACCGGATATGGAGTATTAACCGTTGATGGAAAAGATAGAGTTGTTTTAGGGCTCGATAATGATAATGGAACAGAAGGATTCTCAATAACAATTTTTGAAGACGGAACAAGTGGGTTAACCATGAACAGTACAAATGGCAGTATTTTCCTGGGGAAAGCAGATTCTACAAATTGGTATACAAAAGATCACGTTCCGTTTAATGGATTACTAATCAATGATACAAAGGGAGAAGAAATTAAGTTGAACTCATCTGACAAAGAAAGAAATACCTATAACAAAAATAAACGGAATTAATACGACCGTTTATTCAAGTGTGTATCACAAATTGCACAAAAAGTAAATCATAATTGTTTGTATAGTTTTTAACATTGTCATCCTAAAGGACCGCAGTGGAACATTGTCATCCTGAGCGCAGTCGAAGGAAGACAATGATATTATTGCAGTAATTTCGACCGAAGTGGAGAAATCTAGCTCTTGATGTAATAAAATGGTGGATTTCTCCACTTCGGTCGAAATTAAAGTAAAGGCAAACTCCTTGATTCTTCGACTTCGATGAATCTTCGCTCAGAATGACAAGGAGTGCCCGACTGCGCTGCCGTTTCGCTCAAGATGACAAGGAGCTTATTTTCTTGAGAAAGTGCAATTTGTGATACACACTTTATTCAAGCCGTTAGTTCTAATTACAAAAAAAAACATTCGTTTTACATTAATTTACACTTCTTAAATATATTTTGACTTCTCTTAATGTACTTTTATAGAATCAACTAAAAAATAAAAGTCATGCAAAATAAAAAGTTTATTACACTGTACATATTATGTCTTAGTACACTTATGTCTTGCGCACACGCGGATAAAGGATTAACATGGAATGCGGAAGTCAATACTATTGAAGACAGTCATTATTTTCTTAGGAGCCAAATGAACGACTCTTTATATCAGGCAATGGAGGGACGACATGTCAAGAGAAGTAACAGGGTTATCAAAACAAAAAAAGAGGCAATTGAACTCGGGAAGTCAGTCTTTTTAAAAGAATTTAGCAAAGATGATACCGTAGAGGAAAGACGATACATGGTTCACCTTATAAAGGGTTTTTGGATTGTGAAAGGTCTGTTACCTCATGGATTCACAGGAGGGACCTTAGTTACAGTAATTGACTCTGAGAGCGGTGAACTCTTTTACACACAAGTTTGGAAATAAAAACTGCTACCAACAAAGGCTAACCTCAGGCCTTGCAGTGGACTTCAAGCGTTGATGATCTTTGTTCCAATACAGCGAATGCAATAATCGGGGACAATAAAGGGAAATTGTGGTTTGGGACAGCCAAAGGATTGTGAAGTTATTCATAAAATGTTAAAGAAATGAAAATAACAAATCTATTAATCTTCCTAACTTTGGGAATAACAATTATTTTATTTGCATGTAATAAAAATTCACCAATCTCCCAAACAGACATTTGGGATTGTCACCAAAAAACAAGTTGGGATTCATTGAAAATAAATAATACTTTAATAGGAAAATGGGAATGGAAATTTATTGGTTGTTTTTGGAATCCAGAAGATGACAATGATGATGAATTTAAAGGATTGACAATCGAATTTAAATCAGATAACACTTTGAATGTAGTAGAAAATGGACAAACAATTCAAACATCAAATTGGAAAGTAGTTAATGGCGCTTCTGATTTGTTTGCAATAGATGTTGCCCCACGTGTGGCTCAGCTCTATGGACGAATATTATTTTGTGACGATAGAGTTGAATTTAATAATAGTTACATAGACGGATGTGACAATTACTTTGAAAGAAAAGAATAAAAAAAAACAGCAGCGAACTGTGTATAAGTAATAGCCGCATATCGACAGGCTACTGAATTATATGACTCCACCAAATAATTAGCGACAAAAAATAGAATACCTATCCAATCAGTGGTGCTAACGGATACACAAAACGTATGTTGTGCCTAATTGCTTTTTGAAAAGGCGAATTTAATATTATAAAGTAAGTGGTCAGACACAGCCTGTAGCGTTAGGCGGTCGGCGGGAATCCTTGGTTAGGTGGTGGCCTCTCGATAAGTTCAGACTGAGAAATGTCTGTGCCCTATTTCTGCCACTTTTCTTTCTTTTCCAACAGCCAACTTAGTACCAGATTTTCAATGACCAAGCATTTAATTTGCCTTGGTCTATTGGAGCAAGGTCGCGCACGCGAAGCTGCCAATCTCCCGGAATGGATTCGTCAATGAACCCCTGAAGCGCAGGCGTGGAGGCGACATCAAAGGAACGACTAATATTATCGTGCCATGTCCCTTTCTTGTCGTGTAAAAGCACTGAGAGTCCCGATGGCGAGACGAGCTCCACCTGTAAATCGCCGATGTAGGTATGCTCAATGTCTACTGAAACGACAATGTCTTTTACAGCACCGGTCTGGGTTAGGGTTAGGGTGCTGGCGATGCCTACAGCGTTTGCATCTGGAATGGCCATATTGGGTTCAGTCTGGTCTTCGATCACGCCGCCGCTTTGTGCCGTAATCTCAATGTCCAGGTGCCAATGCAGCAACCTGCCCACGTCGGCGGAGGCTTTGTCTACGATGTGGAGCGTCCAATCTCCTCGTACCTCTTCGCCGTGCAGCCTTTGCAGGTCAGCGAAATCGTCGCTCGACCAGGTACGGATGATGTCGTCGCCGTCATCGCCTTCATGATTGTGCAGAACCACGCTTGTGCCGGCGGGTGAACGTAACGAGACTTTGAGATCGCTGATCCAGCTATGGATGATCTCGACGGTGACCGAGATCGACATTACGTCGCCATTGGCAGATAACGACAGTATGCTCGAGATACCAGTCGAATCGTTGTCTGGTATTAGCAGGTTGGGTGACGTTGCCCCATGAACATCATTCGTCGAAATAGTACCGACAGCGAAGTTAATAACCTGCCCTGGTGCGGTGACATCCCGAATTTGTAATCCTGAATCAGTTCCATCCCACTGACGACTTGAGGGGATCGTTACATTGGATAGCGCAACACCACTCTTGGCCTTATATAAGTCGCCTTCGTCGCCTGTGTTACGGTTGTTTTCGAGATCCAGATGTCCATCTGCCTGTAGCAGCGCGCATTGGTAGTGTTTGTTGCGCGTGCCGTCCTGCCACTCGTTCGAACCTAAGGTATCGCAGTGTAGGACAGCAAGGCCGCTTGATGTCAGGTGCGAATCCAGCCCCAGCTTGGTGCGGTTTTCAACAATGAAATATTCGTTGTCCTTATCCGTGCTGAACTTCAGTACAGTGTTGTAGCGGCCATGCTCTATGGCGTAAGTACCAGAATTGTTCAAATCGATTACGGTATCGACCCACCCGGCAAGCTCACGTAGATAGCCACATACCGGAGACGGCGTGCGGCGTTGGTTAAGGTAATTGCCCGAGCCCATCAGGCAGTAGCGACCGATGCCCTGACTCTTTTCGTGGTCTCCGTCGCGTTTGCCATAGTCGTACATATCTGGAAACCGACAAAGAAGGTGGCCGTTCTCGTGGCATATCGTACCTATGCGCAAATCCACTTTGTGCAAACCGAGACCAGCGAGCTGGTAATAATGCGTACGCATATTGCCGTAGTGTAAGGTTTTGAATGAATTGTGCGGCCAGATGTTGCCGACGAACTGAGATGTACCTGCGTACAGGAAGTTGATGGCATCGACGATGCCTTCGTTTTTTGAATCGAACTTGGTAAGATTAATGTTTAGATCGTTGACCACAATGTCCATAGCTTCTTTAACAAGAAGTTTGTTGATGTAGTGACTACGCCGCTTGGAGAGCTGTATAGGACCGACGACGAGATTGGTATAGCTCAATTTTCCCGAGGACACGGTCTCAAAGTAGGTCTTTACCGAACAGTGGTTACCATTCTCTGAGTAGTTGTTGGCGTTGAACATAGCTTCTACATCGGCAGCGGTGATGTTGGTGCGTATATCGTCGAAATCAACGATGACCGTAAGCCCTTGAATCTGGCCTTCGTGAAGTTTTCGCCCATTAAGCAAGCCTTCGTCCGGGCCGAGCGTGCGCATCAGCGCTGTTTCGGCATCTTCTTCCGGTGGTCTGACTCGGGCGTAACGTAAGCCAAACTTTTCATTTCGGACCTCTGGATCCTCCTTTAGATGCCTCCTTAAATTCTGTGGTGCGGGTTTGTAGAGAGGAATGCCGGTGGAGACAAACCGTCCGACAGCCAGGGTTGCATAGCAGTAACGCCTTTGTTCGGTATCGTAAATGACCGTGTATCCGCCCAGCGTTTCTTTGCGTGCGTAAAACTCATCGCCAAATATTCTCAACTGAAGAGCGTCTCCAATGCTTTGGTCAGTAAGAATTACTTCTCCATTTAATGAACTCATGACTCACAATTTTCTTTCGATTAATGCGCCGTAATTAATTGTACAGTCAGACGTTCGACACTTTTGCCGTCTAACATATTATTATGCAGTTAATATACTTATAATAAACCCAATATGCAAGAAAAAGTGTAATCCGTATAACATGCATTATTATAACAAAAAGCTGTTAATTGATATAGAATACCCCATTTTTGAAGTATTATACGGATGCGGGCTAAGACTTACTGAATGTATTCATTTACGGATCAAAGATGTGGATTATAAGCTGAACGAAATTATTGTGCGTAATGGTAAAGGTAATAACGTCCACAGAACAGTTTTCGCAGATAAACTTAAAGAACCTCTTAAGCTTCAGATAAGCAAGGCAGAAATAGCAGAACAAACTAATGTTGAAATGTTTTGTATCGGCACAGAATTAACAAGATTGACGACAGAAAAACCAGTTTATTGGAAAAACCTCATTCAAGAAGTTCGAAGTATTTATTCTGGAAAAATAACTTACGCCGCAAATTGGTATAATGAAATTGAAGAAATAACTTTTTGGAATGAGTTAAATTTCGTTGGTATTCAAGCTTATTTTCCTTTGGTAAAAAACAAATATCCTACTGTCAAACAAATCTCACGAGGTTGGATCAAATATTTCCCAGCCATAGAATCCATTCATAAAAAGTACAATCGAAAAATACTTTTTACAGAAATGGGATATAAAAGCACAGCCGATAGTGCCATCGAACCTTGGAAGTGGGTTGAAGATTCTACTATTAAGGACAACCACTTTTCGACTGAAACTCAAGCCAATTGTTACGAAGCTTTTTTTAATACTGTTTGGAAAAAAGAATGGTTTGCAGGTGTTCACATTTGGCAATTGAGAAGCGATTATATAGACCATGTTGGAAAAAAGAATTTGGGTTTCACACCCCAAGGTAAGCCAGCAGAAAATATTATTGCAAAAGGTTTTGAATAGATAGAATCTCAGAAGTGATTTATGAAACGTACGATAAAATAAATGAAAATAATGCCTGTAATCCAGTAGGCAAGGGGAATCCCCCCCTAACCTCTCACAGAATTGTACGTGAATCTCTCGACTCATACAGCTCTTATAATGCAGTCAATTAATAACTTGGTCAACTTGTAACTTAAAGTCCATTGATAAAATAAATTTGGATAATCATTGGTAATTCGACGTAACCATGTTACAGTACATTTTCTACTATTCTTGAAACGCTTGGGTGTGTATCACAAATTGCACAAAAAGTAAATCATAATTGTTTGTTTAGTTATTACCATTGTCATCCTGCAGTCGAACATTGTCATCCTGAGCGCAGTCGAAGGAAGACAATGTTATTATTGCAGTAATTTCCACCGAAGTGGAGAAATCTAGCTCTTGATGTAATAAAATGGTGGATTTCTCCACTTCGGTCGAAATTAAAGTAAAGGCATACTCCTTGATTCTTCGACTTCGATGAATCTTCGCTCAGAATGACAAGGAGTCCCCGACTGCGCTGGCGCTTCGCTCAAGATGACAAGGAGCTTATTTTCTTGAGAAAGTGCAATTTGTGATACACACAACGCTTGGACTTTTTAAAGTATCCATTTTATTTTCACTATTTTTATCAAAGCTTTAGATCAAAAGCCTCTTTTGAAAAAAATTAATAAACTAATGAAAATTAAACCATATATAGACTATGACACCATGTAGAGAACAAATCCTACATAAATGTCAAGATCTAGAAAAAAGAATGGAATAATTAAAGACAAAGGTTATCCTAAATACCTGTATAACAGAAAATATAGAAGGGTAAACAAAATACGTATTCAACTTGGAAAAGAGCCTAAGCTATTAGGTGAGCTTGTAAATGGATATTGCGTATGTGATTATAAATTTTATTGGTCAGAAACGTCATATTATTGGTTTCATATCGAAGACGAAACCGAAGACGAATATATAAAGCGGAGACGTCTTTACTTCGGAAAATAAAGCGCAAAAATTGAAGTAAATGCCACTATCTCTATAGATATGGGTTACGATCCTAGCGACTATCGGTCAGTTGAGGCGCCTACATAAGACTGTATAATTTAGGTTATTAACCCTCACTTTTCTTCAACTTGCATGAAACCTAATTTTAGTGTAGCTCTGTAGGTTAATTAGCGTAGCGCACAGTAGGCTAATTTTCACACAACATCGAAAGCTAAATTTCATATCATGGCAGATCCAAATACAAAACTAGCAGAATCACTGCAAGTATTAAAAGAATAATGCTCATTGTGAGCAGCCTTACTTTCCGGTAGGCAGAATAAAAAGGAACTAAATCAAGTGACTTATTGTTTCACAATATGAAACTTTATCATTTCTTTACCTCTAATGAAGGTTTACTTAATAAAGGAAAAGACTATACTTGATTATGTGCAAAAACATATGAATACAAAATCATCTTTTATGAATTGGATCAACCTAGTAAAAACAGCAGATTGGGAAGTCATTAATGATATGAAGGAAACTTTCAACTCAGCAGATATACTAGTGCTCTATCAAGCCCAAATTGATGGTTCATTTGGCGACTTTTGAGCCATTGCTGCGTTAAAAATACTCGCCATAGCTACGGCTATGTCTACGTTTTTTGCCTTGCACTGATTCAAAAGTCACTCAAATGCTACCCCTCATTCAGGCATTGACAGAGCACTAGGTAAAAGTTGTGATAGAATCGTTTTCAACATAGGAGGAAACAATTCAAGAATCTTATGCTCGTACTTTTTTGGAAAGAAGAAAGTACATCTTTATATCAACTGGATTGGAACTCATGCAGAATATACCAAGCTATGTGATTCAAACCTCCAATATAGTTTAGATAATTACTAAATAATTAATCATGGAATTTAAAATAATAAAATCAACAACTCATTACGATCAATACTGTAAGAGACTCTTTAACCTCTTAAAAGCTGACCCTGTCAAAAATGAAGATGAAATTGAATTATTGACCTTACTTATAGAAAAATACGATAATGAAAATCAGCAATATGCCAAACTTGATCCAATCCAAATGATTAAGGCGTTGATGGATACTAATAACCTTAAATCTAAAGACTTAGTGGAAATTCTCAACCTCTCAAAAGGAACAGTTTCAAAGATGTTGAATTACCAAAAGGGATTATCAAAAGAAACCATTAGAACCCTTGCCAACTATTTTAAAGTAAATCAAGAGGCGTTTAATCGACCTTATAAACTCAAAAACGCAATCAATAAAAAATTTAGAGATGCTTCTTTGATGAATACGAAAAAGCATATCAAGGAATTAGTGTAATCTGCCTATCATGCTGCGATCACATAAGCCTTCCGTCGGCATCTGGATGCAGCAATGACGCTGGCCGCAATTAGAACGAACTATTGAGAACTATAGAATACATACAATTATCAAAGGAAAATGTACTAATGCATTTTCCTGATGCCGAATTCGTATATGAAAATTTTCACTCAGTAAAGAAATTAGCGAAATTGAAGAAAGATTGATTAATAAGTTAAATTGAAGTGTCAATTTAGGAAACAAGTATTTTATAGAACCTAATAGACCAATAGAGAAAATAATATACATCTTTAGCTTTCAATGAGAATGATTAATCACCCAAAAACCCACTTCCCCATACCCTACTCCTTCACCACCTTTTTCACAATACTAGCCCCATCGTCAGTAATGGCTTCTAAAATGTATAACCCTGAGGAAAGATTTCTCGTATCGATTGGCTCTCCATCACTTAGCCAAGTTGCTACAGCTCTCCCTTGTATATCGTAGAGGTTTATGACCTTTATCTTTCCTCTATTTACCTCCACTCGGATTTCATCTCGAAATGGATTTGGAGAGATACTCAATATGGGTAGGTATGCTTCTTTTGTACTTACTGAACTACATAGTGGATCAGAAGAAGGTAAGACGGTCAACTCTAGGATGACAAAACTATCGCAAGTGATACCTATCGGATACTCCAGGTCATAGTTTCCAGTTTCTGTATATCCCATAAATTCTTCTCCCTCACATATCGTTACGGATTCGGTGATATACTCATCATAACAGATAGTCTCTACCATGGTATTCTTTGTGGTATTGGTCACTATGGCAGGGTTGAAATCAAATATGATGTGTGCTGTATTTTCGATCTCAGTGAGTTCTGCCACATCAACATTGGGTTTGATGGTGTATTGGAGATATCCTTGACTTTCTTCCTCATTCGTAAGGCTATCAATAAGCCAAATATTTTTGAATAAAAACTCCACAGCATTACCACTTAGACTTGTATTTAGTTCGTGGCTACTGTTCACCACCTTAAATGACCTTATATCTAAATTGATATCGAGCGTATCTAGAATTTTCACATCTATAGCAGGTGCATTTCCGGTATTTTGAAATCGAATCGTATACAATAATTCATCATCGATCAGCGTATAGTTTTCATCTTTTATACCTATTGGACTTACCTGTTTGTCGTTAGGGTCAAAAGAGCACATGACTACCCCCTCATAATGAGCGGTATCCATGGGAGTGGTATAGTCCTCTTCCAAAAAGTAAGAGAGTGAAGCTATAATTTCTACCACATCACCCGTGAACAGCTCATTTGGCGTCTCTAATTCTAAATCAAAAGTGAGGGTCTGAAAAGGATAAAGCCTATCAAAGGTTACATAATATCCAAGGCTATCCTCATTAAGTATATCGGCATTGACCACGGTAAGACTGTCATGAAACTCAAGTCTGACAATACCGCTTTCTATTTCATATCCATCATTCAAAACCTGTACACTGCACTCTATCTTAGTGTTACATCTTAATTCTACTAAGTATAAATTTATACTTCCGCTATTATATGGTTCAGGCGATACCATACCAAAGATAAAATCATTGTACCTGATATTGTCAGGGTCATAAGTAATTTCAAACTGCGAAAGATCAGTTGTTAATTCCAGATCTTCAGGAATGGTGGGAATAACTATATATGAACTATCCTCCTCTACAGGCAGGTAAAAATTTCCTCTGGCATCCGTAATATTTACTTGACCATATCCTAGATAGTCTATACTAATATTGGGCATCCCAAATTCAAGCGAATCTTGTATTTTATTCATATTCCTATCGTAAAATACATAGCCCTCTATTAAGCCTAAGCCGCACTTATTTATATCTACATCATCACAACCAGGTCCATTGTTAGAGATTATTTTATTCCCTCCAACCTCTATCGATGGATTTAAATCTAAAATCCAATACCCACAACAGTTAGATAAAGATTGATTGTTAGTAACCTGTAGGTTTTTCTGAATTCCTTTTAAGTTGATTATTCCGTTGATATGCAATAAATTGTCATTGTCGTGAATTACAAGATCCTCACAGGAGTTGAGAGACTTCAGCCCATCTACATCATATAAGTTATGATTGGTGGAAATTTCTATCTTTCCATCAAAATGTTTTAGGCTCCTTAGTCCATCGATATTGTTGAGCTTTGTATTTCCAGCGAGTATTAAGCCTCCATCTAAAGTTCTTAGATTTCTGAAAACATCTAAGTCGGTGATTGATCTCTGATTGAAAAGTTCTAGGGTGCCGCCAATATGCTTTACCTTATTTAGTCCATCAAGATTGATAAGATCATAATTTTGTATAAGCTCTAAATCGCCTGCTATAGACGCTACATTACTTAAGGGAAGAAGAGAATTAAGACTGGTATTTGTACTCAGTCTTAGATTGCCACCAATAGAAGTTATCGCATTTAAAAAATTGATCTCTTCCAGATCGTGGTTATTACTAAAAGTGATGCCTCCTCCTATTTTGGAAATTTTCTCTAAGCCATTTATATTTATAAGATCATAGTTGAATGAAATCTCTACGCCACCACCCACTTCCTGTAGACTAGAAAAGCCATCCAGTTGGAGTAATTTTTGGCAACTATAAATTCTTAAATTTCCCAAAATAGTTTCTAGGTTATTAAAACTGTTCATGCTCGTAAAAGAGGATGCACATGACGTGATGGATAGGTTAATATTTATACGCTTAAGGTTTGGAAATCCTGTTATTTCAGTTAGGTTGTTGTTGCTGCTTATTTTTAAACTGCCGCCTATCTCTTCCACATTTTGGAATATATCCAAGGTTGAGATAGGAAGTGCTGTTATCTCCAAACCACCATTTACTTCTACAATATTTTCCAAGCCCTCTAAGCTAGCAAGACTTCCGTTACCATTTAGCATCAAATTCCCACCTAATGTTTGAAGGAATGCTAGTCGAGTTATACTTTCCAACACTGAACAGCCAATGATGGAAATATCTCCCGCTATAGATTCTAGACTTTCAAAATCGTCTAAGTCTTGGATCTTGTCATTGTTGATAAAACTAAGATGTCCAATAGATGTCAAGTTATTTAGTCCAATTAGGTTATCAAGATCGGGGTTTCGTATGATGGTCAGTTTACCTCCTATGGAAACTAGATTTCCTAAATTTGAGAGGTTAGTTATATCAGTAGGCGTATTTTGACCACTTGGGTACCCAATATGAAGATCTCCGTCGATAACTGTTGTTGTAGGATTAAAGGCATCTACTTCAGCTTGAGATTTTAAAGAAACATTTTGCCCTATTCCTATGCTGTATATTCCTAAAAATAGGATTAACAACTTTACCCGAAACAGTCGTAATAAGAGTATTGGTGTATTCATAGTAAGTAGTTTATGATTCCTCAAATATAGAGGTTTAGTACTGTGAATAAGGATTTTCAAAATCTTTTTTTAATAGAAACTTCTGCAACAAGCTCGATCTCTATGGCAAGGGACCATTGCTCTTGAAGGTTCTAAATTCAGGGCTCAAAACTCTATGGAAAACAATTTCACCAAAGGATTAAGATGTACACCGGCTGGATTAGTTGCAAAAGCGTAGCCGTTGGTTCTTTCGTTCCCCGGGTCAAAGGACACCATAAAGGTTTCTCCACTCCAAAAGTCTCCATCATCACGTTTGAGTGAAGTGACCAAGTAAAGTTTTTTTTCCATAACAAATCACCCCCACATATATATTGCGATCATCGTAGGTCATCATGACTTCCGTTTGATCTTCTTTTTCAACGGTCTTGTTTTCGATAGGTGTGATATAAAAAAAGTTAGTCGCTTTTTGTGAAAAATCTGCTCGGGATATGGCATAGTGCATGTGACTCTTTCTTAAATATGAATTCGCACTAATTTGAAAGTTACCAAAAGGACTGCATCTGAAAGAATCTTATAGCTAATGCATTATGTATAAGAACCCACATATTTAACGTTGTCATTCCGAGCAATGTCAAGGAAAGAATCAATAAAAGATTTTTATCTTTAAGGAGTTAAGAAAATGTAGACCATAACCAGTTCAATTGTATTATTTGTTTTTACTCGTTTATTATCTGAATATACTCGGATAAATTTCCATCGAGGTGAGTGTTGAATTATTATTGATATAAAATTGTTTATAGGTACATAGGTTGTTGACAATGGAGATATAAACACAATATGAGTATGGATTGTGTTTATTCTAATGTTCTGCAAGATTAAAATCGATATTTTAGAAGCCCAAAATGAAGTAAACAGTGAATAGAATTAATAGTTCTGTTCACTCTTTGGGATAAAATGTAGAATAGTTTGGTTTAACGATTATCATGCAAGTATTTCTTATTCAGATTTGACGAACTAGTTTTTCGAACTTATTCTACTAAAGATATCTTGATCGTTTGAACCAAGAGCTTGATTAACTCGGCGTTTTCTTTACTTATCGATAATTTTTCTTTGAGCATAATTTTACATAAATCAAGTTTTTGGAATTTAACAAATACTCCTAAAACCAAAACAATGACACGTATACTTACAAGGGTAATTGCAAAAGACCTTACAAGTCCACCAGCTAGTCCACCGCTTTTAGCAAATTATATTATTGCTACTTCTGGAAATGGGGCTTGGCTAAATCATGTAAATGAAATTGCCCGCACCGAAAATGGCGGCACAGACTGGACTTTCATCTCTCCTGATCAGGATGCGGTCACTTGGGTGGAAAATGAAATGCGTTTTTATTCCTGGCAGGGGAATGTCTGGGTACCTGAACCAAGCGAAGTGAATATCACTTCAGGCAATATACCGCTACAAGTGATTCATGATGTATCTCTTCCAAAAGAAGCCATACTTAATTTTGTTGGTGCTGGCAAAGTAATGATCGATGCGTCGATGGAACTCCTATTATACAGACCTGAGAATATCAAGGCAACTGATTCTCAGCAAGTCAAAACAGGTGATGGAAAGCTTTCCTTTTCAATGCCAGGGCGTATTCCTGTTCCCTGGTTTGGTGTAGAATCCGGGACAACGACCGAACAAAATGACAGACTTAGGGAAGCCTGCCAGGCTTTGCAAGATGCAGGCGGCGGACATCTCTATTTCCCCCCTGGAACATATCGGTTCTATGGCATTGGTGAAGCGGATGATGCAACGTTATGCAATTTCGAGGGCTTGACAGGCATTGCAATCACTGGTTACGGCGTGATACTCGCCCTGGACCCGACCAGAAACTGGACAAATCCGCAAAAGTCCGCGAATTTCTTCCTGTTCAGAAACTGCCACAACATTTATATCAATGGATTTGAAGGAACCGGACCAGACATTACACCAGACGGCTTCTATCCATACAGTGTTGCATTTTCTCGCTTTGAAAATGGTTGTTCAAACATACGTATCCCCTATGTTCGGCTGCAAGGTTGGCAGGCTGCTGTCATTGCAGCTCGGCCAGAGAATGCTCCAAACCCAGAACAAGTAATTTCCAGAGGATTTACCCTTGGCCAGATTGATGTAAAGGACTGCACATATGGTGTCAATTTCCTGCGATCAGGTCACGATACAACCATTGAGCTTCTTCGTACAGAGAATGTGTACCGCTCGTTTTTTATCTATGGGACTGAAAACGTCAAAGCCAACATAATTTCACTCAATCCTAAGGGACGCGACATCAAAATGTTTGCAGTGTGCAACGCTCAGGCAAATATTCCCTTGCGGAACATCAAAGTGAAATACACGAATATCGATAGCAACGACACGGGAAATAAGATTGGCATTAATCTTTCTTTCGACGGCAGCTCGACTGGAGGAATCATAGAAGGTGTTGATTTGGATGTTTTCGTCAGGTATGGGACTTCTAATCAAATGGGAGCCGTCCTTTGGGTCGCGAAGTACAACAATTCTATTCAAGTAGATGATGCTGGCCCCCGCGGACATCAGCTTCGCAATCTGCACGTGAGGGCGTTCATAGATGGTGATCCCTCCATTGATGGTGAGGAATACCCACGTGGAGGGCCTGGTGACCAGGCAGGAGCAGTCCTGAGAACTGAGGAAGGATGCGATTGGACGGGTGAAACTTGGAGTAATGTGTTGTTTGAAGAAATTACAGTGGTGAATAATCCAAAAGACACCTCAATAATCATCGATCCTAGCGCAAATACCGATGAACTTACGTTTCGAAATGTAGTCTTACCCGGTGCATTAGACTTGTGGGGGTCGTCTCAACTGGACCCAATTGCTCCAAATGGCGGTAAATTAATTATTGATGCTGTTCACTGCAGTAACCTAAATCAGCCCATCGTTGACGGAAGCACCAGGGTTCAACCTGTTAAGGTGGTTGAGTTCCTCAATGATCAGAGTGATGATGTTAGTGCACATATTCCAATCGGATGGCAGGGTCTGACTATTTCAAATTCTGGGGCAAATGCCACAATCGGGTACAATCTCCCCCCAGCTAAAGTAGGTCTAGAGTACTCATTCATCCAGGTTACCAATATTTCTTTCATCCGAATTTATCCCAATCGGGAGGATCCTCCCTTTCACAAGGAATGTATTCGTGGGGGCGAGCCTTGGTTCAATAACAAGGATGGACGATATTTATCGCTCGACTCACAGGGTTGTTTTGTCACACTTCGATGTTATATTACTGGATCTTGGGAGATCATTGATAGAGCAGGAACGATCAGGTTTGAATCATTTTTTAGTTGGCTGCTAAGAGTTGTTTTTGGGTAGCCATCAAATAAGACAATTAACCAGTAAACGACAAGAATTAATATCATCTTTCTTTCGAAAAATGGAACAACTCAAATAGACCACCTTATTATTTCTATTTATGGACTATTCATTGTGGAAACAAAAAATAGAAAAGGTTGGATTCTTGGATCTGAGAAGCAGCCAAGCTGGACGCAGTCAATTTACGGTAGGAAATATTCATTTCAGAACCCACTCCGACAAACCTTTAGACAAAAAAAGATTCTATCCGAATATCTTAACGTAGCTGAATCTAATATACACACGGTGATATATTTTGTTGGAGATTGTAAATTCAAAACTCCATTACCTGATAACGTTAATGAACTACCTCGATGCAAGCATACGAGGTATCAACATTTGCATTTCACAGTGAGTTTTTTTTTGTTAAATTGATAATCTTTATTTCAATCAGACTTTCGCCTCGCCGGCTGGGCGTTCTATTTTTTTCTTGATAAAAAAACAGAACCAAAAAAAATCAAGACTGGCTAATGCAGCCCTGCAATGGGACTGATCGATCATCGTAGATGTGGTAGCGATAGCTAACAAGTGAAGGAACGCGATAGCGATGGGATAGCCTACCCACCACTTACGTGTTCCTTCCTTTGTCGACTATCGTCGCCACTCTTCGAGACCAGTCTGTCCCCCACATACCCAGTCATGGCTATGCTTCTTTTCATTCAGTTTTATCCCCAAACTAAAACACCAACAAAGTAGAAACAACAATCTAAGATGAACACTTATACATGATTCTGTTAAAGCTACTTTTTCGATGCAAGCATCGGGGAATTAAACCCCAAGAGATTAAATCCGGTGTAAGTAGATACATAAAACGGTTTCGAAACCAGATTCTCTCAAAAGAAGATGTCAATCGAATACTTAAAGCAATTGAGAAGCATTCATCTGAATACTCTTTCTCTAATAGAGATCATATAAGGTCTTTGCGACAACGACATTCTTCAATCACAATTTGTCCAAGATGTGGCTCGAACCTAATAGAAAGAACAGCAAAACAGGGTTCTAATGCTGGTACGAAGTTTTTAGGATGTGATAATTACCCAAAATGTCGATTTATAAAAAACACGTAATAGTAGCTACTCGTTTATGCTTCCTTCTTCAGCATGGAGTGTAACTGGAACGTTGGCAACAATATTGACTATTCCCGAAATATGGAGTCTATTTATTCAACCCACTTCTAGCTATAAGGTTCCTCCATTGGTGTCTAATTCGAAATACGATATGTCGGCGATGGAATACCTGGCTTAAAAGCAGAACAATGCTCTACCTTAACCTTGCAATCATGATCGTCAATAACCAAGTCAAGACCATCGTCGATGATCTGGCTCAATATTTCCGGTTCAGTTTGAATGCGGGCATTGATCAATATCCTGATCTCATTGGCTTCATGTTTAGGTAGATCAACATGGGTAAGTCCTTGAATGTTAGTGAAGCTTATTTTCATCTGGTATTTATCAGTTTCAATAAAGAATTTCAGATGTCCCACAGAAAGCTTATTGTCTAAAAGATTATTCTGGATATTAAGTATGAATTTTTCAGTAATGGTTATCGCATCACCCTGCGGGGTTTTAAGAATTATAGTCTTATCGAACCAAGCAAGTTCTGCTTCCCCTCTACCATACTGGTCATAATCCAGTTCAAGCGATTGTCGAAAAGCAGGTTGTTTGAAATGCTCAATCGTATGTAACCATTGTTGAATACTCTTTTCTTTCATGGAATTCTGATAAATCACCATTTTACCAGATTGGGAGTCAGACATCAGCATCTTAATTTTTGATAGCACTTCATTTGAGACAAGATCGATTTTATTAATAATCAATATATCAGCCTCTTCAATTTGTTTTTCAAAAATATACTTTAAGTTCTCGGCTATCACATCCTCAGCAGATAGTAAGGAAGCTAATAAATTGGCATCCACAAAAATAGAAATGACGATTTCCAAATCAAGATTAAATTTTTCCAAAGGCTTTGCCACTGTAGCAATCAGGTCGGTACACGAACCAACCGATTCCGCAAATATCATATCCGGCTTGTAAATTTTAAACAGTGCATGAATCTGTTTATTCAATTGATCGTAATTACAGCAAAAACAGCCATTTGTAACTTCACTAACAGGAATATTATTGCTTTTCATAAAAGAGCTATCGACCAGTTGTTTCCCTTGATCGTTGGTAATAACTGCTACTTTTTTGTTAGCATGCTGCAATTGTTTGGATGCTTTTGAAATGGCAGTTGTTTTACCACTACCTAAAAATCCACCAACTAAGTTAATTTTCATATGTATTATATTTTTTAGTCTAAAACATACTCTTCTCCTACCCATGACATCACACATACCGAAAAAATATTGACATCCTTTGTAATTGAATCTTCTTTTCTCAATATCACTCTATCTTGCTTTTCTTTTACATATTGTCCCATGAGTGCAATCTTTTTCGCTAATTTAATTAATGTGGTATCATCATTCTGAATATCCTTCATAGCTTCTATGATGAGGTTGGGTTCTCCTCTTTCCATATCCTCTACCATATCTGTAGCATCATCCAACAAAGCAATAAATTCACCAAATTGATACATCCATCGCAAATGCCTTAAGTAGTTTTTTTCAGTAAACGATTCGCACAAGATCCATGCAGGTAGCCCCATGATCACAAATGGAAGAATTGATTTTTGGAAAAGGAGCTGAATTGGAACATTAGAATAGGAATTAAAAAGGAGTTTGTCATTTGCATGATGCATTTTTAAAATAGCCTTTTTCAATGTTTTTGCAATAACATTGCGCTGATCCGGCTTTTCAATCAATTTTAGAAGATGGAAATAATAAGTGATAAGTTTAATAAAAATCTGCACTTCGATAGTGTTATTATCTTCTGATACCGCCTCAAGAAAAACTGAACTAGAGGATGTGATTGATCCTATTAACTTCCTAATCGGATTTGTTTCTGTTATAAGTTGGTTATCCAAAAAATGATCATAAATAGCTACAATAAAATTAGCAAGAGCTCCCAATTCATTGACGACTATCCGATTCTTATTTTTAAGATCAATTCCTGAAATAATATAATCCGTTAGCATGTAGCCAAAGCCAAGTATTCTAACAAATTCTCTTTCCCCCTCCTTGAATTTCGCATGTTGGACCAAGCTGTGCCAGTTTGAATAGCCCATGACTCTAATTAACTCTTCCCTTTGGAACTCCCCGTATTTGATGATCTCTTCATAAGTATGGTAATAGGCCTTATATCCGACGGAAAAACCTGCTTCAAGAAGCTCCTTGAGCAGAACATTTTGAAATTTAGTTGGATTGATCATTGGCCACGAGTTTATTACGATGAGGCAATAACAGCAAGAATTTAAGCAATGTAGCTGTTGTAAATATTCGGTTTCTGTCTGTTAAGATACTTCCACCGCCTTTTCCTTCGATGACCCAATTGTGATAAGTATCAGGATTTACAACATCTGGTGGTGGAATTCGTAGTTTTGCTGAGGCAGACCAGGAACCATCTTTTAGTTGATGTTTGCAAATGACCTGAGTGCCCCGTGTCAACAGTTGGTCGATACAATCACTATATCCCTTTTTCAACGCGAGGATGCATAATGCATTTGCCAATGCGAACAAGTCAGGAATTTCCTTTTGATCAAGTAATTGCAAAACTCGTTCACTAGACCATTTTATCGCTGCGTTTATACTTTGCTCATGACGATCATCGCTGCTAAGCAAAATAGCTTCTACAGCCAAAAGCGTAGAGTACTCCCTGCTGACCCACCAGTAACTTAACCAACCACCATCTGTTGCCTGTTCATTTAATAGATAATTTAGTGAAGCTGAATTAAATTCCGGCAGTTTAGCTAATACGGCAGTTACACTGGGATGAGTATTGCACCATCCTGAGAATGTATAACTGTTACTTAAGCGAGTAAACATCCTGATCTTTTTGGCAAAGGCGAAAGTCTTGACTCCTCCTCCAGGTTGAATGTGCAACTTTAAAAACCGTATTGTTGACTGGTAAAGTCGAGGATTGTTAGCTTTAATCTTCAAATATAAGTTTAGAGCCAATCCTGTTGAATCTGCATCAGCTGGAGTCCATCGATTATATCCCCAACCTTTTTTCAACCTTAACCTGCTTCTTTTTCTCAAAGCATTCCAACTTCTAGTTGCAGCTCGTACAGCTCGTTCATCTTTTGAAGAAGCTAGAATCAATCCGACATAAGCTGTAACCCACTCATCACTAAATCCAGCCAAGGTGATGAAATCCTTCCACAAACCCTGATAATTACATGACTTGAGCAAAAACATCAATGCTGATTCAGTTGTTAAACTGATTTTTTCGGAACTTATCAAATCTCAAACTCTTCTCAAAATGAAGAAACAAGGCGGTATGCTGTATCTTTCATTTTTTGATCAACTTATACATAAATCACTGGGCGGTCCAATCCTACAACACCATCATTAACACAAGTTAAAGTGGGTGGGTTGGTTGTACAATTCAAATGTGGGCTAGATCCCGCAGGACAATTTATAGGACCCAATGCTACTCCATCACAAGATCCGCTGCAGGTTCGGTTGCCACCTCCGTTTCCTCCTCCTCCCCAACCGGCGGCTTTTTTCGCAAATTTTGTAGTAGCAATTGTCCCATTATCGTAAACGTCAATATTTGCTTCTTCAACACCAGAAGATTTAAGAACTTGTCTAAAAACAAGACTTGGAGCATTATTTGAATCTTTCATAATTTATTTAACTTTTGTGAATAAATCATCTTTTTTAAAAATAATCTTTTGTAAGAAATATAGTTTGCTAGTAATATACGAATTATTCGGCATAATTTCAATACTAAAACTATTATCCTAAACAGACACTTAGGCAATATCTAAAAAGGAGTTGCAATAGAATATGAGTCGAAACAAGGCCCGATAATTGTCGATATTCAATTAAACGAAACGCAATTCTTGGTGACTAATAAATAACGAAAGCACTGCAATGTGTATTATCCTCATTTTGTACTACACATGAAAATTAATTAACTTTCATTTTAATAAATTTTTATTGAACCTGTAGCAACGCGATTTCACAACGCTGGCCATATACATTCATGTTACAGCAAATTCACAAATGGAAAATCAAATATGCAATAAATTCTCTATAGCTGTTCTTCCCTTTAAGAACATCAGCAATGATTGAGAAATGGATTTATTAAAAAATACAAAGTCCATAGTTCTTACAAAAAGAAAATGAGCATATTTTTTAAAACTAAAAAAACACAAAAACTGATAATACTGTGAATACAATGGCTAAAGACATATATTTGATCAGAATTCCTTCAATTGTCAGCTCAATATACTTAAGCGCAATCAGTAATTTTTATACGAAGAAAAATTAGTTTTCTAAGTTTTGATAAATTGAAATCATGAAAAAAATATCTGTTATATTGATGTTAGTTTCATTAGCTTATCAGGGATGGACGCAAGAAATTTACAGCCACCAATTATCCAGTGCTCCTGATTCGGCTCGATATGAAATTGTACAATCAGAAAGAGGAGGGAGGTATACCTTTAAAATTGATAAATATGCTGGTACGGTTTTTCAAATTACAGAAACAAGGAATCAGGATTTAGCTTGGGAATCTATAATATTTCTGGAGGAACTCACAGAAGTTGAATTAACCCCAGACAAAGTAAATTTTCAGATATTCTTATCAGGGTTAGGAGCAAGATATATATTTCTGTTGCATATTCACACTGGCAAAACTTGGCAGTTAGCAGAGGATACAGAATCTGGTTTATTATTCTGGATCACCTTCGAATAAAAGTCTTTTGTTGAAAGACTTTTGCAAGACTTGCAGCAAGACCTCAAGTTGTTAAAAAAACATCAGTAAAACGAGGAGCTTATTGAAATAAGGAAAACATTCTAAAAATACCAAACCAAAAAAATAATTTAATGATCAACAAAATAGAATTTCCAAAAATTCCAATATTCTCAATTCCACTATTCCTATTACTATCAATCGCACTATGGTCTCAGCAACCGCTACATTTAACCGACATCTACAAAAACGGAACCTACCACGCAAAAGGCTACGGCCCAGTAAAATGGATGAAAGACAACAAAGGATATTCCACACTCGAAAAAAATAACAAAGTAGAAGGAAAAGACATCATCAGATACCAAGCTGAATCAGGTACCAGGTCAATACTCGTTTCTGCTGAAATACTTATCCCCAAGGGTGAATCAAGCCCCTTGTCTATTTCGAATTACGAATGGTCATTGGATAATTCCAAGTTGCTGATTTTTACCAATACGCGAAGAGTATGGCGCTATCATACAAGAGGAGACTATTGGGTACTAGACTTGGAATCAGGTGACTTGACTCAATTAGGTAAATCTATCGAGCGGACTACCATGATGTTTGCCAAATTCTCACCGGATGCGACTCGGGTAGCTTATGTAAGCCACAATAATATTTATGCTGAAGACATACAATCGGGTGCTATTACTCAACTGACATCTGATGGTAGTGAATCCATTATTAATGGAACTTTTGACTGGGTATATGAAGAAGAATTATCTTGTAGAGACGGTTTTAGATGGAGCCCTGATGGCTCTCAAATAGCCTATTGGCAATCGGACACCAAAGAGATTGGCACATTTTACCTAATCAATAATGTCGATTCTATTTATTCAAAACCTATCCCGCTTCCCTACCCAAAAGTGGGTACTGATAATTCAATGGTCAAGGTGGGTGTAGTCAGTGCTACCGGAGGCAAAACCCGTTGGTTCGATATACCGGGAGATTCTGGAAACAACTATTTAGCGAGAATGGATTTTATTCCAAATTCAAATGAGGTAATGATCCAGCAATTGAATAGAAAGCAAAATTCAAATACAGTCTGGGTGGGAAATACCCAAACTATGGCACTGACTAGTATTTTCGTTGACAAAGATGAAGCTTGGTTGGATATCCATGATAATATAATGTGGTTAGAGAATGAGAAATATTTTACCTGGACAAGCGAAAAAGATGGTTGGCGACACCTCTATAAGGTATCTAGAGATGGGAAAAATTTCAACACCATCACCAAAGGAAATATTGATGTCGTTAGAATAAACTGCATCGATCCAAAAGGCGGGTATGTGTATTATATTGCTTCTCCTGAAAATTACACACAACGCTATCTATACAGAAGTAAAATAGATGGAAGTTCTGATCCAGAGAGAGTTAGCCCACAGAACCAACCAGGGCAGCATGCCTATCAAATATCGGCAGATGCCAAATATGCGATTCATACATTTCAAAATTCGAAAACACCTCATAAAATATCTCTTATCAATCTGCAAAGTCATAAGCCCATCAGGGTATTGGAAGACAATAAAGAATTGGCAGATAAAGTACTTTCTTTAGGTCTTTCACGAAAGGAATTTATCAAATTGGATATTGGTGTTGTGGTTTTAGATGCCTGGATAATTAAACCGCCAAATTTTGATCCTTCAGAAAAGTACCCCATTGTGTTTTATGTGTATGGTGAACCTTGGGGCTCTACAGTTCAAGATGCATGGCAAGGTGGAGATTTATGGCATCAGTTTCTGACTCAACAAGGCTATGTCGTAGCCAGTATCGATAATAGAGGAACGAATATGCCACGCGGGAGAGATTGGAGAAAGTCGGTATATGGTCAAATTGGAATATTGGCTGCTCACGATCAAGCTGCAGCTGCTAAAGCGTTATTCAAGAAGTTTAGCTTCATAGACACAGATAAGGTGGGCATATGGGGCTGGAGCGGTGGTGGTCAAATGACAATGAATTGTTTGTTTAGGTATCCCGACATTTATGACTCGGGGCTGGCAGTTGCATTTGTAGCTGACCAAAGACTTTACGACAATATCTATCAGGAACGGTATATGGGTTTATTGGAAGATAATGAAGCCAATTATATCAATGGATCACCAATCACCCATGCAAAAAACCTGGAGGGGAATCTCATGATCATTCATGGCACAGCTGATGATAACGTGCATTATCAAAGTTTTGAAAGAATGGCAAATGAGTTGATCAAACATAATAAGATGTTTGATATGATGTCTTATCCGATGCGTTCTCACGGGATTTGGGAAAGGGAGAATACTTCTTTGCATTTAAGAGAAACTATGTTTAGGTTTTGGAAAAGAGTTTTTCAATCACATTGAAAAACTCTTTTTTTATATCATATATCTTAATATTTATCAGAAGCATTTATTTTATGTATTAGCTTAAAACGTAAATTATTGTTTCAACTAAACATTGGCTTATCAGCCGGATTTTCCTTTTTTCATTGAAAAAAAACGAAACCAAAAATTCTAGGCAGCTCAAATGCAGCACGCATAGCCGCTCCCTCTACCCACGATAGCCGCCATGGCCACGCTTCTTTTTTATTTCCTTCAATATTCTAGCTACCGAGTGATCAATTAATTTAAAAATATATTGTCTTCAAAATCGAAATTGACACCAACTACCATTGATATTAATTGAATTGGAAAGAGCATAGCCATGACTGGGTTGTGGGAGCGGTATTGCTCATACGCCTCAACCTAAGATTTCCATATAAATAACTGTTTAATAGAATTATAAATTTCGAATAAATTGCTTTTCTTGTCGAAGACACAACTTAAAAAAGAGCATGGCATTGCCGCTAAACTGTGGGTAGCGGGAGCAGCATTCGCAGTATAGCCTTTTTAGTGGCTTGATTCTTTTGTTTCGTTTTCTCATCAAGGAGAAAATGAAAGCCAGTCGCGGCGAGCGACAATAATCGTTTGAAAGTATATACATCATTATTAACTTACAATCTGTAAAGGAAAAGTATGATTAATACATGTGAAATAATCATATATTAATATGTTAGGTTGACGCCTATGAGCATTGCAGGGCTGCATTAGACCAGTCTTGATTTTCCTGCCTGCCGGCAGGCAAGTTTGATTCTGTTTTTATCAAAAGACTGAGAGACCTTTTATGAAATAAAAGTGATAATGAAATTATCATTCGAAAGAACACGTAAGTGGTGGGTTGGATAGAACGCCCAGCCAGCGAGGCGAAAGTTAAGTTGAAAAAATACATATTATTAATACTAATCACTAATTAATACATTATCTTAAATGTTATAAATAAAAATTTAATTCATAATAACATGAACCTCCCAAGCATATTCAATGACGTCCTAGGCCCAGTAATGCGAGGCCCATCAAGCTCACACAGCGCAGCTGCCCTTCGCATAGGTAGAATAATCCGCCAACTTATGGACAACAATATCAAAAAAATATTAGTCGAATACGATCCGAATGGATCCCTAGTAACAACACACAAAAGTCAAGGAACAGATATGGGACTTGCCGGTGGTTTGTTGGGGTGGGATCCAACAGATGAGCGCTTGATCAATTATGAAAAGCATATCGAAACCGCAGGAATTGACATTGAAGTTCGGTACATCAGTTATGGTGCAAAACATGCGAATACGTATAAACTTACCTTGAGTAATGAACATGAAAAGCATCAAGTTATTGCCTTATCTACAGGTGGTGGTATGATTGAAGTGATTGAAATAGATGGTGCCATTGTTTCTATGTCTGGAGGTTATTATGAATTAATAGTGTATGTAGAAAGTCAAGCAGTTGCAGAAACTTCCAATATATTGAGGGATGCAGAATTCTTTACTGGGGATAAGTCTTTCTTTAAACTCAAGAGTACAGAAAGATTTAGTCAAGAGTCCATAGTTGAAATTGAAAAAACTGCAGGTGTTATTTCGGTTAAAAAGCTAGATCCTGTACTTCCTGTCTTGGGAGTGGGTGGAAAAATGCCATTTACCAATTGTGAAGAAATGGTTGAGTATAATAAGGCGCACAATTTTGCTTTATGGGAACTCGCTATGAAATATGAGGCTGCTCGAAGCGGTTTTACAGAAGGGCATTTGTACAAAATGATGCTTAATCTGGTTGGGATATTTAAACATGCTGTCGAAAGTGGTATTCAAGGAACTGAATATGAAGATCGAATTTTACCAAGTCAGGCGCCAGGTTTTCAGAAGAAAATGAAATCAGGCAACCTTATAGCTAATCCTTTGAGCAACGAAATAATTTTGGCTACAACTGCAATTATGGAGGTTAAAAGCAGCATGGGTATTATCGTTGCAGCACCTACTGCAGGATCGTGTGGGGCATTACCCGGAGCAGTAATTGGTGCAGCCAAAGCGATGAATTACAATGATGATCAAATTGTGAAGGCCCTTTTTGCTGCTGGTATTATTGGAGTTTTCATAGCAAAAGGATCCACTTTCGCCGCTGAAGAAGCTGGGTGCATGGCGGAAACAGGTTCTGGCGGTAGTATGGGTGCAGCGGCATTGGTCACCTTCGCCGAAGGAAGTTTGGAGCAGACATTATCGGCGGCCTCTATTGCGTTGCAAAACGCATTGGGAATTATATGCGATCCTATTGGCAATAGAGTTGAAGCGCCTTGCTTAGGTAAAAATGTAATGGCGGCTAGTAACGCCTTGTCATGTGCCAACATGGCTTTGGCTGATTATAAACACCTAATTCCTTTCGATGAGGTTGTTGAGGCAATGAACAAAGTTGGAAAAGCTATGCCTCGCGAACATTGCTGTACCGGATTGGGCGGATTAGCTATGACACCAACGGCAAAAAAAATTGAAGCTGAATTGGAGAGTGGTAGGTTGAAGATTAGTTGTTGAGTAATCTTATCAATTAAGTGCAAATAAAATAGCCCACGCATCGATTTTACAACCCACATACCGAATTTATAATTTGAAAACCTTTTTCGGGACACTCAGCACATTCTGGTTGAATTCTGATGACAGTTACCGTACATCTAGCTCCTCCTGCAATACTAACAGTACATCTAGTGTAATTTTCACACAAAAAATTATTATCCAAATGAGGAAAACTACAAGAGAGACAGATAGTACTTCCAACTACGAGTCCCAGTATATTACAAGGCGCAACTGGATCAATTGCTATTACTTCATAGAGGCACCATGTTTCAGGAACTATCATCTCTTCCAAGTTAACTACACGTTCTTGTAGAGCATTTATTGATGAATCGAGAGCCGAAATCTTACTTTCTAATTCGTTAGTCGACTCTTTGTTATAATCACTGCACGCCGAAAAGAAAAGTAAAAAGATTGTCAGTAAGTAATACGTCCAGCTAAAAAATTTATTTGGCTTATTTAGTTGAATTGAATGCATAATAATTTAATTTTGATATTTATGCAATAAAATCTATAATATATGGATTAATATTTAAATATTAAAATATAATGCCTTATAAATTAAATAATACAATATTTAAAATGGTAACGTGTTTCATTCTAAGAATTTATTTCGAGGTGCCCTGTATGAGTTGAATTTTTCATAAATTTGATACAATTCCAATTTTTTATGTGGTAAGAAGTGCTATTAAAAAATGGTAAATTATTAAGAAAAATAATAGGGTTACCCATTTAAGGCACGAGATTATTATACAGAATTAATAAATAATTCAATGGCAATCCAACGATTGAGAGAAAATACCTACAAAAAACCTATCGTTTGAATATGGTTGATTATCAGCAATTTGCGCTCTAAATGGGTAGCCCTAAAAAATAATTAAAAAAGAATGCATGACAACAAAGCATAAAACTTAAAAAAATAATTAATCAATTAACCAATAAAATAGAATATTATGAAATGAATGGTTGCCCTTTTTGTAATTGTGTTCTCTGTATGTTCAGAAAAGAAAAATAAAGACACCGATTCTGAAAAAGCTCCGCAAAAAACTGAAACAGCAATCGACGTTTTAAAAAAAGAAATGGCAGCTGAGCTTAATATGGATGATTTAAGCGAGTTGGAAAGTATAGGACCTTATGGTGCATATTTGGCTGATGGCTCCGAATATCGTGGCAACTATGGTGTTTCTGATAAAACATTGAGGGATTTTCACCTTTATAGAATTAGAATATTAGATCGTTCAAATGCAGATATTCTGGCCTGTGAAACTATTCCAAATTTTCAAGAAGCAAGAATACTTTCAGATATCTTATTTCATGTTGATAAACCGGTTTGGATATCCTTTTCTTGTAAAGATGAGCAACATTTAAATGATGGGTCAAAAATCAAGGAATGTGTTTCAATCTTTAGAAGTCATCCAAAAGTTTTTGCCGTTGGGGTTAATTGCACGAATCCGAAATATATCTCAGGTATAATACAGTGTATAAAAGCAAGCCGAGGTGACAAAAAAATAGTCGTCTATCCCAATTCGGGAGAGGCATACAACGCTAAAAGTAAAACTTGGCGAGGCTTGTCAGATCCAAAATATTTTGTTGAGATGTCAATAGAATGGACAAAATTAGGAGCCGATATTATTGGCGGATGCTGTAGAATAGGTCCTGAACACATTAGAGGAATGAGCAACGAACTTCAGAAAAGGAACTTTGAAATAAATAAAATCGGTTAAAAGTGCAATATTTTACACACCAAAGATTATGTATTTAGACTTACAATTGAAATTTGGTTATCTTTCGAATTGGTGAAGCATATAACATGGTTTGCTAATTTCAAATGAATTTTTCTAACAACAATTTTTGTATTAGTACAATGAGATACCACATTTTGAATATTCCGTTATCCGCAATTCTGTTTATTACTATATTTTCGACTTTATCCTACATTGCTGATGCTCAAATAGTCGATGCGCAAAGAACTGGATTCACATGGATTCCCACTGAAGACATAACCGATCAGACTTTTGGTTCGGGATATACATTGTACAGTGCTGCATGGCCTATATTTAAAGATTATCCTGGACCGGCAGACTTCCAAATGGGACTTGCAGGTTGTTGGCTTACTACTCAGCGAACTGGCAACGAACCTGATCAATTTTATACTACTATTGAAGGAGGCTTAGGTTGGTGGCACGATACACGATTTGGCACCAAAATACCAAAGTTTATTATGGGCGGAGTTTCATTCAATTTTCATGCTTGGGCGAATGGGCCTGGTGCCGGGAGAAGTGCACTGCTGCCAAATGGACAAAGAGATTGGAGTACTCCCGGAGGGAAATATGGAGTTGCTCAATTATCAAATAAATTACTGTGGGCACCAGATGGATTAAATCTGGCCCAAAGTTTAAATGGGGAAATGCTTGGGTATGGTTATACCCCTTTGCCATTAACAGAACCGATGCAACAAACAAATGGAGTGGATATCGAAACCGGAAATCAATGTTGGACATTATTCTTAAACTCTACAAACTTCAAAGGTCCTGCAACATTCTTTTTACCAACTTTCTGGACTGAACCGGTATTGACAGATCCTACTTTGGAGGGATTATTTTTGGACTCAAGACCTTCAGATCCGAACATAGGTTTTGGTATAGAGCATGCAGGGTCACCTGCATTAATATCTAACGACAGCGACGGAAATCCGTATGCCAAAATAGAAAGGTTACAATTTCCTGCCAGTAATGATGATAATTCTATGATTTTGAATCAAATCTCTGTCTACTCCCAAAATGCACTTTGGAATGACATGGAATCCTGGTTCGATGGAGGCGCTGTTGTTCCTCCTGAAAATATTCAGTCTGGAACCTCTAATGTTCCGTTTATTAATAACGGTGGTTCAATGGCAGGTGAAATATCAGGAGCCGGATTAAATCAGCCCATTGATTTGGATTATATAGATAATGTTCAGTTAAATGCGAACATTATGGGTTTTGAATTTGACTTAAACACTGTTTTTGAAAAAGACGACATCTTTATTTTGCCAGAATATTTTAAGCTTGAATCAGATAATAATTGGCATTATATAGCTGAAGAGGATGTTCCTTCTTCTACGAATTTGGTAAATACCGAAGTTCCATCTACACCGAGAACTGAAATTACTTATTTGACTCCTTTAGAACCGGATTGCCAATGGCAAGATCCAAATGGACCCTGGAATAGTCCGGGACCTTCAGCCGGACCTTTCACAACCGATCTGGGTGATGGCACTACTCTTACTTATTACTGGTATCGCTTTGTGGATCAACCTTCAATTGTACATGCAAACCTTCCTGCTGATATTCGTGATGAACTACAAAATAGAGTTGAGTTAATTCATTCGAATTGGAGTCATAAGGATGAATATGCTGCTCCTCCGGAAATTGGCAATTTAGCAACCCTGGATCCGGCTGCAATTGTCCAACCACCAGCTGGTTTAGAAATCGGCTACGTCCCTATCGTTACCAGACAAGAAAAAACCCCAGGAAAAATAAGAATTTTTGTATTGGCTGGTCAGTCAAATATGGAAGGATTTGGCACCATTAATGATCCTGAAAATGATCCTGGTAGTTTAATAGATGTCATTCAAAATGATGTGGATGAGAATTGGTCGGAAATTGGAGAAATAGGTAATTGGAATACATTGGAAGGTGCTTCATTATATTTTGCTAATAATGGTGATACGATTAGAACCAATGTTACTGTAGGTCAAGGGAACAACCCTAATTTAATAGGTCCGGAGCTGATGTTTGCGCACCAACTTGACGAGTATTATGAAGATCCTGTATTAATCATCAAAACTGCATGGGGGGGAAAGAGTCTTGCAGTTGATTTCCGTCCACCTTCCGCAGGAGGTACAACAGGAGAATTTTATGACTCGATGATTCAAACTGTACTGGATGTGACTCAAAACCTGGGAACTGAATTTCCTAATATCGGCGCAACAGACTTCGAAATTTCAGGATTTGCCTGGTTTCAGGGATGGAATGATGGTGCATCTGATAGTTTTTTGAATGAATATGAAAGCAATCTTTATCATTTAGTCAATGATGTAAGAAATGATTTAGGTACTCCAGATCTTCCGGTAGTCATCGCAAATTCAGGTCAAGGTGGATTTACATTAAGCAATGATCTTTGGGTTCGAAGTATGCAGAATATAGTTTCTGTGGCACAAGAAAATGTAGGATGCAATGATTCTATTTATGGCGGGAAAGTGGGATTTGTAGAAACGAAACAATATTATTTGGAACAGTCTGTATCGCCCCAGGACGCTATTCATCATTTTAATAATAATGCGCTTTCTAATTTAAATATTGGAAAAGCTATGGGTAATGAAATGATCTTAACCATAAATGACATGGCATTTTGTTACGGAGATTGTGATCAACAAATATCACCCGGTATAGTATCGATAGGAAATAGAGTATGGAACGACTTAAATCAAAATGGAATTAATGACCCGGTTGAACCGGGTATCCCAGGTGTATCGCTTGTGATTTGGAGCGATTCAGATGGTGACGAAATTCCTGACTGGCAAGGTTTCGGAGGAGTTCAGGTAACTGATGATGAAGGCTATTATAAATTCTCCGGTTTACAACCTGGAAACTACATAGTCTTTGTTTGGCAGGTGGATAATTGGGAACCTGATCAACCATTACACGGATTCCAGTCTACTAATGGCTTTGTGGCAGATGCGGACAATGATGTAGATTTTGATAATAATGGCTTTGGAAATCCTTTTACTGATATCATGTCTGGCATTGTTACACTAACTTTAGATGAAGAGCCCCTGGATGATGGTGACCCATTTAACTGTTATTTCAATTATGATGCAAGTGGAAATAATACAGTTGATTTTGGATTCTTTAACCCTGATATTACTTCTATAAATGAAGATATTCTTGCAAATGAAAATTGGATTAATATTTTTCCAAATCCCGTTCTAAATGAGCTCACGATTAAAGGTAATTTGAGTCTATATCAGATTGAATTATTTGATTCGGTAGGACGAATTCATCAAAAAATCAGCCCAATTGAATCTACACATACCGTTGACATTTCGTCGTTACCAAAAGGACTTTATATTATGAAGGTTTTGAACAAGACCAATAATCTCGTAGAGATTCAAAAAATAGTAAAGCAATAAAGCAGGTTATTTTAATTAGTACATGGAATTATAGAATTAATGGCTAAACTTTGTCCATACTACCATTGAAGTCATTTAAGAATGCAGGACTATATCGAGCGCAAAGGCTTGAGGTTATTGGCAAGGCTCATTTTGAGTTTCATAGCCAAAGCTATGAAGAATGAGCGATCGAAGAAAATCAACAGAGTTGATTTAGCGAATGAACCGAAAGTAAACCTTTCGGCTTGCACTATACTCTTAGTCCAATGCCCTCAATGCTTTGTGCGTAGATAGTCTTCGTATTCTTAAATGACTTCATTAACAAACTATAGATATAACAAATAATTTCAAGAAAATATTTTTCGGGACTTTCGTTATGAAAGCACTAATATTGACAAATAATTTTACTTAAGAATATCCCTAAAATATGGATTTTACATCTGACCCAGTTTTCGTATTAGTGATTCTATGCTTTATGGTCATTTTAGCCGAAACTGCAGCCAAAACTAAATTTGGAAAACAGTTTGGTGCAGCTTTAATTGTTATTCTGTTTACCGCAGTCCTTGCCAACCTAAAACTTATTCCTTCAGCATCCAATAGTATTGATCTATACAGTGCAATTTTTAAGTATATCGCACCAATTTCTATTTTTTATTTATTGCTGAAGGTAAATTTAACTTCTATTAAACAAGCAGGATTACCAATGGTTGGCTTGTTTTTAATTGGTTCATTAGCTACCACATTGGGAGTATTGCTTTCATGGGTAATATTATCCCCTGAAAATGTTTTAGGGGAAGACGGAAAAATTATTGCTGGAATGATAACTGGAACGTACACTGGAGGCAGTGTCAATTTCAATGCTGTAGCCTTGGAATATGGATTTCAAGAAAAAGGCATCTTATATGCTGGTACAATAGCAGTGGATAATGTGGTGACAACATTATGGATTATAGTCACTTTGGCCTTTCCAATGATTTTAAGACGCTTTTGGAAAGATAAAACCAATTTAAAATCAAATGCTAATTCTAATAGTGAAGCACATCCGGAAGATGAGGGCATTGATTTAAACTCACTCATGTGGTTGATCTTTTTGGGTGTAGCTGCTTATTACATATCAGATATTCTTTCAGAACTTATACCTCAAATCCCGTCAATACTTATTTTATCAACCATTGGAATTGTATTAGCTCAAACCAAATTTGTAGCAAATCTAAAAGGCAGTCACAGTTTAGGGTTGTATTTGGTATATATTTTCTTAGCGGTAATTGGTGCTTATTGTGAACTTAGTGCTGTTGCTGAATTACAAGATGTTGGTATCACCCTACTTCTATTTGCTGGTTTGGCTGTTCTGATCCATGGTATTTTGGTAATACTTATTGGTGGTTTGCTATATCGTGATTGGGAAATGATTGCAATTGTTAGCCAGGCTAATATTGGTGGAGGCACCACTGCTATTGCCCTTGCTGAAACTTTTGACCGTAAGGAGTTAATTCTGCCAGCTATTTTAGTTGGTACTTTAGGCACTGCTTTGGGGACTTATTTGGGTTTTTTGGTGATATATATCCTTTGAATATTTTGTATTAAGAAAGGTGTGTAAACCAAATTGCACAAATACAAATAAAGCAACTTGTCATCCTGAGTAAAGCGATAGCGAAGTCGAAGGATCAAGGTGCTTTTATCTTTGCTTATTTTCGACCATCGTGGAGAAATCTACAGAAGCTAGAAACGTGATTTTACTTCAGTAGATTTCTCCACTTCGGTCGAAATTAGAGTAACAGTGAATTGCCGATCCTTCCATTCGTTACTCTCAGTCAGGATGACAATCCTATAATCGAGCATATTAGGGAAAAATCTTTATTGTGCAATATGGTTTACACACTTAAGAAAGTAGACTGTTATCTTCTATTCGTATTGCGAGTAACTTTCTTTTTTGAGTAAGGCTAGATTGTTTTTTTGATTAGGAATGATACATTAATAAAGTTCGCTTTTATACGCAGGTATTTTATTTTTCAACAAGACAAAAAACCTGCCTGCCGGCAGGCAGGCGTAGACAATGCAGGGCATTGGCGAGGCTTTTTAACGCTGTAGAAAGGTAAAATAACAAGTAGAAAATGTTACTTTATTATGGAATCATTTCTTATAGAGAAAGCTAAATAAAAATTGAGCTTAGATTATAATAAATGTGTTTCTAATTACCAACTCCAATCTAAGGGAAAACCCTACCCTTTATTACTTAATTATTTTTTAATATTGTGAAGCTTGGTTTTCAATTTTACACTCAACTATATATTTTAAGAAAATATGAAACCTCATCTTATTGTTCTACTCTCTTATCTTGTATTAATTCCTGATCTGGTGAATTCACAGATCATTACAATTGGCTCTACTGGTGACTATCTTACCTTAGAGGCAGCTGAAAATAATATTACGGCTGGTGATACCCTTCTATTACAATCTCAAGTATTCTCAGATGGTACACAGTTTTTACAAGATTTGAATGGTACAGCATCTTCTCCAATCGTCATTTTAGCTGAAAATGAACATCAAAGTATATTTCAAGGAGGAAGCGAGGCCATTCACTTAATCAATTGTACTCACATAGTTTTAGAAGGGTTAGTGATAGAATTGCAGACCGCTAACGGAATCAACATTGATGATGGAGGTGATTATAGTACTCCTTCCAGTCATATCACTATCCGAAATTGTATATTTCGAGACATGGCTGGGAATGGGAACAATGACTTCCTCAAGATGTCTGGTGTGGATAGTTTCATGATAGAGCAATGCCAATTTATAGATGGTGCAAGCGGAGGTAGTGGAGTTGATTTTGTCGGTTGTCATTGGGGTACAGTTCAAGACTGCAATTTTGACGATGCCGGAACAACAGGTATTCAATGTAAAGGAGGTAGTCAGTACATCCGAATGCAAAGAAATATTTTTAAAAACATTTCGCAACGAGCTATCAACCTAGGTGGAAGTACAGGACTTCAGTATTTTCGTCCTCCGCTTCCAGATCCGATCGTCGATGCATTTGAGGCAGCAGACTTAGAAGTATATTCCAATGTATTTATAGGAAATCATGCACCAGTAGCATATGTAGGTAGTGTGCGAGTAAAAGTATACAACAATACATTTTATCACCCTGAAAATTGGGTGATTCGCATCTTGCAAGAAACAACAGAACCTGGTTTTCTCGCTTGTGGTGATAATGAATTTAAAAATAATATTGTCTATCTAGAAAATGACTTAACTGAGGTAAATATAGGCCCAAATACTGCTCCTGAAACGTTTATGTTTAGCAATAATTTGTGGTTCAATGAAAGTAGCGATAACTGGTCGCCAAACCTTCCTGTGACGGATTTCAATCAAGTGATCGACGATCCATTATTTGAAGACATTATCGTTGAAGACTTTAGAATACCATCCACTAGTCCTGCCGTTGGCAATGGGTTAATCCTTGATGGAGTCACTATCGACTTTGATCAATTTTTCTTTGATCAGCCACCTTCTATTGGAGCATTTGAAGGGAGTGACATCACCAACCAAGCACACATAGAATTAGAAAATGATTTCATTGAAGTATTTCCTAATCCCTCATCTAGTAGTGTTAAAATAGAAGGCAACTTTACAAATGCAAATATTTTTCTCCTTAACGAGGCAGGGCAGGTCCTTCAAGACTACTCAAATGCCAATTCACCAGTAACCATTGACTTCAATGATATTCCGAGCGGCCTGATATACATTTTGGTCGAGTGTACATTGTACAATCAATTGTTTATGAAAAAATTGATCAAAAATTAAATTAAAATAGTAAGTCGTATTGCGTTGATTCTCTGTGAATTAGGAATAGTGATTTTGAAGTATTAGGACCGTATACCGTAAACAGTTCTATCGTAAGCGTAAAAGACTTGGAATTTGTTAATTCCATGGAAATATATCCAATTCCCACATTTGAGAATGTCAATTTCTCTGTAGAATTGAATGAAGTGATGGATACTCAAATGAGGGTTATCGATGCTCATGGCAAGGTGATTTCGAACCAGACATTCAATCGGAAAATTATTGATATTCAGATTGATTTGGCGAATATTTCTTCGGGAGTTTATTATATTGAGTTTGGTACTTAGAATACTAGATCACTGGAAAAATTTGTGGTTATTAGATAATATTAATTTTGAAGATTAAATTTAAAACCAGCGTTTTTTGCTAGAGTTTAAGAGAAACACCACGGTATATTGGTAATACTTATTGGAGGTTTACTATATCGTTATTGGGAAATGATTGCAATTGTAAGTCAGACCAATACTGGTGGAGGCACCACGGCTATTGCCCTTGCAGAAACTTTTGACCGTAAAGAGTTAATTCTGCCAGCTATTTTGGTTGGCACTTTAGGTACTGCTTTGGGGATATATTTAGGTTTTTTGGTGATATATATTCTTTGAAATAATTTGTTTTGAGAAAGAATAACGTTGAATATATGTTTGGAACTTTTCAACAATATAATTTGTGCGTGCTGAGCTAAGTAAACTTTGAATTTCAATGAAAAATGTGAAGAAGATATATTTCTTGATCCTTATCGGGAATTAGTATATCATATCATGTGGCATGTATATTTTTAGTAAATTTAGGGCATTAAGATACCCCTTGGTTTTTTTTGGGTTCTCTGTTCATTATCCTAATTACTCAAAACCCAATAAACAAAGGTAGTTTGGACGCCCACGAGATTGGCAGTCATAAATAATTGATATTCTTTAAGTTAGAGTACGTTTGGGCAAATGTACAGCGAAATACCTAATTTTAATTAAAGGGATAAAAAAGGTCTAAGAATAAATATATCTATGATGCTATAAACTTAATCTTGAGTCTAGTAAGATTTAGAATTGCCCTAATCACCAGTACGAAATTGAAAATTTAATTATTTGACATTCAGTAAAGTAGCATGGTAAAATTAAACTGTGAAGGTGAAATCGCTCAAAGAAGATCAGGCGCTTTTGGTTTTTCATAGCTTACACTCTTGAAAAATTGGTGATTTCTGCGAACCAATCAACTTTCAATGTTTGTTATAGTACAAAAAAGTAAAGTGAGCATATCAATAAGTAAAAAACAATACCTAAATAATAAATTAAAAGGCTACGTCGTAGATATAAATGGAAGAATTGTTGGATATGCTTCTACAAGTAAATCCAAGATTTACAAATATGAATTAGATGTTAACTCCAACTTTAGAAAGGTTAAAGATTACAAACTGAGTAAACTTTTCGAAACATTTTCAGAAATTTCCTTTGATGTGTTAAATGATTCCTTTCATGGAGTCCATGGACTTTCTTTATCTTTGATTCTTGAACCCGATGATGCAAGAAATATGATTTCATTTTTTAAATTTTCTTATAATCCTGTCATTATTGATCTTGATTCTACGCATATAAAACAGTATTTTAAAGTTCTTAACAAAATTTGGAACAATTTAAACCCAAGCAACCCTATATATAATTATGAATCTAGCAAAAATTATTTAGCTTTTGATTTAGGGTTACAACATAATAATAACTTTACGCCACAAGAGTATTTTAAAAATTTAGGGTCTAATATCTTACGGATTCATTTAAAAGTAAAGTCCATATTAAAAACTAATACTAAAAATATTTTTTTCACATCAAAGTTTAACTTTCCAAGAGAAATAAAAACAGCTTGTGAACAATACCTTACTTATTTTTCGCAGTTTCTTAGAGATATGGGAATTGAGTCAAATACCGAAATAAAAAGTAATGCTCATGAAGTACTTTTTACGGTAAAACCGGAAGACCCAAACCAAGCATTAGAACAAGTCTATGAAGCTCTTAAGGTATATCTTTCATTACCAGATTATCCAGATATTCAAAATGATTTTAATCTTCCAAATAATTATGCAGTCATAGAACTAAAGCGTAAAGTCAATGATTTGAAAGGAAACTTAATGCTAGCTAAACAAATGATGTTATTGCAACAAAACAATATCGATCAACTTCAAGAAAAAAATTACAAATTAGCTAATAAAATTATATCAATTGGAGCCAAAGCTCCATATGAAACTAAGATTCTTTGGGATACAGTTACAATAAAAGAATATGAAAATAGTGTGGTAAAAATTGATGTGCCGAAAATTCTCAAAGGCTTAAAAAGAGCTTTTATAGCGGATTCCGAGGAAAAGAAGAGTGATGTGACTCCTCCGTTGTTAGAAGAAGGTATGGAGTAAAATCTTAATACAATTCCTATGCGCCATTTGGTTTTTCATAGTTCATGTTTGCAAAAAATAGTTATATTTAGTAAGATATCATTATGTTGATTCTGAATTCGTATGGACTGAGGTTAAACTTAATTGGATTTGTGCGGATGGATACAAGTTAGCCACAATTAGAAAAGAATGAAGGGAATTATATTCAAAGAAAGCCTTATTGGAAATCCTGCCGAGTTGTTTAACAAACTAAAAAGTGATGTTGAATGGGATGAAAGAAAAACCGCGAGTTATTGAAGAGCATTTAATTATTCCCAAATAAGCTATCCTTTTCAAGAATATTCCACTAAAATCATGCATAATTAGAACTTTCCCCAGATTAGTAATATTTATTCTTTGTACTTTTACAAAGAATGAGGTAGTAGCCATTCAAGGCACACACAATAGCTAATACGTCAATAGGCTCGAAACCTCGCTTACTGTGTTTAGCCTCACGTTAACACCCATTAAAAATTGAACAATGAACATAGAAGATATATTATTTAATTCTCCATTATATTCGAAATGGAAAAATGTAATTCAAATTGAAGAAGATGGTGAATTGGTTGACTCCACCTTAAACCGGCAGATTAGCAACTATAACGAATTGATTGAATTGTATTGCCTTGAATGCAATTCAAAACGAATGTTTGCAGCCGACAAAGGAATTTATGATACAGGCTTAGTAATACCAGGACATTTTGGAGGCGGAGGCAAGGTTAAAAATAAACCAAGTCTATTTAAATCTTTTAGCTGCAGCGCTTCATCTGATCATCGTAGAATGTACGGTTTCCATGTAGATGGGGAAAACTTAATTAAGATTTCAGAATACCCAACAAAATATGACTCAGTAAAATACAAATTCAATAAATACGAGAAATTATTGGGAAAACAGAAGATAAAAGAATTAGGGAAAGCAGCTCAACTCGAATCATTCGGTTATCCAATCGCCGCGTTTCTTTTTTATCGTAGATTATTTGAAACCATAATATTTAATATTTTTCATCTAAAAAAAATAGAAAACAAAATGGATGAAGATGATTTTAGAAAGTTAAGGATGAAGAACAAGATTGATTACATTAAAGATTCACTTCCACAATATTTTCTTGAGAATACTTTTATGTATGGCGTCCTTAGTAAAGGCATTCATGAACTTGAGGAGAAAGAATGTGAAGAATATTTAGAAGTAGTTAAAACGGTAATTTTCTTTTCTTTGGATGAAGCACTTGATAAAAGAGAAAGAGAGAACAGAAAAATGGAATTCGCAAATAAACTCAAAGACATCAAATCAAAAATGGAATAAAACGGATGCTAACAATTAGATTTCATAGCTTCTATCGCGACACTACGAGGTTTATTTGGATTGTTAACGAACATTGTCAGAAAAGAAGAAACTGAAATACTTCATAATATCCAACTAATAAATTATGGACTTTACAACTGACCCATTTTATGTATTAGTGATACTATGCTTTATGGTCTTCTTAGCCGAAACTACGGCCAAAACTAAATTCAGAAAACAATTTGCTTTATTATCTTATCTTCATATTCTATTCATCCATCCAAACCTGAAATCTCAAACATGAGACTATTAATACTACTCCCCCTCCTACTCGCATCTCTAGCGACAAACGCTTAAGACTACTTCTATAAAAAAAACGCCCCTTTCAACACAGAAATCCCACCCCCAGAATAATACCTCGGCTACCCCATCGGCGACCAACACACCCGCCACGATCAAATAGTAGCCAACATGGAAAAACTCGCAGAATTGTCTGATCGAGCCACTATAACCTATTATGGAAAAACACACGAAAGAAGAAAATTAGTCATACTGAATGTGAGCAGTCCGGATAATATTGTGAATCTGGAATCACTTCGCATAGCGCACATAGAGGCCGTTGACCCAGCAAGTACTGCTGATCTTAGCAACCAGCCCGTTTTTATCAATCTCGGATATAATGTACATGGTAATGAAGCTTCCACTTCTGAAACAGCATTGTTGACTGCCTATACGCTTGTAGCCTCTTACATTCAATTTTGAACTCATATGTGGAAGGGTTTTGTCATGGTATCTAGAGTGCTATACGCTGATTTTGATAAATCAGTTCCTTTATTTCAGATAGCGATTTAAGCTATCCGATCCTATTCTAGGAATAGGACAATGCGGTCATTTTTTTTTAACGTCTACCCACCTTTCAGTTCGGCAGATAAATTGTGCTAAACTGCTATCGGTAATTTTCAGCATTTTGTAATTTCAATACTTCGATTTTTCAAATTATCCATGTACCCACGCCTTGACCACCACCTTTAAAATCTAAATTATTATACATCCAGTTCTAACAGCATTTTATCTTTTGTTGAAAGATATGTCCAGTGTCCACAAAAAAAAATTATATTTAGTTTCTCGAATATAAATTGAGAAGAAATTAAGTTTTTTACTAAATTGGGCAACTTTAATCCTGTATTTTTGAGCAAAGACAAAATTAACAATCCAAACGTATGAATTCAACCGCGCCAATTGCTATCCGCTCCAAAGGGTTTGCAAAAACTTTACGTAAAGATAAGTGGTGGCTGTATCCCGGACTTGTCCTTTTCGGTCTCCTTTGTTTTTTAATCTATGGTTTTTGGTCTGCCTGGCAAGCCGATTTTTATTGGTACGATGCTGGGCAAGAGGGATTTGGCGGATATCTGGCTCCTTTTTATTCGCCTTTAATTTTTATTAAGGAAGGCGTGGCTGGTGCTGCTCCAATGTCTCATTCCATATTCGGGGCTTGGCCTACCTGGTGGCCCAACTGGCTTCCTGCTTCTCCATCCTTGCTGATTTTGGCAGTTCCCGGTATTTTTAGATTCACTTGTTATTATTACAGAAAAGCATATTACAGAGCCTTCACCGGTACGCCACCTGCCTGTGCGGTAGGAGCTTTACCACGGAAGCGGAAATCAGGCTATAAAGGAGAAACAGGACTTATGGTCATGCAAAACATACATCGAATTACTATGTACTTTGCTATGATTTATATCGTGGTCTTTTTTTATGATGGCTATTTATCGTTTTTTAGAGGTGGAGAATTTGGAGTGGGCATTGGCAGTATTCTGATCCTTGGGAATCCGATATTACTGGGCCTCTATTCTTTTGGATGTCATTCAATACGACATCTTGTGGGTGGCAGTAGAGATTGTTACTCCTGTAGTATGATTGGAGAGATTTCGCATGAAACAGGTAAAGCTTCTAGCTGGCTCAACCGACGACATGAGCTATTTGCCTGGCTCAGTTTAATTTGGATAGTTGTTGCTGATTTTTATATCCGCATGGTTTCCATGGGAGTAATAACAGACCTCAACACTTGGGGCTAAAAAAAGAAAAGAAAAAACATGTTAGATATATCGGAAATAAAAACCATTGAACATGATGTGCTCATAGTTGGCGCTGGAGGAGCAGGACTGAGTGCAGCTATTGAAGCATCGGCACAGGGATTGAGTACGGGAATTGTGATGAAATCTTTGTTGGGAAAAGCGCATACGGTTATGGCCGAAGGAGGGATGGCTGCCGCATTGGGAAATGTGGATTCACGGGATCATTGGAAAATACATTTTCGTGATACGATGCGAGGAGGAAAATTCTTGAATGTATGGCGAATGGTTGAACTTCATGCCAGGATGGCCCCTGAACGAGTTCGTCTACTGGAAGAATGGGGAGCTGTTTTTGATCGAACCAAAAAAGGATTAATTAACCAACGAAATTTTGGCGGCCACAGATACCCGCGGCTGGCACATGTTGGTGATCGAACTGGATTAGAAATGATCCGGACTTTACAGGACCATGGTATTCATCAGGGTATTGAAACTTATATGGAATGTACCGCTCTGGATATACTAAAAAACGAAAACGGAGAAGCCTGCGGTCTGGTATGTATGTGGCGTGAAACTGGAACATTCACCATTTTTAAAGCCAAGTCAATAATATTTGCTACTGGTGGTGGAGGAAAAGCCTGGGACGTCACTTCAAATTCATGGGAGTATACTGGTGATGGTTACGCTATGGCATATGAAGCAGGAGCTGAATTGATGGATTTGGAATTCAATCAGTTTCATCCTACTGGAATGGTTTGGCCGCTTTCAGTAAAAGGTCTTCTGGTAACCGAAAGTGTAAGAGGCGAAGGAGGAATCCTTTTGAATAGTGAAGGAACTCGATTTATGTTCAATTATATTCCTGACCGATTTAAGTCGGAAACAGCGGATACCCAAGAGGAAGCGGCACGCTGGCTTGCAGGAGATCCTGATGCCAGACGTCCACCAGAGTTGCTCACCCGTGATGTAGTCGCACGAGCAATTAATGAAGAGGTCAAAGCAGGACGAGGTTCAACACATGGTGGCGCATACCTTAATATAGCTACTCAGAGATCTGCTGAGGACATTAAAAAGAAACTGCCCTCGATGTACCATCAATTTAAAATTTTAGCGGAATTGGACATCACCAAAGAGCCTATGGAAGTGGGGCCTACCTGCCACTATTTTATGGGCGGCATCCGGGTTGATGCGAATACAACAATGAGCTCAGTTCCAGGTTTGTTTGCCTGCGGTGAATGTGCAGCTGGTATGCATGGCGCAAATCGTTTAGGCGGAAACTCATTGTCAGATCTTCTGGTGTTTGGTTATTTAGCAGGCAAAAATGCGGTTGAGTACGCCAAAAAAATTAGTGCACATTCAGAAATTGATGAGCAGACTGCAAGTAATATAATTAGAAATGCGACGAGCATTTTAAATCGCGAATCAGGAGCAAACCCATATCTTCTACACGAAGAATTGGAACAAAATATGCAAAAAAATGTCGGCATCATCAGAACGGAAGATGATTTAAATATCGGTATCGAAACACTTGAAAAGATCAAGGAAGCCTATAAAACCGTGAAGGCAAAAGGCACTAGTCAATTCAACCCCGGCTGGCATGAGGCACTTGGAATGCGAAACTTATTAATTACTGCCGAAGCGGTTGCAAGGGCTGCATTATTGCGGGAAGAAAGCAGAGGAGCGCACACTCGCGCTGATTTTCCGGGTGAGCAGGATCATTGGCATAAGTATAACATCGTTACAACAAAAGGTGCTGACGGAAAAATGCAATTGACTAAAGTGGAAAGACCGGCACCTGATACCGAACTGGAGCGAATTGCAGAATCGTCGATTGAAGATCTTGAGTTGGAAATTGCAAATGAAAGAAAAGCTTGATGAAGTAAATTACGAATTTTGAATTTAGAATTTAGAATGTACAACAGAAGATTAAAATTTACTTATTAATTCAAGGACTGTCAAAAATTATCGCAGTTATTAATATTAGTTTTTAAAACCACATTAATCAAAAATATAGCACAACCTAATTCGAAAAACATGGCAACAAGAAAATTTCAAATCTACAGAGGTGACAACGAAAAAGGAGAGTTGGTAAATTTCGAAACAGAAATAAAAGAAGGGATGGTGGTTCTTGACGTGATACATAAGATTCAGGCCGAACAAGCCAATGATTTAGGAGTCAGGTGGAATTGCAAAGCTGGCAAGTGTGGATCTTGTAGCATGGAAATCAACGGAAAGCCAAAACTATCCTGTATGACACGGATGAACGAATATGGGCCAGATGAAACGATTACAGTAACTCCCTTAAAAACTTTTCCAGTTATTAAAGATCTGGTAACCGATGTCTCCTGGAACTACACTCAGAATAAAAGAATAAAGCCAGTTAAATTAGCCCCAGAGGCAAAGACCGATAAGGGCTATGTCATGTATCAAAAAGACGTAGACCGGGTTCAGGAATTCCGAAAATGCATTGAATGTTATTTATGTCAAGATGTATGTCATGTACTTCGCGACCATGATAAAAAGGATGCTTTTATTGGGCCCCGGTTTATGATTCGTGTAGCCAGTCTGGAAATGCATCCGTTGGATGTTGAGGACAGAATTCCAGAACTAAAAAAAGAATTCGGTTCTGGAATGTGTAACATTACCCGCTGCTGTACAGAAGTTTGCCCGGAAAATATTAACATCACCGACAATGGAATCATCCCACTAAAGGAACGAGTAATTGATCGGTTCTATGACCCTATCACTATGCTCAAACGTAAAATATTTGGTAAAACGAAAAAGAAATTTCCTCCTATTAAACCATAAGTTATATTAGAATAATAATTTAGGTTTATTCAGAAGTTAGGAATGATACATTAATAAAGTACGCTTTTATACGCAGGTATTTTATTTTTCAACAAGGCAAAAAACGTAGACAATGCAGGGCATTGGCGAGGCTTTTTAACGCCGTAGAATTATAAAATAACAAGTAGAAAATGTTACTTTATTATTGAATCATTCCTTAGGAACGATTACCAAATATTTAAGAATATTACATAACAAACTATATTCTTGATTTTCAATTCAAAAATGCTTCTTATTTCTGAAGAATAACCTCATTTTAGTAACTTTTTAAGTGTTTTCGGGGTAATGTTTTTCAAATAATCATTGTCCTTCCGGACGGGATTTCATTTTCCTAGATGAAAACGAAACAAAAAATCATGTCGCTAAAAATGCTATGCTGCGAACGCCGCTCCCGCTACCCACTGTTTAGCGACAGGCTACCCTTTTTCGTGTTCTGAATTGATAATTGATTTTTAGAGCATAATTTTACCAAGTTCTCTTACTTCTGAATTGCCCAATATAATAATTATAGAATGTGGATTTTAAAATGATGTGTAAAAAAGATTTGCCTTGACTGGGTTGTGAGCTGTGGGTACAAAGGCTACCCATCACTTTCGCGTTCCTTCTCTCGTTAACTATCGCTACCACATCTTCGATGATCGCTCAATCCTATTGCAGGGCTGCATAAATCAGTCTTGATTCCAATAGCTATCGGAAATTGTTTCTGTTTTGTATCAAGCCTAAATAGAACCCCCTTGCGACGAGAAAGAGAATTGTAATTAATTTCAATTTCCTCGTTTTCGACAATAATTCCATAAAAACGGTGTATAATTTTAATAATCGTTCAGAAGTGTAATTCTACCATTTGAATTTAAATAGGCATATTCAGGAGAAAGAGAATTTATCTAAATACAATTCTAAACATTTTGAACAGCACTGAATAAAAAGGGCTGCCTGGCGCTTTAAGTGGGAAGCGGGTGATGCATTCGCAGTTTAGCCTTTAAAGCGCCTAGACTTTTTGTTTCGTTTTTTATCAATAAGACTGAGCATTCTTTTATAACATAAAAGTGATAATGAAATTATCAAGCGAGGGAACACGCTAGTGGTGGGTGGAGTAAAGCCTGTCTGGCGAAGATAAGAAATCATAGAAGAATTCACCTTATTTTAACGTAGAATACTAGATAAATGAGCTTACTCTTCAGGAGCATGGATGCTTAATATTATGAAAATCAATCATATAAATATATTCTGAATATCCCTAAATAATTGATTTTTAATTGTTTATGACAAATATTTAAAAAATTACTTAAAATATCCCTAAATTAAACATCCAAAAACGGCTGCACTTGATCTTCATTCTGAGAAGGTGTCAGCTTAAATTCCTGAATTCTTCTCATGCAAGCATTCCATCTTAAAACTACATCTTGGTTATCGTCGGTATGAATTGCTTTTTCAGCTTCTTCAAAATAATTCATGGCACTTCGGTAATTTTCATAGGCGATGTATTTTGCTCTTGGAGTATTTCGTTTTAAAGCCGCCTTTCCTAACCTTTCCTCAATAAGTCCACGATAATACTTTTTATCATATTCGCTATCCAGACGAGCGCATAACTTCTTAGCATTAGTTTGCCCAGAAACGTCATCATTTGTGAATTGATCACTAATAGCTAAAATTAGATACAAAATAGCAAGTTGGTTCTCCGGTTCAACATTAAGAACATCCTTGCAAATACTTTCGGCCTGCCAGGGTTCATTGAGTAGTCGATAATGCTTAGCTTTAACTAATGCTTTAGGAATAGAAACTTTAGAAAGAGGTTTGAATTGTAACATTACAAATAATATTTTGAGTTCAGAATCCAATAGAATATCAATTTACAAATTTATTATAGTTTTTGTTAACAATATTGTGGTAGTTTTTTTATGTGCGTAAAATTGCACTTTATAATAATTTAAAATTGAAATTTTCTTGTGAACAAAATTACTAAATGTTTCAACATCTAGAAAGTTTAGCCTTATGGTAAACGTATAAAATATATCCATCAAGGATATGAATCAATTTATGAATTTGAAAGGGGGATTGAATATGTTAAAGGAAAATTAGTTAGAATAAACAGCTATGACAATAGCAAATCGAAGGAATGAACTACCTCGATGCAAGCAGACGGGGTATCACCTCATCCTTAACAAGCTTAAAATAGCTTTTTCTCTAGACAGTAAATACTTTATCTTTCAAATATAAATTGTTAATTTACCAAAATCAGTATTTCATTTTATTATTCGCTTATCAGCTGGATTTTCCTTTTTTCATTGAAAAAAAACGAAACCAACCTGCCTGCCGGCAGGCAGGAAATTCTAGGCAGCTCAAATGCAGCACGCATAGCTGCTCCCTCATCCCACATGATCTGCCTTGGCTAGGCTGCCTAATTGTTTTCAAACACCCGAGGCAGAGCCTCGGGGAATTCATTCGATTGAATTATTCAAAAGAACCTGAACTTTTACATGAATTCCTGTATGACAATATCAATTAGAGATTGGTTGATAGTCTTCATACTTTTATCAAGTGATATTATTATATTTGAATATCGGCGCACATTCAAGACACATAAATTTCAGGACCATGCCAGAGCCTATCGGCAGACTCGGTCAGGTATGCGAAAACGTTGTATCCAATATAAAAAATCATATCACTTCCACCCAAAGCCGATTAGAAACTGAATAAGTCAACACTACTTCTGAAAAATTACCATACGAAACTGTCAAACTTTTGTCGAACGCCTCCATCTGATGAACTGAAATTTCTATCCCCAATCGGATTTCTTTTTTATTTAAAAACAGTAAAAAATCAGTAGAGCTATCCCGTAGTGCTTTCAGCAAGACCTTTTGCTCGTCTTGAATTTGAGAAAGCAGTTTATAATTAGGTTTGGTAAAATTTCCTTCTTTGTCAGGAATAGGAGAACCATGCGGATCAGTTGTAGGAAAACCTAATAATTCATCCATACGGTCAAAGAATTTATCGCACTTTAGATGCTCTATTTCTTCTGCCATATCGTGTACCTCTTCCCAACCAAAGCCCATAATTTTAAGCAGAAACATCTCTGCCAGCCTATGCTTCCGAATGATTAAAGAAGCCATCCTTTTCCCTTTTTCTGTCAGTCTCAAGGGCTTGTACTTTTCATAAACTGCCCAACCTTGTTTTTGGAATTTTTTTACCATATCATTTGCAGTGGGCTTGCTCACCTCCATTGCCTTACTTAATTCGGATAAAGAAATAGCAGCATTTTTTTGATGTAGGTAATAAAGAACCTTCAAATAATTTTCCTTCGTCTGTGTCGGCATATATTATTTTTAGGCAAAGATAAAAAGTTTTGCCGAAAAGTTATGTTAGTCTTGTCTAACTTTGTATGTTTGCATTGTCTAAAATAATCTAAGTATAACAAAATGAAATTCTATACTTCTCACAAATTAACATTAGTGATTGTTCTGCTCATAGGCATTTTTTCGGCATGTGAAAAATTCGAGCCTGAGGGACCATTGGAAGAAGAGTTATTGGATGGTCCCATTGAGGGACTTACCAATGCTCAAAGTGCCGAATTTTTGGCAGGAGATATCGCTTTTAACGATGATATATTTACAGCGCAATCTGGTTTGGGGCCAGTATTTGTAACGAATAGCTGTGGAAGTTGTCATGCTGGAGATGGCAAAGGAACACCTTTTACAACTTTGACCCGCTTTGGTCAAACTGATGAGACAGGCAATCAATTTTTGCATTTAGGAGGTCCGCAGTTGCAAAATAGAGCCATACCAGGATATTTGCCGGAGTCTATTCCTTCCGGAGCAACTTTTTCAAAATTCACTCCCCCTGCTGTCACCGGTCTTGGGCTTTTACAATACGTAACAGATGCCGATTTATTGGCTATGGCTGACCCCGATGACCTGAATGAAGACGGTATTTCCGGCATTCCAAATTGGAGGCCTCTGAAGGATTATGTGATACCAGGGACCAATGCCATTTCCCAAGATGGAAAATATATCCATCGATTCGGAAAAAAAGCGGCAGCTTATGACCTTTTACAACAAACTGTAGAAGCGTATAATCAGGATATGGGCATAACATCTACTTTTGAACCAATAGATGTTTATTCAGGACTAAGCATTGACCCTGAAGTGTCGGACAATACCATTAGAGTTGTTGTTGCGTATTTACAAACATTAAAAGCACCCATTCAAAGAAAGCCGGATGATGCTCAGGTTCTTAATGGAGAGCAGCTATTTACGCAAATCAGGTGTGCCTCCTGCCATGTACCTCAATTACAAACGGGGGATGCTCCAATCGAGGCTTTATCCAACAAGATTATATATCCTTATACCGACATGTTGTTGCACGACATTGGGAGCGAACTGGATGATGGGTATACAGAAGGGAGTGCCAAAACTTACGAATGGCGTACTCCTCCATTATGGGGACTGGGTTTATCACCAGGGTCGCAAGGAGGTCAATATTTTTTAATGCACGATGGCAGAGCCACCAGTATTGAAGAGGCCATTCTTTTGCACGGTGGAGAAGCAGAAGAAAGCAAAAAGCAATTCCAGACTTTATCCGATAGTGATAAAGAAGATTTAATCATCTTTTTAGAATCGCTCTAATGGACAGAAAGGAATTCATCAAATCCTGTGGCTATGCTTGTTTGGGAAGTATTTCAATCGGACTCTTATTGCAAGGATGTGTTGGTACAAAGATGATTACATCACCGATAGAAAATGACCATATAGTGGTGCCTTTGTCAGCATTTGCAAAAGATAAAGACGGCAAAAAAGAATTTTTGGATTATGTAATCGTCCAAAATGCACAATTGCTTTATCCAGTTTATTTATTTCGATTTTCTGATAGCGAATATACTGCCTTGTACTTAAGGTGTACGCATCAAGGTAATGAGCTGAATGCATATGGCGAAAAACTGGTTTGCACTGCTCACGGAAGTGAATTTGACAAGAGGGGAAATGTAACCAAAGGTCCGGCACTCACCCCATTGAAATCCTTTCCGACGCATATCACTTCACAAAAGATAAAAATTTCATTAATGCAGTGATTCCGTTTGAGTGTTCGTCTGCCGTAGTCAGGTTACCATAAACTGAAGAAAGCCTAATGTACTTAAAATCAATAGCATGAAAAAAAAAATCATATCCGCAATAATAGTACTAATAGGAATTACATCCATTCACGCACAAGTAGATTCTACTTTATTTCGTAGAATTCCAACCGACACCATAAAACAACAATTAAATATGGATGCTGTTTATAACCGTCCATTTTTAACAATGGGAAAACTACCTGTTTCCCTTGGAGGCTATGCAGAAGTCAACTGGCAACATTTGGGCACGGACGGTGTCTCCGAAGGACATCAATTTCAAATGAGGCGTATGACTTTATTTGTTTCTTCTACCATTAATAAAAAGATTAAATTTTTAAGCGAAATAGAATTCGAAGAAGGAGGAAAAGAAATTGCCATAGAATTCGCTTCAATGGATGTGGAATTTCATCCATTACTCAGCCTGAGAGGAGGTATTATCATGAATCCTATTGGGGCATTTAATCAAAATCACGACGGACCCAAATGGGAATTTTCAGATCGGCCTATCTCGGCTACCCAGATGCTTCCTGCCACCTGGAGCAATGCCGGGTTCGGCATATTTGGAAAAACCTACAAAGGCGATTGGATGTTTGGCTATGAACTCTATCTTTCAGGAGGTTTTGATGACGCTATTATTGACAATGGAGAGAACAAAACTTTTCTACCTGCTTCAAAGGACAATGTAGAACGATTTGAAGAATCAGCAAGTGGAACACCTCTCACTACCGCAAAGCTTGCCCTTAAACATGACAAAATAGGTGAAATAGGTTTGTCTTATATGGGAGGTATATTTAATAGCTTTGAAGATGACGGAATAGTCCTTGACGATAAAAGGAGGGTTAATGTTTTTGCCTTTGATTTTAATACAACCCTTCCGGTAATAAATACTTTTATTACTGGCGAATGGGCCTGGGTAGATGTTGATGTACCACTGACATTCACACAGCAATATGGAAACAAACAGTATGGTGGTTTTGTAGATATTGTACAGCCCGTTTTGCAGAAAAGAATGCTGGGTTGGGAGAATGCTACGCTTAATCTCGCCTGCAGATTGGAGTATATAGATTGGAATGTTGGCTCATTCAATGAGACAGGAAGAAATATAGGCGAAGAACTTTGGAGTATCATGCCTGCTATTAGTTTTAGGCCAACCTCACAAACCGTTTTCAGGTTAAATTACAGATACCAAAGACAGAAAGATGTATTGAACAATGACCCAGCAATATCCAGTGGATTTAGTTTTGGAATGTCAACTTATTTTTGAAGTCATTGACAACTTGACTGTAATACTATAAAGAGTGACCTTGCCAGACTTCCCTTTGGTTGTCCGTCAGGTTGTCGTAATACATTATCTGACATCAGAAAAAGATTGCGCTCTAATATCAACTTGCTTAAAATTAATATATTGGTAAAATGAAACAGAATGAAAAAATTTCAAATAATAAAAGAAGTCTGAATTTAATATTTAATATTGGACTATGTTTTATGATAGTTATTTACCTTAATGCCTGTCAATCAAATTCTGGTCAGGGAAAACCCCTTTCTAATTCAAAGGAAAATTCTATATCAAAAACAGCAGTAATTAATTCTCAAAGCTCAATCGATAATTATGAGATTGCTAAGAAGAAATATGAAGAAAGTTCCAATGATCCCAATGCTTTAATCTGGTTTGGTCGACGAACGGCATATCTCGGTAATTATGAAGAAGCAATTAAAGTTTTTACAACTGGAATTCAGCTCCATCCGCAAGATCCACGAATGTATAGGCACCGTGGGCATAGATACATTTCTACAAGACAATACGATAAAGCTATATTAGATTTAGAAAAAGCCGTTACTTTAATAAAAGATCAAAAAGACGAAATTGAACCTGATGGCTTACCCAATAGTAGAAACATACCAATTAGTACTTTACAGGGAAATATATGGTACCATCTTGGACTAGCATATTATCTGAAAAATGATATGGATAATGCATTAAAAGCTTTCAGCAATAGGACAGTAACTGAAAAGTATGATGACAATATTGTTTCTGGAGGCCATTGGTTATATATGATTTTAGCTAGAAAAGGCAAAACGAAGGAAGCCAATTCAGTAATTGGTAAGGTAAATATCAACATGGATATTATAGAAAATTATAGCTACCACAAAATGTGTTTGTTCTATAAGCAATTGATACCGGAATCAGACCTAAAATCTGATGACCATAAATCATCAGCCTCAAATGTTTTAACTTATGGATTGGGAAATTGGTATTTATATCAAAAACAAGATACCAGCCAAGCTAAAATATATTACAAACAATTACTTGAGAATGGAAATAATTACTCCTTTGCATATTTAGCAGCAGAATCTGATTGGGAACGAATTTTCAAGAATAAATAAAAAAAAGTCAGGTAATAAAGGCAAAAGTTCATAACTCCCATTCGGACGTTATGCCTTTTGCAGGGAGCATTATCTCTAATAAGAATTATGGGGGTATAATGAAGATGGAATAATAGATTATGAAAAAAGATAACAGGATATGACCTAGTGTTCTGTCAACGCCTGAATGAGGGGAAGCATTTGAGTGAATTTTGATTCAGTACAAGGTAAAAAACGCAGACATAGCCATAGCTATGGCGAGTATTTTTAACGCAGCAATGGCTCAAAAGTCTCCAAATGAACCCCTCAATTTGGGCTTGACAGAGCACTAGCTAGAGAAACCAAGGATTGACTCCGATAGGGATAATTTTTTTACATAATATAGAATTCTCAGCTGTAAATCAAAAATTCTTTAACGTTATCACAAAACCAAAACTCTTTTTTTAGCATGTTTACGTTCAACTTCGAGCCAATCCGACAAAGAAGTCTCATAGAAGGTTTTCTTAGAATAAAATGGAGATCTCACCACATTTTTAATAGCAATATCCAACAGCTAACCAAGAACATGTGGACAGCTACAAATTCAGAAAATTTTATTCCAATAAATCAAAGTGAATGGGATAAAATGATAAATTCACAGTTGCTAATCGCTCTTGAGCTTCATTCACAAGACGACGGCAACGTAAAAATTTAAATGAAAAAAAAAAAAAGATCGATTTTTTGGGAATTGGAGCACAAAAATCAGGAACAACCTGGTTATACTATCAACTGAAGGAAATTCCTGAATTTGACCTGCCCCCAATAAAAGAATTCCATTATTTTGACAGAAGTCCTACCTATCTATCACCGAATAAATTAAGCGAAACACTTCTTATCAAAAGGATAAAAAGAAAAAAATATCTTTCACGCACCATAAAGACTATTCGATTTTATATAAAAAGGCAAAATTGGAAATTATCTAAATTCTATTTTAAATGGTATTTATCAAATTATTCCGATCATTGGTATTTATCTCTGTTTGATGGTTTTGAAGGATATACCGGTGAAATATCTCCCGGCTATTCCATATTGGAGGAGGAAGATATTAAAAGAATGTACCGATTGATTCCTGATGCCAAACTGATATTGATTTTGAGGAACCCAATTGATAGGGCTTGGTCTCACTTTCGATTTATGAAAAGAAAAGCAGGACCTCTGGCCGCCAAGAATGTTGATGATAAAACAATTATAGATTTTCTGGAAAGTGAGCGACAAATATTGCGTTCAAACTATATTAGAATAATAGATAGATATTCAAATATTTTTCCAAAAGATCAAATACTTATTTGTTTTTATGATGCAATAGTACATAGCCCAGATGAATTACTTAGTGAGATAACAAAATTTATAAGCGGAGAATTTTCCATTCCGGTTAGCCAGTCCGAATTAACAAAAGTGTTTAATAAATCGAAAGAAATTGATTGTCCGGAAAGTATTGAAAATTATTTAAAAGATAAATACCACTCTCAAATTAAACTGTTAGCAGAAAAATATGGAGGCTATTTCAATAAGTGGTACGAAGAGACTTATGGCGAAAAAAGTACCAATGAGAATAGAGAACTTTTGCCAACGATGCGATTGTGATAATGCTCCTTAAACAGTGAAACTCCATATAAACCAATCTTTCTGCTCACACCCAGATCACACAAATAATTTAAACAAAAAGTTTACTATCTTATCTTCTAAAATTAATCATCCATTCTAATCTGAAATCTCGAATATGAGACTATTAAGCCTACTACCCCTACTATTCTTATCCTTCGTTACAAACGCTCAAGATTACTTCTATAAGAAACATGCCCCTTTCAATACAGAAATACCTTCACCAGAAGAATTTCTTGGCTACCCCATAGGTGATCAACATACCCGCCATGATCAAATAGTTGCTTACCTGGAAAAACTGGCAGAATTGTCTGATCGCGCCACTATAACCTATTATGGCAAAACACACGAACGTAGAAAACTAGTAATACTAAATGTGAGCAGTCCAGATAATATTGTGAATCTGGAATCACTTCGGGTAGCTCACATAGAGGCGGTTGATCCAGCTAGTACTGCTGATCTTAGCAACCAACCCGTTTTTATCAATCTCGGATATAATGTGCATGGTAATGAGCCTTCAACTTCTGAAGCAGCATTGTTGACAGCCTATACGCTTGTAGCCTCTTTGAATGATAATATTGTCGACATCTTGAATAAATCTGTCGTATTTATTGATCCCACGATCAATCCGGATGGACGTGATAGACATACGCATTGGGCAAATACACACAAAGGCAGCCCTTTGGTCGACGACCCTATGGATATCGAACATACTGAGATTTCGCCAAATGGACGGACCAATCATTATTATTTTGATTTGAACAGGGATTGGTGGCTCGCCATACATCCTGAAAGTAGGGGAAAACTAAAATGGTATCATCAATGGTATCCGAATGTGGTTACTGATTTTCATGAAATGGGAACAAATAGCACTTACTTTTTTGAACCGATGAAAGCCAATGCCAGCAAAGACCCAATCATGCCTAAGGAAAACTACTTTGATTTGAATGAAACCTTTGCCCGATATTTTTCCGATGACTTGAATGAAATTGGCTCAATGTATTTCACCAAAGAAGTTTTTGATGGAACGTATCCTGGCTATGGGTCTTCTTATCCTGACCTTCAGGGAGGTCTTGCACTTCTATTTGAACAGGCTAGTTCAAGAGGACATCTACAAAAGCAGAATAGCGGAGAACAATTGACATTTGCCTTTGGCATCCGAAATCAGTACGTATCATCCATAGCTACATTGAAAGCGGCAGTTGAAAATAAGTCTATGTTGATCGATTACCAACGTAAATTTTTCCAGAGTGCACTTACCAATTCAAGAAAGAGCAATGTGAGATCATATGTCTTTGGAGATGAACAAGACAAGGGCAGAACAAATGCATTTATTGACAAACTATTGCTTCACAAGGTGAAAGTATTTGAGCTCAGAAAAGATGTCGTTGCCAAAGGCCATTCATTCAAAGCAGGAAAATCTTATGTGGTCCCGACCAAGCAACCACAGTACAGAATGGTACAATCTGCTTTCGAAACGTACAACTTATATACTGACAGTGTATACTACGATGCTTCAGCCTGGTCACTTGCCAACTTTTACAACATACCTTATTCTGAAAGAAGGGATTTTCAAGTAGGAAAAGAAATTACTCAACTCAAACCAAGTGAGTTTGAAATTCCGAAAAAATCTTCTTACGCCTATATCATGACATGGAGTGAATATAGCGCTCCAGCAGCCCTCTATTATTTACAGAATCATGGAGCAGTCGTCACTAGTGCATTCAAGCCTTTTCAGATCGAAACAAACCAAGGATCAAGAAATTTTGGCTATGGCACTATTGTCCTTCCAGTTGGCAGGCAGTTGATTTCCAGTGATTCTTTACACACCCTCGTGACAAAAGTCGCTAAAGATTGGTCAGTTGACATATCGACTACTAATACTGGTTATAGCAATTCAGGCATTGATCTGGGCAGCTTCAATCTTCGGATTTTGAAAAAACCTAAAGCCGTAATGATTGTTGGTGAAGGTGTGAGTTCTTATGAACATGGTGAAGTCTGGCACTTATTAGATACTAGATTGAATATGCCTATTACTAAAGTGCCAATGAGAAATTATAATCGCCTTAATCTGAATGACTATAATGTAATGGTATTGGTCTCAGGAAATTATTCTCGATTTGATTCGACTGCAATTTCCAATTTGAAAACATGGATAAAAGCTGGCAACACACTTATTACATCTCGTACAGCCTCAAAATGGGCCATAGACAAAAAATTAGTTAAAGAATCGCTCATTAAAAAACCAAAAGACACTATCAAGAATAAAATAATTAAGCGCTTTGACTATGTTGATGCACGGGAGCATATCGGTAAAAAAAATGTAGGCGGTGCCATATTTGAGGTTGATTTAGACATTACACACCCATTAGGTTTTGGATATACTAGAAGGAAACTCCCTGTCTACCGAAACAGCAATGTATGGATCGCTCCGAGCAAAAGTCCATATGCTACTGTTGCCAAATATAGTAGCAATCCACATATTGACGGCTTTATTACTAAGGAGAATCTTGAGACTTTCCTTAAACCCTCAGCCTCGCTCATCGTTAGTTCAATTGGAAAAGGAAGGGTCATATTGTTTGCAGATAATCCTAATTTTCGTGGATCCTGGTATGGAACTAATAAACTATTTCTGAATGCATTGTTTTTAGGTCAACATGTGTCTGTTCCAAAGGAGTAATTTGGGCCTGAGAGTCATTGAATTTGGACCATCGTTTTACAGGGTGTCCTTCTTATGTCCGCATTTTCAATTCGCCTGTATTTTGCAATATTTTATTACCTATTCAGGAAATTTCTTGTTTCCCAATCTCAATACAGAAATATTAATGATTACTTTTTTTGGTGAACTGATATTTATGGTTTGGCTTTTAAATGAACTACCCCGAGGCAGAGCCTAGGGGTATCACCTCCCCTCAATATGCCTAAAATAGCTTTTTCGCTAGACATTAAATACTTTATCTTCCAAACATGGTTTGGTGATTTACTAAAATCAGTATTTCATTTTATTATTCGCTTATCAGCTGGATTTTCCTTTTTTCATTGAAAAAAAACGAAACCAAAAATTCTAGGCAGCTCAAATGCAGCACGCATGGCTGCTCCCTCATCCCACAAGAGCTGCCTTGGCTTTGCTGCCTAATTGTTTTCAAACACCCGAGGCAGAGCCTAGGGGAATTCTTTAGATTAAAGGAGGTCGCAATTAATCGCTAATACAAAGAGATAATTGAGGAAAACGAGCACAAAATATATGTTATGATTGTTGTAACAATCAGAAAATGTTTCTTGTCATTTTATCAAGGATAAAGTGTGTAAACTATATTGCACAATATTAGATTATACTTTTAGAACAGAATTGTTAATACTTGATCTTTTAAACTCTATTTGGTAATTTAAAAAGATTAGTATTTCAATTTAGTATGCGCTTATCAGCGTGATTTTCCTTTTTTCATTGCCAAAAAAGGAAACCAAAAAGTCTAGGCGTCTATAATGCAGAACGCATCGCCGCTCCCTCTGCCCACAATAGTCGCCTTGGCTCACCCACCTGATTGTTGACCTTTTCACTATAATAGTGCAATATGGTTTACACACAAGGATAAACACGATTTTATTTTCTTATAAAAATTAGTTATATTAAGGTGGTTTAAGAACGTTTCGTTAAGATTAAAAATATTTATTTTCATTATCATTCTTTTCTCTAGGTCTTTGACTGTCCGAAATGGGTAAAATCGTTAGCATTTAGTTTTTAAATCACTTCATTGGTAGAATAACTATTTTATAACCCTCAATTTACATTAATATGAAACCTCACATTAAACGTTGCTATTTTGAGTACCTTATCGCTCTGGTTTTTATCGTTACTCTTTTCTTCAATTGTTCATCCCCTACAGGTGGAGGCGTAACCGTGTCCACTAATTCGAATGGGATCAATGGACATATTCCTCTTGTAGTCAATAATAATCCAAAACTTTCAGATACTCTATCACGACCTGCTTTTGATCGATTTTCCTGGAATACTTTCATTGCACTCAACTGGCCTCTACATCAAGATACTACAGCGAGGGGTATTCCTCTTAATCCTGATGAAGACACCACGTTTTTAAATATGCACAATACAACTCCAGTCGTTTGGACTTCATACAAAAATCAATATGATTTATATGGAAATAAAAAAAATAGATCTAGACCTACCGCATGGGATTCTACTTCTAGCTACAAAACTTTATGTGGCGGATCGACTAAGTTAAGGGCTGTTTTTGGAAGAACCAAATTCAATACTTTACCTGTTGAAGAAGCAGATGAAGCTTTTTCAGTTCCTTTGATAGATCAGGATACAAATTATGTCCTTTACGAGATACGATACAATAAAACTCATTATGATTTTGTAAGAGGTGGTACAAAAGATTCGACTTGGAGGTACCTTAAAAAAAATCTGGTTGCGTATCAAATGAATAATCACGATAAAGCAAATATGCCTGCCAGTGATACCACGCGCAAAAATCCACAAGGAGCTCTTATGATGAAAGCAGCCTGGAGAGAAGTGACTGACGATGAGGCTAAAAACTATTATGTGATTAATGAAAAAGTATATGATCCGATTTCTGGTACTTGTATAAAAAAACAATTAGGCCTGGTGGGGCTCCACTTTGCTCAAAAGCTAAAAGGTTTCAGACAATGGGTCTGGTCCTCTTTTGAACACATAAATAATGTTCCTGGTCAGGGTTCAAATGGACTACCATATTCTTTTAATAACAATGATTCTATTCCTGTGACTTCCAATGGATTTGCAAATAAGCCGAAAAATTCAATAATTATTCATGACAAAAGTAAAAGAATACCGGTTCAGGTAACCCGTCTCGATTCTATTCCCACGACCCCTAATGATTCATCAACCATGCATATAAACTCCGAATACCAGAAGAGGCTGGCAAAGACTGTATGGAAGAATTATCAATTGGTAATAACACAATGGCCAACTGCGGGTGACACCACTAAATTATGGGTAATTGATAAGGGAGAATATCCGGAGGATGCCGGGACACCATTCCCTGCCTATAATTGTGTAAATACTACTATGGAAACTTATTTCCAGTCAAGAGCAGATGCCCGAGATGCCCGAGATGGCGTAGACCCAAAGACAATGGGCATAATTAGGGATACAAAAGGTAATTCTTGTATGGGTTGTCATTATACTGCAGCTCAAACTGACTATAGCTGGTCGATGCAATTGAGATCCTATATAACGAAGGTAGACACGCCATCATTTGCTAAAGACATTGTACCTATGTTTTATCAATGGAGGCCGCAAATGCTTAATGTTGGTATAGGATTGGATTTGACAGATTCTATTGACCTTGTTTCAGATTCCATGGCGATAAAGAAAGCGATAAGTGCGACAGGTAATGGCCAAATGCCTCCTACACCTTATCCGAAATTGACCAAAGAAGAAATTAATACATATCATAACTGGCTCAAGAATATAAAAAAAAATTAAATTAATTCAGAACTAAAAGGAAATAACAGCCTCTAATAAATAAGAACTCAAGCGGTCTCGCAGACCTGGCTTGAGTTCTGTATTGGACCAATATTTGAGTTCGATTTAGACATTAGACATCCTTTGGGTTTTGGATACACCAGAAGGAAGCTCCCCGTTTACCGAAACAGTACTATATGGCTCGCTCCGGGCAAAAGTCCATATGGAACCATTGCCAAGTATACGAGCAATCCTTATATTGACGGCTTTATTACTAAGGAGAATCTCGAGACTTTCCTTAAACCCTCAGCCTCACTCATTGTAAGTTCTATTGGAAGAGGCAGGATTATATTATTTGCAGATAATCCTAATTTTCGTGGATCCTGGTATGGAACTAATAAACTATTTCTGAATGCATTGTTTTTGGGGCAACATGTGGCTGTTCCAAAATGATTAAGTTTTCGAGGTTTTTAGCCTCTGCTCATTCAAACCCGCAATCTCGTCACCCTCCCAAATCCCAAATTAACCACATGAAAACAAATAGGGAATTCGTGAAAATCGATCCTCCAAACCAGCTTTCACAGGATTTTGTTCAATATATTCCTTAATTCTTTCATATTCCCCAGGGTTGTTGAATCTCACATAATGATCATAAGACTCCTTTTCCCAAAGTGTACCACTCCTTTTTAATAATTTATTGATCAAAAAAGAACTTCCTCCTTTAATAAACTGCATCCACTTTGAAACATCAACATAGTGCTCTGGAGCTTCAGCAATATCAGATTTCGCAGATACCTGAATCGATGTGTCCAATAACATATGTACATGATTTGGCATTATGGATAATGCATCAACATTGTAATATATCCCTTGATATTGGAATACCTTATCCCGCAATATTTTAGCAATTAATGAATCTTTCAAATGACATTCTCCATATGGATTATTATCCAATTGATGATCATATCTACCAAATAATTTATGCCTCAGATTGTGGATCAATTCCTTTTGCTTTCTGGTATCATTTACTTCATTCTTTATTTTGGTCCCTTCCTCATTATATTCAATTCTAAGCTCTTTGACGATATGCTGAGGCAAGCTATCTGCAAGACGGAAAGTAACAAAAAAAGTAGCCCCTACAGGGTATATATGAGGTAAGTACGACATCAACCAAAGTTAGTTTTTTGTGGTTAAGGTTTTAGGGTTGTACGCGAGCGTGTTTTTTTAGTCCCAGAGAGATTTTCTATAAGTGTGATTTTTTTGCTGTACTTAAGCGAGTCTGAAGCCTCGAAAACGGTAACAGCAATAAACATCTATCATCCAAAAATTCAATACTTAATCACTCAAATTTATAGTATATAAATCTACATTTTGTTGTTTTCCTCGAAGTTCCATATTTCCAATTCTTCTAGAATGAAGTGAACCTAGACTCAAAGAAAGCTTATCCAATAAATATTCTGAAAATAAAATATTTACACCAAGTTCATTGCATTTGGATTGAATACGAGCTGTTGTATTTAGCACATCACCGGAGTATACTATATCCCTTTTGACTACCCCAACCTCTCCTGCCATCACATGTCCATAGTGTAGACCAGCTTTAAATTCAGGTAGAATGCCGTCGTAGGTAGATTTATAATATTGAACAAAGCTCCTTCGTCGCAACCGAAAAAAGGTATTAACTTAGGAGCATTATTAATTCAACAACTTTAAATTATGAAAAAAAAGTTTTAATCCAACTGGTATTACCGAATTTGATCAAGCTTTATCACACATGGATGTACATATGGACTTGGCCAATTCCTCACTTGCTACACGTAAAACATATGTTTGTGGTGTTAAAAGACTCATCCTATTTTATAATAAATTACCTGAACAATGTACGCCTCATG
>Ga0256847_1000077_pt1 | contig 66875 bp, 52 predicted proteins | sample TeddybearmetaG_FD_189099 | JGI IMG/M metagenome (GOLD analysis project Ga0256847, IMG submission 189099) | Hydrothermal vent microbial communities from East Pacific Rise, Pacific Ocean - Teddybear | ecosystem: Environmental > Aquatic > Marine > Hydrothermal vents | place: Pacific Ocean: East... | reverse complement strand
CCGATCATCGAAGATATGACTGAACGATCATCGAAGATATGACTGAACGATCATCGAAGATATGACTGAACGATCATCGAAGATATGACTGAACGATCATCGAAGATGTAGCAGCGATAGCTGCTAAGTGAAGGAACGCGTAAGCGGTGGGAGGCTCATGATAGGGCTGCTAAGTGAAGGAACGCGTAAGCGGTGGGAGGCTCATGATAGAGCTGCTAAGTGAAGGAACGCGAGCGGTGGGTGGCTCATGATAGAGCTGCTAAGTGAAGGAACGCGTAAGCGGTGGGAGGCTCATTATAGCTGATCAGAGAAGTGAACACGTAAGCGACGGGTGGATATGTTTGCTGTGTCACCCACCAAACGCTTACGCGTTCCTTTCTTTGTCGACTATCATCGCCACTCCTCGAGATAAGTCAGTCGCCTAGACTTTTTGCTTTACTTTTTTGGCAATAAGAGTGAGCAATCTTTTATAAAATAAAAGTGAAAACAAAATTTTCAAGTGAAGGAACGCGATAGCGATGGGGGCCCAAAATCTCCCTGATGAGGGAAGTAAAAATTGGAAATCCTGACAATATTTTTAAGAAATGATCTTCAGTTATTGTTAATTCATACTTTATACGAATTGTAATATTTAGTTTTTGTGCGATTTATGATGCATCCAATAGAATTATTTGGAAAAAAACGTACATTTAGGCAATTAAATTATGTAGTAATCATTCTCATAGAATTTTGCAGTTGAATTATGAGGATTTTCAATATATATAATTTTATAAATATAATAGATGTTAACATCTATTCACCTCCTATTTACGATGGACATTAAATTTTGCCCTGAATAAATTATCGACCCTTATGAAGAATATAACTGCGTCTATTTGTTTCCTACTAACTTTAGTTTTTCTTGTGTCTTGCGAGAAAGAAAGGAATTTAGATGACTATAACAGCGACGAATTTGCTTTGATTTCCCAAGACTTGACTCTGCCTCAGTCTGTGAATAATTATCAATTGGAATTAGGAGAACACTTCCTTCCAGAAGGGAAGACTTATCCAAAGATCAATATTGTTTCACTAGGTGATATACATGCTAACAATAATAAAGCTACCCTTGGTAGAGTATTATTTTATGATAATACACTTTCTTTAGATAGAAATGTAAGTTGTGGAAGTTGCCACAATGCAGAAAGGGCGTTTAGTGATGATGGTCGTTTTAGTGAGGGAGTGGACAAAGTAATTACCAAAAGAAATACGCTTGCATTAGCGACAACCCTTAGTTTTAAAATATCATATAATCCTATTGACCCTAGTCTTTCTAGATCTAAGTTTTCATGGGATGATAGCGCAGCTGATTTGCCTCAACAGGTTAAAAACGCTTTCAGGAATGAAAATGAGATGAATATCGATGATGAAGAGATAAAAACTAGAATAGCAGAAAGTCAATTCTATTCAGTACTTTTTGAAAAAGCTTATGGTGATTCAAAAGTATCTAGTGGTCGTATTGCAGAATCAATAACAGCATTTGTTGATGCTATCTCATCAGTCAATTCGAAGTTTGATGAGGGCTTAGAATCAGCTTTACGATTTTCAGTAGAACAAGATTTTTACAATTTTACAGAACAAGAAAATAGAGGCAAACAATTGTACAATTCTAATTGCGCATCGTGCCATACTGACAAACACAATTTCACAGTCAAAGCTTCGGCAAATAATGGCTTGGATATGAATTATGAAGACAACGGAATTGGAGGAAGATTAAATAAGCCAGAATTGTTTGGAGTATTTAAAATTCCATTTTTAAGAAATATAGCCTTGACAGCACCTTATATGCATGATGGAAGATTTGCATCACTTGAAGACGTTGTAAACCATTATAATGATGGAGTTGTAAATCACGATAACCTTTCCGAAGAACTGAGACAAACAGACGGTACACCTAAAAAAATGAATCTAAGTCAAGAAGATCAAAGTGCTTTAGTAGCATATTTGAAAACACTTACTGATGAGACTATCGCTTTTGATGAGCGGTTTTCGGACCCTTTCAAGAGGTAAATACCAGGTGTTCTGCCCCAAAAATAATTGTGAAAGCGTCTTGAATTTATTTTCAAGGCGTTTTTTCATTTAGGGTAATATATATAATCTAGACAATTAAAAGATTACAATCCCAACGGGATGTCATTCTTACAACGATGGATGGAGTCCACCGACAAGTCTATCAACTACTGTCAAGAATCCTGAAGGGATCACTAGAGAATCAAAAGCTGGTCAAGGGTTGCGGATGCAGAATAGCTTTTGATTTTGACCTTGGAGCGCAAAAGGATCGATTATGTCAATCCTGGAGAGATGATACTATCATATTTTATCGGAGATATAATTTCAGAATAGCTCTAGATGATAATTACACCCTTTCAGGGCTATGATAAGAGCATACTTGTAAGATGGGTGTTACCCATCGTTATAGTAGTAAACATCCCGTTGGGATTCATAGAAAAGAAAAAGTTTGGAAAAATAAATCTATTTAAAATCACTATATAACATATTTTGTTCAAGGTGTTTTACAAGAAATAATAAGGGTTTTCCCTTAATGTTATATCCAAAGTATATCGGTGTATATATCTAATTTCAAAAATAATGTATTGTATTTTATGGATATGTAAAGAATAAGTGTTTTGTTTGTTATTGTTAAGACAAATTTAAAAAGGTTGAAGATCAATCTAATCATTCATTAAAACTAAACTTTTATGAAACAATTTATTTTCTATGCGTTCCTATTTTTTAGTTTCCTAAACACTTCAATAGGACAAGAACTCTCGCACAAACCTGCTGATTTGGTAAAAAATGCCAAAGCAATAAAAAATGCAAAACAGATTTCAGTTTTCACTAAAAATGATGAGCGTAATTCAGTTATTCCAAATGAATTAGTAAATTTTCAATTGGTAGATGTGAATAAGCAAGTATTGAATGGAGTTATAGAATCTGTGGAAGATTTCTATGAAATATCTGTTCCAGTATTTGGAAGATCAAACTTACAATTAGAATTGGTAGAGGTAAATATATTAGCCAGCGATGGATATGTCATCTCAAAGCCAGGAAGTGAGCAACTAAAAGTAAATCATGGCAAGCATTTTAGAGGAAATGTAAAAGGGAACCAAAAAAGCGTAGTGGCAATATCAATTTTTGATAATGAAATTATGGGATTCATTTCTGAACCAGGAAAAAGTAATTTGGTTATCGGAATGTTAGAAGATAAGACATCTCATATCGTTTATGAAGACAACGACTTGAGAGAAAAATTCGGATTTGATTGTGCAACTGATGAATCAGGTGTAGAATATACAAGTGAGGAGCTCGAAGATATTGAAGGTGGATCAAGAGCATTGACAGATTGTGTCAGAATATATTTAGAGGTTGACAATGATATATATGTTGACAAAGGAAGTAATGTTACTACTGTAACGAATTTCATAACAGGGCTTTTCAATCAAGTAGCTACAATGTATGCCAATGAGCAAATCAATGTGGTATTGTCTCCATTGGTAATCTGGACTCAACCAAGTCCATACAATTCAAGTTCTTCAAGTGGAATGTTGAATGCATTCTTGGCAAATACAGGAGCATTTGACGGAGATCTGGCTCAATTGCTTTCCTACAAAGCAAGCGGAGGTATAGCATACGTAGATCAACTTTGTAGTTCTAATCCTGATTATAGTAAGAGCTTCAGTAGTATTGATCCTACTTACCAAAACGTACCAGTATATTCTTGGTCCGTAATGGTAATGACTCATGAGTTTGGACATTTATTTGGTTCAAGTCATACGCATGCTTGTGCTTGGAATGGTAATAATACTGCTATTGATGGATGTTATACTACAGAAGGAAGTTGCCCACAACCTGGCATACCTTCAGGTGGAGGAACAGTAATGAGCTACTGTCATTTGACTAGTGCAGGTATCAACCTTACTCTTGGATTTGGTCCACAACCTGGAAACCTAATCAGAAGTAGAGTAACAAATGCATCGTGTACGCAACCTTGTGGTGGAGGTGGACCAACATGTACCGATGGTATTCAAAATGGAAATGAAACTGGAGTAGATTGTGGTGGACCTGATTGCCCTGCATGCCCAACTGGTTGCGATGATACAGAAGCAACTCTTACTATTCTTTTGGATAATTACCCAGGAGAGACAACATGGACTTTGAAGAATGCATCTGGAACAACACTTTATAGTGGAGGCCCATATTCAGGAGCAGGAAGTACAGTGTCAGAAACATTTTGTCTAGTAGATGGATGTTATGATTTCCAAATCAATGATTCATATGGAGATGGTATTTGCTGTGGATATGGACAAGGCTCATATGATATTTCTATAAATAGTCAATCTGTCGCTTCAGGAGGAGCATTCACTAGTACAGAAGTTACTAATTTCTGTGTTGGAGGAGGACAAGGACCTACTTGCACTGATGGTGTCCAAAATGGTAACGAGACAGGAGTAGATTGTGGCGGTCCAGATTGCCCAGCATGTCCAACATGTACTGATGGCGTTCAAAATGGAAACGAAACAGGAGTAGATTGTGGTGGCCCAGATTGCCCAGCATGTCCAACATGTAATGACGGCGTGCAAAACGGAAATGAGACAGATGTAGATTGCGGAGGACCAGATTGTCCTGCATGTCCGACTTGTATTGATGGCGTTCAAAATGGAAATGAAACGGGAGTAGATTGCGGTGGACCAGATTGTGCACCTTGTGGTGGTGGAAGCAATGAACTATTTGCGCATTATTTCGAGACAGGATGGGACGGATGGCAAGATGGAGGAAGTGACTGTTACAGATATTCTGGATCTAGATCTTGGGAAGGAAATTATTCTATTCGTATAAGAGATAATAGTGGTACAAAATCTGCGATGACATCTTCGACTTATAATACGACACCTTATACTGGAGTTGAAGTGACATTTTTTTTCTATCCAAATAGCATGGAAAATGGAGAGGATTTTTGGTTGAGATATTACGATGGCTCATCATGGCAGACAGTGGCTACATTTGTCAGTGGTACATCTTTCCAGAACAATACTTTCTATACAGCTACAGTACCAATCTTGAGCTCCCAATATAACATGTCCGCTAATGCCCAATTTAGGTTCCAATGTGATGCTAGTGGAAATGCTGATAGAATCTATATAGACCAAGTATCAGCTGTAGGACTTACATCAGGAAATCTCACAAGTGGTGAAGTAAAAATTCGTCCACTCCATTCAATCGCTGGAACTGAAGAGTATGGTTTTATTGAAGAAATGCAAATTTCACCTAATCCTGCTCTAGATCAGGTAAGAGTGAAAGTCAATTTAGATTATGCTCAAGAAATATCTATTGAAATAGTTGATTTACTTGGCAGAAGTATTGTGAATACAAAAGCAAATGCCACTGAAGGTATTAATGTGTTCCCACAAGATATTTCAAACCTTGAATCAGGAACATACTTTATAAAGGTAACTGATTCTGAAGGCGATGAGATGGTGGATAAATTTATAAAGCTCAAATAGTTTGATAGTTTTTATTTAGAGCTAAATACCTTAATCCGAAAAGGTATGCAGATTTAAATAATGTATTAGTTAGTAGAGGCTGTCTTTTAATAAAGACAGCCTCTTTTTTAAGGAAATATCCAATATTTCTTATTTTCAAGTAATCAACTACTTACTGTGTTTTTAACCTAAATAAAACCCCTCTTTTTATACTATTTTTCGTAAATAAAGGGTAATAATTTTTCAAACTAAATGGTCATTCGCCATGACTGGCATTCATTTTTGGTTTGGCCCAAAAACGAATCAAAAAATCCAAGGCTGTTACAACTTCTTAACGCTATTTTTTTATGTAATAGCTAAACACATGAAAACTCGCACAATGGCTTGGGTTTCATCCTTACATTATTGATTAACAAGAATTTCTCTACGAATAATAATTGTTGATGCTCAAACACTCATGAGTTTTAACGCAATTACATATAAAAATAACTAAAATTGTAAAGGCCGAAATTAACTCTCTTCAGTTTTTATCTCTTTTTATTATAATACCAATAGTTTTATCTCCTTACTCCTGAATCTCCATTATTTTTGACAAAAACATGGATAAAAGAAATGTTTACTAAACTTTCAAAGTTTAGTAAACATAGTATTTTAAGTGAGAATTATGTTGCCTCACCACAACTCCAAGAATCTATACTATCGACCTTGCCTGGCTCTTTTCCATAGATATTATAATAGCCATGAAATATACTTAGTCCTTCATTATTATAATAATGACTCAAAATCTCACTTTTCGCTAGTAATTGTTCTGAAGTAAGTTCTGCATTCTTTTTTACTGCTGCTTTCAAGTCATTAATTGTAGGATCATTGATTGCAGGTATTATATGCGATAACAAGTTGTTCAAATTTGATTCGAAATTGATTCGATCTTTTGCTTGCTTAATAGCAGCATCTACCGCACCACAAGATTCATGACCAAGTACAACAATGACTCGAACATGAAGATACTTGATGGCATATTCTAAACTAGCAATAGACGATGTATTCGCAATATTACCAGCTACTCTTACTACAAATAAGTCTCCTTCATTTGCAGTAAAAATATTCTCTGGAATGACCCTAGAATCTGCACAACTAAGTATGGCAGCATATGGTGTTTGACCAGGATCTTTGACAACTGTCTGAATTGATGTTCTTTCAATAGGATTCTTACTGCGCTTAACGTGTTCGGCGTTTCCTTTTTTAAGCTTATCCAATGCAACAGGGCATGGATGAATTACTTCTGACATAGGTTTTTTGTTTTTAAGGTTAATCTAAAGATAGAAATATTTATTGTCAGCTTTATAAGCATTCAACTGCATTTGCAATGAATTTGTCAATTAATTTAGTTTTTCAGGCTTTATCCATACCGCATTTTTATATTTTAGTTGATATACTGGATTCTTAGGATCTGGCTTAAAAATAAATTCATAACTGCCATCGCCATTGTCTTTTTTATCTAATATCTTACCTTTTTTTAGACCAAGATTGAAATTCCGCAATTGGTCTGGACCTAATAAATTGCCAAACTTATCTATCGGTTTCATGTAAAGTTTCCAAGTTAATTTATCTATTTTCTCAAGATTGAACTTGGATTTTTTTCTCATGAATTTTCCGAATTCTACAATGAAATTTCGACTCTCAATTCTCTGAAAGTATCCTATCTCTTCGTTTTTACCTTCTATTTTGAAGTCCACCGTATAATTACCACACACATTAGTATTCTTAAACATAGCATGAAATTCTCCTTTATTGTTTTGTTTTAATGCCAGTGTTGAGGTTCTAGGTTGAAGCATCTTTTTATACTTTTCATCTCTAATCATGTAAGCATATTTCCTTTCACCTATTGATAATCCTTTTTCTAATTTCAGTTTTCCACTTTTTGGGATTTTAAAGCCAGCAAGTAAGTTGCCTATTGATTTTCTAGGTCTTCTAATTACAGCAGTAACTTTAGCATCACCCTTGAATTTTATTCCGCTTGTAAATAATTTGGTGTAAATTTTTGCAGGAGTCCCTGAAAATATACCAGGATTCGTAATTCCTAAACTATAGTCTAATATTTTTTCATCCGCTATCACAGCCAATTGATATTTGAATGAAGGATTTCCATTTGATAATCTAACCTCCCAAGCGTTGGTAGTACTCAATGCTCTTACTTGTGCCAACATATCAAAAGGATAATGATATATGTCATAGAAATCTCCACGAACAATTTTTGCCAAACCAGTGATATCATTGCCATCCTTATAGATTTTAGTGTCAAACTGCTCTCCTTCCGGATAGCTAACCTTAAATAAAACCTGACTAGCTGAAGGATTGATGTCTACAGATTCTATTGTTGGGCCAGTGTAGGTATTTTTTCTATACGCTATCAATTGAGGACTAAAGTCTCTAAGAATTTCTATTAATTCTTCAATATAAAATTGGATAAGATCATCATCTGGAGCAGTGGTAATTTTTGTCAATCCATTCGATGCATTAGATATATCACTCAATTGTGTCTCAAAGGCAGGGGTAGCTCCTACTCCAATCGTATGAACTCGAATATCCCCTAGATTATCCAACACCGTTGTGGGTGAAGATTCTACCACATTTGAAAGTCTAGCAAATTCACCATCTAAAATATCTAATTCTGGATATCTAATACCAGGATCTACATTTTGCATCCCATCCGTAAAAAGAATAACGTGTCGTGGCCTTGCCACATTAGACAACTCAGTAATTCCTGTCTGCAATCCTCCGCCTAGTGCTGTGAATTCATTGGATACAGTAGTCTGGCCATTGATATCTGCTATTATCTCATCGGTACTGTCAATAACATCTAGATTTTCATTTCCTCCAATATTCAACTTATCTACTTCAGTTCTAAAATAAACGGTGGTGACTTCATCATCTCCAACAGCCAACAATTTCCAAATCTGTAGAAATATTTCAACCGCCCCCTTTAATACATCAATTTTAGGTTCACATCCTACACATGCTTCATTTAACATGCTTCCTGAAAAATCTAAAACTAAAGCGATGTCTACCGGATCTCTTTCTACAAACGTATAAGTCCAAAGACCTCGTCCTAGAGTAGAAGCAGCTAATTTCTTTTCGTTTTCATCATACACTAATTCTTCAATTCTTACTTGCGGTAAGTTAGTTGCCAACTCAACCCAAAAATCAAAGTTAGGTGCTGCGGCAAAATATACACCTGTCTCTGTTCCAATAGCAATTCTATCATTAATATCATCTGGCATATATACAATTGATAGTAGTCTACCAGGATTCAACCCTGATAGATTTCCCGAAATATTATCAAAATTAACACCTCCATTTTCAGTTTCGTATATATTGTCATAGTCAATCACATAAGCTGTTTGTGAATCATCGGGTTTGATCGTTATTCCATTTACAGTTCCTCCTGCATATCCTGCAGCTACGTTGAAAGCCCCTGCAGCTATAGTTCTTACCTGCACTGTATCATTAATCCCAGCATATATTATTTCTGCATTGTCCGTTGCACCATACACTAGTACATCTCTACCTGGATCAAGTGAGCCATTTACTTCTTTTAATAATATTGAAGTTACGGTAGTGCCTTGATCGAATGACTCATAAATTTGGCTCTCTGAACCTATCAATAATCGAGTAGCATCCTGACTATTTAATGCTATCGGAGTTACAAATCCAAAACTGTCTACATCACTAATGCTATTGCTTGTAACAACATCCGTTAATGCTGGAGTGAAATATGATCCTGCTTGATAATTTCCAGCTGCGTCATATTGTCTTAAGGCAAAAGTTCCGAGTCTTTGGCTGCTATAATATCTTGTTGAAAGTACACCATCAATACTTCCAATTGCAATATCACCTCCATCACCATTCCTTACATTGTCCCATGTTTGGCTACCTACTGCTTGTTGAATTGCCACACCATTATCTTGCATTCCTATCTTTAAAATACCAGAAAGTCTGTCCCAGTCAGCGCTATGTGCTTCAGATATATTGAGGTTCCCATTCAGTGATAACCAATCTCCTGTCCCATCCTGGGCTGAAGACTGAATGAAAACTCCTCCATCATCACCTTCTATCAAATCACCATTGGCATCAAAGTCCATATCTCTTGAATCTGAGTGTGGAGCGGAATTACTTGCAGTACCATCGTGAGTAATTGCAGACACTTGATTACCGGCAAGTAATGAAGCATCTATTCTGAAAAGTCTACCTGTATAATTTTCTGCACCCAACGAATTTGGCCAGTCTGTTGGCTTTGGTTGTGATTTGCCTCCTACATACACCAAATTACCATCCGAAGGATCAGCTGTTATCGAAAATAGTTTACGAGATGGACTATTATTTAGCAATCCTAATGCTATACCATCTTCAACTGTCACTGGAAGGTCCAATGGAGTCCAAGTAACACCTCCATCTCCTGACCTAAATACTCCAGTTAAGGCAGCCCTCGATATGATTCCAATAAAAACATTATTATTTGTTCCGACTGTCATTTTAGTTTCGTAAACATCGGCTAACAAATTATCAATAACCACATCACTGACTTTATTCCAAATTTCGCCTGTGTTTATACTTTTATAAATTCCTAGGTCTGCTATTACAGTATATAAGATTGAATTGTCCAATGGGTCAGAGACTAAGTCCCATGCCGTCCCAACAGGAAGAGCAGATGCTAATTGCCCGCTTATTTCAATCCAATCATTTCCATTATTTGTCGTTCTATAGATACCTTCATCTTTGATTGATACGACTATTGTATTGCCTCTAGGAGCAACTCCTGTAAAAGTAGCAACTGGCAAATCAGTGTTTGGATCTATATTCGTCCAGGGAGCAACTCCATTTGTTGTTTTGAATATGCTTCTTATACCTGATCCTCTACTGCGAATAGATGAAGTAAATCCATTGGCTACAACCAAGGTTTGATTACTAGCATCAGTAGGATCAAATTCTAATGCACCAATGGCCTGGCTAGTCATGCCATCGTCCAAAAGTGTCCAATTCGGTACTGCAGCATTTGCATCAGTTGTTCTCCACACTCCTCCATTAGCTGCGCCAATGTATAAAATGCTAGCATCAGAAGGATGAGGTGCTACACAATTTATCGCCCCAGACACTGAGGCATCTGCCATCCCTTCTACTTGACCACCTACTTTTGGTGCTGGTCCCTGCTGAACCCACATTTGGGAATACGAAATATTGGTGAAACTGATAAGCACAAAAATTGACATTAAGTACTTTGAATCGATTTTACAGTTAGTATATATATTTAAAATTTGTTTCATTTTGAAAATATTAAAAAGTAATTGAATACTCATATGAATGATTATTGAATTATAGAGGCTTTGGCTTATGGCAACGATTATGGAGGTGTAGGGCCTCTGTATGTATCGTCAAGAATGTATACACTGTTAAGTATTTTTTTTCTATTAAAATCATACCATACCAATTGAAGGGGGTAATTGGTAGTCTTCTCTTTTTCAAAAAGTACGTAGGCTGGCTTTTCAAAAATAACGATTGATTTTCGTACAATAAATGGAGCATAAGAAACATTGCTTTTAAGCATACCCTTAGTTTTTTTAGTCCTTCTATCATAAATCCTCCAATTATAATTTCTTTCGATTCCTGGTTTAGAGCTAAATGAACTTACCAAAATGCTGGTTTTGTCTTTAGATAGAAATTGCTGCCCTTTTTCATTTTGAACCCTGCTTCCTTTTGCTGGTATAATAGGATTGTAGTTGTAGTTTTTAGGCATGTCAGAAGATTTTATATCATCAAATGAATCACCATTAAATAATAGAAATCCTCTCTCTACCTGTGGTTTTTCATCTGATAGATAATCTCCACTTATGGGATAGCGATAAATCCATTCCAAAATAATTTCTGAATCAATCGAACGTGGGATTAAATGGAATGACCCTTCTGGTGAATCCATGAAACGGACCATAACTCCTTTGGGCATTTTTTCTAATATAGTAGATTCAATGGCACCCTGCCTGTTAAGGTTTAAACCGATTATTTCTAATTCTGGACTTGGTCTTTTTTTATTGACTTGAACAAAGAGAATATCGTTTTTTATAAATAGAGGTCTTCCTGAAAGTTTTGATGTCCATTTCTTTTCTCCAGAAGTCAAATCTAATCCTTCAACAAAGGCTTCAGCATTAGAAATATAAATTTCATTTCTTTTTGTGTCTAAAACAACTCCATCTCTAAATTGGAAATTTGTTTTTGATAGTGACGATCCTTGAGAAACGCTAAGTTCTTGTATAAAGAAACCTATCAAAAGTACAATTAGCCACTTAGTTTTACATTTACTAATTAATTCATTGAATACCATATCTAAAAATTTTAGTGTTTTACGAAATCAGGCTATTAGTTTTCTGAATTTCTTTTAGGAATTTGATCTTAGGAATGATAATTAAATAAGGTATCATATTTTGGGGTGGCTATTTTTTTCTTCGACAAGGCAAAAAGCGCAGGCATAGCCTTAGCTATGGTGAGTATTTTTAACGAAGTCGGAGGAAAAAAGAGACCTTCAAAAGTGATACTTTATTTGTTTACCATTCCTTAATATAAAAATAATCCTTTCTTGTTAAATAATAACTGATAGTCTTCTAATTCCACAAACATTCCATGAAAATGGGAAATATTGCGTAGAATTACGTGAACCACTGCGTAGATTTACGCAAGAAATTTTCATGCTGGGACGATACTTTGCGAAGTGGCTTTGATTTAGTAGATCATCAAGATTATGAGGTGAATGATGATTTGCTATTTGAACAATTAATGGTCTTTTGATCTTATAACTAATCAAATGTGATCAATTCAAATTATCTTATATTTGCACCAAAATATTAAACACCATATAATGGCAGAAGAACAAAAAAGTAAAAAAGGCAATCAAATGAATATTGAGTTATCTGAAGAGGTAGCAGAAGGTATATATTCAAATCTTGCTATTATTGCCCATTCTCAATCAGAGTTTGTGGTAGACTTTGTAAAAATCCTTCCCAATGTGCCAAAAGCAAAGGTGAAGTCGAGAATAATATTGACTCCTCAACATGCCAAAAGATTACTTAAGGCATTAGTGGATAATGTAAAGAAATATGAGGCTCAACATGGTAAAATCAATGAGCCAGAGCAGAACCCATTTCCACCTATGAATTTCACACCGACTGCTCAAGCATAAATTCGACATTCGTAATTTGACATTCGACATTAATTAACTCATTCTTGCAAATCACAAAGCATGAAAGAAGCATTTATTATAGATGGGATTCGTACTCCTATCGGAAATTTTGGTGGTACACTCTCCACCATTCGTACCGATGATTTGGGAGCTCATGTAATCCGAGAAATAGTGACTCGAAATCCTTCCATCCCACAAGAGGCTTATGATGATGTCATCTTTGGATGTGCCAATCAAGCAGGAGAGGATAATAGGAATGTAGCTCGAATGTGTGGTCTGCTTGCCGGTCTTCCATGGTCAGTGCCTGGTGAAACAGTAAATAGATTGTGCGCTTCTGGGATGTCTGCTATCATTCATGCTAATAGGGCGATAAAGACTGGAGACGGTGATGTTTTTATTTCTGGTGGAGTTGAGCATATGACGAGAGGGCCTTGGGTCATTTCTAAAGTTTCAAAACCATTCGGACGAGATGCTCAGATGCATGATAGTAGTTTCGGGTGGAGGTTTATCAATCCGAAGATGAAAGAATTATATGGCGTGGACGGCATGGGTGTTACCGCCGAGAATCTTGCTGAAAAATATGATATTTCTAGAGAAGATCAAGATCTATTTGCCTTCAACTCACAGTTGAAAGCTACTAACGCTCAATTGTCAGGTAGACTCGGAGAAGAAATCACAGCTGTTGATATTCCACAGCGTAAAAAAGATCCAATCATATTCAGCCAAGACGAATTTATAAGACCAAATACAACTGTAGAGATTTTAGCAAAATTGCGTCCTGCATTCAAGAAAGAAGGCGGATCTGTAACAGCAGGCAATGCTTCGGGACTTAATGATGGAGCAGCAGCTACTATTATCGCTTCTGAAGATGCGGTTAAGCAATATAATTTAAAACCATTGGCAAGGATTGTTTCATCTGCTGTGGTGGGTGTAGAACCTCGAATTATGGGTATTGGTCCAGTGAAAGCGAGTCATAAAGCATTGCAAAAGGCTGGAATTACATTGGATGATATTGGAGTGATAGAGTTGAATGAGGCGTTTGCTGCGCAAAGTTTGGCTTGTATTAGGGAGCTAGGGATGCAGGATGATGATCCACGGATCAATATTAATGGAGGGGCTATTGCTATAGGTCATCCATTGGGTATGTCAGGGACTAGGATTACGCATTCGGCGGCTTTGGAGTTGCATAAGCAGGATAAGCGGTATGCGTTGGTTACTATGTGTATTGGGGTAGGGCAAGGGTATGCTGTTGTGTTGGAGAAGGTTTAGAGTTGTTGCGTTTTGTTACACGGAGATTCGCGGAGATTTTTTAGGGTTTTGTGCATTCGAATATGTCTTCTCGGAAGCCTAGACCTAGGGAATTCTTTTCTATTAATTCTTGACCCATTTCTGATCGATAATCTCTTTGATTTACTTTAAATCCTTTTGCTTCAAGAACCGTTTTGTAATTTGTCCCATGTAATCTCAGACATTCATATTCACCATAATGAATAGTCCTCAATTCAGGTGTATTGACCCAATCATGGTCGATGGTTTCTGTAGAATCTGGATTTAGGAAGGTCATTAAAATCAATTTACCATTTGGGGATAAGACACGGTGAAGCTCCTCTAAGGCTTTGTCTTCATCTGTCACATAGCCTACTACATGAGAGCATATGATGAGGTCAAAATAGTCAATAGGAAATTGAATATCCATGATGTCAATGACATGATTTGCATAGGCTGAATTATAGTCCCCGTCGACATATTCAATATCCGCTTTCGAAATTATTTTGTACAAGCTAGGCTCTGGTCCGAAGTGCAAAACCTTGATTCTTTTTTTGAATATCTCTGTCTCATTTGTGAGATAGTACAACAATAATCGGGTTCTTTCTAAGGCATCGCAATTGGGGCACTGAGCATTGGGTCGATTTGCTTTTGTAAGCATTTTTCTGAATGATTTATTGCAGCAATTACACTCAAACTTGGACCCATAAAGAAAGGGAGTTTTGGCTCTTCTCAATCCTATGATTATCGAATTCCTCGTTTTTTCAGGAAGGATACTCTTATAAATCTTTTTGATCAATTACGTTTGATTTGGTTTTTATTAAAGACGCTTTTAAGCATAAAGTATAGGAACTCAGATTTTATATATTTGTCGGTATCCACTTGGCATTCGTCCATTGGAATCCTATGCAAGTGGTTCGGGCAAAAGTCGTCTTTAATTCCAGAAACACCAAATGACAATTTACATTTCCCCTCGCTGTACATCCAATCGAACAATTCAGCACTCACCCCTTCATCACCAAACGGAAACGAGAATATTCTTTTATTAATATCAAAGTTCTTTTCTAAATGAACAAAGCTTTTTACTATCTGCGATTTTTGAATCGTTAAATCGATATTCCTAAATCTTGGATGATCTACGCTGTGTGATCCTATAGTAAAACCTCTTTTCAATAGATCTTTTATCTGAGAAGTGGACAAATATGGATTATGTTTTAAAAGCCAATCAGCAAAATCAATTTCTAATATTTGAGCAATATCACTTATTAGATTTTGATCATGGTAATTCAAGTGCATTATGCTATTTTTCAAGTCACCATTCCATGCAGAATTATCCTCCAAAAAGACTTCAATCCTTTTATTTAAAACATTCGAATTCGTCTGCTTTAAGTTATTCAATATCAATCCAACCTTATATCTATAAAAGAGTTTCTTATTATCAATAAAATCAGTGTTTACAAAGAAAGTTGCTGGGATACCTTTTTTTTCTAGAATCGGAGCTATTATTTCATAGACCTCTTTCAGTCCATCATCAAAAGAAAGATGAAATGCTGGTTTTTTAAGTTTACTGGGAGACTGAATTCTATTGTGAACTTCGTCAATATTAATTGGGGTAAAATGCTTGCAAAAATATTCTAGATCACGTTTGAATTCTTTGATAGACCGTAAAGGATACAAATTTGAAATGTAAGGAAGATCATCATCACTTATGGTATGATAAAACGGGAATATAGTCCGTCTTCCAGTCCATTTTATAAGACTATCCTGTGAAAAAAAACTGCTTAATGGCGATATGGCTTTTTTAATATTCATATAAATCTATCCATCCTAAAGGGTGTATTTAAAAATGACGTTTTATTAATTCTATTTTAAATTATTCTAATTGACTTTTTGCAGAATCGTTTTGAGTTTCCATTCACCCCAACCTCTCTTCTCAAATCGCACATTTTTTTTAACCGCGAAGAGCGCAAAGTTTTTTTCGCAAAGTCCACAAAGTACAACCTGTCAACATCAAATTTTGAAAAATATCTCTACTATAACTCAAAAAGATGCAAAGCATCAAATATCTCCACTTTATCTTTTCCCCAGAATTACAGAATCGCTAAATCGCCTTATGATGTTGACTTTTTAAATTTCCTTCAATAAATTTCATTTTGTATATCAAATAGTAAAATGCAACAATTTGAAATTCACCCATCCTGAACATTCCGACATATACTTTTTTAGTATCCTTTAGGAGTTCTTCTCAAATCAAAGGCCTTCTCGAAAGCTCTTCCAATTTGTAGCAATTCTTTCTCTTTGAATCGTTGACCAATAAATGTCATCGCTTTGGGTTCACCAGTTGGAGTATATCCCATAGGCATAGAAAGGCATGGATATTTAGCCAAGGCTGCTATTGCAGATTCATAATTATTAATTGACAAAATTGCATCCAAGTTATGTTTTTCGATGTGCGGAGTGTAATGCGCTCTTGTCACTTCTTCCAATCTACTTTTTATGGAATCTATGGCACTATCACTTGTCTTATCGTCACGACTTGCAATGAATCGTCCTTGTCCGTATGGAGCTCTCAACAATGAATCTTGATTGTTGTATTCAATGACATCAGCTAAGCTCATATCATCAATTTCCGTTCCTGCATAGTTTTCAAAATATGCTGGTAAATCTCTTTGCATATCGTAATTTAGTACATCAATGAAACCTTCAAGACCTATTTTATCTGGGGTATATTCAATGACAGTGGCACCTTTCATTTTTAGCATTTCTACAGTCTTTTTGTACAATGAATCCCTTTCCAAAAAGACGGTGTTCGCTCCTAGTCTTAATTGGGTGATGTCAATATTTTCTAATTCAGATATAAAATCGATTCCTATTGGAGCAAGATTTGTGACAGGGTCTTTCTTATCTTTTCCTGCCATTCCTGATAACATTATCGCATTATCTATCACTGATCTTGTCATAGGTCCTGGCGTATCTAAAGTGCTTGAAATAGGAACAATCCCTGTTCTACTTAGTAAGCCGACGGTTGGCTTCAAACCCACAATAGAATTCTGACTTGAAGGAGAAATAATAGACCCTGCAGTTTCTGTCCCTACAGCGGCCACAGCATAATTTGCTGCCATTGCCACACCACTTCCAGCACTTGATCCTCCAGTTTCAAATACGAATCTACCATAAGGATTTAAGGTCTGACCTCCTACAGCACTATATCCAAGTGGACAACCATCACAGAAGTAATAAGCCCATTCACTCAAGTTGGCCTTGCCTAAAATTACAGCTCCTTTCTTTTTAAGATTAGATACAATAGATGCTTCATCAGTTTGGTTTGCTGCAAGCACTATAGCTCCTGCAGTTGTGGCGCATCCAGATGCATTGATATTGTCTTTCAACAGGATAGGCATACCATAAATTGGATGGTCATTTTCACTTTTATTAGCATCCTTATACTTAGCCATTTTGATGGCATTCTCATTCAGGCAGATGATAGCGTGTAGTGCAGTTTCGGGGTTAGACTCAAATTTTATAATCCTATGAATATACCATTTTGCTAAGTTTTCATAAGTAAGATTTCCTTTTTTTACATGATTCTGAATTGTTGGAATATCTTGTTCATATATGAATGGCATTAATCTCAAATAATCGCTTTCTGAGAATCCATTCATGTCTCGAGTAGCGTACTTCTGTACATCTGCTTTTGACTTGAATTTTGATTGAATCAATTTATATTGCATTCGAGGAGACTCATGAGTCGAATTTATCGCAAGCTGTTTTTCTTCATTCCAATCACTAGAAGGTGTTTGGACCACTTTTTCAGTGTGGATTGAGCAGGAAAACAGAATTGCGCAAATCAATGAAAGGCAAAAAAGTCTCATAATGATATAATTTAGTTTTGAAATGGTTTGCAAAATACTAATATTTGCTATTCCATTTTTCTTCTGGCCTGAATAGCTTCTACCATGCTTACCTTCTTGACCTTACTATCCAGCCAAGAAATAATATCTAGATAAAGAAAGGGTCTTTTTTCAAACCTTTCTTTTTCAATGTCAATCAGTTTTGACCTTAATTGCTTAAACTCATTTAGGATGGTAGCCTTACTCATTCTTGGTGTGCGCCTTACAAACTTAAAGATCTCTGTATGTACCTTCTCTAGTTCTCCCATTTTTAACAAAAATCTAAAGACTGACTTTATTTTATAGCTTACAAGGATCTCATTTCCCAAATCATAATGAGCTATTAGGTTTAATACTCTTGAGAAACATTGGATATCAACTTTAAGCCTTGGTTGGTAGGAATCTTCTACTTTATTCAAATAGGTAATAGTGCTATTAAGGTCACCATTGCCAAAATAGATACATGCGATCTTATAATTAAAGACCATGATTCTACTATTGTCCCATAAGTGATTTTCTTTTTGAATCGTCTTTTCCAAATCTTTTACAAACGAAGCACCATATTTGTAATTGGCACTCATAAAAATGCTGTTTATGCCATGGATATATTTAAATAATTGCAATTGACCTTCCTCGTTTACTGATAGTTTTAGAGCGTCATCATTATTGAAGTGCATTAAGGTCAAAAATGCTCCTTTGAACATCTTTCTTTTGCCAGCCATAAACATTGCATTCAAGACATTGTGTAAGCCTTTAATGTATAGTGTTGTAGCAGGAATTTTCATTCGTGGGTTTACATCAAACAGGCTTACCCATTTTTGAGCATACCGGTAATAATTTGCAAAATCCTGAGACATATGATGAAACCAGACATAAGATTGATACAGATTTAATTTTTGGTAAAAGTCCAAGGCTTCTATCTCTATTACTGGCAAGAGGCTGTGAAAATATTTATGCAGTTCATTATATTCTTCTTCATTCTTGACATAACCATTTTCCAAATATCTTGCATAAAGGAGCAAGGACAAATTTGACAGTTCATTCGTCAGATTCAAATTATCAATTATTGAATTTGATTCCTTAGCCAATAAATAAGCTTTGGATGACATACTTTTGGTGACATGCTGAGATTCTACAAGCTTTTCAAAATTTATTGCGAGATATTCCAATGGTTTTAACTGAATCTCCACAGCCATAGTTTTTACTATATTCAACATTTCCAAGCATTCCCTATACTGACCTTTAGCATATAATACTTTTGCGAAGTCAAATCGTTCTCTTGCCTTTATTTCTGGATAAATCTCTTTGTTGTAATCTCTCAAAGAACGCAACAATTGTTTACTCAATATTGCTCGAAGGTTAGAAATTTGATTCTTTTTTATCTGCGGATATTTTATTATTATTTTATCCTTATTAAATGTTTTATATTTGGTCAAGAAGTCAAAGAGCAGTAAGTAGAGCTTATTGCCGTCCCCAGTTTTCTGTGCCATAAGTTTGAAATTTCTCTTCTCACTTTTTGACATAGAACTTATCAGCCTTAATAAACTATCATTTCTTAACATTGATAAAAATAAATTATGTTTGACACCCATTACTACTAGAAGTCGTCTATAATAGTGTAACCCTAACTCAAGCTTCAAATAACCGAGATATGTTTAGAATAATTCTACTACTAACTTACGTCATTCTTTTTACATGTGGTTGTAATGTAGATAAAGAAGTTTCAAAGACAGAGAATCAGGCTATGTTGACACTTTTAGATCGTATTGTGGAAGCAGATCCTGTAAAAGATAAACCATTAATCCAAGAAGCATTAGATCTTATTCTCAATAAAAAAAACATCCATGATTCAATCCTTGTAAAGACATATTTTAAAGCTGGAAATTACTACAATAAAATAGGGGCTATTGATAGTGCTTCTATTTTTTATCAAAAGGCAATTGGATATATTAATGATTCTATTCAGTCAAAACTACAGATTAGAGCTTTCCAGAAGGCCCATCTAGCCTATCGAAATTTAGGTGCATTTGGAGAATGCGCTGCGATTGCCACAAAGTTCAGATCCTTAATAGATATGGAAAATGATGCTCGAAATAAGGCAACATATTATGGCTTTAAAGAGGAGTACTTCAAAAGCAATCCGTTAATAAACAGTGACAGTATTCTAAAATACAATCAATTGGGAATCGACATGACACGCTTGTCAAATCAAAATAATCAAGCTGCTAATTTGTTAATCACAAGAGCAGCCCATATAACCAGTTACTTAAGAGATTATGAAAGGAGTTCTAAAATCTTTGAACTTCTGATAAATTCTAAAGATTCATTATTGACAGATACAAAAAGACTATTGTACAATGATTTCGGAATACTAAAGTACTTTCAAGAAGACTTTACTGAGGCAATAGTGTACTATAAAAAAGGTCTAGAATTGATAGATGATTTTGTGGATAAAAGAAACAGATTAGCTGGGGGTTATGGAAATATAGCAGAGGCTTATCTCCAACTAAATGATTATAAAAACACTGGACTCTATCTTGATTCAATGAAATCAAATGAAAAAAGTGGGGTTGGGGAAAGATTTATTTTTTTTCGTAAAAATCTGGAATTAGAATTGGAATTCAAAAAGGAAAGAAATATTACAAAATCTATAAATTCTATAAAAAGATATGCTAGTGAATTAAGAAGCATTAATGCAAAGAAATATAAAAGTGATCTTAAAACTCTTGAACAAACCCTTGAAAGTAGAAAAATAGCACTTGAAGAAAGTAACAAAGACAAGCTACAGCTACTGTATCAAAAATGGTATTCCTACTTGCTTGCATTCTCGTTATTCGCCGTCCTAATTTTGGGGTACTTTTTTTATCGACAAAAAAAGATAAAATTTGAATTGCAGCAACTTCTTCTCCAGCAAAGGTTGCTTAGGTCTCAAATGAATCCGCACTTTACTTACAATTTTTTGTCTATAATTAAATCTCAAATTAAAAGCAATCAAGCTAGGGCTACAGAGTATTTATTGAAATTTTCACGGCTACTAAGGATGATTCTTGACAATTCAACTTATAATTATGTCGAGATAGGCACAGAAACGGAAATATTGACAAAATATGTAGAATTGCAAGCATTAAGGTTTCCAAAAGGCCTTTCTTTAGATTTTAAATACAAGAATATGGACGAAGAGGATCTAATTTTTGTACCGCCTATGATATTTCAACCGATATTAGAAAATTGTATAGTTCATGCATTTGCAGATATTGAACATCAAGGAGAAATTTGTTTACAATTAACAAAAGAAAAAAAATTCATCCATTGTGAAATAGAGGATAATGGATCTGGGTTTAATATAATGAAAGTACAGAACAGAAAATCTTCTACTAATTTAATATCTGAATTTTTAGGAAAAATTTCAAGTAAAAAACTTGAATTTATTAATAAAACAAATGGACAGAGCGGAACAATAGTAAAGTTTTCCCTTCCATATAAATATTCGCAATTTGATTAGAGCTATAATTATAGATGATGACCAGCACATCAGAAAAGAAATAAAAGAGCAAATAGAATCAAATTTCAAAGAAGAGGTTCTAATTATTGCTGAATCTGATTCTGTTGCTAATGGGATACAGGAAATAGAAAAACATGAACCTACACTACTTTTTCTTGATGTCCATTTAAAAGATGGAACAGGATTCGATATTATTAAAAAATCAAATTTTACGAACTTCGATGTCATCTTCATTACTGGCTATGACAAACATGCCATTCAAGCAATAAAGGTCGGAGCCCTTGATTACATTCTAAAACCAATCGACGAAGTTGAATTAATAGAGTCTGTAAATAATGCAATTACAAATATTTCTAAAGAAAAATATATTAGTAAACTTATAGAAATAGCCTCTGACCACTACAAAGGTGTAGAGAAGAAAAGGATTATTCTGAAGACATTAGAGAGTATTTTTGTCCTCAATGAGGATGATATTATTTATTGTAATTCTGAGGGGAATTATTCTACCATTTATACTACTAACATGAATAAAATTGTAGTATCCAAATCCATGAAAAAAATAGAAGAATTATTGTCAAAAAAGATATTCATTAGGTGTCATCAGTCATATCTGGTGAATAAAAGCCACATTCTTAGATACGACAAACAAGGCAAATTAATCGTCTCATCTAATGACGAAATTCCCGTCTCTTCTAGAAGAAAAGAGTATACTTTGCAATGTATTTACAAATGAATGATCGTCAAATTTTAAACCAACCCTAACGAATTTGAAATCATTGCTTACACATTTGAAACTACCTCATTATTACTTTCAATCTCCCCATTTATGGATTATTTTTACTCTAACTAAACACTTGATATGAAATTCACTTATTATTTTGCTTTGATTTTTATGGTCCTTTCTTGCAGTGTTGAAAATCATGACGCTCACTTATACGAAAAGGATTTGATAACAACACGAACGGATACTCCACCTATAGAGCTTGAGACGAAAATGCAATGGACTTCATTTATGGCTGCTGCTGCTTTAGATCTAGATCCACTAGCGAGAGCAGAATTTATGGCTCTAACTTCTGGTTTGACCAATACCATTTCTTTAAAAAAGGTTTTAAAGCCTAGTTCAATCGCTCCAAACTTTAAAGCTAAATTTTTAGAGTTGTTAGATTCTTATTCAATGTATATTTGTGGAACAGGGAAACCCGAAATAGGAGAAGTGCCCCAAACTATGGCACAGGATCCAATTTGTGCTGCTGAGTTTTTACAATATATATACAATGACAATTGCCTAGAATTTTATTTCCCGAAAGGATTGGTTTTAAATCCAATATTACCAATAACATCAACTGCTCACCCTATGACACAAGCAAATTCCAACTATGGTTTCAAACGTCATCAAAAAATTCCTGGAGTCACTATACTAAGTAAAATGAAAGTCAATTCTTCTTATTTATCGTCAAATAAAGATATAGTAGTAGTAAGACCTATTGATGGTAGTGTTGATTGCGATTATAGTGATTATGGAGTCGAAAATTTCACATTATTCTTAGCAAATTAATCAATGATTACGTTGAAGTAAAAGTCCAGATTCTAGATCCTATCTAAAGCCTATTGAGCACTAAGAATTCTCAATGGGCTTTCTTTTTACTGGGTTTATCTTTGCCAAATTCTTAAGTCATATGCTCCATTAACCTCTATCATAATCACGCTTTTTTACTTAATTCTTCTTTGAGAGATTCAATTTATTATTAGGTTTTGAGGTTTAAGGTTTAGGGTATGCATGGTCAGATGTTGACTTGAAGGAGACTTGTCAACATCAGACCATGCAAAACCCTATACCTTTTACCTTAAACCTCAATTCCATCCAACACTTTTTACAATGTCTTAAAGTAGAATTAATCTTATCATTTTTGAAACCAATGCGCTCAGTTTGATATCTCGGTTACTTCCAATATTAATAAAGCTCAAATTTATATCAATTAATATCCAAACGATATAAATTTCATGGAAATAAATCTGTTCAAAATAGTAGAAAAATTGATCTTGAAAAATAATTTGAGAATCAATTCTAAGGAATGTTACTTTATTATTGAATCATTCCTAAAGAGCTAAAATTATTTCCAGACGAATACGAAATAGAAGATTTAGGCTATTTAGTTTAGGATATTATTGAACAAAATGAAGGCCAACATCAATTTCTATTTTAGTCTGACAATACTAGTTAAAAATTCCTCTTAGTCGATAGAAAAAACGTTCCATAAGACGAAGATCCTCAGTAATAATTTCTGCGGTGCCACGCATTTCTTGTTTAAAAACAATTTCCTTACCATACGATGTAATTAATTTTGAAGGTAAAGAGACATCTATTAGATAAAAGCCTTCATTATCTGAGATATGGGATATTGATTGAATATTTCCCTTTAGAGATCCAAATTCTTCATACAGATAGTTTTCAAGTTTAATGATTACTGTTTGTCCTATTTTTATTTTCCCAGAATTTCGTGTAGGCGTTTTAAGTTTTGATATGTACTCGGTATTATTTTCAGGAATAATGGTAAAAACCAAATCTCCTTGATTAATCGTTTGGTTTTCATTCCATATATTTAAAAAGGATACAGTTCCGTTAATTTTTGATGAGAATAAATATTTCATCTCCCAACCTTTTATGGCTATCTTTAATTGGTTAAACGATTGGATAACATTTTTCAGTAAATTAATTTTCTCTTTGACACTATTAATGGCAATCCCTTTAGAGATTTTTTGAGCATTGCTTATAGACTCTCTTATTTGTGAAATAGATGCGTCTATATTTGAGTAATTGCGTTCGGCTTGTAAATAGGATCCTTGTTTCAATTCATAATCCCGTAGAGAGATTACACCTTCGTCATAAAGTTGTTTATGCCTTTCCAAATCGCTTTTTTGAAATGACAATTCAGATTCATTTAAGGATTTTTGAGATTGTAGTGTGGCAAGCCTAGCTTTTAATTCTGATATGGTGAAATTATTGGCAATAGCTTCATTCGAATAAGGCTGGTATTTAAGATTTAACTTGTATTCTATATAGCTGTTTTCGAAAAGTGCAAAATCTGAGTCAATTTCTCCAAGGAATAACATTGGAATTTCATTGCCCGGAAAACTAAAAGACTTATTGTTTATGCGAATGGTATCAATAATTGATTTTAAATAAAAAACATCATTATAATTGGCCGAATTTTCAACAATACCTAGAGGAGTATTAGCCAAAACCTTTTGATTATCTTTAACTAAAATAGTGTCCATTTTACCAGTTATATTACCGTATTCTTTTTGTGGCGTAAGTAAAGTAGTTACCAAAGCTTCAGAAGCAATTATATCTGGATATTTAACAAACCAAGAAATAAAAAGTAATCCAAGAATGAATACAAAAATCAAGCTATTTCCCCAACGGATCATCCAAGTAGGAACCGCTGTGAGTATTTCTTGAACTTCTTCACTTCGTAACTCTATACTTTGTTTTGTTTCGTTCATAAAAGTGTAAGTAAGAATACCTAAAAAATTATAAAGTTGTGGTCATTTAAAGACTCCAACAGTTTGTGTCTTCTCATTGAGAAAGAATATTTTCATGAGCCTAGTTCCAATTGGTTTTTCACCAAATGGTAATAGTTTCCTTTTTTCTTTACTAAGTCATTGTGGTTCCCTATTTCTACAATTGCACCATTTTCTAACACTACAATTTGATGTGCATTTTTTACAGTACTAAGGCGATGTGCAATAACAATAGCGGTTTTATCTTTGAAGAATTGATTTAAATTTTCCATAATAACCTTTTCATTGTTTGCATCCAGGGCAGATGTAGCCTCATCAAAGAACAGGAATTTTGGATCTTTATAAACGGCTCTGGCAATAAGCAAACGTTGCTTTTGTCCTGTACTTAGACCAGATCCTTCATTTCCAATTTTTGTATTGTAGCCTAAAGGTAGTCCATCGATGTAGTCGGCAATATTTGCTATATGGATAGCATGATTCAATTTTTTTTTATCAATTTGATCTACTCCTACCGCAATATTTCCTGCAATGGTGTCATTAAAAATGTAACCCTCCTGCATGACCACTCCACAATTTGCTCTCCATACCTTTTGGGATATATTAGTTAGATTGAAGTTATTAATTAGTATTTCTCCTTTGTCTAGATGGTAGAATCTAAGTAGGAGCTTCATTAAAGTTGTTTTACCGCTTCCACTTGTGCCTACAATAGCGGTTATTTTATTTGCGGGAATAGTGAGTGCCAATTCTTTAATTACGGGTTCTAGCCCCCCCGTATATCTGAAAGAAATATTTTTTAAATTGATAATAGCATTTTCTGGAATGATGGTGATTTTTTCATCTCCTTCTTTTTCTTCATCCTCTTTATTATGAATTTCACCTAAACGATCTAAGGATATTTTAGCATCTTGTAGTTCTCTCATAAAGTTAATGAGCTGGGTAATGGGGCCATTAAGTTGTCCTACTATATAGCTAATTGCTAACATCATCCCTATGGTAATATCACCATCGATCACTAGCTTTGCGGATAGTACTGTGATGAACAAGTTTTTCAGTTCATTAATAAAATTTGAACCTACGCTCTGGGTTTGTTCTAGAGCAAGACTTTTGGTAGCAACCTTGAAAAGTCTAGCTTGCACAAACTCCCAATTCCACCGCATACGGCGTTCGGCATTGTGAAGTTTAATCTCTTGCATGCCGTTAATGAGTTCTATTACCTTGCTTTGTTCTTGGCCTAGCTGGGAGAAACGTTTATAGTCAAGTTCTTTTCGTTTTTTAAAGAAGAACAAAACCCAAAAAAAATATAGAGCACTTCCAATTGCAAATACACCAAATATTTGAAGGCTATAATAACCAAGTACAAAACTGAAAACGATCATGTTAAAAACTGAAAAAAGTACAGTAAGGGAAGAGGTTGTTAGTATTTGTTCAATACGTTTGTGATCGTTAATTCGTTGCAGCAAATCTCCCGTCATGCGTACATCGAAAAATGAAATAGGTAACTTCATTAGTTTGATGAAAAAATCAGAAACTAAAGAGATGTTAATTCGTGTACTTAAGTGAAGTAGGATCCAGCTCCTAATAATATCAAGTGCAGCCTTGCCGATAAATAGAAATAATTGGGCTAAGAGAATGAGGTAAATGAAATTGAGATCTTGGTTTTTTATACCAACATCAACAATACTTTGTGTTAAGAACGGAAGAATAAGCTGTAATAAACTTCCTGCAAGGAGCCCAATAATTAACTGAACAATAAAACGTTTGTACTTAAATAGATATTTAGAGATAAAATGAAATCCAAATTTTTCATTTTCATCGTATTCGTTGTTATAGAAAAGAGGGGTGGTTTCAATTAATAATGCAATTCCTTCCTTGGTGGTTTCATTGGCATTATTACCTATCCAGCATTTTATGAATTCTTTTTTGGTATAGGATATTAATCCATGGGCTGGATCTGATACATGGATCGTATTTTTTTTTATTTTATATACCACCACATAGTGCTCATTATTCCAGTGAACAACATAAGGCAAGACAGCCTCTACAAGTTTATCAAAGGAAAGTTTAACTCCAAGTGTTCTAAACCCAATTTTTTCTGCTGCCTCGCTTAAACCCAGCAAACTACTCCCCTCTCTGGTAGTTTCACTAAGTGTGCGTAATTGCTGTGTATTTATAACTTTACCATAATGTTTGGCAATAATTTTAATACAGGTAGGGCCACAGTCTTTGCCTTCGGTTTGTATGTAGCTTGGAAATTTTAGCACCTAGTTTCTAGTTAATGTATTGTTTAGTGGCATTGTAGAATATATTCAAGGAGGCTTTACCTCCTTGAATATGGTAATAACTAATTAAGAACTATCCGGCAACGCAACAACCGTGATAACATACCCTTGGGGGTACGGTGTCATCACATATAGCACCATCTGGTTTTCCTTTACAACTAGCACTGTAACATGCACCTCCATTAATAGATTGTTGTTCGCTTCTGCTCAATTTTTGAGCTCCTTCTAACTTTAATAAATTTTTCATTATAGAATATTTAAAAATTAACTTGTACTGCAAACATTTATAGACACTCACAGCTTATGTCTGCTCTTCGCGAAAAGATTTTTTATCTCTTTAATGGAAAAGAATGCTCAAAAGAGATCTTTCCTGAGTTATTCTTCAATTAGGAATGATTCAATAATAAAGTAACATTTTCTACTTGTTTTTTCATCTTTCTACATCGTTAAAAAGCCTCGCCAATGCCCTGCATTGTCTGCGTTTTTAGCCTTGTAGGAAAATAAAATACCTGCGTATAAAAACGAACTTTATTAATGTATCATTCTTTGGTTTAGCAAGTGTCAGTTATTGCGTAATTGTATTACAATCGCACCTTAACGGCTATGCTTCCCAACAATTACCTGAACTCCATCTTTTTAAAAATGCGCAAAGTTTCTGACCGATAATTAGTCATTACAGATGCAACATGCCCAGTCCCAGTCATTACATCCGCCAACAGCAAAATGGCATTGTTGAGGTGTGGGTTTGCACCCTGTTGAGGTGCCTCCATTAATCGATTGTTGTTCATTTTTGCTCAATTGATGAGCGCCGTTTAAATTCAATAAATCTTTCATAATTAAAAGTTTAAAAATTAAAATTCCTATGATCATTTAAAGACACTCACAGTTTGTGTCTATTCTTCGTGAAGAATGCCATTATTAAGCAATCGATCAGGCTGGAACTAGAGGTTCAAATTGAGTTTGTTGTTCTTCGATCATTTCATCTAAGAAGTAAATGAGATCTGTTCTGTCGTACTCTTTTGGATATGCAACTCCATTTAAATAGAAGGCGGGGGTGAAATTGATGTCGTTAAGTTCGCACCAGGATTTTTGAGATTCCATCACCTGATCATAATCAGGATTGTTGTGAATGTTGATGTTGGCAACCCATTCTTTTAAATTGACTTTCTCTGCATAGATTTCTTGCAAAGCAACTAGGCAAGCTTCCTGCCCTTGGCTATTATAGAGATTAAGTAATTGTGAAACAATTTTATAGAAGTCGGATTCCTTATTTTCAGCGCCAATATTAAAACGAATTGTAACTTTTAGGTTTTCTTTGCCAGCTAACAAGAGCTTATCAATGTCTGAATGTGCCGGTTTACAATAATGACAAAACGGACTTGTAACAACGATCATTTCAATAGGGGCGTTTTTATTTCCTAATACAATTTCACCAGGGATTTCATAATTGGAAGTTAGCTGCTGTCCATTAAGGAGCATCGTATTGAAAATCTCATAGTTTCTTTTGAACCTATAATATTCCACCTCGATTGTTTCGAGATTGAATTTCTTTTTCAGAATAGGTTTTAAATAGCTCCAGACTATTGTGGTAAGAAACATACCGAAAGTAAAGAGTCCGATGGAATTTAATGTAAGCGAATAGAACGTTGCCCAACTATCGGTTAATGACATCGCTCCAAATTGAAGCAATAAAACTCCAACAATTCCTAAACATAATGGGCACCATTTTTTTACAACCGCGGCTTGGTAGTATACTGAGTATATAATGAAAGGAACTGCCAATGCAGTAAAACAATAGAAAATGGCAATGTCTAGGGTTCCATTCAATGAAAACAAAATCCAGCTTAAAGCGTAGCCTGAAAAAATAACAATGCTCACATCGCTTAATTTAAAGAGACCGAAAACTTTTGCTCCGTCTGAGTTCAATAAGGCATCGCAACTTGTATTTTCAGATAAATTGCAAAAGCTGTTTGTGGCTTCAGATTGTAAGCCAAGTTCGTGCTTAACGATAAAGACACTTAGAATGATTCCGATTAAACTTAGTGCAAAATGAACTTTCGAAAAATAGTCTGGGACATTATATAAGAAGTAGGCTATTAGCAAAGCTCCTAAACTGTAAGTCGCCCATTTCAAGAAACTATATTTAGAATTGGAAGCGGTTTCCTTTACAGATGCGTCTTTTTCAATAGCCAGGATAACTCCATTCCATTTAGACAAGAAACCCTCATCAGTTAATCTTTCTTTTTTATTACTATTGGTTGTGATCTCAATATGATTCTTTTTCTTTTCAACCAGTACCAATTCTCCTCCGTTGGATAAATCAACGTTAGCAATAAAAAAAAATGGAAGCTGCGTTAATATTTCCTGATTTACCTGCAGGCGCAGGGCTAGATTTGGTATTCCAAAATGGGTTAACACACCTGTAAGGGAATGCAAGCTAGGGTAAGAGGGGTGACTTAATAGTTGTAATTTTAATTCTTCTTGATGTAGGTGGATGTTATTTTTGAGGACTAATTTTTTAAGTAGGGTGTGAAGTTGCTCTTGCATATTTTTAAACATTAAATAGTGCCTATTTCGATTAACAATATTCAAAGTTTGCTTTTAAAACTGGAGTTTACAATAGCGAATGCAAATATGTAGGCATCCAATACATATTCGTAATGATCCTTTTCTTATCTGTTATATTCTCCCTGATAAGTCTCATCGTTTTTTGTTTTGTCTTGGCTCATTTTAGTTTTCAAATTTTTCTCATTTTTTGTATTGGTAGCATCTTGTATTTTGGTTGGATCCTTATATTCTTTAAGAAAAGAAGAGAAATAGATTACAAAAAATTCTCAGAAGTAAGCAAGGAGCAAAGCACGGTCATTGAACTCATCAATGGTATGCAAGAAATCAAGCTACATAATGCCGAAAAAAGAATGAGGTGGAATTGGGAATATATCCAGGCAAATCTCTTCTCCTTTTTTTCTCGCATCTCCTATACCTGTCCAAATCATTTTCTCTTTATCTAGTATAATATTCCACGAGCTATCATCATTCTCCAATTGACTATATAAATTTAGAATTTGCTTCACTTCATCCATTGTCCATCTGCCAGAATTGATCCCAAAAGGACTTCCACCGCTTTCAAAAGTTCCGTTTTTAATGAACTACCTCGATGCAAGCATACGAGGTATCACTATGTACATTTCATTGTTAATTTGATAATTTTTATTTCAGTCTAGCTTTCGCCTCGCCGGCTAGGCCTTCTATTTTTCTTGATAAAAAACAGAAGCAAAAAAATCAAGACTGGCTAATGCAGCCCTGCAATGCCGCTCCCACAGCCCACATACCCAGTCATGGCTATGCTTTTTTTTATTCAGATTTAGTCCAATCTAAAATGCCAACAAAATAGAAAAGACAAACCGAAATGCACACATATCACACGCACAAAGAATTCAGTTAAAGTTACTTTCGATGCAAGCATCGGGGAATTAAACCCCAAGAGGTTAAACATAATCCATCGATCATTCGCAGGATTGTGTTTTGAACTAACATCTTTAGTTCCTTCATAAACCTTTTGCATTTTCCACCCACCTATCAATTGTTTATCAATCGATATCGTATTGCAATCGTACATAAGGATTATAAAGACTAGTGGTTCAAATCATAAATACTTGACAGCTTAAATGGCCACTTTTTCCTTGATTCTTCGTCTTTCGTCAGTCAGGTAGCTACGGCTATCTTCCTTTCTCAATCCTTGACTAAAGAAAAAATAGACTCATTTTAACTATCAATAACTTATGGCTTGAGCCACTAGACAACCAATAATCTTAAAAATTAGACTCATTATGTTCTCAAAAAATTATTACAAACCAAATTTATGAGCATATTAGATGGATTGCAATCAATAAAGAGGTGAACAGGACAATTATAGAGATAAAGTGTCCAAGCCCTTCATATTACCTAAAACACAACCTTGGTATTTAATTCCTCTGCAAATTTAGGCCAGTATGTTTTTCACAAATAGAAAACACTAAAAAAGTTAACAATTGCATTTAGAAACTGTAAGTATTTAATTCATAAACAATTAATCTTCAATATTATACATCTTATTATTAGTCTTTAGAATGTGTAATATGATCATATAATTTGTTGTTTTACATTTTGATTTTGGCATAGCTTTGTATCTCAATTACAAATGTAGAAACTATAAACTATGTCAACAGAAAAAATACAAATATTTGATACCACACTTCGAGACGGAGAGCAAGTTCCTGGTTGCAAATTGAATCAAGATCAGAAAATAGTAATTGCAAAGCAATTGGATGCTTTAGGCGTAGATATTATCGAAGCAGGGTTTCCAATTTCTAGTCCAGGAGACTTTAAATCAGTCGAAGCAATATCTAGAGTAGTGAAAAATGCTGTTGTTTGTGGGCTTTCCAGATCAGTAGAAAAAGATATAAAATATGCAGCGAATGCACTGCGGCATGCTAAAAGACCAAGAATCCACACTGGAATTGGTACATCAGATATACATATCAAATATAAGTTCAATTCAACAAGAGATCAAATTATAGAAAGAGCAGTAGCCGCTGTAAAATATGCAAAGACCTTTGTTGAGGATGTTGAGTTTTATGCCGAAGATGCAGGAAGGACGGATAATGAATATTTAGCTAGAGTATGTGAAGCGGTAGTAAAAGCAGGTGCTACTGTTTTGAATATTCCAGATACTACAGGCTACTGCCTTCCATCAGAGTACGGAGAAAAAATTGCTTACTTAAGAGATAATGTAGAAGGAATACATAAGGCAACACTATCTACCCATTGTCACAACGATCTTGGGCTAGCTACTGCAAATGCAATCGAAGGAGTAATTGGCGGTGCAAGGCAAATAGAATGCACTATGAATGGAATTGGCGAACGAGCAGGAAATACCGCACTCGAAGAAGTAGTCATGATTTTAAAACATAGAATGGGACACGCTTACCATACAAATGTAGATTCGATTCAGCTAAATAGAATGAGCAGGGCAGTATCGGATATGATGAGTATGCCCGTACAACCAAATAAAGCAATAGTAGGTGACAATGCATTTGCACATAGCTCAGGCATTCATCAAGATGGAGTAATAAAAAACAGAGAAAATTACGAAATTATAGATCCCAAAATGGTTGGTGTAGATCAATCTTCCATTGTACTTACAGCAAGAAGTGGAAGAGCAGCATTGGCATACAGAGCGAAAGAAGTTGGATATAATTTATTCAAGGATGAATTAGATGTGGCTTATGTGAAATTTATTGATTTGGCTGATAGGAAGAAAGAGGTGGATGAGAAGGATTTGAAAAGGATGCTTGCGGGATTGTTTGTAAAGGTTTAAGAAAAGAGGTAAGAGGTTTAGGGTTTAAGGTTTGCAAGGCCAGATGTTGACATTTAAAAGGATCATAACATTGTCAACTAAGTCAACATCTAGCCTTGAACCTTAAGCCCTAAACCTCGAAACCTATTAAACTAACCCAAAATTGATAAAGAGAAATTAAATTCAACAATAAAAAAGCTTTCATTGGAGAGAACTTACTAGAGAAAACATATGAAAACACTTTTCGATAAAATATGGGACACACATGTAGTCACTCAAATAAAAGGGGGCAGGCAAGTTCTATATATTGATCAACATTTTATTCATGAGGTAACAAGTCCACAGGCATTTGCGGGACTAGAAAAGAGAGGAATTACATTGTTTAGGAAGGACAAGATCGTGGCGACAGCAGATCATAATGTACCGACTAAAAATCAACATTTGCCAATCACCGAACCTCTATCAAGGAAACAGGTGAATACCCTCATGATGAATTGTGAAAAATTCGATGTGCCTTGTTATGGCTTAGGTCATGAAAAACAAGGCATTGTCCATGTTATTGGACCTGAATTGGGAATTACAAGACCTGGAATGACTATAGTTTGTGGCGATAGTCATACCAGCACACATGGAGCATTTGGTTGTATAGCTTTCGGTATTGGCACTTCTCAAGTAGAACAAGTTATGGCGACTCAATGTCTGATATTGAATAAGCCAAAAACGATGAGGATCAATGTCAATGGACAACTTCAAAAAGGAGTTAGTTCCAAGGATATAGTACTTTATATAATATCAAAGCTTACTTCTGCAGGTGGCACCGGTCATTTTATTGAGTTTGCAGGGGATACAATTGTAAATCTTTCCATGGAAGCAAGGATGACCATTTGCAATATGAGTATTGAAATGGGAGCCAGAGGTGGATTAATCGCTCCAGACGAAAAGACAATTGAGTATGTAAAAGGTAGAGAACATGCACCAAAAGGTGAAGAATTCGAAGATGCTATACAATTCTGGAAAACACTGTATACGGATGAAGATGCACAATTTGACATTGAACATTCTTTTGAAACCAACGATATTAGTCCAATGCTGACTTATGGCACAAATCCTGGAATGGGCATAAAAATTGAAGATAGCATTCCTGATACAAATAATACAAAAGCTTTAGAGTATATGGGAGTGTCTGTCGGTGAGTCTTTGATTGGCAAGAAAGTAGAACATGTCTTCATTGGCAGTTGCACTAATTCTAGAATTGAAGATTTAAGACAGGTCGCAGATTTTGTGAAAGGTAAAACTAAGGCGGAACATATCACAGCCATGATAGTGCCTGGATCCAAAAAAGTTGAAAAACAGGCAAAGGAAGAAGGGCTCGATAAGATTTTTGAGGCTGCTGGATTTGAACTTAGAGAGCCTGGATGCTCAGCATGTTTAGGTATGAATGAAGATAAGGTGCCAGCTGGAGAATATTGTGTTTCTACTTCAAATCGAAATTTTGAAGGGAGACAAGGACCTGGGGCTAGGACTATTTTGGCGAGTCCGTTGACTGCTGCTGCCACTGCCATAGAAGGAAGTATTGTTGATATCAGAAAATACTTGAACTAAGAAATTATAGAGTTATAGAGTTATAGAGTTATAGAGTTGTAGAGTTGTAGAGTTGTAGAGTTTTGAGTTTTTGAGTGAGTTTTTTTTAAAATTATAGGTTTTGATGAAGCAGGAGGATTTTCGTGGTATGATGTTGAAAAGGACAAGGTCTTTAGCTGTTCGTATTATTAAAATGGTTAATGAATTTCCTTCAAAAACTGCTTACTGGGTGATTGGTAAACAAATTGTGAAATCAGCTACATCTACTGCTGCCAATTATAGTGCTGCAAATAGAGCAAGGTCCAAAAAGGAGTTTTATGCTAAATTATGTATAGTTGTTGAAGAATGTGATGAGACTTTATTTTGGTTGCAAATGTTAGAAGAAGCAGAATTGGTCAAACCTGAATTCATCGTTGTGTTGAAAAAAGAAACAACTGAAATACTAAGCATTCTATCAAAATCAAAGAAAAGCACAAAAGAAGCATTATTTGTGAAATCAAATTAATTCAAATCAGGAACTAATAAAAACTTAATAACTAAAAAATTCAATAACTGAACAACTAAATAACTGAACAACTAAATAATTGAACAACTAAATAATTGAACAAATAAATAATTGAACAAATAAAAAAATGGATTCATTACAAAAAATAAGTTCAAAGGCTATTCCTTTTCCGCTGGAAAATGTAGATACCGATCAGATAATTCCTGCTAGGTTTCTAAAAGCAGTCACACGAGAAGGTTTTGGAGAAAATTTGTTCAGAGATTGGAGATATAACAAAGAGGGAAAAGAATTGTCAAATTTTATTTTGAATAACAATATTTATAGTGGAAAAATTCTTGTAGCGGGTAAAAATTTTGGTTGCGGTTCAAGTAGAGAACATGCAGCTTGGGCATTGCACGATTATGGTTTTCGAGTTGTTATTTCCAGCTTTTTCGCTGACATTTTTAAAGGCAATGCTTTGAATAATGGCTTACTTCCTATTACTGTTACAGATGAAGAGCTGAGACACATTTTTAATGCGATTGAAAATAATCCTGATCATAGATTTTCAGTAGATGTCGAAAAGCAAACACTTGAAATTGATGCTGATTTAACTATAACATTTGAAATCGATGAATACAAAAAAGAATGTCTTTTGAAAGGATATGATGATATTGATTATCTATTAAACATTACAACTGAAATAGAGGCATTCGAAAAGAAGCAAGTTATTTTTTAAACCAACTATTCTGATTCAATTAATGAATCTAACTATTAGAAAAAATGAAGAATTTACAAAATATAACAATACTTAAAGGAGATGGAATCGGTCCAGAAGTAATCGATCAAGCCATTAAAGTATTGGAAGCAATAGCGGAGAAATATAATCACTCGTTTACTTATGATGAACAATTAATAGGTGCAGTGGCTATAGATGAAACTGGGAATCCTCTGCCTGATGCCACGATCGCTTCATGTGAAAAAGCAGACGCTATTTTACTAGGTGCAATTGGACATCCAAAGTATGATAATGATCCAAATGCAACCGTAAGACCGGAACAAGGACTTCTGAAAATTAGAAAGGCTCTTGGTCTATTTGCGAATATAAGACCGGTGAGAATATTTGATAACCTTAGACATTTATCTGTTATAAAACCTGAAGTATTGCAAGGTGTAGATATGGTTATTTACAGAGAATTGACAGGGGGAATATATTTTGGTAAGAAGGAAAGAAGTGAAAATGAGGCATCTGATTTGTGCCATTATCACAGATATGAAATAGAGAGAATCGTAAAATTGGCATTCGAAGAAGCGGGTAGAAGAAGAAATAAACTTTGCCTTATTGATAAAGCAAATGTCCTAGACACCTCAAGACTTTGGAGAGATGTAGCGCAAAACATGAAGAAGGATTATCCAAATGTTGAGGTAGATTATCTATTTATAGACAATGCTGCTATGCAGATGATATTAAATCCTGCTCAATTTGATGTGATAGTCACGTCTAATATGTTTGGTGATATTATCTCTGATGAAGCTAGTGTTCTTGGTGGATCTATTGGATTATTACCATCATCTTCTGCTGGTGACAAAGCCAGATTGTACGAACCTGTACATGGATCTTATCCACAAGCTGCAGGAAAAAATAGCGCAAATCCAATAGCAACAATATTATCTGTAGAGATGATGTTCAGAGATTTTGGACTGCAAGAAGAGGCGGATGAAATAGAGGAGGCAGTGAAATTTTGTATAGATAATAATCTGCTTACTATTGACTTAATCAATGAAAAGGCTTTACTTTGTTCAGAGGTTGGAGATCAAATAGCTAATCACATATCTTCAAAAACCCAAAAAGACTATGGCGTACTCATATGATATAGATAGTTTAAGAAGAGAATTGACAGTCGTCAACATTGTCTCTATTTCAATTATTGTAATTAGTGTAATTATTATTCAGATGCTCTAAGGAGGTTGACTCAATATAAATATAAAAAAGGTCGCTCTCCACTGAGAGCGGCCTTTTTTATTTTAAAGAAAATAGAAAATGGAATTAAACAAATATAGTAAACATGTAACATCTGACCCCTCGCAACCTGCGGCTCAAGCGATGCTTCATGCCATTGGTCTCACTTCGGAGGATCTCAAGAAGCCTCAAATTGGTATAGCCAGTATGGGATGGGAAGGCAATCCGTGCAATATGCATTTGAATGATTTTGCTAAAGACATTAAACAAGGTGTGACAAACGAGGATTTAATAGGCTTAATTTTTCATACAATTGGGGTGAGTGATGGTATTTCAATGGGTACGGATGGGATGAGATATTCCCTTCCATCGAGAGATATCATTGCTGACAGTATAGAGACTGTTGCTTCTGCTCAATGGTATGATGCATTGGTTACAGTAGTTGGGTGTGACAAAAATATGCCAGGAGCAATGATGGCTTTGGGAAGGTTGAATAGACCAAGTCTTTTGTTTTTTGGTGGGACTATAGGGCCAGGCTGTCATGCAGGTAATGACTTGACGATCATATCTACTTTCGAAGCACTAGGAGAACATATCGCTGGGAATATAGAACAAGATGAGCTCCAACAAATCATCAAAAAGGCATGCCCTGGACCTGGCGCATGTGGAGGAATGTATACAGCTAATACCATGGCATCTGCAATAGAAGCAATGGGAATGGCACTTCCATATAATTCCTCAAACCCAGCGGTGAGTACCAATAAAGCAGAAGAGGCCGCTAAAGTTGGCAAAGCAATAAATAACCTATTGATAAAAGACATCAAACCTAAAGATATAGTTACCAAATCCTCTATTGAAAATGCTCTAAAATTAATCACTGTGCTTGGTGGTTCGACAAATGCGGTCTTGCATTTTTTGGCTATTGCAAAGGCATTTGATATTCCTTTAGAATTAGCAGACTTTCAAAGAATAACTGATTCTACTCCATTTTTGGCAGACTTAAAACCTAGCGGAAAATATGTAATGGAAGACTTACATAATGCTGGAGGAGTGCCCGCTGTAATGAAGATGATGTTGGAAGAAGGTATGATCGATGGGACATGTCTTACCGTGACAGGAAAAACAGTTGCAGAAAATCTTGCAGAAGTTGAAGGACTGAAAGAAGGACAAAAAGTAATCTATCCTGCATCTCAACCGATCAAAGAAACAGGTCATTTACAAATGCTCTTTGGCAATCTGGCTCCAGAAGGATCAGTTGCAAAAATCACTGGAAAAGAAGGAGAAATATTTTCAGGACCAGCACAAGTATTCGAGTCTGAAGCTGAAACCAATACAGCTATTCAAAACAAAGAAATAGAGTCAGGTTCAGTAATAGTCATCAGACAATCGGGCCCAAAAGGAGCTCCTGGAATGCCCGAAATGCTAAAGCCTACTGGATTGTTGATAGGTGCTGGATTAGGTAAGAGTGTTGCACTTATAACAGATGGAAGATTCTCTGGTGGCACACATGGTTTTGTTGTGGGGCATATTACTCCTGAGGCTTACAATGGGGGTGCCATTGGATTAATTGAGAATGGTGATATCATAACAATTGACGCTACTAAAAATAGGATTGATGTAAATCTTTCTGAAGTAGAATTAGATGATAGAAGAAAAAATTGGAAACGATCTGAGAAGAAGCTTACTGGATTCTTGAAGAAATATCGATATACAGTTTCGTCGGCGACGGAGGGGTGTGTTACGGATGGGGATTATTGATTTGTTGATGTGGTGATTTGATGATTTGATGAAGAACAATACAAATAGACGATATGCTTTTAGAAAAATATAAATTGATAGACTAAAAAAGCGATTCTGCGATTCAAGCGATTTTGCGATTAAGCAAAAATAATAATTATGAAAACAGAAACATTAAATAAGCCACAAGACACACAAGTAGCAACTCAGCATATCTCAGGTTCCGAGGCAGTGCTGAAATGTATTTTGCAACAAGGTATTGATACCATATTCGGCTATCCAGGTGGAGCAATAATGCCGATTTACGATGCTTTGTATTATTATCAAGATAAAATCACACATATTCTAACCCGTCATGAGCAGGGAGCGATTCATGCTGCTGAAGGTTATGCAAGAGTGAGAAGGAAAACGGGAGTTGCCTTTGCAACATCAGGTCCTGGAGCTACTAATTTATTTACTGGCCTTTTGGATGCTTTGATGGATAGTACGCCATTGGTTTGTGTCACTGGACAAATTTATAGTCACTTGCTAGGTTCAGATGCATTTCAAGAAGCAGATGTCATTGGTTGTACGACTTCTATAACTAAGTGGAATTACCAAATTACAAAAGCGGAAGAAATCCCTGCTGTTTTTGCAAAAGCTTTTTATGTTGCTAATTCTGGGAAACCAGGACCAGTTGTGATAGATATAACCAAAGATGCACAATTAGAAATGTTTGATTTTGCATATGCAGATCAACCTCAGTTGAGAAGTTATCATCCAAAGCCAATCGTGGATAATGCCTTGATACAAGAAGCAGCTACATTGATAAATGAAGCAAAAAAACCTTTCATCTTGGCAGGTCATGGAATTCATATTGCAAAAGCTCAAAAGGAGTTTGTAGATTTTGTAGAGAAAACTGGTATTCCTGTAGGTAGCACAATTCACGGTTTGTCAGCGATCCCGAATAAGCATGATCTCCATATGGGAATGTTGGGGATGCATGGCAATTATGGGCCTAATATGAAAACGAATCAGTGCGATGTTTTGATAGCAATAGGTATGAGATTCGATGACAGAGTTACTGGAAATCTGAGTAAATATGCGAAGCAAGCTAAGGTTATTCATATCGAAATTGACCCTTCAGAAATTGATAAAAATGTAAAAACAGAAGTTGCAATAAATGCAGATGTTAAAGATGCTCTAGAAGTCTTGATTCCATTAGTAAATAAAAAGTCATATCCAGAGTGGGTTGCAGAATTCCATGAATGTGATAGAATGGAAGCTGAAAAAGTATTTAGTAGAGACCTGAAAAAGAAAGACTCAGGATCTATAACTATGGGTCGCGTAATGAAGGAAGTATCCGACCAAACTTATGGCAAGGCTATAGTAGCTACTGATGTAGGACAACATCAAATGATAGCTGCGCGATATTACGATTATAATGGATTCGATCAATGGCTTTCATCAGGTGGCGCAGGGACTATGGGCTTTGGGCTTCCAGCTGCAATAGGTGCGCAACTTGGCCGAAAAGATGCAACAGTCGTTTGTGTTTGTGGGGACGGAGGATTTCAAATGACAATCCAAGAATTAGGAGTATTGAGTCAATGGAAAATTCCAGTAAAAATTTTATTGCTTGACAATAACCACCTTGGAATGGTAAGACAATGGCAGCAGCTTTTTTTTGATAGACGATATTCTGCTGTGGAACTTGAGAATCCAGATTTCATTAAGATAGCAGAAGGATTTGGAGTTCATGGTAAGAAGATTTCTGATGCTAGTGAAATTGATAAAGGAATAGCAGAAATGCTGAGTTATGATGGTCCATTTTTACTGCATGTAGAAGTAGAGAAAGAAGAAAATATTTTTCCAATGATATCGACGGGGAAGGCGGTGGATGAAATAGTTTTAGAATAATGCTATGCATTATTTGCTGAACTGGTTAAACCAGCCTGATTTCTAAAATCAGTCAGGTTTGAGGCTTTCGAAGCAGTTCAAGGATAAAAAACAACTAATAAACTAGCCAACAAAATAAATAGCTTTCACAAAAAACTAAACAAGTAAAACTAAAAAAAAGCGATTCCGCGATTCAAGCGATTCAGCAAAAAAATAATAGCTATGGAAGAAGAAAATAAAAAATTATTTACCCTCGTGATTTTCTCAGAAAACAAAATGGGAATTCTAGCACGTATTGTTGGAATAATTACGAGAAGGCATATCAACATTGAAAGCATTAACTCTTCTCTTTCAAGTATGGAAGGCATCTACAGATATACCATTGTAGCTAAGTTGACGGAAGACAATGCAAGAAAACTTGTAGCGCAACTAGATAAACAAGTGGATGTATTAAAGTCATTTTACTATTCCAATTCCGAACTAGTCTATCAAGAAATAGCGCTCTACAAAATACCTTCGAAAATATTTTATGAAGGAGAAGTATGTGAACAATTGGTACGAAAACATAATGCTCGAATTTTATCCATAGAATCGGAATATATAGTAGTAGAGAAAACAGGGCATTATGATGAAACAGAAGCATTACTCACAGAACTTAAGAAAATAGGCATCTATGAATTTGTGCGTTCTGGAAGAGTAGTGATCGTCAAACCAATGGAAAGACTGAATAATTATTTGGCATCATTGGAAAAGGAGGCAGCTAGCTGAAAGCGATTTGGCAATTCAAGCGATTTGGCAAAAAAATTAAAAATCGTCCAGAATCAAAGGACGTATAAACATTAAAAACAACAATAAAATGGCACAATTTAATTTTGGAGGAGTAGAAGAAAACGTGGTTACTAGAGAAGAATTTTCTTATGATAAAGCAAGAGAAACCTTAAAAGATGAGACAATAGCAATTATTGGCTATGGAGTTCAAGGACCTGGACAAGCATTGAATCTGAGAGACAATGGTTTTAAGGTGATTATTGGACAGCGATCACCTTCTAAATCTTATGACAAAGCTATTGCAGATGGTTTTGTTCCTGGAGAAACATTATTCTCGATTGAAGAGGCTGCAGAAAAAGGAACTGTGATTCAATATCTGCTTTCTGATGCTGCTCAAATAGCGGTTTGGCCTACGATAAAGCCATATTTAACTAAAGGAAAGGCACTTTATTTCTCACATGGTTTTGGGATTACTTACAAAGAAAGAACTGGAATAATTCCACCTGATGATATTGATGTGATTTTAGCAGCACCAAAAGGTTCAGGTACAAGTTTGAGAAGACTTTTTGTTGCTGGGAAAGGATTGAATTCATCATTTGCAATATTCCAAGATGCTACTGGAAGAGCTAGAGATAGGGTCATTGCTTTAGGTATTGGAATCGGATCGGGCTATCTTTTTGAGACTACATTTAGACGTGAAGTTTATAGTGATCTTACAGGAGAAAGAGGTTCATTAATGGGAGCAATCCAAGGACTATTTGCAGCTCAATATGATTTGCTGAGATCAAAAGGACACTCGCCATCAGAAGCTTTTAATGAGACTGTTGAAGAAGCTACGGAGTCACTTTATCCTTTGGTAGCGGAGAATGGTATGGACTGGATGTATGCCAATTGTTCTACAACTGCTCAAAGAGGTGCACTAGATTGGTGGAAAAAATTTAGGGATGCAGTGAAGCCTGTATTTGAAGAACTGTATGAAAGTGTAGAGACAGGAAAAGAAGCGCAATTGTCTATAGATAGCAATAGTAAAGCTGATTATAGAGTGAAACTTGAAGCTGAATTAGACGAACTTAAGAATAGTGAGATGTGGCAAGCGGGAAGGGCTGTGAGGAGTTTGAGGCCTGAAAGTGAATAGGATGATTTGATTTGTTGATGTGATGATTTGTTGATGTGATGATTTGATGATGTGATGATTTGTTGATTTGATGATTTGATGATTTGATGATTTGATGATTTGATGATTTGATGATTTGATGTGTTGATTTGATGATTTGTTGATTTGTTGATCTATTGATGAGTTTTTGGCTTATTAATTATGACACTATTATTTTGAATGCTAGAATTTTTTTATGGAAGTGACAGATGTTAAATTGGGGAAGATGATTTCTATTGATAGGATTGACTGTGCGCATGAGAGGATAAAAGATGTGGTGGTTGAGACTCCTTTTTTGGAAAACTATAATCTATCTGAGAAGTATGGCTGTAAGATTTTTCTGAAAAGGGAAGATATGCAGACTGTGCGCTCATTTAAAATAAGAGGAGCATACAATAAGATTAAGTCTTTGAAAGCGGAGGAAGTGAAAAATGGTGTTGTCTGTGCTAGTGCTGGTAATCATGCTCAAGGCGTTGCGTTGTCATGCGCTAAACTTAATATAAAAGGGACGATTTACATGCCTCATCCAACACCTAACCAGAAGGTTGCAAAGGTCAAACATTTTGGTGGGGAATGTATTGAAGTTGTATTGACAGGAGATACATTTGATGATGCATACATCAGTGCGATGGCTGCAAGTGAGGCCAAACAAAAGGCATTTGTTCATCCTTTTAATGATTTAGATGTGATTGCTGGGCAAGGGACTATAGCCAAAGAAATGCTGAATCAAATGGACCAACCACTTGACTATTTGTTTGTTGCTGTAGGTGGAGGTGGTTTATTATCAGGAGTTGGGAGTTACTTCAAACAATTGAGTCCGAAGACGAAGATAATAGCAGTGGAAGCATCTGGTGCAGCAGCATTAGATGCTTCATTGAAAAATGGATCGTTGACCTCTCTTGAGAAGATTGATAGTTTTGCTGATGGCATCGCTGTTAAAGAAATTGGTAATCTCACGTATGACATTATTAAGGAAGTAATTGATGATAATATTACGGTTCCAGAAGGAGCTATTTGTTCTACAATACTTAAACTATATAATGAGGAAGCTATTGTTGTAGAGCCTGCAGGTGCTGTGTCAATTGCGGCTTTAGAACAAATGCAAAGTCAAATTGCAGGAAAGCGAGTGGGAATCATTGTTTGCGGTGGTAATAATGACGTCAATCGAACTCAGGAAATAAGAGAAAGGGCTTTGCTTCATGAAGGTAAGAAACATTATTTCATTATTCGTTTTCCACAAAGAGCTGGAGCACTTAGAGACTTTCTCAATGTCCTTGGACCTAATGATGACATTGCGCATTTTGAATATACGAAAAAAACCAATCGAGCTAGCGGTCCTGCATTAGTGGGACTTGAAGTTCAGAGTAAGAGTGATTTTGAATCTTTGATCGAAAGAATGAAGACAGAAGGAATAAATTTTGAACATATCAATGATAACCCAATGTTGTTTGAGATGTTGGTCTAGATTTTTTTTGCGAAACACCTAATAATATTAGTTTGAATTGCCCGTTAAAGGTGCATCACTCCAACTAATTAATATTATGCGATTCAAATCCAATCTAATAATTATTCTTTGTTTGATATCAATGTCTCCTACTTTTGGGCAAGTTTTAAAAAACATTACATTACCACCTATAGTTGAACAAATTTTTAAAGATTTGACCTTTGAAGTGGGCTTTAATAAATCTAAAGTTTTTAACACCAAAAAAATTAGCTCATTTGAAGCTGAAGGTGAGTTTGGATCCTATATTGTTAATATTAAAAAAGAATTCTATCCAATAACAGCTAATTACAATATGTCTATCGGATATAGTATTTCTAAGAAACACCATATAAGATTAAGATATGCTAAAAATACTTTGGGCAGCATGCTCATTGGGAGTTTTAATATTATTGAAGGACCTGATTTTCCATCATCACCTCCCATTACCTTAGATAGAAGATACAGTATGATATTGAGTAAATCAATAGGCATAATATATGAATATCAAGTACCATATTATGAAGGAAAGTTCGTCCTTGGCGCAGGATTCGAAAGGAATAAAAATCGGTTTCGACAAGAAATCTTTATAATTCCAGGAATTCAGTCTCGCAGCTACTCTTTCCATTCCCACTTTGGATACTTAGCAGAAATAAATCAATCTATTCAACTCCATGGCAAGATTTTTTCCACTTACTATTTTGCCAATAATCGCCAAATATATAACAGTCCAATAAATAGCAAATATGTCCCACTTCAAATTGGATTTGAAATAGCATTGAGGGTTAATTTAGATAATGGATTTCGCCACCCTAAGCAAAGTGAAAAACGAAGACGAAGGAATAAGATGCATTTCATTATTCCGTATTAACTCTTCTAACCTTTCAATATTAATAATTATTTGCAAACAAATTATTGCATGTATATTTAGCAAAAATATCAACAATGCGTTTCGAATTAATATTGGCTTTTACTGTTTTCTTGCTGATTCCCCAAGCTATTAACGCTCAGACTTTATCTGCATCGGAAATAGTAGAAAAAAGCATTGCCTATCATGACCCTGAAGGCAAATTGTTGAAAAAGAAGGTGACGCTTCAGCTAATTGAGACCAGACCTAATGGGAGTGATCGAAAATCAGAAGTTAGTTTTCATATTAAGAAAGAGAAATTTAAAATGAATCAAGTTATTGATGAGCATAATATTATAAGTGCTTACAATGGTGGAAAAGTCACTTTTCAGTATGATGGACAGACAGAATTCTCAAATGAAATTGCCGAGAAGTATAGACTGAGCGAAGAGCGGATCACTATGATGAAAAACTACTATCAATATTTGTGGTTGATGCCTTTGAAGTTAAATGATGATGGCACCAATTTTAATCCATTGGTCAAAGCGGTAGACTTTTTTGGTAAAAAATCCTTAGAGATTAGAGTAATTTATGATCAAAATGTCGGAAGTGATGTTTGGTACTTTTATTTTAATCCAGAATCATATGCGCTCCAAGGCTATCGATTTTATCATGATGAAGAAAAAAATGATGGAGAATATATCATCCTTGAAGAAGAGGTAACTCATGAGAATGTACGACTTCCTAAAGAACGAAAATGGTATACCCATAAAGAGGATAAGTTTTTAGGGGCTGATATTTTGGATGTGCTATCCTTTTAAAAGACCTTATTCATCAAAGAAAATAATGAAAGGCAAAGGAGAAGACCAACAAAAAATGCAATACCTCAAAATAGTAGATCAAAATATTGAAGAATTCGGATTTCTTATTACTACTGTTTTAGAAGACAAAAAGACTACTCCCTTTGGGTATTCAACTGGTCTTTATCAAAATTATGGAATACCTGAATTATTTATTTCAGGATTACCTTCGGGTCTTACGCAAGAATTGATTGATCAATATTCAAGCAAGTACAAACAAGGACTTGTACCTGAAAACGTCTTAATTTCTGACCTGTCAGATAGGTTTAGTATCTACTTTACTAAAGTTAAACTAGAGAAGTTAGACGATTATGTTTTAAGCTCAGTAAGGTTTTATGAAAAAAAGGATTACAAATATCTTCAACTAGTATATCCTGATTTGAAAGGATTCTTTCCAGGAGAAGAAAAATATGATTATGATCAAGAAATATTTGGAGAAATCATACACTAGCCCTTTAATATTTCTCTTCTAATGTTTTATGATGATGCTCAATATGATAAGCATTCCACATGAGCATCTCTCTTATCAGCATCCTTCCCATAAGTGGATGAGGTATCAGATATTTATCCAAATCCTTTTCAGAAATTTTATTTATCTTTTTTATTAGAATGTCTTTTTCTTTGGAGAGTTTTTCAATAATAGTCTGCTTTCCATTAGGAGGGGTATCTGGCATATTCTTAGAGAAAGGTGAAATTATCTCACCAGCAGCTTTTAGTTTTGTATGATACTTTATTACCACTTCTTCATATGCTCTAGGAGGTCTATTGGCTTTACCAAATTTATACCATAACACAAACATTGGAAGACCCAAAGCCCTATTGAAGGGTTTTGCACTTTGCAATAAGTGCATAATGTGTTGTCCAGAAGTCCATTTTCCTTCAGGACCTTTATCCCATTTATCTAAATCGTGATTATTTAAGAACTTAAATAGGTTTTGAAATTTTTCGTTTGTAAGTTGGATAAGTTCGGGTTTTGTCATCTTCTATTGTGGTTGAAAATACAAAATACAGTTATTTATTTCTTTACTATGCGTTTTTCAACTTTTGGGATATTAATCCTACTTTAATTAATACATAACTTAAAAGTTTGATCTTGATAATCAGATTCAGTCTCTTTATTCAATTTCATTAATTCTCCACAATAATTTATTCAAATTATAGCATCATTATTAGTTTCAAATAGTTATTTTTGAGGGATTATTACTAACAATAAAGACAATAGAAATATATGGATAATATAAATGGAGATATTAATGATTGCCCATTTATGGGAGGTGCTGTCAAAACAAGTGCTGGTGGAGGTACGTCCAATTCAGATTGGTGGCCGAATCAGTTAAAATTGAATATTCTGCGTCAACATTCTGCGGAGTCTAACCCAATGGGCAAGACATTTAACTATAAGGAAGAGTTTAATTCACTTGATCTTCAAGCAATCAAAAAAGACATCAATGAATTGATGACAGATTCTCAAGATTGGTGGCCTGCAGATTATGGTCATTACGGTCCGTTTTTCATAAGAATGACTTGGCACAGTGCAGGTACATATCGTATCTCTGATGGTCGTGGAGGAGGAAGCACTGGTACACAGCGTTTTGCCCCACTTAATAGCTGGCCAGATAATGGAAATCTTGATAAAGCTCGTTTGTTGCTTTGGCCTATCAAGAAAAAATATGGAAAGAAGATTTCTTGGGCTGATTTAATGATTCTTGCAGGTAATTGTGCTTTAGAAACTATGGGTTTTGAAACTTTTGGATTTGCAGGTGGTAGAGAGGATGTTTGGGAACCAGAGCAAGATATTTATTGGGGAGCAGAAAGCGAATGGCTTGGAGACAAGAGATATACTGGCGATAGAGACTTGGAGAGTCCTCTTGGTGCAGTCCAAATGGGATTGATCTATGTGAATCCTGAAGGACCTAATGGGAATCCTGATCCTGTGGCAGCAGCCAAAGATATTCGAGAGACATTTGGAAGAATGGCAATGAACGATGAAGAAACAGTGGCGTTGATCGCAGGAGGACATACATTCGGAAAGACACATGGAGCAGCAGATCCTGACAAATATGTTGACAGAGAACCAGCAGCAGCAGGTATTGAAGAGCAAAGTATGGGATGGAAAAATAGTTTTGGTACAGGAAGAGGAGGAGATACAATCACAAGTGGATTAGAAGGGGCATGGACAAAAACTCCAGCAAAGTGGAGTCATGATTTCTTCGATCACTTATTTGGTTTCGAGTGGGAATTGACTAAAAGTCCAGCAGGTGCCCAACAATGGACTCCAAAAGGAGGAGCAGGTGCAGGAACTGTTCCGGATGCACACGATCCAAATAAAAGTCATTCACCATTTATGCTTACAACAGACCTTTCTTTGAGGTTTGATCCAGCTTACGAAAAGATATCTAAACGATTTCATGAAAATCCAGATCAATTCAAAGATGCGTTTGCTCGTGCTTGGTACAAGTTGACACATAGAGATATGGGACCTACATCTCTTTATTTGGGGTCAGAAGTTCCAACTGAAGAATTAATATGGCAAGATCCTATTCCTGCTGTAGATCACAAATTAGTAGATGATCAAGATATTGCAGCTTTGAAAACTAAAATTCTTGCTTCAGGTTTATCCATTTCTGAATTGGTATCTACAGCTTGGGCATCAGCTTCTACTTTCAGAGGTTCTGACAAAAGAGGAGGAGCAAATGGTGGACGAATAAGATTAGCGCCGCAAAAAGATTGGGAAGTAAATAATCCAAGTCAATTGGCAAAAGTATTAGGCGCTTTAGGAAGCATTCAAAGTGAATTTAATAGTGTACAATCTGATGGAAAGAAGGTTTCAATTGCGGATCTTATAGTTTTGGGAGGAAGTGCAGCCATAGAGAAAGCAGCTAAAGATGGAGGACAAAATATTAGCGTTCCTTTTACAGCTGGTCGTATGGATGCATCTCAAGAACAAACAGATGCGGATTCTTTTGCAGCTCTTGAACCAGCAGCGGATGGATTTAGAAATTATATCAAAACTCATCATACAGCAGCCGCTGAAGAAATGTTGGTGGATAGAGCACAACTCTTGACACTCACAGCTCCGGAGATGACAGCTTTAGTTGGCGGTATGAGAGTACTCAATGCAAATTATGATGGCTCAAGCAATGGTGTATTTACAGAGAATAAGGGAGTTCTTTCTAATGATTACTTTGTCAATCTTTTGGATTTAGGTTTAACTTGGAAGGCAGCTTCAGAAAAAGATGATGTTTTTGAAGGTAGAGACAGAGCGACTGGAGAATTGAAAATGTCAGGTACAAGAGTTGATCTTATTTTTGGTTCTAACACAGAACTTAGAGCATTGGCGGAAGTGTATGCATGTGATGATTCAAAAGAGCAGTTTGTCGAAGATTTTGTGAATGCATGGACTAAAGTGATGAATCTTGATCGATTTGATTTGAATTAAGCGAATCGGATTTTAGATAAATAAATAGGAAGAGGTGTTCTGGAAACGGGGCGTCTCTTTTTTTATGGTCAGTTTTGATCATCTATTCAAAAATCGATTAATCGCCTCTGTTCTATTATTCACTTGAAGTTTGTGATAAATCTTGTGGATATGTTGTTTGACAGTCCCAATAGTAATACCTAGTTTTTCTGCAATTTCTTTGTAAAGGAGTCCTTCAGCCAACAAAGTCAGCAATTCATATTCTCTATCTGTCAATGGTAATTGATGGGGTGTGGATTCATCATTTGTTTTCCTTTCTTGAGAAAAAGAGTCAATTACTTTCCGAGCTATGTTTGGGCTCATTGGTGATCCACCATTGAATAATTCTCGTGTAGATTCAAAGATTTTTTCAGAAGTAGAGTTTTTGAGGATATATCCTTTTGCACCTGCCTGAATACTTTGAAATATTTTAGCATCATCCTCAAAGACTGTGAACATACAGAATTGAGCGTTTGGCATTAATTCTTTCAAGGTAATAATGGCTTGAATACCTGAAATTCCGGGTAGCCCTATATCTACTATTACGACATCAGACGGATTCTTTGGAAGGAAGGTGATGGCATCTTCAGCAGTATGATACACTTGATTGCAGCTTAGATCTTCATGTTCGTTGAAGAGGCTTTTGAGTTCGAAAGCTATATCTTTAATGTCTTCTATTACTGCTATTTTGATTGGGTTTGTTGTCATTTGATGGTGTGATTTTGTTTTTGTGTTACATTTTTTGGTGTTTTTGTCTTGTCTTAAGGTTGTTATTAATTAAATGTAAATGTGGGAATAATTGTTTTATAGAGCTATATAACTATGGTTAGATTAAATAATTTTTTTGTGAAGGATTTAATCATTTTATAAGGAAATGTATAGACGTATAACAAAAGTTATATTTTTTAGGTGATGTGGAATGTGGAGATTTGGGGTAGAAATTATGTTAAGAGAAATAAAAGACTATTTAAAAAAAAATAATGTAAAACCACCCCAATGTATTTTAGATTAATTCTCATATTCTTATTTATATCATTTGCTAACTTGGTTGTAGGACAATCAAAATCGCAGTACTCTACTAAAGTTCTTTTTGAAACAGAGAGTTATGACCATTATTACAAAATTGATATGGTTAAAGAATCATTGGAAAACAAAATTATACTTTTTGATGATAAAATTGGTAAAATTCTTGAGATAACGGATTTCAAAAAAGCAAAAGACTCAACTTATATAAATCTCGGAAATAACCAAATCGAAGGGACTTTTAGTGGTTATATTGATAAAAGACAAATAACAAAATTGACTGTTATTTATGAAAAAAATGCTACACCAATTTTGTTAACCACAAAGGACAAAATTTTTACATATGATATAGATGACACGACAGGTATAGTTATTCCTGTCAAATTTAATATAGAAGTGAAGGACGATGATTTTGATGAAATTTATTTATCTCTTTTTAAAAATGACAAGAATCATTTCTTTGACGATTTTGATGTAGATTTTACTAGGAATAAACGCAATGGTGTTAAAAGTAATTTAAATAAAACCAAAGCGGGAAATTACAAGGGTAATGTTGTTTTTAAGCGAAAAGGAATAGAATTAGTACAACCAATTGAAGTTAATATTAAACATAGCTTAACAGCAGCAATTAGTGCTTTTATTACATTTATATTATTGAGTTATTTAATAAGGTATATCTCAATTAATGAAGATAAAGTTAACGCCTATCTTAGAGCAAATAAACTGTTAAATGCTGTCCAAAATGATAAACTGATTGATCCAATCAAAAAAGAAGTTTTATTAAATCAAATCGAAAAACACATAGGAGAGATAGATTTATGGTTAAATCAAGCATCTTATTATAATGGTAAGTTTGATGTATTGCTTAATTCATATAATGATATCAGGCAATTAAGTAATCTATTAGCAGAGGATGAAAGCAATTTTTTATCAACTGCGTCTCTGATTGATATTCTTAAATATGGGGTTAAATTCACGCATACCCTTATTACTGTTCTCCTTTGTTTTGTCCCTTTAAAAATAATTTATTTTGACGATCTAATCTTTGGTTCAAACGGAAGTTGGGATTACTTGAAATTATTCGCAGCTGTATTGGCAATTGTCATAGCATCAAAAGGATTAATCAAAGAAAGAATTAACGCTTTAAACACAAAATTAGGATGAAAAATATAATTATACTCTTGGTACTAATATTTTTGAATGCTTCTTCTATTGTATCTCAAAATTTGCTGGATGCCAATATGCAAGGTGTTTCAGGAGCTGTAGATATTGAACTGCAGCGGATAGAATTAATCAATAAATTTGAATTAAATATTATTGATTCGAATTGGATGTTAGATTTTTCATATGATTTTATGAAAATAGATAGTCTTTCAAATGTGAGGGACAAATTTGAGACGACTTTAATGACTCTGACTCTGATAGATAAATCAAAATATGAAGCAGCACATAAAAAAATAAAAAACTTAAAATATGATTTTGATAAAGTCAAAGAGTGCATAGCAATTATTAGAAGCATTGATAATGAGGAAGCCGATGAAAAGTTAACCTTAGAATTGATTGAGGAAACAACAAGGAAAGTAGATAGTTTAAAGATTGAGCAAGAAAAAGTACTTTCTGAAATTGCCAACATTATTAATCCAGTAGAGCCAAATGAAGAAGAACTAACGACTGTTCCCGAAATAGACGGGCTACATAATAATTTGGCACCTAATGTAAAGTTCGTAGCCTCTTCACCAAGGAAAAAAATTGGTCAAATAAAAGGTGCTCTTTTCACTGGAAATAATTTGAATGATGAATTCAATCCAGAGGCATTTTACAATGAAGGATCAAGTACATATGGTTTTCTTACTTATGGTCACATAAAATTTCTCAAGTATTTAGGGTTTAATGGAAATGTCTCTTTAGTGGAGAAATCTATTAAAACTCCAACAGAAGAAAATGCGATAAATATGCATTATCTTAACACTAAAGTTGGGCTTGAAATCGCTGCAAGTGAATACGTTGCTGCTTTTGCTGGATACAATTATGGGCGCCCTATTGACAATTTATCGATGGCAAAAGCAAATATTAATTTTCAAGCAGATGGTACAGGTGTTTCTCAATCTTATTTTAATCTAGGTGTCGTTATTCAAGCCAATTTACAACCAGGGTCACAAGATTCTAGATTGACTGTAGAAGTGAATAATATATTCTTGAATAAAGATTTAAAAGAGACTTTAAAAAGACCTGATGACTCAGGTTTATTGGTAATAAAATTATCGTTAACTAAAAAATTATAAATTATGAAACCATACGATGACTTTTTTGTAGATACTTCAAGTACGATTCCACCTCCGTTGACTATAATTGCTAATAATTATCAAAATTCATCTAATAATTTGAAATTTGTATGTGAAAAACAGAGTAACAATTTAGATCATCTAAAAGATGGTTGGTACTGGACACGTTTGAAGAAAAAAATTAGTGGTTTTGGAAAAAAAAAGCATTTTTATTTAATCCATTTAGAGCATTCATTAAACGATTTGTACATAATCACTTTCTTTAGAGATAAGTAAGATTTTATTAATAATATTTTAAAATAATAAATTATGCCTATTGTATTAACCAAATATTTTGATAATTCAAGTTTTATTCAAGCTCCTACTCCGAATCAAAGTGTAATAGTTCAAAATTACACACAAGCTGATCTTGACGCGACAAAGCACTGTAGACCTGTCGGAGGGGTAAGTACAAGTAATGCAGGATGGTTTTGGGCTAAGTTAAAAGAACAAAGATTAGGACAAGGAATAATTGGTGCATATTATTTAGTCTATATAAAAATTAGAGCAAATGGTACATTTTATGGGACAAAATTGGCAGCTCCTGAGCCTCCCTTTACAGGACAAGATAATCCTGCTGATGATTGCGAAATTTAATTAAATTATGTATGAACAATTAAAGAAACTTCAGACAATTAAGGAAATTGGAAATGAAGATAACAAAGATAAATTAATTGACATTATAGCTAAAGAATACAACGACCAATTTATTTGTGATTTGGGTGTCATTAATTTTCTCGATTTGCATCCTGTTGAGATTTTTAATGTATTTGTTTATTCGGTATCAAGAAGTTGTAGAGAAGACTTTGGCTGGGAAGATTGGATAAGATATTTATTATCTGAGTTGCGGAGATATAAATTTTTTTCAAATAATTTTCATGTTGACCCTGGTAACCTTGAATTTGTGAACATTTGTATGGCTTTATGTTTATTTTTTTTGCAGGATTATAATGAGATTCCTCCTTATATTAAGAAAGGTTCAAAAAATAAAGAGATACAATTGCACTTAAAATTAGTTAAGGATTTCATTAAAAAAGATGTCTTATGTCCCATACCAAATCCAAAGCCAAAGCCAAATGTATTAGTGTTAGTTAGTATTTCAGTGATCAATGATCGTAAATATTTCAAACATACATTAAATATTGAGAAATATAAATATCGCCGCATTAACCATACCGTTAGAACTACTAACTCGTTCAAAAATTTAATTGAGCTGTTCGATGAAATTAAGAAGTATGATCAAATTATTTTTGTAGGACATGGAAATGATTTAAAAGATACAGTTGATATTTATACAAAAGAAGATGCAATTCCCCTTAATATTTCAGACTTAAATATTCTTTTTAAAAGGACAGATAAAATATTTGAATTTGTAGCTTTTCTTAATTGCTCTCATAAATCATTTCTACCATTGCAGATGTTTTCAGAAATTTCTGTTTTTCCTACAGCTTCAAATAATTATCTTATAGAATCAATTGTAAAAACTTATTTAGACTTTTTTGATAGATATTTAGACTTAAGGTTGGCAATAAATTATAGTTTGTATTCAACAATATTTAAATTTGATGAAAGCTTGACTTTCAATGTTTACCCCGAAAAATAATATAGCATTCATTTTGTTCTTTTTGTATTGTTCAAATATATTAATTTCTCAAAACTCAACACTTTCTCAAAATACTAACTACTATTTGTTTCAAGCTTCAAATAATCAATTATTTATAGGCTCTTTAGATGGTCTTAATATATATAACGGCAGAAAAAATAAAATATACAGACCATCTTCACATAACATGATTGGATCAAATATCCAAAGTGAATTTTATGAAGATTTGCGTGGACATATTTGGTTTACTACATATCAAGCTTTACACTGTTATGTACCAGAAAATGATGCAATAAATTTCTTTCAATTTGAAGACAATAACCTAGATCTTTTGGAAATTGATTATCGAATTATTCATCAATCAATTGACACTATTTGGGTACAAGCAGGTGATTTTACAATTTTATATAACACTAAGACCAAAGTGAAGTTAAAGAAATTCTGCAGTGAGGTTCCAAATTTTCATACATTTTATAAACAAAAGAATGATAAGGGATTTAAATTAATTGCAGGAAATGCTAACGGAGATGGTATAGACATAATTACATTTAATGAGAACTATCAACGGATTAGAACTGATGGTTTTAATGGCGTTAATGTATATGGGTTGAAAAAAGTAGATGACTGTATTCTAATAGCTACATCTTTTACAGGAGAGGCGGTATTATTCAATCATTGTACAAATTCAATTCAAAGTAAGAAACAGATTGATACTTCTGGAATTCATAAAATTGATATAGATAAGAATGGGGAATTTATTTTTTATTCTACGAAATCTGGCATTTTCAAGTATGATCGAAGTCTCAATCAAAAGACAGGTGTAATATTTGATCCCAAAATTTATAATTTGAGTGACAAAAGTTTAATTGAATATCATAACCTATCTAACGATTTCATGATGGTAAGTATAGTTGGTGAAGGAGTAATTCCCATCAGTCTAAAAAGAACTAATATTTTTGACTCCTCATTGGATAAAGCTTTCGAACAAAAATCTATTTCCAATTGTTTCCCTTTAACTAGAAATCAAATTATTCTCACTAACCCTTCTGATGGTAATTTCATTTGTAATTTAGAAGACTTAAGCATCGAGAAATTTTCGCCATATGGTGATAAAGTTATAAATGCCTTGGTCCAGCTTAATGACAAATTTCTATTTTCAATTGTTAATCAATTATTTGAATTGGATTCTAATAAAGTAGTGCGGAAAGTCAATATTTCAAGTAGCACTGATTTTAAATCTATCAGTAGTTTAACAACAATAAATGATAGAATATTTTGTTTGATTAATTATAAGCTTTTAGAATTAATTGAAAATGAAAAGCCATTAATATTTAGATGGAATGTTATTAAAGAATTAGAGAATTTAAATATTACAGGCATTTGTCGAATAAACAATACCAGTGCATTACTTTCAATCAATAATGAATATATTGTAAAACTAAAATTCGATAAATCAAGTTTACCAATTCTTTCAGACCCAATTAAAATTAAAGGAAGTTTAAAGGATTTCTTTATTCTAAATGATTCATGTAAATATGTTTCTACAAGTAGCGGCTTATATAAAATTGAAAAATATACAAATGAAATTGAAAAATTATCAGGAAAAAATGGCATTTTGAATCAAACCATTTATGCCATAAAATCAGACAGCATTGGTAACCTATGGCTCTCCTCGAACTCTGGAATCCTAAAATACAATCCGGAAACAGAAGAGATCTATCAATATGGTCTTAAACACAGAATCCAAAGTCTTGAATACAACACAGGTGCACACTTCCAAACCGAAGATGGCCACATCCTATTCGGTGGTATGAAAGGACTAGATTATTTCCATCCTGATTCCATAACATTATCAAACTACCAATCACCTATATATTTCAGTTCTTTTTTGGTTAATGAAGAAACATACCCAGAACAAACTGCACAAACGTTGGACACTGTTATATTACCTTTTAACCAAAATACACTTACATTCGGTTTTCATGCAATTGACTATTCCGACCCTCATAACACTTTAACTAAATACAAATTAGTAGGCAAGGATAATGTATTCTCAAAAGAAACATCAGCTGATGGCTCTGCCAGATATTCAAATCTAGATCCTGGTGATTATATATTTACAGTAATGGGTGCAAACTCAGACCATGTCTGGAACCCAAACCCCCGCACCCTCCATATCACCATCCTCCCTCCATGGTACGCTACATGGTGGGCAAGATCTCTAGGAGTATTATTAATAGTTGGTTTGATCTATTTCACCATAAGATCCTATTATAAAAGACAAATCCGAGAAAAGGACCTCGCTCTCCGCGAAGCCAATCTCACCATCTCCCAACAAAATGCACTCTCAGAAGAGCGGACTCGTATCGCGGCAGAAATGCATGATGATCTCGGTGGAGGACTTACATCCATTCGATTCCTTTCCCAAAAAGTATTTCGAACAGTCACCAATGAAGGCTTGAAAACACAAGTATCCAAAATTGTCAATCTCTCTGAAGGACTGGTGAATAATATGAGTGAAATTATCTGGGCTATGGATGCAGGATTCGATAGTCTGAGCAGTCTGATATCCTATGTAAGAAGATATGCACATGAGTATTTAGAGGATTATGATATTGACCTATCTTTTATAGTAGAAAGAAGACCTTCTACTGGTATACCGTTATCTGGAAATCAAAGAAGGAACATTTTTCTAGTCATTAAAGAGGCCATTCATAATGCTGTAAAACATGCAAAAGCAAGCAAATTGAAGATCCGAATTTTGGTCGAAGATGTTCTAATTATTGAAATTATTGACAATGGAATCGGGCTGAATGAGAACTTTATAAAAGGGAATGGTATGAAAAATATGGAAAGAAGAGTAAAGGCACTTGGCGGGAATATTTTGATTTCTGAAGATGATGGACTTAACATTAAAATCCATGTTCCGTTTAGTTAGTTTTTATTCAGCATAAACCCTCATTAAATCTACTTCAAAAATCAAAGACATTAAATGCAATATTTATTACATATGTAATACACATATTATCAATATTATTTATATATTTGTATTTTATAATATGTACCAACCTACTATCTAGCCTTTCAGGTTAGTGATGATTCCTATGAATGATTTTAGTCAATGACTAAAAAGCATGTGCTTTTTTAGTATTAAAAATAAAAACGAAATCAGTAAATCATAAAATTTATATTCAATGAAATCATCAAATGTAATTTCAAAAATTGTTCTCTTTCTTTTAGTTTTCTCTACGTTTTGTATTTCAGATACGACTGGACAAGGAATTACTGTAAATGCTAGAACTTACCTTCAAGGTGCATTGACTAATAGTTTTGGAACAGGAACTACACACGACAGACCCTTAATGAGGGATGATCTCAGAAATAATCCTTTTAGTGATTCAAGAGTTATTCCAGATAATGATATTTACCAGACACCTTTAGTAGTAAATGAATACATTACTATTGATGTTACAGGAAATTATGCGCATGTAGCTTGTGGGACTTATCCTCAGTACAAGACAATTCCTGAGCCAATTTCAGTTTTTATTGTGACAGGGGAAGATGCGATTGTCGACTGGGTATATTTAGAATTGAGAGATAAAGATGATTATACGGATATAGTAGCTACTAGATCTGCTTTATTGCAGAGAGATGGAGACATTGTAGACTTGGATGGTACGAGTGCATTGTTTTTTCCTGATGTAGCTTCGGATAGCTATTTTCTGGTAGTGCGACATAGAAATCACTTAGGTGTTATGACAAAGTATCCTTTAACACCAGAAGAATTGATAGATTTAGTTGATTTTTCTGATTTGAATACCGACATTTTTGATTTTGCAAATTTGGACAATGAATTTAATTATTCAGGAATGGCGATGAATACGATGACAGTTGATGGGACAGAATTGCGAGTAATGTGGGGAGGTGATATGAATGCTGACGGTATGGTGAGCTATCGAGGTGACAAAAATGATTTAACTGTAATTCAAGAAGAAGTTGCAGCTTTTGATATGGAACTTAATCCATTATTCAAACTTGATTTTGAGCAATCAATCGGCTACCTTCAAGGAGATTTTGATATGAATGGCAAAACTAAATTTGATGCTCCTTTTGACGATAAAAATTTACTTTTAGTACAAGTAGTATTATATAGTCTAAATGAAAAAAACATAACAAACTTTGCTCACTTAGTTGAGCAACTCCCATAAGTGTTTACATAATATTGTTGATGGCCCTTGTTTAATTTATAGTTAAGCAAGGGCTTTTGATATTTTATTGGATACTGCGATTCCACTTTCTACAGCTCCATCCATATAGCCAGGATACATGGACGCAGTTTCTGAGCCGCCAATATAAAGTTTGCCCCCCATTAGTTCAGATTGGAATATAGGATTTCCATTATTTTGGTGAGGAAGGATGAATCCATCATAGTCTGAATGAGTGAATTCTTCATTTCTCCATATGGTCTCTTGATAAGAGAGATAATCAGACACTTGACTTCCAAAATATTTTGTCAATTGGGCTATTACTCTGCTTTTTCTTTCTTCATGTGTGGTATGCGCATACCCTCCATTTATAAAACCTTTTAATGCAAATCTAGATTCTTCAAAATTTGAATGATCGTACATTTCTGAGATTAGACCCGTATTGCTGAATATACTTCCTATGGGATGTTTATCTTTCCAAAAAGGATGAGCATATGTTAAGGCAACTTTTATTGACTCACTCATCCAAGTGTGCGTTTTCTGACCAATTTCAATTAGCTTTATTGGCAATGATGGGATAAACTCAATAGTGTCCAAAAATAGTTTCGGTGGGATCGTAATTATCACTTGATCAAATTCAAAAGTTTGTTTTTCCGTTTTTACAGAAATTTTATCTCCCGAATCATTTATTGCTATAACTTTTGTGTTTAGTAGAATAGATTCATTATTCAACTCTTTGGCAAGTCGATTTATTAATTCTGAAGAACCTCCTTTGATTCTATAGGTTGGGTCAGGATTGAAAGGCATTTGTACTATCTGAGGAGGACTGGTAGAAATAGGTTCATACACCGCATTTTTCCCCATATATTGTTCGAAAATTTCAATTCCCAACTCTGATAAAAGATCAATCAGAATTGTATGTTTTTTTCCAAGCCAAGTTGCTCCTAACTCTACAGATGTTTCGGTATCAGAATAATTAGTATATATCCTTCCTCCTAGTCTGTCTCTTGCTTCAATAACTGTGACATTAATGCCTTCTTTTTTAAGAAAATATGAAGCAGTGAGGCCTGCCAATCCGCCCCCTATTATTCCAACTGATTTATTATTCATTTATTGATTTACTCGATTGTTCAGGAGACCGTTTTGGTAAAATTAATATTGCGATTTCACAAGCGGCATTTTAAATAAGCAATAAAGTTAATTATCCTATTAGAAAAATTGTACCTGCACCTATTAAAAAGCCTCCAACAGTTATTATAAGGGTATCAGATATTTGCAATTTTGAAATCATGATATAAATTAAATACCCGACTCCAGATAATAATATTGTCCCTAACGAATATCCTGAAATATATTTTAAAATGATGGTAGATTCTGGCATTTCTGCTCCATGTGCAAAACCATGAAAAAACCCAAAACTGGCAAGTAAGACAAACAATAAATATTTGGATTTTGTAAAATTAAAACTGATGAAAATGCCTGTAGTTATTACTGAAGCTTCAATTACCTTTTCAACTAGCAATGTAGCTTCTTGATCTACACCTAGATAACCACCGACTACCATGGAAACCCAAAAAATCAATGGGTACAAATACCATCTCCGTTTGTCTGCCAGTGATCCAAGTACGCCTATACCAATAATCGCAAAATTATGATCCAATCCAAAAATGGGATGGGTGAATCCACCTATAATACCACTATCGTGACTTCCATGAGCAAATGATAAGCAAGGAATAAGAATGAAAAGCAAAATTAGAGAAATGCTATTTTTCATAAATGAAGATTGTATTCCCAAACATAATAGAAGAGATGGTAAAGTGTTGATGATTTGCCTCCTATTCTGAAGTTGCTGTCCGAACTACTACATTTTTGAAGGTGCATTTCAAAATGTCGTCTAGCCCACCTGCCGACTGGCAGGCATTGTCATCCCGACTGAAAAGGAGTCCGTATTGTCATTCTGGAGTCCCTAAAAGCGCCATTCTGCTTTAAAACTTATTGTATGACAAATAGGTTTTACTGTACTAATTTGGATATTCCAATAAAAAAAATCTATTTATTCCAGACTGGTACTAGAATTAATAAAATTGCTTTACTTGCTTTTTGAACCTGATGATGAAACAGAGCTTACCAATCCTAAGGGCTTGGGAATATCGGCCATACTATGCAAAGGGATTCCCAAGCTTGCAAAGATTGGTAAGCCCGACTTCATGGATGTTTGCCTGATGTAGTCTGTAGGTCTACCATATAACTTTTCAAATAGAAATAGATCACCAGTTTAAAATCTAATAGCCCGATAGACTAATTTGTTGTATTTGATAATCAATTGATTATGAAGTTGTCATAGATAGCGAAGTCGTAGAACTAGAATGCCAGAATTTTCTTTAATTTTGACCGAAGTAGTGAAATATCGCTCACCTTATGTTGAGAATTTATTTCAAAAACGACATCGTGAAATGCACCCATTTTTGATAATACAAGATTTATAAAAATAGTGTCATTTCAAATTGATTGACGTGGTTTTGAAGTCCTGAATTCTTGAAAGCAACTAGTAAATCTTTACGGCTGTCATCTACATTATTGATCCTTATTGATGGGTTTATTTTTTTGACTGCCCCAAAGACCGGATCCCAATTTTTACCATCAAAAACTTCTATTTGAATTAGAGAATTATTTATAGCATTTGAAACAAAATATCCTATCTCCGTCCCAGATTCATTATTTACATTATATGTTTTGAATTGTTCTCCACCTTTTAATATCGCATCCAAAGTATGGTCCCAGGAATAAAATATTTGGAATTTTATAATAGATTCTTTAATAGAATAAATATCAATTTCTTGAAAGTTAGAATTCAAAGTGATATCATTAAATTCACCATTAAAACATCTCAGAAAACGATCTTTTTGAAATCCTATACGTTCATAAACCCTTACTGCTCTGTGGTTTTGATCAATGACTTCCAACATGCATTTTGAAACCCCATTTTCTCTGAGTATAGGAAAAGCGAAGTCATACATTTGATCTACTAATTGTTGACCTCTGTATGCCTCTAGAACTCCGGTTCCAGTATTGAATGCTGTTTTTTCATTATTGTGAATATCAATTCCGTGGATAATAAAAGCAACTAGTTTTTCATTATCAAAGATACCAAAAGACAAATCATAATCGACCCTTGCTGCCTTATATCTATTCGCCCAAAATTCTACATCAGAAGGTATCTTAACAAAGTAATTTTGAAAAGATTGATTCATGCAATCCACAATGATTTCAAGATTTGTGTTTCCTAGGCTTCGGATCTCCATTAGCTATCTGACCTTGTATCTAAAACCAATATAAAACTCTCGTCCTTTAGTTGGACCCCAATTAAACGACGAATCAAAGAATGGTCCGAATGGTTCATCACTTCCTAGAATAGGGAAATTCTGTCTGAAGTTTGTGATGTTTTCTATACCAGCATATAGCTCAAAACGAGTCCATCTTTTTGTCAATTGAAAATCAATTTGGCTGTATGATGGGGATTCTGATTCCTGTTTGTATTGGATAGGATAGTCCTCAGTATTCGGTAGGCGCTTGCTTCCTATCCACCTGAAAGTCAAATCACCTTGCCACAAATTATCCTTAGTACTTAAAGAAGCTTGACTAAGAATTTTGTGCTTCGGGATTAAAGGCAGACTTTCCATTTTGCCTTCAATTTCTCGTGCCGTCCATTGATAATTGTAAGCCCATTTGAAATCAATTTGAGGTGAGAATTCCCATTTATTTTCGACTTGAATATTACGTGAATAGCTATCTTGGGTAAAATTGTTGACGAATATCTTGCCCACCTCCCTATCAAAATCTGGGAATACTTGATTTTGGAAGAATGTCAAATATCCGTCTACTACAAAGGAGGTAGAAATATCACCTACTTTAAACCTCTGAATCAGATTAAGGCCCAAATTGATGGCTTCTTCAGGAGCAAATTCATTCTCAATAATGACGTCTCGATTACTGGCAAGTAGCATTACTTGTTCTGAGAAAAGATGTACTCTTCGAAATCCTTTACCTGCCGAAAATCGAATGTCTGTATTTTCACTTACTTCTGCTCTGATCAACATTCGAGGAGTAATCTTCCAGCCAAAATTTCCATGCTTATCAGCACGAATACCACCCATGATTGTGAAATTGTCAATGTAAAACACACCTTCTGTGAAAATTCCAGGGACGGTATAGTCATTCACATAATTGCCAGCATATGAAAGATTTAATGGGTTGGCAACAAAAGAGATATCTTCGGTCAATGAATTATTTCTAATACTAATTCCCGTCTTCCAATTGTGTTGATTTTCACCAAAATTATGATCTAAAACAAGATTTGAATAAACATTTTTTTGATTTGCCAAGTAATTCTTCTGACCATATATACTTTCTTGATTATGGTAGAATCCGGAATTTACCCATATCAAAGAAGTAAGTGCTCCAAGTTTGTAATTCAGTTTGGTATACAAATCGACTTGAGATAGGTAAATTTGCTGTCCGTAAACTTCACCACTTCCTTTGTGGATCTTTTTATCATAGTTTGTCTGTCCGCCAATTCTATTTTCATTCCAAAACCTAATTCCTATTTGTGATTTGATCTTTTGGTTATCTGGATTGTCATAAATCCATTTGTTAAACAAAGAAATTCTATTGATTTGAGCGACATCTTGAAATCCATCTTTGTCCCCATCAATAGTTCCTGCTGGCAGGGTAGCATGCACATTTGTAAAGTTGCTCCAATTCGACTTTTTGTGCATGTAGTTTGCATTGTACTGTGACTGTCCAAATGAATTGACCAATGCGTTAAGGAATAACTTTTCTGCTTTTGCTGGAGATTTAGGCATAATATTAATCTGTCCAGAAATACTCTCATAGCCTTGAATGACAGAATTGGCTCCCTTGGATACAAATATTTCTTCTATCATTGTACCAGGAATACTTGAAGATCCAAAAGTGTAGGATAAGCCCTGCACAAGTGGCATACCATCTATCAAAATTTGATTGTAAACACCAGAAAGGCCTAATACCCTTAGTTCTTTTGCATCTGTAACTACATTGGTGGTAGCTGCATCGACACTCGCATTGGTATTAAAACATCCAGCCAAACTACAGCAGGCAGCCCTTTCTAATTCACGTGTTCCAAGGACTTCCGCTTTTATGACACCATCAGCAAATCGTGTAGCTTGACTTTTGGCAGATATGTCAACAGTGGACAACGTATTGTCTTCAATCAATTGCATTTTCCAATGCGTAAGATCCCCGACCTTAACAGAATCTGATTTAAAGCCTAAATAAGAAAAGACTAAAACCCGATTCCCTTTATTGATATCTTCAATTTCAAATGCACCAGCTTCATTTGTTGATGTACCTATATCTGTACCTTGCCAATGGATATTTGCACCGATCAGTGGTTCGCCAAAAATATTGGTAACACTGCCTGTAATCACCTGTCCAAAAGTGATTTGAGAAGTGATCAAAAATATGGTAAGTTGAAGTATATATTTCATATCAGTAATTCTGCCTAAAATTAAGGATAAATTGAGAATTATTAATATTAATTTCAAATAGTGTGTATCGTAAATTGTAAAACAATCCAAGGAGACGTCAGAGACCTTCCTCTCGTTCACTGCATTAAAGCAAGGTAAAGGTCTCTAACCTTTTGCCGAATCCAAGAGAATGTAAAATGATAATAATAAAAGTGCAATTTGTGATGCATACTTCCAAATATGATACTTTGTTAGATTGGTGAATATGATTTACAAGGTGATGATAATTACACCCTTTCAGGGATTTATTTTATAATATCTATTAGATGGACTTTGTCCATCTCTATAGAAATTACGTCCCTTTAGGACTGTATTACCAGATTTATTGTACTCCAATAAATGATTGAGTTAGGTTTTTTTAATCCCAAAGGGATGTAACTCTTACAACGATGGGTGAAACCCATCGACCTAAGACTACTTCAAAACCATCCCTGAAAGGGTATAATTAACCTCACAACAGCAATTGCCAATACGCCACATCCACCCACTCGTCAAACTTATACCCAACTTCCTTAAAATGAGCCACTTTTTTGAATCCAAATTTTTCATGTAACACAATACTCCCTTCATTGGGCTGAGCAATTCCGCCTATCACTGTATGTACATTCAATTGTTTTAGGACTTCGAGTAATTTGCTGTAAAGTAGAGAACCATATCCCTTTCCACTTTGTCCATCTCTTAAATAAACAGTGGATTCTACAGAATGTCGATATGCACCTCTTGGCTTCCAATCAGTTGCATATGCATATCCTTGAATTATTCCATCGACCTCTAAAACCAACCATGGATATTTTACTTGAGTATCTTCAACTCTTTTTTTGATAATATCTTCTGTGATGGGTGTTTTCTCAAAAGTAACCGTGGTATTCAGAATATAATAATTGTAGATATCAGTGATTTGATTTGAATCCTCTGATGTTGCTGAACGTACCATAACTAGAGTAATTTACATTGAAAATTGGATTGTCATTCTCATTTTACTGCTTTGATGATTTTCCTAACTAAGGTTTCGTCTTGAACATGGATATGCAAAGTATATATGCCAATAGCCAAGTGATCAGTAGACAATTGAATGGATTTGTCATTAGGGGTTTTCGTAAACATCAAACTTCCATTCACATCAAAGCATTCTATTTTTTTAATCAGTTTATCCTCTGATTTAATGGTAATGAAATCTATAAAAGGATTTGGACCAACGGAAATACTTTCAGCTTCAATGTTATTTGTAGACAATGGATCTTTCCATACAAGTTTGTAGATTTTATTAGTTACTTCTCGATTATCTATCATCCCACCAGCAATATATTTGACCGTCTTACTGACATTGGCAATGCCTCGGAGATCCATTGGAATTTCAATTGGACTATGTTGATTCCATTCTAATTCTTCAGTAGTCATGTAGAGATCCCTTTTGTTGGGAGAGACGACTCCAGAACCATCGTACGCAATTCCATTGTAGTTATAAGTTTTATTGCTTCCTCCAATCCAATGCAATTCATTATCTACAGAAGTTGCCGCCATTCGATAACCAATTACGGTAAGATCAGGGATAGAAATTGACCAGTCTATTTCTGAAGGCGAATCTGGATTTATTACGCCAATTCGCAGTTGATTTTGGATGCTAAAATTTCCACTTGACCTTGCTCCTCCAAAATAATAAATCACATCGTCGACAATGACTCCGCTTGATCCAAAAGACTTATATGTGTCGAGGTTTGGCACGTTAGTACCCATAATCCATTCGTCATTTGATGGATTATAAATCTGTACATTTGGAATGTTGGCCGTATCGTTCCATCCTGTTATTAAATAAATCAAACTATCTCTCCAAACCGCTTGTACATGATCATCTGTAGGGGTTGGAATGTCCACACCATCAGTTAAATATTGATTGTTTTCAATGTCATACCTGTGCATTTTGTTAGTTGTATTCTCTGTATTGTTTGCAAATACATTGTAACCTCCAGCAATATAAATGATGTTTCCTATTCTCGAAGCAGAAGCAGCAATCTTGCCCAAATCATCAGGTAGATCTGCAATTCGGTCTGATTTTTCTGTTTCTATATTGTAACGAAATGACTTTAGATGGATGCCAGAATATAATTTTGTAGAATCGATACCACCGAAAGAAAATAGATAAGGAACTCCATCTATAAATCCCTCACACACTGCATTATTAGAAACTCGATCTGGAAGTGTTCCTACTTCTGTAACTTCAAATTGTGCATTGACTTTTGGAGTAATAATTATCGAAAATAGGATAAAAAGAATTGTCTTCATGGCATTCACTTTTTGAGCATACATGATACATATTCAGCAGCTTCATTAGCGAAGTTAAGCCATTTTTCATTGTGAGTATATGAGATCTGAATCCATGTGTGTATCACAAATTGCACTTTCTCAAGAAAATAAGCTCCTTGTCATCTTGAGCGATGCGCCAGCGCAGTCGGGCACTCCTTGTCTTCCTTCGACTGCGCTCAGGATGACAATGTTCCACTGCGGTCCAGGATGACAATGTTAATAACTAAACAAACAATTATGATTTACTTTTTGTGCAATTTGTGATACACACTGAATCCTTTCTTTCATTGGTCTTTTTTTCTTTGATGGGTCGAATAATTGGCTGCCAGATAAATTTAGACCTTCTAGATGTTTCTCTCCTGATAATTTGAATACCATCTAATTTTCAAAAAAGCAAACGAACGCTTTCCCTCCTATTTTATAACAGTGCTTACCGAAAAGCTGACCTTTGGTAGCACCTTCGATAGCATTTCCAATTGAGTGAAATAAATCTTCTTCGACTGACATTAATAATGGTTTTAGTTTGATCCGTAAATTACTTTTTGAATCTCCCTCCAAGTAATAAGTTTTATATTTTGGTCATCAAGTAATTTCTTACATTTCGAACTTGTGAAAAAGTTGAAGTCTTGCTGCCTCCATTCTGCACCCCAATGAGGATGATTTATAGTAAGCGCTTGCATCTCAGCGTCATCAAAAGCAGTATGAATAAGTAAGACATTGACTCCTGGTTCTATAAGGGTCAATACTTCCTCATAATATTTATCCAATCCATTTTCATAATTATCGATAGATGCTGTCATGACATTTTCAACTATTACATCATTCGGAGACATAAGGTTTTTAAACGATTCAGGTGCTGCTTTGAGGAAAAATCTGCTTACCATACTTGGTATCTTATATTCTCTTCCTAAAGATAAATATGCCCCGAATAACTCTGGCGAAGAAAAGACCAAACAGCCCATATGAGAATCCAAGTGAGTAGGGTTTATACGGGTGTATCCCAATTTTTCGCATATTGAAAAAAAGCATTATATTTGGAATCAACCACCAACATATCTAAAATGGACAGAGCTAAATTACTAAAACAGTTTAGCCAACTTTTGGATGAGATAGAATTT
>Ga0256847_1000076_pt1 | contig 67077 bp, 71 predicted proteins | sample TeddybearmetaG_FD_189099 | JGI IMG/M metagenome (GOLD analysis project Ga0256847, IMG submission 189099) | Hydrothermal vent microbial communities from East Pacific Rise, Pacific Ocean - Teddybear | ecosystem: Environmental > Aquatic > Marine > Hydrothermal vents | place: Pacific Ocean: East... | reverse complement strand
GGATTGCCGAGGGTAAAGCGCAAGGCATACAACAAGGCGAGACATCCATCTTACTCCGACTAATGAAAGCAAAATTTGGTGTCTTATCAAATGAGATTGAAACACGCATCACTCAAGCTGATAGCAAGCAGCTACTCACCTGGTTAGATAATTTATTGTCAGCTAAAATAATTGATGAAGTATTCCGTTAGATTAGTGGCGCGCCCGGAGTTAAAGCCAAGCCCGATATTAATGAATAGAGCCATCTAATTCACAGGGGAATTATGTCTACACTAGGTAAAAGTACCCTTTATTGGCCCTTTTTCGAACAACACCCTCAAGCTTTCGCACGCAGCGTTGCCGATATTTTGCGAAATGAAGTTCGTCATTTAGAAGCGTTAAACCAACAACCCTCCGCGACCTTGATTCAACGAATGGAGTCCATCCAAAAACACCTGGATGATGCGCCTTGATCGCCCACAATGGGTTATCGTCTATAATAACCCCGACATCGTTTAATCACAGAATCCCATGAACGTCAAACTCACCCCGCAGCAAAAAATCAAACTGCTGAACGCCGAGGATATCTTCAGCGTCATGCAGAGGATTTTGCTGCGTGAAAACAAAATCGACCGCGATAAAGAACATTTTTGGATCATCGGGTTGGCGAGTAACGACAGGCTGTTGTTTGTCGAGCTGGTGAGTTTGGGTAGTGCGACCGAAACGGTGATTGAACCCATGAAAGTCTTTCGGATGGCGGTGATGCGGAATACGGCGAAAGCGGTTTTGGTGCGCAATCATCCGACTCTGGAGCTGGAATCCTCAATGCAGGAACGGGATGTGTGTGATCGTCTGATTCAAGTCGGGCGGATTTTGAATGTGCCAGTGGTGGATCACCTGGTCATTACGCCACACACGTATCAGCGTTTTGAAGCCATTGGTTTGTTTGCACCGCTGACGGAAAGCTTAAAATGGGTTCCCGGTTTTGAAGGTGTTTTAAGTGGGAATGCCCAATGAAAAACCTCCCACTCATCATCTACCAAGCCGAAGACGGCAAAGTCAAAATAGAAACCCATTTTGAGAATGAAACCATATGGCTAAACATTGACCAAATCGCTGAGTTGTTTCAAAAATCCCGTTCTACCATCAATGAGCATATTCTCAATATCTACAAAGAACAGGAGCTTGAGAAAGAGCCAACCAATTTTTATAACCTTGATGTGATTATTTCAGTGGGTTACCGAGTAAAATCTCACCGAGGTGTGCATTTTAGAAAATGGGCAACCGCACTGATTAAAGAGTATTTGATCAAGGGCTTTGCCATGAATGATGAACTGCTCAAAGAGGCAGGCGGTGGCAACTACTTTGATGAGCTTTTGGCGTAGGTGTTAGATGTTTACGCCACCAGTATTGACTACGACCCCAAAACAGAACAATCGCTCATGGTTTTTAAAACCATCCAAAATAAAATGCACTGGGCAAGTCATGGAGAAACGGCAGCCGAAACGATCTACAGACGAGTAGATTCAGAAAAAGAACATATTGGCTTAACCCATTTTAAGGGTGAAATACCGACAAAAAAAGAAGTTGAAATTGCCAAAAATTATCTTGCCTAAGATGAGTTGAATATTCTGAACAGAATGGTCACGGCATTTTTGGAAATTGCAGAAATTCAGGCTTTAGACCGAACACCGATGTATATGGCAAAAGTGTGTGTGTGGCTTTGAATTCTGACGCATTTAACATAGACTTAGTCTGTAGACTAAGCTTGTTTATTTAAGGAGAAGGTTATGACGATTGTGAATATTCATGAAGCAAAAACCCATTTCTCTAAATTATTGGTGCGTGCGCATGCTGGGGAGGAAATCATTATCGCTAAAGCAGGTGAGCCGTACGCAAAATTAACGCCGTTGACCGCAATGAAAGAACGCAAACCAGGCATTGCTAAAGGCTCCGTTGATGAGGCTTTCTTCGACGCATTGCCGAGTGAAATATTGGATGATTGGGAGTAGTAGACAATGCTCATAGATACACATGTTTTTCTTTGGTGGTTATTCAACGACCCTAAATTGTCTGAGAACATTAAAACTTACTTAAAAGATCCTAATCAAACAGTTTTTGTGAGTAGTGCGAGTGTATGGGAGATTGCAGCAAAATTTAGACTTGGGAAACTATCTCATGCTAAGGCGGTAGCGAAAGATGTACCATTCTGGATCGAAAAAGCTCACTTTAAAGCCCTATCTGTCACTGTAAAACACGCACAACTCGCAGGTGATTGGAAACAAACACACCGTGACCCGTTTGATCGGATGTTAGCGGCACAATCAAAAATCGAAGAAATCCCGCTGGCGACGCAAGACAAGGTATTATCCGGTTTTGATATTGAGATAATTTGTTGAATTGTATCGGCCTCCTGAAGAAAATCACGCTTTTCGATGGCTTTAATCCAATGATCGACTGATTCAAGTCGGGCGGATTTTGAATGTACAGGTGTATGGTCATTACGCCACACACGTATCAGCGTTTTGGCCATTGGTTTGTTTGCACAGCTAACGGGGCTTTCCCAAGTGAAGATCAAAAAACTTGGCCGTTGTCGGCATTTCACACAGCTCTAACACACGGTGACTGGCGGCTTGAAAAAATATCTCCCCCCATTGTAAAACATCGGGTTCTCTGATTCAGAGGCCACACACCCGCATATCGATTCATCTCGCGCACAATTTGTTATACACTTTCCAGCATGCGATTACTCCTCATTGAAGACGACACAGAAGCCGCCCAATACCTCACGAAAGGGTTAGTCGAATCCGGGCACCTGGTTGATCATGTCGACAATGGTCAGGATGGTTTGCACCTGGCATTAAGCGCTGAATACGATGTATTAATTGTTGACCGCATGTTACCCGGCAGAGATGGTTTATCCATCATACGCCTGTTACGGGCAGACAATAATTTCACCCCGACATTGATCTTAAGCGCTTTGGGTGATGTGGATGACCGAGTCGAGGGTTTACAAGCCGGTGGAGATGATTACCTCGTCAAACCATATGCTTTTACCGAGCTTTTGGCGCGACTTGAAGCGTTAAAACGACGCCAGCCCGTCAACCGTAAAAGCACCAACAAACTCATACTGGCGGATTTAGAAATGGATCTGCTTGGGCATAAAGTCACACGCAACAACCAACCCATCCATTTACAACCCCGAGAATTACGCCTGCTAGAATTCTTGTTACAACACGTTGATCAAGTGGTCACCCGCACCATGTTATTGGAACAGGTCTGGGATTTACATTTTGACCCGCAAACCAACGTCATTGATACACAAATATCCCGCCTCCGCAGCAAAATCGACAAGGGTTTTGAGCAGCCTCTGCTACACACCATCCGAGGCAGAGGCTATCAACTCAGTGCAAAACGCTAGATTTTTCCACACTCACGCCATGAAACTGGCGTTGCGGCATGTCCTCCTGCACAGTTTATTACTCATGGCCTCATTGGGCGCTTTATATTGGGCAATATACCGCTATTCCGTGGAGCAAACCGCCGAAAGCCTGGTTCAAGAATTACATGACCTAGAAAAATTGGAAGCCACACATGGCGACCAAATGCTAAAACAGATTGTGGCTTCCTGGAGTACCAACACGCTCAGCAATGAACGGTATTTTTTGTTAATCAACGCCTCAGGCGAAAAACTCGCGGGCAACCTGGCTGAGTGGCCTGCGGCCTTACCCAGTGATGAAAAGGTGCATCAAATCACCCTGAATAAAACCCTATTTTTGGATGCGAAACATCAATATGGTCAACATTGGCCCATGATCGCCATTGAATTCCCCAATGGTTCAAAATTAATGATTGCAGAAAGTAATGAAGCGGCTTCCCGCTTAAGCGATTATGGCATTATTGTTATCTCTGTTGTCTTGCTTGTCTCTGTTTTATTAACCTTGGCATTGGGATTTATTTTGGGCCGAAGTGTGTTAAACCGCACCTCACAAATTACAGATACGGTTTCCTCCATTATTAATGGTGATCTAAAGCAACGCATGCCAGTGAGCAATCAAAATGATGAATTCGACCAGCTCTCTGATCATTTAAACTTAATGTTGGATCAAATTGAAACGTTGATGCAAGGCATGCGACAAGTCACCAACAACATTGCCCATGACTTACGTAAACCGCTATCACGGCTTAAAAACCGTTTGGATGTTACCTTGCTGGAACAGCGTAGCCCACAAGAATATGAAGACGCAATGACACACAGCATTGAGGATGCAGATGAGTTATTGAAAACATTTTCTGAGTTACTCGAAATTGCCCAAACGGAAGCCGGTGCTTATCGCGGCAATTGGTCTTGCCTCAATATTTCAGATATCGCCGAAGTATTGGTGACTTTATATCGCGACCAAGCTGAAACGCATGACTTAAATTTAGTCCTCCGCATTGAGCCCAACCTGTTTGTGAATGGCAACCGACACCTGATGAACGTAATGTTATCCAACCTACTGGATAATGCGGTTAAATTTTCCCCGGCTGGGAGCACCATGTATTTTTGCGCACAACGTTTGCATGATCAGGTGCGCATGACCATTACCGATCAAGGCTTTGGCATTCCCGCATCACAACACGCACAGGTGCTCAATCGTTTTGTTCGTTTAGATGCCGCCCGCAGCACAGAAGGCAATGGGCTGGGCTTAAGCCTGGTCAATGCCGTCATCAAATTGCACCGAGGCAAGATGTTATTTGCCGACAACCACCCCGGCTTGATCGTGATACTGTCATTACCCGCCAGTACCGATGAGCCCCCAAACACTCATGCTTGAATTGTTTGCAGCTTAATGCCGCCTTTTTCGTAATACTGCATGGCTGTATATTATGTGGAATACGCAGATACCTTTTGCCTTTCACTACCCCATTTCGCGAGCACAGATTGACAGGGGGCAACCCCATATTGTTCTACTCTACAGACATAATATCGAATGGCCGATTGCTTAACACCTTGAGTCAAAATATGTTTTATATATTTATCCCAGAAGCGCTCTATTGTGTTAGTTGAGTTAAATCTATGCATCTGCTATCGTTTTCCGTCACAAGTGGCACCAAAAAAGAACATATAGAGAACTCTATGTGGATATGCGTAATCTACTGAGTGCCATATTGAACCACTACGGATATGCCACTGTTAGCTGATATATTTTTAAATTAATTTAGGGTTATGTTATGAATAGATTTCGAAATAAAAACAGGATAAGTATCGTTTTCCTTCTGTTATTGATTGGACTTTTTGGGTGTGCAACGGAATCCCATAGAATTATAACGCCAGAAAAAGTGGCGTCTTACGGTACATCCTATCATGGTTTTCGGACAACGATGGTAGTGGGTAACTTCCAAAACCGTTCTAGCTACATGCAAGGTTTGTTTTCATCAAATTCAGATAGGCTTGGAAACCAAGCAAAAACGATTTTGAAAACTCATTTGCAACAAACAAACCGCTTTAATATTGTTGATCGCCAAAACTTGCAACAAAGCGAGCAGGAAGCAAAATTTATCGGCATCAAGCAAAATATCCAGGGTGCTCGTTATGCGGTGACTGGTGATGTTACTGAATTTGGCAGGAAAGTAACTGGAGATCGACAATTATTTGGAATATTTGGATCGGGTAAAAAACAAACTGCTTATGCAAAAGTTTCACTTAACATTGTTGATGTTTTGACTTCTAAGATTGTTTATTCCACTCAAGGATCTGGTGAGTATCAAATGAGTAACCGAGAATTACTTGGTTTTGGTGGAACTGCTAGTTATGACGCAACCCTTAATGGAAAAGTGTTAAATTTTGCCATAAAAGAATCAGTCAACAATATTGTGCGCGACATCGAAAATGGTATTTGGGTGGTTCAGAAGCAGGAATTGTAAAATGAGAATTAGCGTTAATAATTGGTTCATTGTATTTTTATTAAGTATAACCCTGATAGCAGGATGTGCGACTAATCGAGAGATATACTATTGGGGTGAATACGAACAGCTTATTCATGACTCCTATGTAACGCCAGGGGCAGCAGATTCATATACACAAATTGAGAAATTAAGTGCCGATATTCAAAAAGCAGAGGCTAACGGGAAAAAAATAGCACCTGGGATTTATGCTCATTTAGGTTTTTTATATGCAGCGCAGGGAAAAGAATCACAATCTCAGTCTGCCTTCATGGAAGAGCACTCCCTATACCCTGAATCAAGGGTTTTTATTGATGGGATGATGAATCGTGTAAAACAAATTAAGGAGGAACATTGATGACCATTTTATTCCGTCAATCTTTACTATTATATGCCTTCGTCATACTTTTAGTCCCAGGTTGTGCAACGACACCTTATGACTATTCTGCATTTGAAAAGAGTAAACCGAGATCTATCGTGATCATTCCACCAAAGAATAACTCTTTGGAAGTAAACGCACCCTACATCTATTTATCAACGATTTCACGTCCATTGGCTGAAAAAGGCTATTATGTCTTCCCAGTGTCGGTCATTGATTATTTTCTTAAAGAAAATGGTTTGCCAACGCCCGCTGAAATGAATGGTATTCCACTTGATAAAATAGGTGAGCACATCGGAGCCGATGCGGTGTTATATATTACCATTGAAGACTGGGGGCAAAAATTTCAAATAATATCATCGACGACGCGGGTTCAAGCCAGGCTTAGGCTGGTAGATGTTAAAACTGGTGCGCTGTTATGGGAGTCAATCGCTCAAGCTCAAAAATCGTCTGATGATGGGGGAGGAGGACTTGGGGGGGCGCTAATTGGTGCAGTAATTACTCAAGTGATGGCATCCACCATAGCAGACCAGACACCTAGTTTAGCTAGGCAAGCAAATCACTTTGCCATAAATAATAAAAACAGAGGTATGCTAAATGGCCCTTACAAGCCATCGCCTTCAACAAAATAAATTCTGGTAACACATCATTAATTGCTAGCAAGGGGTTCCACTTGAACCTCACCCTACCGTGACGTATAATTTATGTTAAATAACACGTCACGGACTCTATTATGCAAACTAAATTGACACTCCGGTTAGAAGAAACACTCATTCAGCAAGCAAAAAATTATGCTAAACAGCATGATAAGTCATTGTCTCAGATTGTGTCAGATTACTTTCAACTATTAACACATGCCACAAAAAACACCACTTTACCTCCCCTCACTCAATCGTTAGTGGGTGTATTGGAATCAAAAAATGTAGAAACTGATGATTACAAAAAACATTTAGAGAACAAATACCTTTGAGAGTATTATTTGATACCAATATAATATTAGATGTGCTGTTAAACAGAGAGCCTTTTGTTGTAAATTCAGCATTGCTTATGGGGCATGTTGAAAAAAAAGATATTGAAGGCTATTTATGTGCAACGACAATGACAACACTTGATTATCTTTTATCAAAAGCCCTAAATAAGCGTGAATCAAGCACTGGAATACAGAAGTTACTTTCTCTATTTAAGGTGTCTGATGTAAATTCTACTGTTTTAGATTTGTCAGTAAATTCTGATTTCAGTGATTTTGAAGATGCCGTGCAATATTTTTCAGGCGTTTGCTCTGAGGTCAATGCGATAGTCACGCGTAATACGAAAGATTATAAAAATACTGCTCTGCCTATTTATATACCCGATGAGCTATTGCAAATCATTAAGCTAAATATACCCCCTGTCTCAGGATAGTTGCCCGATGAGCCCTGTCGCTGATACGCGGTTATTTGTTCTGATATCGGCGTTAAATCATACCGTTGCGCATAAGGCCGCACCAACAAGATAACCACCATTGAAAGTGATAAAACGGATAAGGCAATATGCTTGGCCATGTGTGTGACAGTCGAAAACCGACGATACACAAAATACCCGGCCCACAGGGCGGACAACAGGGCGGACAACAGGGCGAAGGGTAACAATGCTAACCAGGTCACCTGTTTGTTTTCGCCCACCGAATGAGGTTTTATGGCCACTGCTCAGTGCTTAATAAGACCGTATAGAGATGCAAAATATCCAGTGGGTTATTTTGTCCATCACCATCTAAGGTGGCAATAATCTCAGCCTTAGCGGCTTTAACCCCGGTGATAATTGCCACGCTCTGGCCTTGATTGGAAACACCTCCTGTGTGCTGTCTTCGCTGCCATCATTCACCACAATCAGCTCATACGCGATACGCTGCTCAAACGTCTCATGGATCTCTTGCACCAGGCTGGCTAACCCATCGGCTTCATCATAAACCGGTACAATAATGGATAATTTTTTATCGGCCATTAGGATGCATCCCATATTGCTGTTGTTGATACGTTTTACTCGCCCACAACGCATGCGCCAGTGCCTTTTCTGCCAGCACCGGATCCACCGGTTCATGGGCTAATTTTGTATAGCGGTATTGTGTGGGTGCCCGGTGTGGCCGGTAAACCAGCATATGCGAGCCTTCCAGATAAGCGTATTGACGCTCATACTGTAATAAAGCACGCCCGGCATATGTGGCCGGCAGTTGCGTTAGGTCATGTCCAATCATGGGGTGAATACTGCTGATGCCCATGAGTGATAATAAGGTCGGGGGTAAATCCAATTGACTGGCCACAGAAGAATAGATTTGTGGCTGGATAGACGCGCCAAGCAGTAAACCTGGAATATGGAAATGTCGTACTGGCACCAACAGACGCCCCCTGGCCCGTGCATCGTGATCGGCGACCACCAAAAATAGCGTGTTTTGCCAATACGCAGCGTCTTTTGCCTGCGCTAAAAATTGCCCCAGCGCATAATCTGCGTACCTAACGTTATTGTATTCGACATTCTCGGTTTCAGGGACTTTGCCCTTTGGGTACTCAAAAGGCGCGTGAAAAGACGTTGTAAACACCAGTTTGAAAAACGGTTTATCTTGGCTGGCCAGAATACGCTGGTGCACTTTGTGAAAAAGATCTTCATCGGATACCCCCCAAGTACTCACAAAATTGGGCTTAATATAATCCTGTTGATCAATCACCCGCGCAAAACCATTCCCCAGAAAGAACCCCCGCATATTGTCAAAATGGCTTTCGCCACCATAAATAAATTCCGTGTCATACCCTTTTGAGGCCAGAATACTCGCCAGGGTCGAAAAACCTTTTTGCGCTAACCCTAACTTAACAACACTGCGCGCAGGCGATGGCGGAAACCCGGTAACCACCGCTTCAATGCCCCTGACCGAGCGTGTCCCCGTCGCATAAAGATGCTCAAGCCACATGCCATGATCCGCCCACCGATCCAGGTTGGGGGTTAAATCCCGCTGCCCACGTAAACGTTTCGAAAATTGAGCGCCGAGACTTTCCTCCAAAATAATCACCAGATTGAGCGGTTTGTTGGTCTGATTGGTTGCTATTTGCCGGTGGTGAGTGGTTCCTGCTTGGATGAACTGGGCCTCATCCAGGCGCATATTGTCACGCACAATTTGATCAATTTTTTGCGTCGCCAAATGGCCATACACCAGGCTGGCATCCGCTTCATTTTTTAAGTCATACAACGCAAATAGGACTTTGTATAAAGAACTCATGCCCAGATCATTGGCCAAATGATCCTCTGAAAACGCGGCAATGGACGGGTTGGCTGGACGGTGGTCTACACTGGCGCGGCCACCCATCAACACACACAACAATATCATGGGTATGAAGATTAATTTTTGGGTGTAACGCGGTGGTGGGTGTGCAAACTGTTGGCGTAAGGCATGAAAGCTATATTTTGCGACCAACAACACCAAGATGACGGCGATCACTAAAACCAGCGCATGATCTGACCACAACATGCTGAACACTTCTTTGGGGTAAAACAAATACTCCACGAATACGCGGTTGGGCCGTAGGTCATATTCCTGAATAAACATCGGCGTATTATATTCAAGTAACACAATCACGCTGGCAGCCAGCGCAAAATACCCCGCAAACAAGGCTGTCATCAGGGGTTTTTGTAACCATCGATTGGGGCTGATAAAATACCAACACAGCGGCATAAAAATCAAATAACACAATAAAGACACATCGAGCTGAATGCCAACCCGCACAATCGGCCAAAAACCCTGAACCGCCGCAATGCGATCCCAATACAGCAACACCCAACTGATTCTGGCCAAGCTTAAAAACAGCAGTGAGCCGAGAAAAAACCACACAAAGCCAGATAACCCACTGCGGGTTTGACGTAATAACTGGAACATAATCTAAAAACCTACGTTGAAGTAGGCTCCTAGTATAAAGTGGTGAAGGTTACAGGGGCGTGTCCAAATCATTACAAAACCGTAATGTGAGACTTAAGAAAACCTTAAGGTTGAGCCGATACAGCGCTCACGGATCACCTGCGGAATGCACTGAAAACCATTCACTCCCGGTCGCCTCCGGGAAAGTCTGTCTTTTCCGATATAGCTCGTTATAATAGGCGTTTTTGTTGGGAGCCATTATGTGCGGTATTGTCGGCATCGTTGCCAAAGATGAGGTCAACCAGTCACTGTATGATGCATTGACGGTTTTACAACACAGAGGGCAGGACGCTGCCGGAATCATGACCTTTGATCATGAGGATGGTCGGCTCTATTTACGTAAAAATAATGGGTTAGTACGAGACGTTTTTCAGTTGCAACATATGTTACAACTGCGCGGCTGCATGGGCATCGGCCATAATCGTTACCCCACCGCAGGTTGCGCCTCCTCGGCGGAAGCCCAACCCTTTTATGTCAACTCCCCGTATGGCATTGCCTTGGCCCACAATGGTAATTTGGTCAACGCCGAAGTCTTAAAAGAAGAGTTATACCGAGAAGATCGCCGCCACATCAACACCTCCTCGGATTCCGAAGTGCTGCTGAATATCCTGGCACACGAACTCATGAAACAAAGTAAATTATCCCTCGATGTACAACATATTTTTTCAGCGGTGCGGGCATTACACAAACGCTGTGTGGGGGCTTATTCTGTGGTCAGTATGATCACCGGTTATGGGGTTTTAGGCTTTCGAGACCCGAATGGCATTCGCCCGATAGTGTTTGGCAAACGTAACCGAGGCAATGGCGATGAATATATGATCGCGTCAGAAAGCGTCGCGTTGGATGTGTTGGGATACGACTTAATTCGAGACATTGAACCTGGCGAAGCGATTTTTATTGATATAGACGGTAACTTACATACGCAACAATGCGCCGACAACCCCGTGCATTCCCCGTGTATTTTTGAATATGTGTATTTGGCCCGGCCTGACTCCATCATTGATGATATTTCCGTGTATAAAGCCCGCTTACGTATGGGTGAAAAATTGGGCGAAACGCTGCTACAAACCTACCCCGATAACGACATTGATGTGGTCATCCCCATTCCCGACACAAGCCGAACCACGGCGTTACAATTGGCGAATAAATTAAACCTGAAATACCGCGAAGGGTTTATCAAAAACCGATACATCGGGCGCACGTTTATTATGCCCGGACAAACCCAACGAGAAAAATCCGTGCGCCAAAAACTCAATGCGATTGACTTAGAGTTCAAAAACAAAAATGTCCTGCTGGTGGATGACTCTATTGTGCGCGGCACCACCTCACAGCAGATCATTCAATTGGCGCGGGAAGCCGGTGCCAATAAAGTCTACTTTGCGTCGGCGGCTCCGCCGGTGTGTTATCCCAATATTTATGGCATTGATATGCCAGCGGTCAACGAGCTGATTGCACATGGGCGTAGCAGTGAGGAAATCGCCAAAGAAATTGGCGCAGACTGGCTACTGTATCAAACGTTGAGTGACCTAATTGAAGCGGTACACGTGGGTAATCGCAAGGTCGATGCGTTTGACACCTCGTGTTTTAACCGTGAATACGTCACTGGCATCGATGAAGTGTATCTGAGCCGGCTGGAACAGCAACGATCAGACGCAACCAAATACGCCGTTGATCACAAAGAAAACACCATGCTTGACATCCATAACCGAGTGTAACGCCCATGAAAAAAAAACAACTAGAAACACTGGCGGTTCGAGCCGGGCAAGTTCGAACACATGAAGGGGAACACAGCGACCCGATTTTTTTAACCTCCAGTTACGTGTTTAAAAATGCCGAAGAAGCCGCCGCGCGTTTTTCAGGGGATCAACCCGGCAATATTTACTCCCGCTTCACCAACCCCACGGTGAGAACGTTTGAACAACGTTTGGCCGCCATGGAAGGCGGTGAAGTCTGCGTTGCCACGGCCTCTGGCATGTCGGCCATTCTGGCTTTATGCTTGGGCGTGTTAGCTTCCGGTGATCACATCGTTTCATCCCGCAGTATTTTTGGCACCACAACGGTACTGTTTAACCAGTACTTGGCAAAATTAGGCATTGAAACCACCTTTGTGGATTTAACCGATCTGGATCAATGGCGCGCAGCCATCCAACCGAATACAAAGTTGTTCTTTTTAGAAACCCCGTCCAACCCCATCACACACATTGCAGACATTGCGGCTTTATCCGATATTGCCAAACAACACGACTGTTTATTGGCGGTCGATAATTGTTTTTGCACACCGTGTTTACAACAACCTTTGGCCTTGGGGGCGGACATTATTATTCACTCCGCAACCAAATACATTGATGGTCAAGGGCGTTGCATTGGCGGCGCGGTGATTGGCTCTGAAGAAATCGTCGGCAAACTGGTGTACGGTTTTCTGCGCACCGCAGGGCCGACCTTAAGCGCGTTTCACGCTTGGGTCTTTTTATCTGGGTTAGAAACCTTATCCTTAAGAATGCAACGCCATTGTGAACACGCGCAAACAGTCGCGGAATGGTTATCCGAGCAAAATCAGGTTAGCCGGGTGTATTACCCCGGATTACCCTCGCACCCCCAACATGCCTTGGCCACCAGCCAGCAAAGTGGGTATGGCGGCATTGTCTCGTTTGAAGTCATCGGCGGGCAGGAAAAAGCCTATCAAGTGATTAACGCCACCGAGTTCTTATCCATCACCGCCAATCTAGGCGACAGCAAAACCACCATCACCCACCCCGCGACCACCACCCATGGCCGACTATCAGAGGAAGATAAAGCTGCATCGGGTATCACACCGGGCTTAATTCGGATCGCCGTTGGCCTGGAAGCGGTGGACGATATCCTACAAGACATTGCGCACGGTTTAACCTGATTCTCTGCTATCATGATGGGGGACTGTTAATCACGTAAGGCTGTGATCATGCAAGCGATCAACCCACGGTGAAAAAAACCGCCCTTGTCATCAGTATTCTTATCGTGCTGTTAATGGCGACCAGTATGTTTGTGTACGCCAGCCCCAATGTGTATGAGTTTCTCGTCGCGTTATTTCTGAAAGCGCTGATTCTGGTCAAACTCAAGCTGCCCCTGTTGTTATCCGGCTTGCTCTTATCCCTGAAAAAATTTGTGCTCGGCTTAACCTTTGTGAAAGTTTTTTTGCTCGGCATCAAGCGCTTTTTGATTGATCACGTTATTTCCAAAAACCTGCAAGAACACTTTTTTGTCCATCTGAAAGCCCCCCTGAAACACTGGTGGCAGCATTTTGATGTGAGAAAAAAATTGTTCTTTTTCATCCCCGCGAGTGTCATCTCTGTGTTCGCCCTATACCTGACGGGTTTGAGTCAATTACTCAATTTTTTGGGCATCAAAACCTTGGTCATCAGTTTCTTTAAAGGCCTTTGGGTGGTCGCCGCGAAAGTCTTTTATTTTTTCACTTCCTATATTTGGAGCAGTTGGTTTGCGCCAATATTAGAAGTGTTGGTGTTTTCATGGTTATTAACGTTAGCGGAAAAAGTGCCCGTGTTAAAAACCATCACCGAAAAAGTCTATGCGTTCATTTCTATGCTGTTCTCCCGCACCGGGCATTTTTTAGAGACGTATCTGCACCAACCCATACAACGCAAATTAAACCAGATGGGCCGACGGCTGGGGTTGCATATCCGCAAAAAAACCCGGAAAACGCGCAACCTCACGGCCCCAAAACAAAAAGATGACCATTGCTGATTTGTTGGAATGAATGTTGCTTTATCTTTCGTGAGGACGCAACAGTGTCGTCAATATCGTAAGTAATAAAGACGCGTCGAGGTTAGATCAGATGAAAATCAAACGTTATTTTGCGGCGGATATGAGAGAAGCCATTCAGCAAGTACGCATGGAGCAAGGCCCGGATGCCGTGATTTTGTCTAATCGCAACGTCGATGGCGGCGTCGAAATCGTGGCGGCAACCGATTATGATGAGGCCCAAGCACAGGCACAATCCAAACACATTGAACAACCCCAAGAGAAAAAGCGTGCTCGTCAGAATAGCGTCACGCCGCTGAAAGCAAAACCCAAGGCACCACCACCAACGCATGAGCCCACGTTAAAAAGTCAAAAACCAGTCAAAAAACCGACACCGCCGACAAATATCAGTGCTTTTTCTGATGAGGCTCAAGACAACCCCATCCTGGAAATGCGTGAAGAGCTGCACAGCATGCGTCAGATGTTGGAAAGTCAATTATCCGATATGGCTTGGAATATCACGGCTGAACGCGAACCGCTGCGGGTGGATGTGTTACGCCGTTTAATGAAATTAGGGTTGGGCGTCAGCTTGGCCAAAAAATTGGCTAAAGAGGCCATTGCCCAAGCCGGTGCCAACGCACAATTAGAGGCCGTCTGGCGGCGCTGCTTGCAAGCCTTATCGGCAAGCATTCCGCTGATGAATGATGAATTACTGGAACACGGTGGCATTTATGCTTTAGTCGGCCCCACCGGAGTGGGCAAAACCACCACCATCGCCAAACTGGCCGCCCGTTTTGCTTTACGCCACGGGAATCGGCATGTGGCCCTCATCACCACTGACCAATATCGCGTTGGTGGACATGAACAATTACTCAACTATGCGCGCATTTTAGACATTCCCGTGCGTTCTGCACACAACGCACAAGATTTACAAACTATACTGAACAGTATGTCAGACAAACATTTGGTCTTGATTGATACCTCCGGGCTCAGTCACAAAGATGAGCGCTTACCAGAACAGCTTGATTTATTAGAACAAATGGACCAAAACATCCAAAAAATGCTGGTGTTATCCACCACCACACAGCAAGTGGGATGTAAAGATATTGTGAAAACCTACAGCACCCACGGTTTACACGGGTGTATTTTGACCAAGGTTGATGAAACCGCCAGTTTAGCAGGCCCGTTATCAATGATGATCGAGCAAAACATTGCCATTGCTTATATTACGGATGGGCAAAGGGTGCCGGAAGATATACACATTGCTCGGCCACACTCACTTGTCAGCCGCAGTGTGTCGATTATGCAACATTGTGGCGAAGACATGGATGATGAATCCATGTCCATGGTATTTGGTGACAAGGCAGCGTATGCCTATGTCTGAATTTTTTCATCCAGCAGCAGGATTAAGGCCTATGGCAAACCTGAAACCCGTCCGCGTCATCGCCGTTACCAGTGGTAAAGGCGGCGTGGGGAAAACCAATGTGTCCGTCAATCTGGGCGTGTCATTGGCCGCGATGGGCAAACACGTGGCCATTATGGACGCCGATTTGGGGCTCGCCAACATTGATGTGTTATTGGGGTTACGGCCCACCATGAACTTGTCGCATGTATTAAATGGCCAAGCGACTTTAGAAGAGATCATCTTAGACGGCCCGAATGGCATCAAAGTCATTCCGGCGGCATCCGGTGTGCAAAGAATGGCGGAATTAAGCCCGGCCGAACACGCCGGGGTGATCCGGGCGTTTAGCGAATTAAGCCTGCCCATGGATATTCTGATTGTGGATACTGCGGCGGGCATTTCCGATAGTGTGATTTCTTTTAGTTTGGCCAGTCAAGAAATCATCGTGGTGGTGTGTGACGAACCCGCCTCCATCACCGATGCCTATGCATTGATGAAACTCATGAGCCAACAACACGGGCAACGGCGTTTTCGCATCCTCAGTAATATGGTGCGCACGGTGCAGGAAGGGCGCGATTTATTCGCCAAAATATCTCGGGTAACGGATCAATATTTAGACGTTATGTTGGATTTTATGGGCATGATTCCTTTTGATGAACACGTCAGAAAATCGGTACAGCGCCAAAAAGCCGTCGTACAACTGTTCCCCACGTGCAAAGCTTCACAAGCGTTTAAAAATGTGGTGAAAAAAATTGATATGTGGCCCCTGCCGAACCGGGCGGAAGGACAAATTGAATTTTTTGTGGAGCGTTTGATTGAATACAGTATGGCAGAAGGTATGTGACTAGATTGGCTATGTATGAATCGATTCAAAACCAAGGTCAAACTCAAGCGGCTCAACATGACTTGATTTTGCAGCATGCCTCCCTAGTGAAAAAAATCGCGTATCACTTACGCCACCGTTTGCCCCCCAGCGTGCAAACGGACGATTTGATTCAAGCCGGGATGGTCGGGTTAATTGAAGCCGCCGGAAACTACGATGCCAGCCAAGGGGCGAGTTTTTCAACCTATGCTGGCATTCGCATTCGCGGTGCCATGTTAGATGAAATACGACGCACCGACTGGACGCCCCGCTCCGTACACAAACGCACAAGAATGGTTTCAGAAGCCATTCGTGACATTGAACATGCACAAGGGCGAGATGCAAAAGACAGTGAGGTTGCGGCACATTTAAACATCAGTTTGGATGAGTACTACGCCATTTTGAAAGATGCCTCCAGCAGCAAAATATTCAGTGTGGATGATGGCCTGGGGCCAGAAGGCAACACCCTGGAAGGCATGGATGAAAAAAACCCTGGGCCGTATGAAGGCGTCACCGAGCTGGATTTTCGCCAAGCCCTGGTGGATGCCATTGCGCGTTTACCCGAACGGGAGAAAATGGTGGTCTCACTGTATTACGACGAAGAATTCAATTTAAAAGAAATTGGTCGGATATTGGGTGTGAGCGAATCACGTGTCTGCCAGATCCACAGCCAAGCGACCATGCGTTTACGCGCCAGAATGACCGACTGGACACGTTAGATATAAATAAAACTTATCCCAGTGAAATATGCCTGCGCTTATTTTGGGGACAATAATGTTCACCCAGTGATCTCATAATGCATTGAAAATAAACAACAATATGTGAATCTGCTGGATGACCTGAAAATAAATTGTAAAATAGCCCCCAGAAAGTTGCGCATTTTTATTTATTTATGGCTACATTTATATTAGGCATAAAAACAGGTGACACTATGACATCGGCTATCTTTTTGATTGTATGAGTTTGTAATTCCACGCTGTTTGAAGGTATGAAGAGGAGGTTACTTTGGATAAAAATATGAAAATCCTGGTCGTGGATGATTTTTCAACCATGAGGCGGATTATTAAGAACCTAATGCGAGATCTTGGGTTCACAAATACATCGGAAGCGGATGATGGTGCGACCGCCTTACCCATGTTACAAAGTGGTGGATACGATTTTTTAATTACCGACTGGAATATGCCGCAAATGACGGGGTTGGAACTGTTAAAAGCGGTTCGTGCTGACCCAAAATTGTCATCACTGCCGGTTCTACTGGTCACCGCAGAAGCCAAAAAACAACAAATTGTGGAAGCGGCTCAAGCCGGTGTTAATGGCTATATTGTGAAACCATTCACCGCAGCAACGTTGAAAGAAAAGATTGAAAAAATCTTTGAAAGAATCAACAAATAAATAAGGCTTCATATGACTCAATCAGCTGAAGAATCAAAACATCAATTGCTCGACCAAGCAGAGCGTATTGTGGCGTGTTTGAAAGCGGATGATATGGCGCAAGCCACTGTACTAATTGATGATTTGACCGGTATGCGCGAAGCTGAAATTTTCCTAGAATTGGGGAAAATCACACGAGAGCTGCATGAAGCGTTAAGTGGGTTTCAAGTCGACGCCCGAGTCACCGAGTTAGCCGAATCTGAAATGCCCAGTGCAACGGAACGCTTGAATTACGTGATTCAAGTCACCGAAGAGTCGGCCAACACCACGCTGTCTGCGGTTGAAGAGACCGTCCCACTCGCAGAGCGCATGGAAGAACGTGGTAAAGAATTAAAAGAAAAATGGCAGCGTTTCAAAGGCCGCCAAATGACCATCAACGAATTTAAATTGTTGAGTGCAAAGATTGAAGAATACCTGGATCAAACCACCGAAGACTCGACGTTACTCCAGGAAAAATTAAACGACGTCTTAATGGCACAAGGTTTTCAAGACATTACCGGGCAAATTATTCGACATGTGATTAATTTGGTGCAAGAAGTCGAAGAAAATATGGTGTCCTTAATTCGAGCAGCAGGCACCTGTATAACGCCAGAAAGCACCACCGTTGCGGCACCTGCTGAAGAAGAAGAAACCACCAGCCAAGTCTTAGATGGCCCGGTTGTACCCGGCGTGAATGATGACGACGGCAAGGTTTCTGGGCAAGATGAAGTAGACGACTTATTATCCAGTTTGGGCTTCTGAGGAGCTAAGGCATGACATTAGATGCAGATGATGAGATTTTACAAGACTTTCTGGTTGAAGCCGGAGAAATCCTTGAGCATCTAGGAGAGCAACTAATTGACTTAGAAGCTTCTCCACAGGATCTGGATTTACTGAATGCCGTTTTCCGAGGATTCCACACCATTAAAGGCGGTGCGGGGTTTTTGGCGATTGACCCACTGGTACACGTGTGTCACTACGCAGAAGACGTCTTCAATGTTTTGCGGCAAGGTGAACGCACCGTCGATGCACAATTGATGGATGCCGTTTTACAAGTGTTGGATGTGGTCAACGTCATGTTTGACAACGTCCGCAGTGGTGAAATGCCAGAACCTGCCAGCCCCGATTTAATTATTATTTTAGAGCGTTATGCCAAACCCGGTGGCGCCGAACCTGAAGTCGCGGCCACCCCGCCAACGTTGGTTGACGTGGTGCCCGATAATGCGGAATTATTTGACGGCAGCCCCGCGCCAGACCCCGGACTATCCGGGGAAGATACCGCGCCTGGCGGCGGCGATATGACCGATGATGAATTTGAAGCGTTGTTAGATGCGATGGAGGACGACAAACCCTCGGAAACGCCCAAAGCCACAGCCATACCCAATAAAGATGAAATTAGCGACAGTGAATTTGAAGCGCTGTTAGATGATTTAGAAACGAAAAAAACCCCGGCGGCCAGTGCACCAACCGCCACCAATGATCTTTCAGATGATGAATTTGAATCCATCCTAGATGACATTCATGGTCAAAACCAAGGCCCGTCGTCAGCCTCAACGCCGGAGGCCGTGAAAACACCGCCGCCGCCTGCCCCGGTTGCCGCCGCACCCGTGGTCGCAAAAGCCAAAGTGGTCGCAGAAAGCCCACCAGCGCGTGCAGCTGCGCCTAAAAAAGACACCAAAAGCAACGCTGCTGCAACCGAAACAACTGTCCGCGTCGACACCAAACGGTTAGACGATATTATGAATATGGTGGGGGAGCTGGTATTAGTCCGTAACCGCTTAGACACCTTAAAGTCTAAAATGCATGACGAACAAGTCGCGAAAGCCGTATCCAACTTGGATGTGGTCACCGCCGACTTGCAATTGGCGGTGATGAAAACACGCATGCAACCGATCAAAAAAGTCTTTGGTCGTTTCCCTCGGGTTGTGCGTGACTTAGCGCGTAACTTAAAGAAAGAAATTAACCTCGATCTACAAGGCGAAGATACTGACCTAGACAAAAACTTGGTCGAAGCCCTGGCCGACCCTTTGGTTCACTTGGTGCGGAATGCGGTTGACCATGGCATCGAAGGCCCGGATGAGCGTGAAAGCGCCGGTAAACCTCGCAAAGGCACGATCGTACTCTCCGCAGAACAGGAAGGTGACCATATTTTGCTGTCGATTGAAGACGACGGCAAAGGCATGAATGCGAATGTCTTGCGCCACAAAGCGGTCGAAAAAGGCTTAATGGATGAAGACAGCGCCAGCCGTTTGGATGAAGGCGAATGTTATAACCTGATTTTCATGCCGGGATTCTCGACCAAAGAAGAAATTTCTGACGTTTCTGGTCGAGGCGTGGGTATGGACGTGGTGAAAACCCGTATCGTACAAATGAATGGAACGGTTGAAATTGATTCCAAAGAAGGCCGGGGATCAAAAATCGTGATCAAAGTACCACTGACGTTAGCGATTATGCCGACGTTAATGGTGAAATTAGACAACCAGATTTTTGCCTTACCCTTAACCAGCGTGGTAGAAATCTTCAACATGGACTTAACCCAAACGAATTTAGTCGATTCACAACCGACCATCTTAGTCCGCGACCACGCATTACCGCTGTTTTATCTGCGGGACTGGTTAGTCAAAGGTGCCATGCCCGGTGCAGAAGAAGATACCGGACATGTGGTGGTGGTCAATGCCGGGCGGCAACGGGTTGGGTTTGTGGTGGATCAATTGATTGGCCAAGAAGAAGTCGTGATCAAACCGTTAGGTGCCATTTTGCATGGTATGGAAGGGATGGCTGGGGCGACCATTACAGGGGATGGCCGTATTGCACTGATTTTAGATGTGCCAGGCTTAATGCGCAAATACGCCTGTATGGTATAGCGCGAGCACAACACAGGTAAGCCAAGCATGGATATCTTAAGCGTTGCCGGCCTCCTCCTCGGTTTGGGTGCCATCCTGGGTGGTAACTTATTAGAAGGTGGGCATGTTGCCTCCTTACTCAATGGCCCTGCCATCGTCATTGTGTTTGGCGGCACACTGGGTGCGGTCATGCTGCAAACCCCCATGCTCGTGTATGTGCGTTCTCTGAAAATCACCCATTGGATTTTTGTCCCGCCCACAATCGATACCGCCGACTTTGTTCAACGCGCATCTGAATGGAGTGCTTCGGCACGCAAAGATGGCATTTTAGCCTTAGAAACAGCGGCAGAAGAAGAAAGCGATTATTTCATCCGCAAAGGCTTGCAGCTTGTGATTGATGCCAGTGAACCGGATCTGATACGGGATATTTTGCAGGTTGAATTGGACAATCATGAACATTTTGACTTACAAGCGGCAAAAGTTTACGAAGGTATGGGCGGTTATTGCCCGACCATTGGCATTATTGGGGCGGTGATGGGCTTGATCCATGTTATGCAAAATTTGGCCGACCCGAGCAAACTCGGCTCAGGCATTGCAACCGCTTTCGTTGCCACCATTTATGGGGTCGCACTGGCTAACTTAGTATTTTTACCGTTTGCAAGTAAATTAAAAAGCGTCATTTTGGCGCAAAGTCAATATCGAGAAATGATTGTTGAAGGTATTGTGGCCATTGCCGAAGGTGAAAACCCGAGAAACATCGAAACACGATTGATGGGCTATGTACAACAATAGCCAACTATAGGTCTCTGCATGGCAAGACGTAAGCGACAAGAAGAACCCGAAAACCATGAACGTTGGCTCATTTCCTACGCTGACTTCATTACGCTGCTGTTCGCCTTTTTTGTGGTGATGTACTCCATCTCCTCGGTTAACGATGGTAAATATCGGGTCTTATCGGACACCTTATCAGCAGTCTTTGAAGGCGGCAGCACCGGTGGCCCCAGAGCCATCGATATCTTAGATGCCCCCGCCAACACACAACCGATTGCCGTCATCACAGACCAACCCGCATTGGATTTAGCCAACTTACCTTTTGAGGTAGAAGAAGAAGGCAGCGCCCTCATTTCCGATGAACAAAACGCCGAGAAAGAAGACGACGAAGAAGATGAGCTGATGGCCGCACAAGCCTTAGGCGCTTTGGCAGAAGAAGTGGAAGAAATCATGTCACCGTTTATCCAAAAAGATTTAATTGAGGTGAAAAAAAACAAATTTTGGTTAGAAATTGAAATGAAAAGTAGCCTACTTTTTCCCAGTGGCAAAGCCCGATTATCCCGTCGGGCGCTGAAACCGCTGCAAAAAATCGCGAACACCATCAAACCGTTGAATAACCCAATATTCATCGAAGGCTACACCGACAATATCCCCATTCGGAATTTGGCTTTTCCGTCCAATTGGGAGCTGTCCGCAGCCCGCGCAGCCAGTGTGGTGAATTTATTCACCAAATTAGGCGTGCGCGCCGACCGTATGGCCGCCATTGGTTATGGCCAATATCGACCCATTGCAGACAATAAAACCCGTGTTGGGCGGGATAAAAATCGGCGCGTCAAAATTTTGGTCATGGCTGACTCAAAGCATAAAAGTCCGCTTGAGTTCTATCGACAAACCGCAGCCCCCGGAGCAAACCGATGAATGTTTGGACCGTCACCAATCAGAAAGGCGGTGTTGGCAAAACCACCTCCGTGGTCGCACTCGGTGGATTATTGGCGGAAAAAGGCCAACGCGTTTTAATGGTCGATCTGGATCCACATGGTTCATTAACCAGTTACTTTCGGTTTGATCCCGATGACATTGAATACAGTATTTACACCTTATTCCAAAATGTGGTGGCAAAAACGCCCTTGCACCCAGAACGTTTAATTAGCCAAACGGGCATGTCTGGTTTGGATTTATTACCGGCCTCCACAGCATTAGCCACATTAGACAAACAGTTTGGCGTCAAAGGGGGCATGGGCCTGGTGCTGAGCACGGCATTACAAGCCTTAGACACACAATACGATTATGCGTTAATCGACACCCCGCCGATGCTGGGTGTTCTGATGGTGAATGCACTGGCCGCCTGTAATCACCTGATTATCCCCGTACAAACCGAGTTTTTGGCGTTAAAAGGGTTAGAACGCATGCTCAATACGCTCAACATGATTATGAAATCCACCAAAAAGGACATCGCCTACTCCGTGGTGCCCACCTTATTTGACCGCCGCACAAAAGCCTCTTTGGATAGCCTCCGAGCACTGCGGGAAAAATACCCTGAAAACACATGGAGTTCGGCCATTCCCGTCGACACACGCTTTCGAGATGCCAGCGCGGCAGGCGTCCCACCGTCAGTTTTTGCACCGAGTTCAAGAGGGGTTGATGCCTATCAGAGTTTCTTGGAACAATTGCAAGTAACATCACCATAAGGGGTGCTCCGTGAAAGACGACGTCATAACATTAGCATCTCATGATACCGCTTTAAGCAGCTATTTAGAGGGTTTGTTATCGACCGTTGAGCCTGAAGATATCCCCACAGTTGCGCCCTCCCCTGAGCCTGAAACACCCGCTGAAGCCATCCTAGACCCCGTAAAAGCCGCATCAGAGCTAGAGCCAGAACCTGATTCAGAGCCAGAACCTGAGCCTGAGCCTGAGCTTGAGCCTGAGCCTGAGCCTGAGCCTGAACCAGAGACTGAACCAGAATCTGAGCCTGAGTCAGAACCAGAACCAGAACCAGAACCAGAACCAGAGACTGAACCAGAACCTGAGCCTGAACCAGAGCCTGAACCAGAGACTGAACCAAAGCCTGAGCCTGAACCAGAATCTGAACCTGAGTCAGAACCTGAACCAGAGCCAGAATCTGAACCTGAGCCTGAGTCAGAACCTGAGCCTGAGCCAGAACCTGAACCTGAACCTGAACCTGAACCTGAGCCTGAGCCTGAGCCTGAGCCTGAGCCTGAGCCTGAGCCTGAGCCTGAGCCTGAGCCTGAGCCTGAGCCTGAGCCTGAGCCTGAGCCTGAACCAGAACCTGAGCCTGAGCCAGAACTAGAATCAGAGCCTGAACTAGCACAAGCCGACAACCAAACAACGCCCCATGGCCACACATATGATTGGGCAACAAAATCGTTCAAATGCCTACTCTTTGTCGTAAATGGCTTAAAACTGGCCATCCCAATGAGTGCCTTGGGCGGATACCACAAACTGGGCACGAATGTCATCCACATGGATGCACAAAACAGCAACTTACTGGGATTCATGGAACACAGAGGTCAACCCGTCAAGATCATTGATACCGGTAAACTGGTGATGCCTGAGCTCTACCAGAAAAAAGGCCAAAACGCGATTCGCGCACAATATGAGCACATACTATTTGTGAAGAACACCCCATGGGCATTAGCCTGTGACAAAGTGTCCGAACTACTTGTGATGTCAGAAGCGGATGTCCGCTGGCGAACCTCCGCCGGGAAAAGAGCCTGGTTAGCCGGTATGGCCACAGAACCAGCCTGCGCGTTATTAGACTTAAGCGCGATTCTCCGCATTGTGGATGAATAAGCAAACAAAAAAACCCGATACTCGTGTTGACATCTTCTATACTGGTATTCAATAGCAACTGTTTTTAATGACTCTAAGAGGGCGATATTATGGGAGCATCAGCTGACAGTGTCAGTGATCCGCTAATTCAATTTGTGACCTTTCGGCTCGCAGATGAAACATATGGCATTGTTGTGATGCAAGTTCAAGAAGTCTTGCGTGTCACCGAAATTGCACCGGTGCCAGGTGCCCCCAGCTACGTTCTGGGCATCATTAACTTGCGCGGCAACGTGGTCACGGTCATTGATACCCGCAGCCGATTCGGCTTACCCCCAAAAGACAACGATGACGCCACACGCATCGTCATTATTGAAGCGGAAAAACAAGTCATTGGCATTTTAGTCGACAGTGTTGCGGAAGTGGTGGACTTACTCCAATCTCAAATTGAGTCTGCACCCAATGTGGGTAACGAAGAAAGCTCTCGTTACATTCAAGGCGTTGCAACCCGTGATAAAGAATTACTCATTCTCGTCGACTTGAACCGCTTGATGACCGAAGAGGAATGGGCTGCGATGGCTTAACCATCACCGTCACTGAATTGAATGCGGATTGAACGGAAAGGTAAATTAACCATTGAGCGCACACGTTCAATGCAAAAGCAGCCGTCTGACGACACCGGAGTGGCGACTGTGTCCGTCAAGAAAAAAAAATCCTCCCACAAAAACCGGAAGCGTTTACGGATTGATGAATACGCATAACCTATTCAGTGGGTGGGCTTGGTTAGGGGTTCTATTCTTAGCGGCCGTATTTGTATTCTGGTATCGATTTCAGCAGAAAAATTTACACCAGCTACACAACGATATACGCGTGTTGAAAAACCATCAACAACAAATAGAAGAGAAACTCAAGACCGGACAAAAAGCCACCTTACACTTATTAGAACGCATCAAAAGCGTTGAACAAAAAACCCGCGCCGGTGAAATGCAATTGGATCACATGGCCCAAAACCAAGGCAGTGAAAAAAACTACTCAGAAGCCATTAAACGCGTGAAAAAAGGGGCGGAAGTTGAAGAACTCGTCGCACACTGTCATTTAATGCCCAATGAAGCTCAGTTAATCATCATGATGCACGGCAAGAAATAACACAGCATCGATGGCCTGCTAGTATTTAAGTACGTTTACAATGAGAGTAACGCAGTTTATGTTGGCACTCACACTTTCAAGAAAAATAACTTATAAAGTCATGTTATGTGCTTTGGGTGCAGAAATATTCCTCGGCATGCTGTGGTGGTCACTGTCTGCACGTGCGATATCCAGCTTATCAACTGAACACCAGATTGCCATACATTTTTCCGTCATGGGGCTGATGACATTAATCATCACCTTCGTCTCTATTTACAGTTTTTCTTACTTAATCACATCCCCCTTAGTGCGTTTAGAAAATGGCTTGGGTCGTTTGCAAGATGGCCAGCGCAATGTCACCGTTGATTTCCGGCGTGAAACAGAACTACACCATTTGGCCACCGCGTTTAACCAAGTTGCAGAACACCTAGATAACCTCATCGACGAAGGGGAGGCACAGCAAACCGAACTGGACAACCTCCAAGACGCCTACACACGTGACCAAGCTACGCTGGAAAAAGTCACCACCGAACTTAAAGCGGCCAACGACAACTTACTCAAACATGCCTCTGAAGTCGGTATCGCAAAAATGGTCATTGGTCTCATGCACAATATTGGCAATGCGTTAACCCCCGCCATTATCGACACAACCACCTCGATGCGACATTTGCAAAACAGCGCGTTAAGGCACCATTTAGCACCGGCCTTAAAACCCTTAAAAGACATTATCGACAAAACGGATGTCTTAGAACACGACGTTAAATACCGCTTAACCCAAATTATCACTATGCTGCCCGACAGCATTCAAGAAGAGTATTCAAAGGTCATTATATCCCTAGAACGCATCTCTGAACGCCATGCGCACATTGAAGAAATCATTAATTTACAACTGCGTTACGCGCAAGTGAACAGTAACTGCCAAACCTTTAAATTCGACCTATTGGTGCGAGATGCACTAAAAATGCTGAAAGAATTAATTAATAAATATGACATTAAGGTCATCACTCATTTTGCCACACTGCCGGACTTATGTTGGGACGAACCCCGTTTACTGCAAATTCTGGTTAACGTCATTAAAAATGGCTGTGAAGCCATGATGGACTCAGACAATAGACGCATTTTAAACTTGGAAACCCTGCTTGACCCTAACGAGCCGGAGTACCTGCTATTTACCGTTGAAGACAACGGTATCGGTTTTGATGAAGCAGAAAAAGAACAAATGTTTACCTTTGGATACTCCACCAAAAACCGCCGACCTGGCTTTGGTTTACACACTTACGCCAACGATTTAATTGCACAAAAAGGCTCAATAGAAGGCGTCAGCGATGGGCCGGGCAAAGGCGCCCTGTTTACCATTCGTTTACCCTTTGAACCGGACTAACCAAATGATCACGGCTGATAAACTTGTAGCTTTTTCAGCTTGTCTTTCGGCACTTTGTATACCACATAACCAGAGTGTGAGCGTATTTTCAGGCTCACTATATCCCCATCCACCCCCGTCAACACACCACTGTGGGTTTTACCCGTTTGTGATGTTAACCTCACTTTTTGGTTAACAAAATCACTCACGTCGGCTATTGGCACCGTTACATAATTTTTGCGTGTGCGTTGGCGTGTTGGATACGCGTTTAACACCTCACTATGATCTGGCGGCCCATAACGTTTAACCGTGCTCTTCACCGGCTTGATTACTGGCGTCGGCGTTTGAGCCGATGTCGCCGCCTGCACCAGCTCAACGTTATCACCATTGACCGCCACACGCAGATTCAGCCACTGGACTAACGTATCGAGTGGCATCGGCTCCCAACTTAAAAACTCCACCGGGCTACTCGGGTTAAGGCTGATGACAAGGCTACCCGCCTCACGTAACAGTCGAGCATAAGCAGCTTGTAGATGTTCATTCACCTGAAACCCTGTCTCGGCTAACTGTTGCGTCAGCTGCTCAGTATGCTGGGTGATATAATCTTCTGCACTAAGCTGGGTTTGATCCGTACAAAAAGCCATCACCCGCTGAAAGTAACTGTCGTCGGTAAAAGTAACGACCAAGCGCGATAACAACAGATCAGACTCGATCAATGCAGACACATTGGCGTAATCTGTAGAGAAGAAAAGATCAGCGTCGAGGGTGATCCCAAACATATCATCGGTGCCACTGTTCAGGGTAAGGGTGATGGTTTGGGTGGTCTCATTAAACACATATTTAAACGACGAATAACTGCTTAATTGCGAATACCCCATCTCTAAAAAATCCAAAATACTAAAGGTACTACGTTGACCACACCCTAACGCGCCAATATACCGTAAATACCCAAATTCTGACTCAGGATTTTGGTACAAAAACTGGGCAATTTCACCCGCCATATCCATTTTCATACCCGACGTAGAAAACCCAAACGTCTTCGGAAAATCACCCGACTCTAGCGCCTTCATATCACTATAACGGTACAGATCTAAGAGGCTTGAGAAGTGTATAAGGCTTTGTTCAATGGTGATGCTATCGGGTATATCATACGGCTCAAAGGTTAAGCCTTCTATCCCCACCGTGCCAGAAAAATCCGTATAAATACCGGTATAGGTCACTTTTGCAAAAGGGGCCGCCATCTTGACCATTTTATCGATACTGCTTTTAACTTGGCTAATCAGCACGAGCTTAAGCCCAATAACACCCAGCACAAGCAAAATCGGTATGGCAAGTAGTAATTTTTTCATAAAATGAAAACTCTAGAAGGAAAAATAAAAAGCATCAACTGATCTTCAGATGATTACCGTGTGACGGTTTTAATCTGCTGGCACCGTTCTCGATGCTGCCCAAGTTTGTAAGGCCGACACTTGTTCCGCCATGACCACAGACAAAGGTCGAGTAATACGAATTTCGGCCAACACAATGGCCGTATTTAAGCGCATTTTATCCGCCTGCGCAGCATACAAACCAGACACAATCGCTTGTTCAATCTCAGCCCCAGAAAACCCCTCACTGGCCACCGCCAATTCGGCTAAATTAAAAGATTCCGTGGTAAATTTGCGCTTTTTCAAATGGATTTCAAAAATCAGATGGCGGGTTTCCGCATTGGGTAAATCCACAAAGAAAATTTCATCAAAACGGCCTTTACGCATCAACTCAGGCGGTAAATTGGTGATGTCATTGGCCGTTGCCACCATAAAAACCGAGGCTTCTCGTTCTGCCATCCACGTTAACAGCGTCCCCAGAACACGTTGAGAAGGGCCCGCATCTGACCCCCCCGCAGCCACGCCTTTTTCAATTTCATCCATCCATAACACGCACGGCGACATCGCTTCCGCAATTTGTAGGGATTGCCTTAAATTACGCTCCGTTTCACCGTAAAATTTATTATACAACGCACCAAAATCCAACCGCAGCAATGGAATGCCCCACATACCGGCAACCGATTTCGCCGCCAAACTTTTCCCCCCGCCTTGCACACCTAACAGCATCATGCCTCTAGGCGGGTCTAAACCCAGGGCACTTTGATCCCCATGAAACGCCGCTTTACGCTGATCCAGCCAACGTTTCAGGTTTTTTAAGCCCCCCACCTCTGAAAATTCTGCGGTATGAAACTCAAAAGATAACACCCCTTCCATATCCAGCATTTCATACTTGGCTTTGGTAATCACGGGAATGTCCGCCAACGTGATCGCCCCATCGTTATAGATCGCTTTACGCACCAACTGCCTGGCATCGTTCAACGACACACCACGCAGATTTCGCACCAACAACGCCAACGTTTTGGCATCCGTTTTAACTCTGCGCTGATGCGTTTTGGCCCACGCATTGGCCTCTTCCCGCACGATTTTTTCCAACACTTCCGCCGTCGGTAAATGCAATTCAAAGGTGGCCGATAAACGCTTCAATTCACTCGGAATACTGAAATTGTGGCTAACAAACACAATCGTATGCGCAACGTTGGCATAGTTGAGGGCAATTTCTTTGATTAAACGCGTATGCAGAGCCTCTGCGACATAAGGGTGAAAATCCATCAACAAAAACACCCCTGGATAGATGTTATTCTTAATGTGACTTAATACCGCTTCAGGCTCCTGCGTCTGTTCAATGAGGTGGGACTCATGGCCAAGATCAATCCGCCTTAATCCTTCGGTAATACTCCAGCTATGGATTGGCTTAGCAAAACGAATGGCCGCACCCGCAAATAACTTACGCACCCGATCTTCATCATGACTTTCAATCACCACGATAGGAATATGCGATTCAATGGTGACAATCAGATCATGTACTTCATTATCCATAGCAGGCTCGACACTCAGTGCAGATGTATCATTCAGTCAGTTGGAGGCTCTGTGCAAACGTCTCTTGATAACGCGCTTCAAAATCCGCACGCACAAAATGGTGATTTTGCGTCCCTGCTTGTTCAATTTTAATGCCGCCCATCAACGCCGCGATGCGACCAGTGGTTGCCCAATCTACATCATGCATCAAGCCATACAATAAACCACTGCGGTAAGCATCCCCACACCCAGTCGGGTCAATCACATCAGACACCTTGGCCACAGGGATTTCGGTTTTCTGCCCATCATGATAAATCTCTGAACCATCTCCGCCAAGCGTCACAATTAACGCTTTCACCCGCGATGCCAACCCCTTCAAACTCAGGCCGGTGCGTTCTTGCATCAATTGGGCTTCATAATCATTCACCGAGATATACGTCGCTTGATCAATAAAACGCAACAGGTCATCCCCATCAAACATCGGTAAACCCTGGCCAGGATCAAAGATAAAGGGAATATCGGCAGCCTGAAATTCTTCCGCATGCGAGATCATACCGTCCCGCCCATCTGGCGACACAATACCCAGGCTGATACTCCCATCGGTGGGCACATGCAAATCATGCGCAAAAGACATCGCACCGGGATGAAATGCAGTGATTTGATTGCCGTCCTGATCGGTGGTGATGTAGGCTTGCCCGGTATACGCATCCGCAATCGTTTTTAAGTGTTGTCGGCTCACACCACATTCATCCATCCACGCGGCATACGGCCCAAAATCTTGCCCAACCGTACTCATCGGCAGCCCTTTGCCCCCGAGTAACTGTAAGTTATAAGCAATGTTACCCGCGCAACCCCCAAATTCACGACGCAAACTCGGGACGAGAAAAGACACATTCAAAATATGCACTTTATCCGGCAAAATATGGTTTTTAAATTGATCTTCAAACACCATGATGGTGTCGAACGCCATAGAACCACAAATCAGTGCTGTCATACTATTCCCATTGTTTTAATGATAAAACCTAATGATAAAACCTAATGATAAAACCTAATGATAAAATTCATTGATTATAAAAAATGTGCCCACAAAATTCGTCCCCAGACTAACCCGGCGATCATCACCGCGATAAAAACCGCTGCGGACCCCATATCCTTGGCGCGCCCCGATAAGGGATGTATTTCCCCGCCAAAACGGTCAACCACAGCCTCAATGGCCGAGTTTAATAATTCAACCAACAACAGCAACAAAAGACTCCCCACCAAGAGGATTTGTTCCAGCGCACCATTGCCTAAGTAAAAACCCAGTGGCATCAAAAACAAAGCGACCCAAAATTCCTGGCGAAACGCTTCTTCCTCACGATAAGCCGCTTTAAAACCTAACAGAGAGAATTTCCAGGCATTGGCGACACGGCGCAGCCCAGTTGCTTGTTGATTCGCCATCGCCTTACCCCTGTTGGGCCGTCCACGCAACATCCAGTTGACGTGCCGCTTTCACATCATCTAAACGTTTTACGGGTAAAGTATGTGGTGCTTGTTTCAGCAGATCCGCATCAGTTTCGGCTTCTTGTAAAATCTTCACCATCACCTCAATAAACGCATCCAAAGTCTCCCGCGTTTCTGTTTCAGTCGGTTCGATGAGTAAGCACTCTGGCACCAATAATGGAAAATACGTGGTCGGGGCATGGTGCCCATAGTCCAATAAGCGCTTGGCAAAATCCATGGTGGAAACCCCAAAGGTTTTGGCCACATTTTTCAGTGTCACAATAAATTCATGGGTTGCTCGGCGCTCAGGAAAGGCCAAATCAAAGCCGTGCTCAGCCAAGCGTTTCATCATGTAATTGGCATTTAAAGTCGAAAACTCAGACACCCGTTTCATGCCATCACGCCCCAGCATTTTGGCGTAAATATAAGCACGCAACAAAATACCCGCATTGCCCATAAAGGTCGAAAGCCGACCAATCGTTTGAGGACAATCTTCCGCTGTCAACCAACGATATTCACCCTCATCACAAGCCACCATGGGCACCGGTAAAAAAGGTTGTAAACGCTGACTCACCCCAACAGGGCCAGCACCTGGGCCACCCCCGCCATGCGGCGTCGAAAATGTTTTGTGTAGATTCAGATGAATCACATCAAAGCCCATGTCACCGGGTCGGACTTGGCCTAAAATGGCGTTTAGATTGGCCCCATCGTAATACAGCAAGCCCCCCGCCGTATGCACAACCTCTGCAATGGCTTCAATTTGACGCTCAAACACCCCCAAGGTGGAAGGATTGGTCAGCATAATGCCTGCGGTTTGTGGGCCAACCACGGCCTTGAGTTGTTCTAAATCCACATCCCCATCCGCATTGGTTGGGATTTCTTTCACTTGATAACCACACATCACCGCAGAGGCCGGGTTAGTCCCATGCGCGGCATCCGGCACAAGAATTTCCGTACGCTGATGGTCTTCTTGCGCATCATGATACGCGCGAATCATCGCAACCCCCGCAAATTCGCCTTGCGCACCCGCCGCCGGTGAAAGCGAAATGGCCGACATCCCGGTCACTTCTTTAAGTATTTCCTGTAAATCATACAAACACGCTAAAAACCCTTCACCCATGGCCGTCGGTGCAAACGGGTGACGGCCAACAAACCCCGGTAGCGAAGCCAGTGTTTGACAGGCGCGCGGGTTGTATTTCATGGTGCAAGAACCCAATGGGTAAAAATGCGTATCAATCGAAAAGTTTTTTTGTGATAGGCGTGTATAGTGCCGCACCACTTGTAGCTCTGAAACATCAGGCAACGCTGCTGGCGTGGTGCGTAAAAATGCTTCTGGAATGTCTAACGCATCCTCTTGGCCAACTTGTGATTGCGTATTACGTCCCGCACGGGATTGCTCAAAAATTAACATGACAAAACCCTCGTTATGTTTTCGGCGTCAGTTGGCACGCAATCGGGGCGGCAAACATGCGCTGCATGTGGCCCAGATAACGCTCAATGTCTGCGGGTGTTTTCGTTTCTGTGGCACAGACTAACAGCGTATCGGCTAACGCCGAATACCACGTGTCTAAAGCCACCCCAGCCAAAATATTATGTGCCCCCATTGAACGCAAAAACGAGGCAACCGATTTGGGCAACTTGATCGCCGCCTCATGGAAAAAAGGCCCGCTAAACACGCGCTCAACCCCAGGAATGGTTAACATGGCGTTGACCAACGCTTGCGTATTTTGATGGCTCTGTTTAGCCACAGAGGCCAAACCTTCCGCCCCCATCACGGCCATGTGAATGGTCGCTGCGGTCACCAATAAACCCTGGTTAGTACAAATATTTGAGGTCGCTTTAGAGCGCCGAATGTGTTGCTCTCGGGCTTGTAACGTCAACGTATACCCAGGCTGGCCGTCTAAATCAACGGTGCGGCCAATAATGCGCCCAGGCATTTGCCGGACCAACGCTTGTCGGCAGCATAAAAACCCCAAATAAGGCCCCCCAGAGGCCAATGGAATACCCAAGGGTTGCGCTTCACCACACGCGATATCCGCCCCCGTTCCATTCCAATGGCCCGGTGGTTTTAACAACGCCATGGCCATGGGATTCACCACCGCGATGACTAATGCTTTTTGCGCATGTGCCCAATTAACCAACGCATCCACGGGTTCCAGCGCACCAAAAAAATTCGGTTGTGGGATCACCAAAGCCGTAATATCTTGGCCTTGATGGGCAGACAAGGCGGCCATATCCGTCACCCCCGTCTCCGGGTCATAATCAATGTCCAGCAAACGAATATTTTGTTTACTTACCAACGTTTCGACCACTTGTCGATAATGCGGGTGTAACGAGCGTGGTATTAAAATGGTTTTAGACTGAGATTTTCGGTTGGCACGCACCGCCATCAAGACGGCTTCGGCTAATGCTGAAGCCCCATCGTAAAGGGACGCATTGGAAATATCCATGGCCGTCAATTGCGTCATCATAGATTGATATTCATATAATAACTGCAACGTGCCTTGGCTGGCTTCGGCCTGATAAGGCGTATAAGCGCTGTAGAATTCACCACGCGTGGCCAATTCCCACACAATCGCAGGGATATGGTGCTCATAAGCCCCTGCACCGGCAAAGTTCAGTGTTAGCCCATCTTCCTGCGCACGTTGTTGCATCAAGCGGCCGATTTCAATCTCGGTCATGCCTGCTTCTAAGGCCAAAGATGGGCAGCGTAAACTGTCGGGGATTTCATCAAATAACGCATCAATGTTATCAACACCAATGGTTTGCAACATGGCGCTAATGTCTTCCGCTGTGTGTGGAATAAAAGGCATAAACGTGTCCTAGTCGGCGGCTACTATTCAGATTCGGCGTTAACAATATCAGTATAGTCATTGGCATTGAGTAAATGTGTTATCTCACCGTCAACCCGAATTTTATAAATCCAGCCTTCGCCATAAGGATCTTGATTGACCAAATCAGGTGCATCCCCTAACGCTTCATTCACTGCCGTAATGGTTCCAGCAACAGGGCTGTATAAATCAGACGCCGCTTTCACTGACTCGATCACCGCACACTCCCCTTTTTGGGCCACGGTAAAATCTATTTCAGGCAATTCGACAAAAACCAAATCCCCCAACTGTGCTTGGGCATAATCACTGATGCCAACGGTTGCAATCCCATCCGCACCTTCTCGTAACCACTCATGGCTGTTCGCATACAATAAATCAGAAGGTATCTTACTCATGTTTGTTTCATCCTCTCACTCGATGTCGATAGATATCAATAACGTGCCTGACCCTGTTTCACGAACGGCGGCTTTACAATACTGGCTTTGAAGGTTTTATGACGAATTTGTATGTCACATTCTGTGGCATCTGTATTCTCGATCCGGGCCAGACCGATGGCTTTTTGTAAGGTTGGGGAAAAACTGCCGCTGGTTAATTCACCCACAACGTTGCCATCAATCAGCACTTTTTGATGGCCTCGCATCACGCCCTTCTCTTGCAAAACCAAGCCCACAAAACGGGGGATGCTGGCAGCACTGGCTTGCATCGCCTCCAATGCTCGGCGACCAATGAAATTGCGATCTTTAGGTTCCCAAGCAACCGTCCAGCTTAAACCACAGGCCAATGGGCTCACCATCTCGTCCATATCACTGCCGTAAAGATTTAACCCAGCTTCCAAACGCAACGTATCCCGCGCGCCCAAACCACAAGGTGCAACCTCCGCATTGGCTAACGCCTGCCAAAAAGGCTCGGCATCCGCCTCTGGCAGAATAATCTCAAAACCATCTTCACCGGTGTAACCGGTTCTCGCAATAAACCAATCTTGATTCAGGCAAGCATGAAAAGGCTTCAATTCCAGCACACCCGCTTGATGCACAGAAGACATGGCGGCAAACGCTTTTTCCCGCGCGTGTGGCCCTTGCACCGCAATCATCGCCAGGGCGGAGTGTTCTTCAACTTGAACCGAAAAATCGTGTGCGACCTGCCGAATCCACGCCAAATCTTTTTCTCGGGTTGAAGCATTGACCACCATACGGCTCCAGTCAGCCGCCATCACGTAAGTAATCAAGTCATCAATCACGCCCCCAGACGCATTCAACATGCAACTGTACAAACCTTGACCATAAGACTTCAGCTTATTGACATTGTTGGCCAATAATATTTGCAGCATGTCCTTGACTTGATCGCCCCGTAAATCAACAACCGTCATATGAGAAACATCAAACATACCCGCCGCTTGGCGAACGATGTTGTGTTCTTGCATTTGGGAACCATAATGAACTGGCATATCCCAGCCACCAAAGGCAACCATTTTGGCACCCGAGGTTTGATGGACGGAATGTAAAACTGTTTTTTTAACCATGACGTTGCCTAAAGGTATCCATTAAGACGCGGATTATAGGCCAATTGCCCTTGCCTAAAAAAGGCGGTTTTGCAAGGGACATAACGATTGCTCAGTACTTATAATTTGAGAAAAATGATGCCTTCCTCAACTTTCACCTCGAATGTCTCCACACACCCCGTGTCCGGTGCAATGGCTCGGCCTGTCACCAGGTCAATTTGCCGATCATGCAAGGGGCAGGCAATGGTTCGGCCATGCACAATGCCTTGTGATAACGGGCCATCTTTGTGTGGGCATTTGTCCAACAAAGCAAAAATTTCATCGTCACCAGTGCGATAAACACCGATGTCACCTTTCCCCGTTAGCACCTTCCGTGCCCCCGCTTTCGGGATGTCATCCACTTGACCAACTTTGACCCATGGGTTTTGTTCAGACATGCTCAAACTCCGATTTCAGCAAGATAATTGAATTCATGGGCATCCGTCCCCATGGCGCGTTCTTTCCAAGGATCCACTTGGTAAATCGCTTGCGAGGCCAGAAAACGCTGTTGTAAGATCTGACGTTCTTCCGCATCCTCAACCACATGCGCTTTAATATAAGTGAGGCCAACACGCTCAACCCAAGGTGCGGTTCTTTCCAGCCAATGCGCTTGTTCACGATACAGTTGTAGGAAAGCTGCACAATATTCCTTCACCTCATCCGCCGTTTTCACATGGCATAAGACATCCGTTGCACGCACTTTGACGCCACCATTGCCCCCGATGTGTAATTCCCAACCGGACTCAATCGCCACCACACCAAAGTCTTTAATGGTCGCTTCTGCACAATTTCGCGGACACCCCGAAACTGCCAATTTAAACTTGTGTGGGCAACTGCAACCCCAGGTAAGCTCTTCTAGTTCAATGCCCATTTTGGTCGAGTCTTGGGTGCCAAAGCGGCACCATTCTGAACCGACACATGTTTTTACCGTACGCATGTGTTTGCCATAAGCATGCCCAGACACAAACCCGGCTTCGGCTAAATCACCCCAAATCGCTGGCAATTGGTGTTTTTGTAGACCCAGCAAATCAATCCGCTGCCCACCCGTGATTTTAACCGTTTTCACTTGGTATTTATCGGCCACATCGGCAATCGCGCGTAACTGCGCTGGAGACGTTTCTCCCCCAAAAATTCGGGGCACAACTGAGTAGGAACCATCTTTCTGAATGTTCGCATGCACACGGTCATTCGGAATCCGCGACTGATAATCATCTTCCGCCTGTTCTGGCCAGCTAGAAATAAGGTAATAGTTCAGCGCAGGCCGGCATTTTGGACAACCATCTGGCGTACTCCAATTCAAATAGGACATCACCTCAGCCACTGAATACAATTTTTCGGAGACGATGGCTTTACGCACTTCTTCGTGCGAGTAGTGTGTGCACTGGCAGATCGATTTCTTTTTCGGGGTGGCGTCATACCCCTCCCCAACCGTCGAAGCCAGTAAGGCCTCGACCAATCCCGTACAAGATCCACAAGAGCTGGAGGCTTTGGTGTGCGAGCGCACATCGTCTAACGTAAATAGGCCGTTGGCAGAAATGGCTTTGACAATCTCGCCTTTACTCACCCCATTACAGCCACAAATTTCAGCATCATCCGATAAATTACACACCTGGGCAGACTCCCCGTGCCCAGCATCGCCTAAATCATGCTGACCAAACAGAATGTTACTGCGAAAATCCTGAATATTGGTGCCATCACGTAAGAGCTGAAAATACCAAGTGCCGTCCATCGTATCGCCGTATAAAACAGCGCCTCTGATCTGGTTATCCCGCACCACGAGTTTTTTATAGATATTCTGAGACGGATCTTGCATGACCAATACTTCATCACGATCCGTTTCAATAAAATCACCCGCTGAAAACAAATCAATGCCGGTAACCTTGAGTTTGGTCGACGTTAACGACCCTTCGTAACGGCTATAGCCTAAGTTGGCCAGGTGATTGGCGGCCACTTTTGCTTGTTCGAATAAAGGCGCCACTAAGCCATAACATTGGTTACGATGTTGTGCACACTCACCCACTGCATAAATTTTGGGGTCATACGTTTGCATGGTGTCGTTAATCACAATACCGCGTTCACAATAAATCCCGGAACGCTGCGCCAGCTCAATGTTAGGCCGAATGCCCACCGCCATCACCACAAGATCGGCGGCCACTTCGGAGCCATCCGCAAAGCGCACACCGGTGACGCGCTCATCGCCGATAATTTCAGACGTTGAGGCTTCCATCAAAAACGTGATGCCTCGTGTTTCGAGGGAGGCTTTCAATAAACCTGCGGCCGGTTTATCCAACTGCCTTTCCATGAGTGTATCCAGCAGGTGGACAACGGTGACCTCCATGCCATTTTTCATCAACCCATTGGCCGCTTCTAAGCCCAATAAGCCGCCCCCAATCACCACCGCTTTTTTATGTTCGCGGGAGGCTTTGAGCATGGCTTCAACATCCAGAATATCTCGGAAGCCGATCACGCCTTGTTTCTCGTGCCCAGGCACAGGAATGATGATCGGATTAGAACCCGTTGCGATCAACAAACGGTCATAAACCACTTTTTTTCCGGCGGTAGAGATGATCTTCCGGCCCACACGGTCAATGTCGACAACCGTATCCCCCGTATGCAGCGTAATATGATTGTCCGCATACCATTGCGCATCATTCAACACAATATCATCAATGGTCTTTTCACCGGCTAACACGGGCGACAACATAATGCGGTTATAGTTGTGGTGAGGTTCTGCCCCGAAGACGGTAATGTCGTATTGCTCGTGATCCAACTTTAAAAGTTCTTCGATTGTCCGGATACCGGCCATGCCATTACCAATTAAAACAAGGCTTTCTGTCATCATCTCACCTCAATCACATCATCATTCACAATCGGCCGAGTATTGCACATCAAAAACTGATCAGCAAGCATCGAAAATAACGACATTACAGTATTATAATTGGCTAAAACAAATATCAGGAATACCACTTTTCCCGTGGCGATATCACCACTTTTTGCTATTATGGACGCTCACAAAATATCTTTTGTAGGAATATACTTACACCAGCAACGGGGCAAAGATCACCACCGACAAGCACATCCACATTTTGAGTCTTTAATTTCTGGAGTATCACATGCATCGAATACACAACAACAATGCTGAGTCGATTGGCAACACCCCGCTCGTCCGCCTTTCTAACTTAAGCAAGGGCAATATTTTAGCAAAAATTGAAGGCCGTAACCCTGCCAACTCGGTGAAATGCCGCATCGGCGCGAACATGATTTGGGATGCAGAAAAAAAAGGCTTACTCAAACCCGGAAAAGAAATTATTGAAGCCACCAGCGGTAATACCGGTATCGCGTTAGCCTTTGTTGCTGCCGCTAAAAAATACCCCATTACCTTAACCATGCCAGCCAGTATGAGCTTGGAAAGACGCAAATTATTAACCGCACTCGGGGCAAAATTGATCCTCACCGAAGCCGCAAAAGGCATGTCCGGTGCCATTGCCAAAGCAGAAGAAATTTATCAATCTGACCCCGACAAATATTTTTTGGTGAAACAGTTTGAAAATCCCGCCAACCCAGAAATCCACGAGAAAACCACTGGCCCTGAAATTTGGCATGATACCGATGGTGGAATTGATGTATTGGTCTCGGGCGTTGGCACGGGTGGTTCTATTACTGGCATCTCTCGCTACATTAAAAACACCCAAGGCAAAAAAATTCTGAGTGTCGCCGTTGAGCCCACCCACTCCCCCGTGATTAGCCAAACCTTAAACAATGAACCCTTGAAACCTGCACCGCATAAAATCCAAGGCATTGGGGCGGGTTTTATTCCCAAAAACTTGGATATGTCGATGGTGGATCGTGTTGAAACGGTGAGCAATGAAGAGGCCATGAAACACGCCCACTTATTAATGAAAGAAGAAGGCATTTTAGCCGGTATTTCTTGTGGCGCTGCGTTATCTGCCGCTCTGAAAATCGCCAGTGAAAAAGAATTTGAAGATAAAATCATTGTCGTGATTCTGCCAGACTCCGGCGAACGTTACCTTTCCACCGCCTTGTTCAGTGAGACGTTTACTGAATTAGAAACGGTTCAATAAAACACTTGAATAAAAGAAAAGGTTCAACGTATGTCTGATGTCACCAAGGAAACGGTCGCAAGAGATGAGGAAGGTTACCTCGTTAACCCGGATGAATGGAACGAAAGTATTGCAGAAACCCTCGCCTCTGAAGAGCAATTAACGCTGAATGACGAGCACTGGGTCATCCTCCATGCCATGCGCGCGTATTACGATAGCCACAAAATTGTGCCGGATATTCGGCACATTGCCAAAGACTTAGCCGCCACACAAGGTTACGATAAAAAAGAAGCCAGAAACCGCATCTTTGCACTGTTCCCGTACGGTTATGTCAAACAAGCTTGTAAAATTTCAGGCATGAAACGGCCGCGTGGCTGGAGTACGGGCTAAATTTCCGTTATCAGAGAAGCGGTATCGTCACGATACCGCAACATGAGCCAAGGTGGTTACAACGCCGCCAATAAACAATCGGCCACATGATCAACCTGCTCAAAAGAAAGATCTGGGTACACGGGTAAGGATAACGCTTCTGTCGCAGCTTTATCACACACCGGTAAATCGCCTATTTTATATCCCAAATCACTGTGTACCGCTTGTAGGTGTAACGGTTTGGCATAACACACACTGCTCGGAATATTTTTATCCATCAACGCTTGTCGAACAGCGTCTCGGTTGGGAATGCGAATGGTGTATAAATTGAACGCATGCCGACCACTTTTGGGTTTACTCGGCACCACCACATGACTGTCTTCAAAACGAGCCGTATAGTGCGCCGCCACCGTTTGGCGGCTCGCAATCGCTTGATCAATATGGCCCAATTTAATGCGCAACAGAGACGCTTGAATCTCATCTAAGCGGCTGTTGTAACCCAATTCTGCATGCATAAATGGCCCGGTCGCGCCATGATTGCGTAACCGCCGCAAATGCGCTTCGACATCATCCCGATCAGTTGTAATGATCCCGCCATCCCCATAACAGCCCAAAACTTTGGTTGGGTAAAAACTAAAACAGCCTGCATCCCCCAGGCTACCAGCCACTTTATCCCCATGCTTAGACGCAAATGCTTGCGCGGCATCTTCTAAAACAAATAAATCATGCGCTTTGGCAATGGCATTTAAACGCGTCATATCGGCGGGATAACCAAAAATATGTACCGCCAGAATGCCTTTGGTTTTGGCCGTAATTTTCTGTGCCACACTGTCTGGATCCAGACAAAAACTGGCCGCGTCAATATCCGCAAACACCGGGATTGCGCCAATAATCGCAATCGCTTCTGAGGTCGCAAAAAACGTGAAAGGACTGGTGATGACTTCGTCACCCGCGGTCACGCCCAGTGCACGCAAGGAGAGAATTAAAGCATCGGTGCCATTTGCAACCGCAATACCATGTTTCACCCCAATATAATCTGCCGCTTCTTGCTCAAAGGCTTTCACATTTGGGCCAAGAATATAACTACCGGCTTGGCCAGTTGTTTGAATGGATGCAAACCACTCTTCTTGGAGGTCCGCAAATTCACGAGATAAATCTAAAAATGGAACGTTAATGGGATCACTCATTGGCCAATTTTTTCCTTTATTTGTATCGCAACACTTAAGGCTTTCAGCCCCACTTGGCCATCGACCAGTGGCGGGTGCCCCGTTTGAATACTTTTAACAAATTCCGCCAACTCAACATTTAAGGGCTGAACCGGTTCAATTTTGATGTTGTCACTGACAATTTCAGGCCAATCGGCCCCAGGTTTGGGTTCGGCGTGAACGGTTTCTAGATTTTGTTCAATAAAGTCAAGCGCATCATACCGGTGCTGCTCAAACAAGCGAATCCGCCGCAGTTGTTTGTTCGAAACACGACTGGCGGTGACATTGGCAACAGCGCCGTTCTCAAACTCTAAGCGTGCATTTGCAATGTCAATGTGATCGGTCAAAACGGACAAACCATTGGCCGAAATGGTGGTAATATCTGATTTCACCAGGGATAAAATAATATCAATATCGTGGATCATTAAGTCTGAAACGACATCCACATCCGTGGCTCTGGCCACAAAAGCCCCCATACGATGGGCTTCGATAAATTTGGGGTCACCCACGCGCTCGGCTAACGCCATCACACCCGCATTAAACCGCTCTAGATGACCAATTTGCAAAATCACATTCTGCGCTTTGGCTAAATCAACGATTTTTTGGCCTTCTTCAACCGTCGGTGCAATCGGTTTTTCCAGCATCACATGCACATTGTTTTCTAAAAATGGCTGTGTCGAGGATAAGTGATACACCGTTGGCGACACAATGCTCACCGCATCAATGTCTTTAGCCAGTGCGGTAATATCGTCGTAAAACGCGCAACCACATTCTGCCGCAATGGTTTTTCCGACAGCCGCATCGGTATCAAACACGCCGACTAACTCCACCGTATCCATACCCGCATAAATGCGCGCATGAAATTTACCCAAATAACCAACGCCAACCACACCAACCCGTATTTTTTCTGACATGTTACATGCTCTTAGAAATGAATAAAGTACCCGATAACGGACATTTAACACCCTAAGAATAGTAGAAAAAAACGGTTATGTTTGGGTTATACGCATTATTCTATCTGTCGAAAATAGACGTGAGTACGCCCAGAGAGTGTATCGTTTTGCACGATGACCAGATATTCAAGCCCATCTTCCCGATTTTTTTCGGGCTGCAAAACGGTTAACAAAAGCAGTACCGCCACAAGGATCACCAATGGCCATAACGGATCACGGGAAATTGTCTGCATATCATCGCCTCACTGAATACACGGGAGAAGCGTTTAGCGTACCGTAAGCTTTGGCAAAAGACATTGCGTGTGCTCACAGAAATGAACTTTACTCCGTTTTCTTTTTTTCTTCATCCTTCGCACCGGCATCTTTCAAGATTTTTTCAATGCTTTGAAACTTGCCCCGGCTGGCTTCTTTCAGTGCACTATTCCCTTGGTTGTCTTTTACATTCACATCCGCCCCTCGCGCAATCAGCATTTCAACCGCTTTAACGTGCTGATTCATCACCGCATGCATTAAAACGCTCTTTCCCTCTTGCGATTTTGCATTCACATCCGCCCCCACCGAGACCAATAATTCGATCAAATTCACGTAACCAAACGTTGCCGCTTCAATTAACGCGGTGCGCCCACGTTTATCCGCCAAATTCGGGTCGGCTCCATCCGATAATAATGCGTTAATCACACGCCAATTGCCTTGATAGGCTGAGATCATTAAAGCCGTGCGGCCTGCGGTATTTTTCGCATTCACATCAGCGCCTTGCGCCAACAGATCTTCAATGACTTCCAAATCCCCTGATCTTGCAGCTGCGGCCAATACACGCACAGGATCTGCCGCCATCGCAAATGCCGGGATAACCGCCCAAGACAACAAAAAACACCTGAATATACGTCTCAAATCACTTTACCCCGAACCTGAAAACTTTTATGGTACGCCCTCATCATATAAAGAGCGCATACCTTATGCAAAATAAAGATTTGTATCACGTCGACGTCGATGTGCAAGTCGAATATTTAGAAGAGCACTCACAACCCCAACATCACCGCTATTTATTTGCTTATACCATTGTTATTTCTAATCAAGGTCAAACACCCGCAAAACTGATGACCCGTAAATGGGCCATTCAAGATGCTAATGGCAAGTTACAAGAAGTCTTCGGGGATGGCGTTGTCGGTGAACAACCGTATTTAAAACCTGGCGAACGTTACCGTTATACCAGCAGCGCTATGATTGAAACCTCTGTTGGCAGTATGTCCGGTAGTTACCAAATGGTGGCCGATGATGGTTACGCATTTGATGCCTTAATTCCCGCTTTTTCCCTCTCCATTCCGCGCGTTTTACATTAATGGCAACGTATGCGGTGGGCGACATTCAGGGCTGCTTTGATGACTTATTAAGGCTGCTATCTGCGGTTTCTTTTGACCCCAAAAAAGATACCTTGTGGTGTGCAGGAGACCTCGTCAATCGTGGCCCACAATCTCTAGAAACTCTACGTTTCGTGAAAAATTTAGGCGATAGTGCCAAAGTCGTGCTGGGCAACCATGACTTGCACTTATTGGCCATCAGCATGGGCAACCACAAACATGCCTCGGAAGACTCTTTAGATGACGTTTTAAACGCCCCTGACAGCCATGAATTACTCCACTGGTTGCGCCATCAACCCCTGCTGCATGAAGATAAAGCCCTGAACTGGTGCATGATTCATGCGGGGCTCCCGCCGCAATGGACGTTAACCCAAGCCAAACATTACGCGCAAGAAGTCGAGCGCGTCTTACAAGGGGATGAACACCCACATTTTTTCGCCAATATGTATGGCAATAAACCCAACCTCTGGCATGACTCCCTAACGGGCATGGCACGCTTACGCTTCATTACCAATTGTTTTACCCGTTTGCGCTATTGCGCAGACAATGGCGCACTCAAACTCAAAGAAAAACAAGCCCCCAGCCCAGAAAGAAACGATATAATACCGTGGTTTGATATGCCTGATCGGCAGTCAGAAGCCCACCCGATCATTTTTGGACATTGGTCAACGTTGGGGTATCACCAACATCGGAACACCATTTGCTTGGATAGTGGTTGCTTATGGGGCGGCACTTTGACCTTAATTGAACTGTGTCAACCGATTCGAACCGTCAGCGTGGCCTGTGCGGCAAAATGCCCGACTTTCTCTGAAAAATCTTAAACGTATAAGCATGCGCATGCTGATGATCCGCCACGTGAGGGTCTGAACTCAGCAGCGTCCAAGCGGACGCATCATAATCAGGGAAATAGGTATCCCCCTCGAACTCGCCCTCAACCCAAGTCATATAAAGCCGCTGCGCCTGCGCCAAAACCGCCTGATAGATCTGCCCCCCGCCCATCACCATCACTTCCTCTACGTCGCCAGAGACACTCGCTAAAGCCGCCGCAACCGAGGGAAAAACCTGAGCACCCGGCACGGTATAATTTGCATTGCGAGTAATGATATAATTATCCCGCCCAGGGAGTGGCCGCCCAATCGATTCATAGGTCTTGCGACCCATCATAATCGGCTTACCCAGTGTCATCCGACGAAAGTACGCTAAGTCGGCCGGTAACTGCCAAGGCAGTTGGTTCCGATACCCAATAACCCGGGTCTCGGACAAAGCCACAATAATGGAAACCAGCATACGTCAACCTCCTAAGGGTATCGATTAAACCCGCATTGTAAGGAATTCTGATACGAATGAAAAACGCCATCATCAAACTGGCCAAACCGAGAGGTTTTTGCGCCGGTGTCGACCGAGCCATTGATATTGTGGAGCGCGCACTGGATATTTTCGGTGCCCCCATCTACGTGCGCCATGAAGTGGTGCATAATCGTTTTGTGGTGGATTATTTAAAGAAAAGTGGCGCGGTGTTTGTGGATGAGTTAGATGATGTGCCCGCCAATGAAACCGTTATTTTCAGCGCGCACGGCGTCTCTAAAGCCATTAGAAACCACGCACAAGCACGGCAATTACGAGTTTTTGATGCCACTTGCCCCTTAGTCACCAAAGTCCATTTAGAAGTCGCCAGACACTGCAAAGCCGAGCATGAGGTGATTTTAATCGGCCATGCCGGGCACCCAGAAGTTGAAGGCACCATGGGGCAATACCAACCCGGCCCCAATAAAGGCATTTACCTGGTCGAAAAACCAGAAGATGTAGCCAAGCTCAACATTCAAAACCCAGAAGCACTGGCCTTTGTGACCCAAACCACTTTATCGATCAACGACACCCAGGAGATCATCAACACGCTGAAACAGCGCTTTCCTGCCATTGTCGGCCCCAAGAAAGATGATATCTGTTATGCCACCCAAAACCGTCAGGATGCGGTCAAAATTTTAGCCCAGTCTTGTGATGTGGTCTTGGTGGTTGGCTCAGTGAATAGCTCCAATTCCAATCGACTGAAAGAAATTGCGATTAAACTGGGGAAACCCGCTTACCTGATTGATGGCCCTGAAGACATTCAGCTCGATTGGCTGGAAAACTGCCAGAGTATCGGGGTAACCGCTGGTGCATCAGCCCCAGACGTGTTGGTCACACAAGTGTTGGATCAATTAAAAATTTGGGGGGCAAAAACCGTTGAGGAGCAAGCCGGTATTGAAGAGAATATCGTGTTCCGGCTGCCGAAAGCCTTGATCACACCGACGTAAAACCCGCAAAAAAAAAGCCAGGATGAACCTGGCTTTTTTTTGCAAGCATTGTTGGTTTAACGCTTGGAATATTGCGGTGCACGACGCGCCTTGTGCAAACCCACTTTTTTCCGTTCCACTTCCCGAGAGTCCCGCGTGACATAACCGGCTTTACGCAACTCACCTCTGAAGCCTTCATCATATTTTAGCAATGCACGGGTGATGCCTAAACGTATCGCGCCCGCTTGTCCGGTTGTTCCACCACCTTTAACCATGACATTGATGTCAAACTTGCCGACCAACTCTAACAGCTCTAATGGTTGCTTTACGACCATACGCGCCGTTTCACGACCAAAATACTGATCTAATGAGCTTTTGTTGATGGTGACATTGCCAGACCCTGCGGTCATATAAACCCGAGCAACAGAACTTTTTCTGCGCCCTGTTCCATAATATTGTGTTGCTGCCATACGCTTATGTCTCTATGTTGCTAAATATCTAAAGGCTGCGGTTGTTGCGCCGTGTGTTGGTGCTCTGTACCTGCAAACACCTTAAGTTTTTTGAACATTGCCCGCCCTAATGGGTTTCTTGGCAACATGCCTTTAACGGCTTTTTCAATCACACGTTCCGGGGCTTTTTCAAGTAGCTTACCGAGAGAGATTGATTTCAAATTTCCGATGTAACCGGTGTGATGATAATATATTTTGTCGGTCATTTTGTTGCCGCTCACACGAATTTTTTCCGCATTCACCACAACGATGTAATCGCCGGTATCAACATGCGGTGTATATTCAGGCTTATGCTTCCCACGCAAACGTTTTGCGATTTCTGCCGCCAACCTGCCTAAGGTTTTCCCTTCTGCATCAACCAAAAACCAGCCATGTTTTACATCAGCGGGTTTAGCACTAAAGGTCTTCATTTCCTACTCCAAATACAGCCTACCGTGGAAAGAAGCGGATGCTAACAAATATCATTTCTCAGCGCAAGCCAGTTATTATCGAGGGTGCCATTGAAACGGCGTCACCCCACCGTCTGAATCACCTTTGCATGGCGCTCAATTTTTTTAATCGCGGCCATGAATTCATCAATATGCTGCCGCTCAAGTGGTGGCCGACAAATAGAGGTGATCACCATACTGCTTTGCCAGCACTGCTCAACCACCGGGAAATTGGCCGCTTGATAACAGGCCCGATGACCGTATCGAGCCGCGTATAGGGGTAACCGAAATAATGGCCGAACGTAGTTACCGACGGGCATGCCTTCTGCTTGTAAGGCTGCGACAAATTGGTCTCGGCTGATCCCGAGCACCTCCGGGTGATAACGCATCGGATAGACATAATAGACATGTGTTGACCCAGGCCGTATGACTGCGGCCGACAGATAGTCCAATGCGTCCAGTTGCGTAGATAAATATTCGGCCAATTCAATCCGGGTGGCATTTAACCCCTCCAGGCGTTCGAGTTGCGGTTGTGCGATGGCCGCTTGTAATTCAGTTAAGCGGTAGTTATACCCAACGATGTCTTCGTTACCGCGTGTTAACGCATCCTCGTGCCATTCAGGCAACACCGCTTCACCATGGTTACGCACCATCTGTAAGCGATGCGCCAGGCGCGCATCATGCGTTACCACAACCCCACCTTCGCCACATTGCATGGTTTTATGCCGATTTAAACTGAAGACTCCCATATCCCCAATGGTGCCGGTCCAATGCCCTTGATACTGAGCCGCAGGGGCTTGCGCATTATCTTCAATCAAACACACCCCATGTTGATCCGCGATTGCTCTGAGTGGCAACAGATCCGCAGCCTGACCAAACAGATTAACCGCCATAATGGCTTTGGTGTGCGCGGTTATCGCCGGGGCAACCAACGCACTATTCAAGCAAAAGGTGTCCGCTTCAATATCCACAAATATGGGCGTGGCACCACACATCACCACGGCGGTTGCGGATGCCGACATACTGTAGGGCGGCACAATGACTTCATCGCCAAGCCCCACACCGGCTGCGGCTAATGCGGCATGCAATCCCGAAGTGGCTGAGTTCACACTCACGGCATGTTGGCACTGAAATTTTTGCATAAAGGCTTGTTCTAGCGCCAAAACCCATTTCCCCCCATAAAAATCTGCGCCTGGAGTGGCCACAAAACCAGACAATATGCCGGTTTTTAAGACCCCGATAGCCGCGTCTATTTCTGCTTCGGCAATCGTATTATAAGGTGGGTGCGCTTCAGTTCTGATCGGGGTTCCCCCCATCAAAGCCAATGTTTCTTGGTTACTCACACAATCCGCGCTTGCTGATTGTAAGCCGCATGCCGCTGTTTTGCTTCTGCATTGATTTTCTTCAACGCTGGCAACTCGGAAAACAGAGTGATGATGTCTTGCAACCGAGCATCTTGACCCAATATACGCATCACCGTTTCAATCAACTGCCAATCATCGTCTTCATCAAGTGTGATGCGGATATTATACCACTCACCTTCCGCCCTAAAATTGACCAATGTATACTGCTCTGGGCGGTGCCGAATGTACTGGGTGACATGCTCTTTTTCAAACCATTCGGTTGCCTGTTGATGCGAGGCTTCCAAGGCTTTAAACGTGAGCACTTCCACATCCAGCCCATGCGGAAAGGATTTGATCAGGTTGTTTGCAGCATAATCCGCCTGTTGTTCACGCCGCAGTACAATGACTTGATCCACAACCTCTGGATCCAATAAGGGGTTATCTGAGGTCACACGCACAATCACATCGGCTGCCTGTGCCACAGCACAAGCATAAAATCGTGACAGTACATTTTCCCGATCCCCCCGAAAACAAAGGACATCATGCTGTTGGCACCATATAACCAAAGCATCATCGCCGGGATCTATTGTGGTTGCGACGATGATTTGATCAATCTCCCGGCAACATTTCAGGCGTGTTAACACATGAGATAAGACCGTTTTTCCCAGCAAGTTTTTCAACACTTTGCCACGCAAGCGAGTAGAAGATAATCGAGCTTGTATAATCGCAATCGTTTGCATTCGTCTACTGAACCCCGTGACGCGCGCTTAAGCTCCGCTCAGAACGTTTGATCGTCACGCCAACTTGTCATACGCTTGTAATTCTTGAATGCTCAAAAAATGTTTGTTCGTCCCTGAGTTATATTCAAAACCCTGATGCACGGGTTTGCCTGTTTCGCCTAACGCATTTTTGGTGAAATCATTGGTGCTATCCCAAAATTGAATGCTGGGACACAACACAAAATGGTCGTCAAACTCAATGGTCAGATGGGAATCATCCGCTGGGCACATAATTTCATGCAATTTTTCCCCCGGCCGGATACCGATAATTTTTTGTGCTAAATCCGGCGCCAGCGAGGTTGCCAGATCCGTAATCCGCGCAGAGGGAATTTTGGGCACAAAAATCTCACCCCCAAACATACGCTCGAAATTTTTTAAAACAAAATCCACGCCCGCTTGCAGCGTAATCCAAAAGCGTGTCATCTCTTCATGCGTGATGGGTAAGTGATCCGTGCCATTAGCGATAAGCTGCTTAAAGAACGGCACAACGGATCCACGGGAACCGATCACATTACCATAACGGACAACCGAGAAGCAGGTCGGGTGCCCACCCACCATATTGTTGGCTGCGACAAACAATTTATCCGAGGCTAATTTCGTTGCACCATACAGGTTGATTGGGTTCGCCGCCTTATCTGTTGACAAGGCGGTGACCTTTTTAACCCCATTCTTGATCGCCGCCTTAATCACATTTTCTGCACCATAAATATTGGTCTTAATGCATTCCATTGGATTATATTCAGCGACGGGGACTTGTTTCAACGCGGCAGCATGAATCACATAGTCAACGCCATTCATCGCTTGATTTAAACGCTCTTCATCACGCACATCACCGATGAAATAACGCATGCATTTTTGATTAAATATCTGCTGCATCTCGAATTGCTTCAATTCATCACGAGAATAAATAATAATTTTTTTGGGGTTATATCGATCCAGGAGCGTTTTTGTGTATTTGTTGCCAAACGACCCTGTACCGCCGGTTAGCAAGATCGTTGCGTCATTAAACATGCCGGTCTTTCCATTTCCGCCCAGGATTCAATTGAACGGTTTTTGAATTATACAAATAATTATTTCGCTACCATGCTCTCCCAAGTGCGCTATCGCCCTTTGGAGAAAACCCAACGATAAGCAAGGAGACTACTATAAAAATATGTTGGCATCAACACGCCTCCCCCCATTAGGATTCCATTTTACTGTAATATTTAGCCGTAAGATTCATCTTGCCTCTCTATTCATACACCTCTACCGGTTGGAGCTGCGCCGCCCACAACCGCATCCCAAGTCAACGCAGTACCACGTGATAAAGCAACGGCGGCTTTTTTACCCAGTAAACTGTCAAAATGTTTCGGTGGCAAACCAAAACCAGGCCGGATGCGACGAATGTTATCGAGGGTCAACACTTCCCCTGCGGATATATCTTTGACCACATAAATCGAACGACGAAACCGGACATTGTCTTGTTCCGCAGGTTTTCGCTCGTACCCCGCGCTGCCAAGCGCTGACCAAGCACGTTTGCTGTCTTCACATAATTGCTTAAGTTCGTCGGGCTCCAGGGAAAATTCACTGTCTGCACCTTTGTCCGCTCGGCTCAAGGTGACATGTTTTTCAATCACACAGGCACCTTGTGCAACCCCCACCACAGAGACCAGCGTCCCCAACGTGTGATCCGATAACCCCGACAACACGTTAAAACGCTGACCAAGATCAATGATGGTGCGAAGGTTCGATTGTTCCACGGGGGCAGGATAACTGCTAATACAGTGCAACAACACGAGTGCGCGACACCCCCCCGATAATGCCGCATCCACCGCGTCTGTAATTTCCGCCAGGTTCGCCATGCCAGTTGAAATAATCATCGGTTTACCGGTCTTCGCCACATACCGAATCAGCGGCGTATCAATGGCTTCAAAAGAGGCGATTTTATACGCGGGGGCATTGAGATCTTCCAGCAGATCCACCGCTGTTTCATCAAACGGCGTGCTGAAGCAGGTGATACCGACTTTACGCGCATGTTCAAATAGGGTTTTATGCCATGCAAACGGCGTGTGCGCCCATTGATACAATTGGTATAAATTATACCCATCCCACAGCCCACCTTTAATTTGAAAGTCGGGTTGATCACAATCAATGGTCAAGGTGTCCGCTGTATATGTTTGCAACTTAATCGCATCGGCCCCTTGCCGTTTGGCCATCTCAATGGTTTGTAAGGCTCGCTCTAGCTGCCCATTATGATTCGCGGACAATTCAGCAATGATATAGGGGGGGTGGTTCGGGCCAATTAAACGCTTCGCAATACTGATTTCACGGCTCATTATAACGCTAATCCTTACTTAAATAAGCGGGTGGGAGTCTCCATCTATGCGACAGACGATCCGACATATCCTCATGTTAAGGTGTGCCGCATGACCTGCACAACCTTTTCGATGTCTTGCGCGGATAGGTCTGGAAACATGGGCAGACTAATGGCTTCCTGATAATAGATTTCTGCTTGCTGAAAATCCCCTGGGGCAAACCCCAAACGTTGATAATAGGGCTGCATGTGCACCGGAATGTAATGTAGATTCACCCCAATCCCTGCCGTTCGCATGGCCTCAAAAACACGCTGATGCTGGTGTTGCACACGAATCACGTATAGGTGTAAACCAGAATATTGGTCACTCGGTCGTGGTGGTAACTGTAATGGCAAGTCTGCGAGTAAAGCATCATATTCATCCGCAATGGCATGACGCCTAACCACAAAAGCATCCAGCCGTTTTAACTGACTCATGCCTAAGGCTGCCTGAATGTCCGTCATGCGGTAATTAAAGCCTAAGTCTATTTGCTGATAATACCAAGGGCCATCAGGGGCCTGAGTCATCAAGGCGGGGTCACGCGTAATCCCGTGGCTGCGTAATAAGGCCATTTTCTCAGCGATAGAGGCATCATTCGTGAGCGCCATGCCGCCTTCACCTGAGGTCATATTTTTGACCGGATGAAAGCTAAATACAGTAATCGCACTGTGTACACAGGCCCCGATGGGGCGATCCTGGTAACGCCCCCCCATGGCATGACAGGCATCTTCAATGACCAGAAAACCATATTCCTGGGATAAAGCCTGTATGGCTTGCATATCACAAGGTGCCCCACACAAATGCACAGCGACCAATATGCTCGGTAAACGCTGCGCTTGTTTTGCCCAGGCCAATTTTTGTTCCAGTTGTTCTATGCTCAAGTTCCGTGTGAGGGGGTCAATATCCACAAAGTCGACTTTGGCCCCACAATATAAACCACAGTTAGCTGACGCCACAAAAGTAATTGGTGTTGTCCATAACCAGTCCCCTTGACCTAAGCCCAAAGCCAAGCAAGCAATATGCAGCGCCGATGTACCACTGTTGACAGCAACGCCATATGCAGCGCCCGTATAGTCACAGACGGCTTGCTCAAAGGCGGGCACAACCGGGCCTTGGGTGAGAAAATCTGACCTGAGCACGTCAACCACTGCTTGAATGTCCGCTTCTGAAATACTCTGGTGTCCGTACGGAATCATGCGTTCCTTTACCCCACTGTCTGCGCGTTGACTAATGCTGCGAATATCCTGCGTAAATTTTTTCTATGCGCCCATATAACTCAGCAACCCATTTCGGCTGGTTTTTATCGTCATATTTCAGTGCCTTAGATCTCGGGTCATGCGGCGCAATCACAACACGAATATTGTTGATGCCGACATCATGCGATAACACAAATAACGCTTCGATGCTTTCATCCCCCATCGCCAAACAACCAATAGAAACGGATTTTCCATGGATAAAAATGTTGCTGCCGGGGTTATCTCGGCCCGCTTTGTTGGCCTGCAATAGGTCAAACGCATTGGGATAATTGAGTTTCATCGAGAGGTGGTAAGCACTATTGGGGTTTAAACCAATGATGCTATATTCCCCCTCAGGCACTTGCCGATCCCCTTCCCGAAGTTTGGGGCCTGCAACTCCACTCAGTTGTTGAATCGGATACGCACGGATAAAAATATCGCGTGTATCACCATTATTGGCCCACAGTTCAAGCCTTTTTTCTGCTTTCATCGCCAGCAACGTGACCTGCTGGGGTGGGTAAGTCACACCGGCTTGGGTAAACAAAGGGATCAACTGCTCCCGAGCCGGTTTTCCATAACGCTGAATCACCGCTTCCACGGTTTTTTTACCGACGATTTTTTGCATCACTGGCACCCACAAACCCCGAGCAAAAAAATATCCCCCGAATAACAGGAGCACCAGTAACAACGTCAGCAGCACACGTTGATGGGTCAATAGATCAACAAGCCCCTTTTTCTGCTTCAACCGCCATGGCTTGAATGAATGCCGGCCGTTTCATGAGATTGGCTTTATACGCACGTAAGTTGTCGTGCTCCAAATCAAGCTGTATCGCTTCTGCCCACATGAAACTCTGAACAATCAAAATGTCCGCCACGGAAAAAGCCTCATTTACAATGTACTGTTTGCCTTCAAGCGCTTGGCTAACCAGTGCCAGCGCAATGCTCCATTCCTCTTTCGCCGAAGGAATGATCGCGGGTGCACGACGGCTTTCTTCATACACAAAGGTATGTCGACTGATGGCCCATAACGGTTGTTCCAATTCAGCCATCGCAAACATGCACCATTGATCATATAACGCGCATAGTTGATTATTTGCGTCTGGAATCAATTGTTTTTCGGGCACTTTACGCGCCACGTAACTACAGATGGCGCTGGATTCAGTTAACACAAAACCGTCATCGTCCAAAGCTGGCACCTTGCCACCGGGATTAACGGCCAAAAATTCCGGGCTATTGCCTTGCCCTTTCATCAAATCAATTTTTTCATAATCGTAGGCTAAGCCAGCTTCTTCTAACACCCAGGCGACTCTAAAAGAACGTGAATGTTGCATGCCATATAGTTTCATTGCTTTCTCCGTGAATGATTTGAGTGTGAGGTTATCCATTAAAACGACCAGTTGGTCTAGTGAATCATAGCGCAAAAAACACCCCAGTGCCTGCTCACCGACTAATGAATTTTCAGCTCGGCCCAAAGCGCGTCCAGACGTTTTTTAGACACTGGCACACAGGTCTTCATCGGCTGGGCAAAATACGAGAGACGCAATTCCTCCAATTGCCAACGATACGCCAACAAACCAACATTCACCGATTCGCCCGCGCTCAACGTTTGGGCATAACGCGCCCATAAAGGTTCAAACTCCAAACGTTTGGCCCGGTCTTTTTGTGGGTCTTTCTCGGCTTTATCCAAACGCACTTGAATGGCTTTTAAATACACCGGGATGCGCTGCAACCATTCGCTTGGCGTGTCCAATAAAAACCCAGGGTACAGCATAAAAGCCACTTGTTGTTGGCAATCCATGACCGTTTCCATCACCCGCAAGGAGGGCCGCTTCAAGCGTTGACGTACCGTTTGAAAGGCTTGCATCATCTGTTTTAATTGCAAACCAAACGCTTGCCCGGTGGCGACCAACTGCGGCTGGTGGTGTGCCAACGCTTGCTGAAAAACCTCGCGCGTTTTCGGTAACGGCGATAAAACCGTCTGCCGAATCACACAACGTACCAATTGATCGACTAAAGCACTGGCCTGGATTGAGCCGGGATTGCCTTTCACCATCGGATGTTGCGGCAAAGTCGGGTAAATTAATACCACCTCACGGTATTTATTCAATTCTTTCTTGAGATAATTAACCCCTTGCGCCAGTTCGGATTGGGTTAAGGTTTCTAATGCACGTAACTGATGGGCCTCGGCTTTTTCCAAGGTTGGAAACAATTTGACTGCAAACCCCTGCTCCGCTTCGACTAGTGCCGGGTAAGCCCAATACTTCACCCCGCTTTGCTCACATTCAACACGTTCTGGAAAATCAGCCTCCCACCCTTGCCAATCCGATTGTTCCACCACATGTGCCGTGGCTATCGGCGCATGATCGGCATGATCAGAGAGCGATGCTTGTAATGCGGCAAGGTCATAACCCTGTGCTAAGGTTTTTTCTTGTGCATCTAAGACATTAAAATACACTTGCAGATGGGCCGAGAGCGTAATTGCTTTAAAGTGTTCCGTACTGACCCGAACCCGCTTTAACGCATATAATGCCTCACTCAAACTGGCGTGTAATGACCCATTCCGCACTTGGCAGCCAGATAAAAAGGCACTGGCTGATTCCGGCACCGGCACAAACGAGGTGCGAATCGATTTGGGTAACCCCCGAATCAAAGCAATGACTTTTTCTTGCAACAGGCCAGGCACCAACCAGTCAAACCAATCGGCTTGCAACTGTGGCAACACCACCAAAGGCACCCAGATATTCACACCATCGCCCGATTTCCCTGGGGAGAACTGATAAGTCACGTTTAAATGAATGCCTTCCCCCACACACAATTGATTGGGGAATTGTGATTCGGTTGTGCCACTTGCCTGCTGCATCAGTTGTTCTGCAGAAAAACATAAAAGCGCCGGGTCACGCCGTTTGGCTTGTCGGTACCATTGATGAAAACCTTTACTGCTATAAATATCTGCGGGTATGACCGCATCAAATAATTCGGCGATGGCGCTTTCATCTAACAAAATATCCCGCCGCCGAGATTTACTTTCCAACACATCAATGGCTTCTAACGCAGTTTCATAGTGCTTAAAAAACTGTTCTTGGGTTTTCATTTTACGCCCGACCAACGCCTCACGGATAAAAATCGTCCGCGCAGCCACCGGGTCAATCGGGCCATAACACACGCGGCGTTGAGTCACCAAGACCAACCCCATCAAACTAACTTGCTCATACGCCCCCACCTGTTGGGTTTTGACTTGCCAATAAGGCTCTGAATAGGTGCGTTTGAGCAAATGGGTGGCTAACGGTTCGACCCAAGCCGGGTCAATTTTCGCATTCATCACCCCAAAGAGTTTGGTGGTTTCTAATAACGTTGCAGAGACCAACCATTTGGGTGCACGACCAAATAAGCTAGACCCCGGAAACACACTGATTTTACGCTGCTGTGCTGCCATGTATTGGTTTTTTTCTTCTTTCATGGCGATATGGCTGAGTAAACCACTGAGCAAGGCTTGGTGAATGGCGTCATAAGAGGCCGCTTGCTCATTTTTTTTCAAGCCCAAATCCTGGCTCACCACCGACACTTGTCGGTGCACTTCTAACCATTCACGCATGCGTATGTGTGAGACAAAATTTTTCTGACAAATTTTACGCAGTTGGCTTTTGGAGACAAGATGCGCCTGCGCATGATAAAAATCCCACAATTTGAGTAAACCCAAAAAGTCTGATTGTTGATCAACAAATTGTTCATGTTTCTGATCGGCCGCTTGTTGGTGCTCTAAAGGCCGTTCTTTGGGGTCTTGGATGGATAAACCACTGACAATCACCAACACTTCTTTTAAAGCCCCAAAGCGGTCTGCGGCAATCAACATACGCGCCAAACGGGGGTCCATCGGTAATTTGGCCAATTGTCGGCCCAGCGCGGTAATCTTCTGTTCCTGAGTCACCGCCCCCAATTCATACAGCAATTTAAAGCCATCGTTGATGTATCGGCCTTCTGGCGGCTCGATAAAAGGAAATTCACGGATATCCCCCAAGCGCAGCATTAACAGTTGCAAAATCACTGAGGCCAAGTTCGTGCGCTGAATTTCGGGGTCTGTAAATTCTGGCCTCGAATCGAAGTCTTCTTGCGTATATAGGCGCACACAGATTCCCGCCGATACCCGCCCACAACGCCCTTTACGCTGATTCGCACTGGCTTGAGAAATTTTTTCAATGGGTAAACGCTGGACTTTGTTGCGCACACTGTACCGACTGATGCGCGCAAACCCCGGATCAATCACATACCGAATGCCTGGCACCGTAATCGACGTTTCTGCAACATTGGTGGCTAAAATGATCCGTCGCCGTTTGCCCGGTTCTAGAATTTTTTGCTGTGCAAGCGTATTCAAGCGTGCATACAGCGGTAAAATGTCTGTATCATCTAATAACATTTTACGCAACGCTTCTGCCGTATCACGAATTTCCCGCTCACCCGACAAAAACACCAGCATGTCCCCACGCCCCCAACGATCAATTTCCTCCACCGCATAACAGATGTGTTCGGTCATCGGCCCGGCTTGCTCATCCGGCAAATAACGCACGTCCACAGGGTAAGTTCGCCCTGAGACTTCAATCATCGGGGCCTGGTTAAAGTGTTTGGAAAAACGTTCGGGGTCAATCGTTGCCGAGGTAATGATGACTTTTAAGTCAGGCCGTTTGGGCAATATTTGTTTCAAATACCCCAGGAGAAAATCAATGTTGAGGCTACGTTCATGTGCTTCATCAATGATCAAGGTGTCGTATTGATCAAAAAATCGATCCGACTGCGTTTCAGCCAGTAAAATCCCATCGGTCATGACTTTGATCAGTGTATTGGCTTGGCTTTGGTCGGTAAAACGCATTTTACACGCCACCAAATCTTTACCCACCCCCAGCTCCGCACCAATCCGATGCGCCACACTGCGGGCGGCAATACGCCGTGGCTGTGTATGCCCGATCATGCCACGCACACCACGCCCGATGGACAAACAAATTTTGGGTAGTTGGGTGGTTTTTCCCGAGCCGGTTTCCCCACACAAGACAATCACTTGATGCTGCGTAATCATCTGCGCAATATCTGCCCTGCGTTGATTAATCGGCAAAGCCTCATCAAATTTCACCACGGGGACTTTGGCTGCCCTATCGGCTTTCAATTGGCAAGATTTTTCTAAATGCCGTAAGAATGCCGACGTATCTTTTGGCGCTGCTTGCGCTTTAAATGCGTGTAATTGCCGACTCAAGCGAAATCGGTCTTTCTGCATCACCTCGGCAAGTTGCGCTTGCCAAGCCTGCCATTGTGCATGTGCCATTTATGCTGTGACCTCAATAAATTCCAAGGCATTCCCATCAGGATCGCGGCAGAATAATGCTTTTCGGCCGGATTTGCTTAAGCTCAACGGCACCCCAAGCGCCACCAATTTATTCTGCAAGTCGGTTAAGCCGGTCATATGAAACGCGATGTGAAAGTCTCGCCCACCATGTAAATCCGGCTGCACCGCATGCGTATTCGGTAGCTGTAATAAGTGCACTTGCTGCTCACCGATACGCAACCATGCCCCCGCATATCCAAGGTCTGGCCGACGTTCATCCACGGCCAACCCCAACACCTCCGTGTAAAAAACCAAACTGGCGTGCACATCGGCCACCAATAAACTGGCGTGATGAATGCTGTGTATGGCCATTGTGCCCTGAGCCTTATTCAAAGGCATACGGTAACGTCAGTAAGGTCAGTTCTGGGCCGGTTTTGGATTGCCAATACAGCGCCTTTTCTACCTGTGCAATTTGTAACACGGCCAACAATTCATGGCTATCATCCGACCCGGTGGGTTGTACATCCACAATCTCCCCCACACTTTGGTCCGTCTCCGCACGATAGATTTTATCCCCAGGTTGGGGTGAGTCCGTCGTTTTCATACTGGCGTAATACATGCGTTTTTTGAGTTTGCCCAAATAATGCATGCGCGCCACAATTTCTTGCCCGGTATAACAGCCTTTGGTAAAACTCACGCCATCGAGCAACGCAAGGTTCGCCATTTGCGGCACAAACGATTCGACCGTTTGTGGCACAATGGTCGGCACCCCGGCACGAATTTCCGACAACCGCCAGGCTTGGTCTGCCATCACTTGTCCATGCTCAGCTAACCCATCCCATAACGTTTGCATACGCTCAATATCGTGTGAAAAACCCAAATATCGCGCTTGCTCCACGCGTATCAGGCTGACCCCTTCTGCGCTAGTCACAGCGTATGCTTGCTCCGGCAGTGCAAGACCCAGGTCACCCAGTTCCGCTCCCTCGAAGCCGATCAAACGCACCGACTCACTGACGTCTTCTAACGTCACATCGGCGTGCATAATGTACATGCGCAATTTTTTCAAGGTCGGTGCTAACAGCGATTTTGGTAAGATCAAATAATACGCACCGGCTTGTTGAAATAGACGAAAATTCACCAACATTCGCCCTTTGGCGGAACAACTGGCGGTCAATTGCGCTTGGGTCTCAGTCACCAATTTCATATCGTTGGTTAACTGACCTTGAAAAAAAGTGACCGTATCCTGCCCCGTTGCTTGCATGATGGCGTAGTCAGACAGGGGATAAAGCAAGGTATTCATAAGGCTGGCCTTGAATTGGTTAACGGAGGAAAATTTCAGCCAGGATACTACAAATTGCACCTAAAAAATCCACTATACTTTCTGTGATAACTGCGTTAGTCTGACCACAACGCTCCATCCCAACACCATAACAACAAAGGGATTTTTATGAGCAGCCCCCCCAATCGCCCGGTTTATTTAAATTTATTTGCCATCAAATTACCGCCTGCCGGTATGGCTTCCATCGCGCATCGCCTCAGTGGTGTGTTGTTGGTTCTATGCACGCCTCTGTTTATTGCGTTATTCGCCCGTTCTTTACAAGACCCGGCCGGTTTCCAAGCCACTCAGGCGATCCTATCAACAACCTGGTTTAAAGCCATTTTGCTGCTGTTGTGCTGGGCCATCGCTCATCACTTACTCGCGGGCATTCGTTTTTTACTGCTGGACATAGACATCGGCATGCACCGTGACGTGTTGAACAAAACCGCTTGGGGCGTGATTGTGTTGGGTTTGCTGTGCGCGGCGCTATTGGCCTGGAGGTTTATATGAGCCGACAATTACAAGGTTTAAAAGCGTGGTTATTGCAGCGTGTTACAGCGGTTTATCTGGCCTTCTATAGCCTCTATTTATTATTCATCTTCGCATTTTCTAGCCCGTTTACCTACGTTGAGTGGCGCGCTTGGGTCGCACAACCGGTGATCAGCGTGAGTATGATGCTGTATCTCTTGGCCTTGGCGTTACATGCTTGGGTGGGGATGCGAGATATTGTGATCGATTATGTCAAACCGATGGGCTTAAAACTGTTCTTACTGTCTGTTTTAGCGTTCGCTTTAATCGGTAATGTGTACTGGGCATTACAGGCCATTCTTTTATTGCACGTGGGGGCAACAGCATGAGTTTAGCAAGTCGGCGGTTTGATTCTCTCATTATTGGGGCGGGTGGTGCGGGGCTGCGCGCGGCTTTGGCGTTGTCTCAAGCGGATGCGCGCGTTGCGGTTGTGTCCAAAGTATTTCCCACGCGCTCCCATACGGTTGCGGCTCAAGGCGGTGTGAATGCCGCGCTGGGTAATGTGTATGAGGATAACTGGCATTGGCATATGTACGATACCATCAAAGGCAGTGATTACTTAGGGGATCAAGATGCGATTGAATATATGTGCCGAACCGCACCCAAAGTCGTTTACGAGTTAGAGCATTATGGGGTGCCTTTTTCTCGCTTAGACAATGGCAAAATTTACCAACGCCCTTTCGGTGGACAAAGCCGAGATTTCGGGGGCGCACAAGCGGCCAGAACGTGTGCCGCAGCAGACCGCACAGGGCATGCGATTTTGCATGCGTTGTATCAACAGAATATTCGCGCCAAAACCCATTTTTTTGATGAATATTTTGCCATTGATTTATTAAAAGACGAGGAAGGCGCCATTCTCGGCGCGCTGGTGTTGGACATTGAGTCTGGCGAGCCGTTAATCATCGAAGCCAAAACCACGTTATTGGCCACCGGTGGCGCAGGGCAAATCTTCCGCACCACCACCAACGCGCATATCAATACCGGCGATGGCATGGCAATGGCCTTACGCGCCGGTGTGCCCTTACAAGATATGGAGTTCTTTCAGTTTCACCCCACTGGCATTGCGGGTAAGGGTATGTTAATCACGGAAGGCGCACGTGGTGAAGGCGGTTATCTATTGAATGCGGATGGTGAGCGCTTTATGGAGCGTTATGCGCCCAATGCCAAAGATTTGGCCAGCCGTGATGTTGTCAGTCGCGCGATTGCCACAGAGGTGCGTGACGGCCGTGGTTGTGGGCCAGATAAAGACCATGTGATGCTGAAGTTGGATCACTTGGGGGATAACATCGTCAAAAAACGCCTGCCGGGTATTCGCGATAGCTGCATGACTTTTATTAATATTGACCCGATTGAACAACCGATCCCCGTGTATCCAACCGCCCACTACACCATGGGCGGTATCCCAACCAATCGGTATGGTGAAGTCGTTGCCCCAGAACGGCATGGCCCAGAAGAAGCCACCATCGGGCTCTATGCAGCTGGCGAATGTGCCTGCGTGTCGGTGCATGGCGCCAATCGTTTGGGCGGTAATTCTTTGCTGGATATTTTGGTCTTTGGTCGCGCGTCAGGCAAACACATCGTTGATCATTTACAAACGCATCGCTATCACCGCCCGATGGATCAAAACAGCGTTGAAGCGGCTATGGCGCACTTAGCGCGGTGGGATCGCAAAGGCGAAGGGGAAGATGTTTATGCCTTAAAAGCCGAATTGAAAAAAGTCATGGAAGCACATTGTGGCGTTTTTCGTCAAGACGATGTGTTATCTGAAGGGTTTGAGAAAGTCTGCGCATTAGAAAAAAGGCTACAAGATGCGGTCTTAGCCGATCATAGCCGTGTGTTTAATACGGCCAGAATTGAAGCCTTAGAATTAGAAAACCTAATGGATGTGGCTTTAGCCACCATCAAATCTTCCTGGGCACGCAAAGAAAGCCGTGGCGCGCATTCCCGGATTGATTTTACCGAACGCGACGATAAAAATTGGTTAAAACACAGTTTGTACCTCAAAGCCGACAAAAGCATCGATTTTAAACCGGTGCATTTGAAGCCTTTATCGGTCGAGACCTTTCCACCCAAAGCTCGGGTTTACTGAGCCACCAAGGCCCCGATACGGTTCACAATATTTTCAGGCGCCGCACGATGCCGCATCAGATCCTGTTTAACTTGACTCTGATGCGTGCCGGCTACCCCCTCAGACAGCCACGCACACACACGCTCGATCACCCCGTCCAGGTGATGCACTAACACCATATTGTCCGTGCATTGTGTCATCCAGAGTACGTTATTGCCGCTCCCTGGCCGCAACCCCAAAACCGGCACACCCACCAACCACGCTTCATACAACAGAGTGGATGACAAACCCACAACGCCCGCCACATGCGGCAGTAGATCACGCCCCCTGATGTCACTGACCACACACCCAAATGCCTCGCCCCCCAATTCGCGCCATAATGTTGTAAACTGATCTCGGTCTTCTTGCGGATGGGGCAAAGCACACACATAAAAAGATTGACCTGCTGGATGTTGCTGTAATGCCTGCAACAACACCAACATTGCCGCCCGTATCGCCGAACCAGAACCGGCTGCATGCCCCTGTTCCGGTTCAGAGACAAATAAAATTAACGTTCGAGCCTGTATTTGATGCTGCAATAAGCTTTGCACCGCTTGGCTGGGTTGATTCACCGCATCTTGATACCGATCCTCTGCATCATGAAAGGCGGGCTGCCCGGTAATTTCGATAATGGCACGATCAATGCCTTCAGCAACTGCCATCGTCACCGCAAATTGATCTGCGACTGCATACACCGAGGGCACAAACAAAGCCCCCCCATCCAAGATCATGCGGGAGCGATATCCATTCCAAAAATCCAACACATGTAACGTGGGTAGGTTGATCGCCGATGCACGCCGGGCAAGCATCAATGGCAAGGTATTGCGACTATTCACCGAAAAGATCATCACGGTAATACTCAACTGTTGCAACCAAGCGTCTATTTGGCTTAAGTCCGCAGGCAGGGTAACCGCCGCTTGCCTAATCTCGCGGTTTTGCAGATTGGCAAAATGCCCGATATCCACCACATGAAATGGAATGCCCCGATCCGCACAACAGTGGCAAACCGGCACAAGCGCCCTAACGCTGCCCACTTCATGTGCCACAAAAAGCACCTTCACCGCTTGACCTTTAACTGCTGCATCACTGCTGCGGCATACGCCACGGCATTGCCGTTATGCGCCGTCTCGCTGTAACGACACACATGCGCCTGCATTTTCGCCACCTGACGATCACGAAAATCTGGGTTTTGCAGCAACCTGGCTAAATAATAAGACAACATCGTGGGATTATAATCGCAAACCTCTAGAATGCCATCTTCAACATGGTGAGCCGCACCCCGGATCATACCAAACTGCGTTGACAAACTGATGCTGGGGGTATTGGTATGCATCGCTTCAATGCCCAAGGATGACTCACTCGCGACCACAACATCTGCCGCAGTCAACCATTGTTCAACATTATCCGTTACGTATACATAATCATTGACCGACAAACCACACGCAGCAGCAATGCGCTGACAAGTGTGGTTAATTTGCTCCACTCGAATATTAGACAGGCGCTCTTTAATCACCAGGGAAAAAGGACAACGCTCGGATAACGCTTTTTTCGCTTGGCATATGGCCTGCAAAGTTTTTTCGTGCCCATTCGAATCATATCCCATTGACAGCGTGGTTAACGCGGCGGTTGTACCGAACAACACCACGGGCAAGTCGGGCGGTAATTGATGGGTTTGCATCATCTGCTGGCGAATTGTCGATTTATCCACACTGCGTTGCCGATAATCCTCCCACGCCGGATGACCGACAACATGAATGCGCTGTGGTGCAACATGGGCAAAGGCATTCTTTGCTTGCACGCCATAAACCGCCATGTGGTCTGCATATAAGCCCCAATGCACAGAAAACGGCAAGCCCAACACCGGGCCATGCTGGAAATGCAGCGAAGGCACATGCTGTTGACGGCCCCATAGAATCGCCACACGCGTATCAAAGGTTACGTCTTCAGAGGTAATGATCAGCTCAATATCATAGGTGAGGTGGATTTTATTTAATATTTTCAACATGACTGCGGCTGTTTCCAGCTTGGCCGCCGCCAGCTCAAACACCGTATCCGCCGTCTCGTCCGAGGATACGCCCAACCTCGTACAGTACGTTTGCCAAACCGGAGTAGACAATGCCTGACGCAGCAATAATAACCGCCTTTGAACCGTTGCCTTCAACTCAAGGTGGACGGCTCGGGGTAACATGGCAGCTTTGATCAAAACCACATGTGCTCCCAACTGTTTGATGGCCTGAATAATTTCTGGCGCAATATCATACAATAAAAACACCGTTCTACTGCTCGGATCAGGCAAGTGTTTGAGATAATGCAGCAAGATAGACGTATGCTTGTTCCACAGCAGGGAGAGAATCGCACTATCTTTCACACCGTTTCCTTCTTTTATCGATGGTCTCAACGAACCGGGATAACCAACTATACTTGGTTAACACATCAACAGCTGGCTCTTCTCCACACCAAGCATACACACCATGGAAAAATCAGAAAACATCACAAGCAAAGTCCTGATTAATGATAATAATCACGAATATGCTGAGCGCATCAAACGTTTTTGCAACGACAATAGCATGATGACGCTAAAACCCAAGGGTGATGATGTGATGGAGGTATTAAAAACCAATATTGACCTCAGCGCCATTTTTTTATCCGAAGATTTTTGTGATATTCCTCAATGGGGGCTCAGACTCGGGGAAAAGATGCACCAACTCAGGCCCGAGTTACCGATTTTTTTAAGGCGAGACACACTGCCAAACAAAGAGAATTTAGAAAAAACCACGCAATCTGCGTTTTGTTGCGCTTACACCATTGATTTAATCGACCACATCAAACCGATCATCAATAAATACATATTCAATGCCTGTTATCCGAATAAATTTTTAAGGGGTTTACAAGAAAGCACGGAACAAGCCCTGAAAACCCAGTTCAAACACACGCGCATCGACTGTAGCACCCCCTACCTGAGCCGAGATAAAATCATGCACGGCGAAGTGTTCAGCTTAATTCCATTAGAGAGTAACTGGTGTCGCGGTTATTTAATGCTACAAATGGAAGATAAACCGGTGATTGATATGATGAACAAAGGCATGACCCTGATCAAAAGTGAGCTGGGCGATTTCCGTATGATTAATGCCCTATTGAGCGAAATCACTAACCTGGTTTGGGGCGCCTTTCGCTCACGTTATGCCTCAAACAATGAAGAAAAAAACACACAAATGGCCACGCAAGTGCCCATCGTGGTCAACTATACGCATAGATTTGTGTCTTTTGGGTCAAACGATCCCCAGTTGTGTTTTAAGTACGCCCTGTATGATGACAGGGATGATACGTTTATTATGAATGTTTACCAAAAAATTATTTTTAACCTTCATTGGATGCCGGAAGATTTTTCTGAAAACGACGCCGTTGTGAATAGTTTAATAGAATCCGGCGAAATAGAGCTTTTTTAACCGGCCCGCGCCTTATGAAAATCATTGCCACAATAGAAGCACGCATGACCTCTACTCGTTTACCGGGGAAAGTCCTATTACCCATTCTCGGCCAACCCGCACTGGCCCACATGATTCGACGCGTGCAACACGCAAAGTACATCGACAGCATTATCGTCGCCACAACGCGGAATCAGACGGATGACCCCATTGCCACTTTATGCCAAGACCTACAAGTTGGTTGTTACCGTGGCAGTGAAGACAATGTGCTAGAACGCGTCTATTTAGCCTGCAAAGCTGAACATATTGATTATTTGTGTAAACTCACAGGCGACTGCCCGCTGATTGATCCTTTAATTATAGATCGCGTCATCACGGAGCATTTGAATGGTGATTACGACTACTCCTCAACCGGTATACAAGAATGTACTTTTCCCATTGGTTTCGATACCGAAGTCATGTCCTTCAAAACCTTAGAAACCACGTACCAAGCAACCACAGACCCAATCGACCAAACACACGTGACGTGTTACATTTACCACCACCCTCGGTACTTCAAATTACACGAAGTCATGGCCCCCGCCGCGATCCAAGGCCGACATTTTCGCCTGACCTTAGACACACCAGAAGATTATCAATTAATCTGTGAAATTTATGCCGCATTATTCCCAACCAAACCGATGTTTCACGCAAAAGACATCGTTGCTTACTTACGCCATCACCCTGAAAGCCTGCTCATCAACCAACATGTTCGACAAAAATCGGTGGACGAAGGATAAGCTGGTGACCTTTTCAAGGCCGATGACCCGAACCGGCTGACGCCAATGTGAATTATGGTATACTCCAGCGACCAATAACAAGAACTGAAGCTGCCATGAATTTATTACAAACCGATACCGCTTTAATTGAAGATATCCTCCGAGGCACCATAGAATCACAGTACTATAATACGCTAACGCTCGGCAACACCATCCTCATTCTTGGCCAAAAAAGTTTTCTGTCTTTCCTCCCTCGCCTAGAGCAAATCCCTGAAGCCACACTGTATTATCTCGGCGAGGCACTGCCACCGCATTATACCCACATACCCACACATACCCGCCTCAATGCGTTATCCCAGCTGAATACGGCGGTGGACAGCATTATCTCAATTGACAATGACGTTAACCACGATTTTTCAAACTGGGTATCCTCCGTGTATCCCCACCTGAACCCCAACGGCCAAATCATCTTATCCAGGCCTAGCCAAGCCTTTTTTACCCATTTTGACGATGTTGCTGCGGGCATGGCGACGTTAACCCAAACCTTCCATTACCAGAGCATTCCTCACCACTTTTTTTACTTAGATAACCCCTGGTTAATTGAAGTCGCGAGCAACCCATTCGTACTGGAAAAAACCTTATCTTGGGCCACCACAGATTTGGCCTTTTCAAATTTCTTATTTTTTATTGAATCGACACTCGTGCAACGCTTACCCGCACGTTTATGCAACCGCTTATTACTCATTTTAACCCCGCATGAACGCACGCACACCACCGATGAGCCTATTTATCTAACCGATTTAAGCATCCCCGTCACCCCAGACATCATGGCCAAAACCATCACCTTACCAATGGATGAGTGGCGCAATCAGTTATCTGAACATTTGGCTTACGCCAGAAATTTGATTTTGTTTTACCAACTGATTTCAGCCATCCCCAGCCAACACGACATTGACGTTTCCCCCTACCTGACAGCCGATGCGTTACAAGCTGTCGAGCAAGTATTGATCCGTCAACAAATGCAAAGCGTCACCGAACACGTGTTACACACCTGGCATGAACAAGGTAACATCGCAGAAGCTTTGACCTTTGATGGCATCCCACTGGCCACGTGTTTTGACCATGATTTAATCCAAGCATTGTTAAGCAATTATGGTGCGTTTGGAGAATAACGTTCAACGCTTAAACAATACCTGCATTATTAATACGTTACCATTCATCGGATTGCTGATATAACTAAGCCCAACATGAGATACATCATGTTCTCGATAGTCTATTATTAAGGCCAATGGATAGTGAGCTTGGGCAGATTATGCTAACATACGCAACTCGTAACAATACGTAGATTTATATTTGTATTAAAACCAAAATATTTTCTTCTACTATAAATATCAAACATTTAGTCTAATCAAAGAAACACACTATGGACGAGCAATGTTAACGCTTGTAACCGTTCCACCTATTTTTTAATTAAGAAATTTGGTAAATTTTGCCCTGATTATCCGTCGCTTTAACATCAACAATGGTGTCTTTAGCGCTC